>Ga0187893_10009820_pt1 | contig 14542 bp, 17 predicted proteins | sample MA1701074metaG_FD_139574 | JGI IMG/M metagenome (GOLD analysis project Ga0187893, IMG submission 139574) | White microbial mat communities from a basaltic lava cave in the Kipuka Kanohina Cave System on the Island of Hawaii, USA - MA170107-4 metaG ...
ACTTCCGCTTCACGCAGTTTGCTGAGGATTTGTTCGACGGTGTGACGAAGACGTGGCATGTCGCCCTCCTTTCGGCCCGATCCTAACAAAGGATCTGGACCCGTTTAAGGGGGCGAGGTCAATCAAGCGCGGCAAGTGCCGCACTGGTGTCCAGCTTCGGCCCTTCAGGACGGGGTCGCTTCCCTTGTGCGTCACCCTCGAAGTGTGACTCGGTGTCGAGAAAATCCGCATCCACCAAACACGAAAAGAGCAGCCGCACATCAAGCATGGCGGAAACTGCCTGCGCCATACCATTTTGGTGTGCCAATGTTGTTCGTGAGGGTTTCTGAATGATTACTCCCTCTGCCTCTGCACGCTGTTTGAGATGCGTGCAGTCGGAATCGCTCAGGGCAAGTCTGAATGGGTGATTTTGGGCGAGACTTTGGGGATTCATCCTACGCAAGGCATCGGTGTTGGCACGTTGCAGGCCAATATGATGCCCTTGAATTGCCAGCGCAGCAGCAATCGCACCATGTTCGGCCAACGCTACCCACGCCCCTTGCGACCAGTGGTCCAGCCCCTGATCTTTACCGTGCAGCCGAGCCTGAAAACGGTCGCCATATTTTCCAAGGTCGTGCAATAAACCAGCGAGCGCCGCTTCCTCTGCGCCGTTCCGTCCTTGAAGAAATTCCTTTGCGATCTTTGAGACGTTGGCGAGATGGTCCGCTAAGCGGTGCCAATTACCATGTCTGTTGGCACTGTGTGCGAAGTACTGCGGGGGATAAGATCGAGAGTCTTGCCCCTGATTTGGCATTACCAAAGTCCTTCGTTGTCGAACTTGCCTACTGTGCGCAGATGCTCTTCGAGGTCATGGATCGCAAAGGAGCCGTCCTCGTTCCGGCGCACATGGGCAAGAAACCGTGTGTGGTTTTTCATTTGCTGTCTTCTTTCAACCCACGTCTGTATTCACTTGCCCATCTTGCTCTGTCCTCAATCCACCGGCGCAACCGGCATGTCTGGGTCGTTGGACGAGGTGGAACGAATGGTTCATTTGCGATGCCCCTTCGCTTTTCCTGCGCCTTTGGGTTTCATCTCGAATCCGATTCGGCGACCAGCCGAGACCGGAGGGTTCATGAGTTGCCGAATGGCTTCGAAGAGCGATCGGATATGTCCGTCGTGCCCGACCACGTTGCGCTCCAACTCAGCGAGCTTGGCCGCCAGCTCTGTATGTGTTATGGCCAACTCGCGCAACTGCACGAATGTGCGCATGATGGTAATGTTGACTTGAATGGCGCGGCGGCTTCTCAGCACGCTCGATAGCATTGCGACGCCCTGCTCGGTAAACGCATAGGGAGCTGCGCGACGGAGACCGCCCCAACTTGAAGTCACAATTTGTGATTTCAAGTGTGCGAACTCGGTGTTGCTCAATTGGAACATGAAGTCATCCGGAAACCGTTCCTGGTTCCGCTTGACGGCTTGCACGAGCGCGCGAACTTCGACATCGTATAATTCAGCCAGGTCCACACTGAGCATGACCGTATGCCCGCGTAGAAGAAAGATCCGTTTCTGGATGCCTTCGACGTTCATGAGATCATTCATCGGGATACCTTCTCTTCCTTGACCTCATCGATGGCTGCCTCCTTCAGCGCGCGCGTATAGCTCGGTCACTCATTTTGATCTCTCGTCAATCTAGCGGCTCGAACGGCACATTGGGGTTATACCGGTTCGCCGGGTTCAGCGGGTTGTCGGGATGGTAGCGATTCACCGGATTGAACGGATTGTCTGGGTTGTACGTATTGATCGGGTTCGCCGGGTTGCCGGGATCGTAGCGGTTCACAGAATTGAACACACTGTCCGGATCGTAGGTATTCGCGGGATTCAGCGGATTATCCGGCGCGTAGCGGTTGGCTGGACTCACGATGTTGTAGTCCCGCTGGTACCGTTCATCGAATCCTCTTTCGCCCGCCAACGCATCGTGACCGCATAACGCCGCAAGGAAGAAGACGGGTACGGTTCTCATACGGCGCCTTCTTCAGGCGTTCCCGAGCTGTCATGTCCCTCGACTTTATTCGAGGCCTCGTTCCAAAATCCTGATCTCGTCCGATCTGAACCGCTGAGGTATGTGGCCGTCGCTTCGCCAAGTCGCTCGAACATCCGACCGGTCTCTCGCTTGCAAAACTGGACGGTATTGTCGCCGGAGATGCCCAGGCCTCTTCCGGCTGCCCAGGCGTCATGATCGGCGCCCAGGTAGACGAAGGTCCAGCCGCGACGCTCGTACTCCTTGATCATGTGCGCGATGCCGTCCCTGGTGTATTCACGCGAGGCGTTTTCGAGTCCATCCGTGAGGATGACGCAGAGCTTCTTGGATTCGGGCGGCGCTTCCCGTCCGGCAGCGGTGAGAGTGCGGCCGATGGCATCGTAGAGGGGTGTTGTGTCGGCCGGTTGATAGGTCTGCTCCGTCAAGTCCGGCACGTCACCGATCGACGCAGCGCGATGGCGCACGTCCGTTTTTTCCGAGTTGAAGAGCGTCAGCGTGAAGCGAACCGGTGTCGACAGGTGCCTGAGCAGCTTGAGGTACTCGTTCACGCCCGCAATGGCAGCCCCCTTGCAGTGCTGCATGGAACCGGTTTCGTCGAGAATCAGCGTGACATAGGCGGCGGACTCGTCGCGTTCGTCTGTGATGGATGCGGGACTGTTCGGTGCTTGCGCCATACGCGCCTCCTTGTGTGAGCGATGGATGGATCATAGTCTCACACAACGATGTGACACCCGAGGTCACGCTCCGGAATAATTCTTCCGCCTCGCCTTTCTCCTGTCTTTCGATGCGGTTTCAATCGTTTCCCCGCGCACTCGTCTCAAACCCGATCCGGACATCCGGGGTCACGAGGACGAGGATATGTTCGCCGCCTCCTGCTTGACCGCGTCGCGCAATGATTCCGGCCGCAGCACGCGCACGCCGCTTCCGAAGCTGAGTATCCAGCCGACGAGTTCGCGGCTGTCCGCAACAGTCAGCGTCATCCGCACCTTGCCCCCCGGCAGCCGTTTCAGGTGTTGGCTCGGATGCCACACCCGGTCTTTGGCCCAGGCCGCCGTCGGCCTGTCGAACTCCACTTCGACGTCAATGCATGGCCCGCGCATGACCGTCAGCGAATCCTCCACGAAGGCGTCGAAGTCGAAATGCAGCGGGATTTGGTAGGGCAGCTCGGTCGGGGTGACGGATTTGATCCGCTCCACGGCGAACATGCGAGGTTCTTTGCGCAGATGGCAATAGCCGACGAGGTAGAGCCCGCCGGACGCATACCAGAGCCGGTACGGATCGATTTCACGCCGTGTCACGCGGCCACGCGAGGCGGAATCGTAGCGCATCTGGAGGCGTTTCTTCTCGGTGATGGCATGGGTGACACGCTCAACGATGTCACGATGCTGTTTGTACCGTTTATGGGGGCCGAGTCCGACGGAAAACGTGTCCTCGAGTTGCTGGACCAGCGTCAGTCCTTCCGGCGGCAGCGCCACGGAGGCTTTCAGTAAAGCCGATTGCAACGATGTATGCACAGCAGTGCCTTCCAGGGGCGCGATGAGGCGGCGGCTGAGGGCGAGAGCCATCAATTCGGTGGGGGACAGGCGGAGAGTCGGGGTATTCCGGACGCCGTCGAGCAGTTTCCAGCGCGTACGGCCGTCCACCCGCTCGGTGAGCAAGGGATAGCCGGCCGATTCGATCGCATCGAGGTCCCGCCGCAACGTCCGTGGATGCCGAGTTGCGGAAGAATCGAGCCCTTCGGCCAGTTGTTCCAAGGTGAGCCCATGCCGTGACGACTCCAGTTTCTTGAGCACGATGAGCTGCCGAACCGCCTGGTCATTGCGCGGCATGGATTGCCTTGTCGGTCGGCCGGAACAATGCAGAGATCGCGGAGGACTTCCGGGGGGAAATCGAACAAGATACCGGCGACGATAGGAAGTTGCGGACGATTAAGTGAGCACTTGGGAACAGCGCCATGGAGAGCTCGGCCCGTTCATTGCGCAGGCACGTGATCTGGGGGGAGGCTTGTACGCGGATTTCATGCCCTACGCAACCCCCTCCTTCGTATCACAATCAGAATGAAGGTATTTTTTGATTTACAGCGGAAGGCACGGTGGGTCGTGGAGGATCAGTCCGAGACGAAGGGAGGTGCGGACACCGCGCTGACACACTCAAGACTTCTTGATCCGATCCAGAATCAGCGCGATGCACCCCCCCAACAGCCCTCCACCCATGATCGTGGTCAGCAGCTCGACGAGTTTCAGTTCCCACACCGATCCTTGCGCCTGCATCACTTCCCTAATGCCGCCTTGCACCAGGATGACGGCCAACGCCATCGTCGCTCCTACGACAAACCACCAGAGAAACACTCTTGTTGAAGCCACCGAGTCCTCACACGTCGGGATTGCGGTCAAACGAGCGGTATTGAATAGCCTCCGCGATATGCACCGTATCAATCGTATCAGCGTCGGCCAAGTCAGCGATGGTGCGCGCGACACGCAGAATACGTCCGTGCGCCCGCGCCGATAATCGAAGCCTCGCCATCGCCTGCTCGAGCAACTCGTGAGCAGGCTGATCAAGCCCACAATACCGCTTTACCATTCGCGGCTTCAACTGCGCATTCGTGTAGATACCGTCGCCTCGATATCGCCGCCGCTGGCGCTCACGGGCCGCAACGACACGTGCTCTGATCATGGCCGATCCTTCTGGGGCAGGAAGTTCGGTGCGGAGCTCTCGAACCGGAACAGGAGGAACGTCGAGATGAATATCCAGCCGGTCCAACAACGGTCCGGAGAGTTTCGCTCGGTACCGCCGAATCTGCGTCCCGGTACAAATGCAAGGCCGCGTCCGGTCTCCATAATATCCGCAAGGACAGGGATTCATCGCGGCAATCAACATGAAGCGCGCCGGATATTTCAAGGTTCCGCTCGCTCTCGTCAAGATGACATGCCCGTCTTCCAACGGCTGGCGCAACCCTTCCAGGACCCCCCGTTTGAATTCAGGCGATTCGTCCAGAAACAAGACACCGTTATGCGCCAGCGAGACTTCTCCAGGTTTGGGAACGGTCCCTCCTCCGACAAGTCCGGCGTCTGAGATGCTGTGATGTGGAGCTCGAAACGGCCGTACAGTCAACAACGGCCGTTCCGGAGCAAGTTGGCCGGCCACACTATGGACCCGAGTCGTTTCAATTGCCTCCTCCAGTTCCAGCAACGGCAGGATCGAGGGGAGTCGGCGCGCCAGCATCGTTTTTCCGGAACCAGGGGGACCGACCATCAGCACATTGTGTCCGCCGGAGGCGGCAATCTCGAGCGCCCGCTTGGCATGGTCCTGTCCACGAACGTCGGTATAGTCTTCTTCCTCCGTCGATCTGGTGGACTCCAGCGCGTCGCGGTTGGACCGGCTCAAGGTAATGATCTGGCTTCCTTTGAGAAACTCCACGGCTTCTGGAAGGCTATGGAGCGGATAGACACGTACCCCTTCCACCAGTGCCGCTTCCGTACCATTGTCGGCGGGCAGCAACAAGTCATATCCGACACGGCAAGCGAGCGCAAAGGAGAGGGCTCCCGTGACGGGCTTCACTCGGCCGTCCAACGAGAGCTCCCCGACCAACACACATGTCTCCAGCATGGCCTGCGGGATGACCTCTTCCGCCACGAGAATCCCGATGGCCATCGCGAGGTCGAGCCCTGACCCCTCCTTTTTCACGCCGGCGGGGGCCAAGTTGACGGTAATTCTCTTGGCGGGGAAGTGAAATCCGGTGTTCTTCAGTGCGGAACGTACTCGGTCGCGGCTTTCCTTGACCGTGGCGTCGGGCAACCCAACGACCGAGAACTGGGGTAGTCCACCGGAAATATCGACTTCGACATCGACCAGATGTGCGTCAAGACCGATAAGCGCCGCGCTCCGAACCTTGGCGAGCATGCAACCATTGCCTTTCTCTTCCTGACCCCGGCCAATCCCCGGCGATTATAGTAATACTCCATAAGGGTTTCAATACAGCGACAGGCTGAGCTGGCGTCACTTGGGCTGACTCTGTATAATCCGCCCATGCGCCTCTGGTATCGCCCAGAGGGAACGGTCCCTATGAGCCGGTCAGGATTCAACTGGCAGACTTGTCCGATTTTCGCCCTCAGCCTCTCTCTCATGCTCTCCTTCCTCCAGGCGGATTGTTCCTCAACACTCGCCGCGAACGGCGCCCCTCCGATTCCCACGCAACGTCCCAAGAGCACCTCTCCGTATGTCGGATCGGCCATGGCCGTTCTCGCAACCCTTCAACAGGCCCAGGTGCTTCCACCCGAAGGCACCAGAGAAGCTGATCACGTCATTCAGTCCGTCATCCAACTCCAATCCACCTTTGCCAAGGGCACGGATCGTTTTGTGCAGGATTTCGCAAACCGTGCCGTTGCCGACAAGCACGGCCAGAATGCGTCGGCGGTCCTGGAGCGGTTTCGCTCGAGTGGATGGACCGCTGACATGTTGGAGGCGCTCGCCGACGCGGACCTTCATGTGCCGGCCGAAGAGCTCCAGCGGCTGGCAACCGGTCTCGGGCAATTCAACCTGTCAGTGGATGATTTCGAACGGTTCATGCAACTTGTGAGAGACGGCCGGTCGGCGCTCGCGGCACGGGGGCAGAACTTTGAAGAGGTGTACGCGCTTCATCGGAACACGATGCCGGGAGCAGCGGAACGGTGAATCATGTATTGCATGAAGCGTATCTCGTATCTCGCAACGACGGCAAAGAATAGCAATGTGTACCATCTTACGCTTCACGGTTCACGAACAACGAAACCTACAAGGAGGGATACGTGGCAACCCGAGCCTACATTCTCATCAAGGTGAAAGCGGGAAAGACCAAAGACGTCGTCGGCACACTCAAACGCATAGCCGGCGTCGAGCAGGCCCACTCCTGCTTCGGCCGTCCGGATATCTTCGTCTTCATCAGCGTCCAGGATGAGCGGGCACTTTCCGACGTTGTGATCACAAAAATACACGCCATCGATGGGGTCGAAGAAACGGATACCCACATCGTCGCGGAATCGTAGCCCACGTCATGATGCGAGAGTATCTCGTGAAGCCTGAAGCGCAGGATGGAGAAAGTGCGTCTCATCTTTGTTTGTGAGATACGCTTCACGAACGACGATCGAGGAAGACAGGAGCGCCTCCCTCCTGTGCCGACCTGTAGCAGGCCTCGGCGATTTCGACCGCACGGCATCCATCCTCTCCAGTGACCGGCATCGGGGAGCCGTCAGTCACTGCCTGCAAGAATGCGGTCAGGGTGGCGAGAACCGTCTGTGACGGGGGAAGTTCAAAGTTCTCTGTGTCAGTCCCGTCACTGAGCCGAACTTGGCGCTGCGCCCAATCAACGTCCAGCCGACCCTGCGATCCCCACCATGTTGCTCGCCCGACCCGGCCTGTTGATACCCGTGCGATTTCAATTTGACACCTTGTTCCGCTGGACGTGGTCAGGCGAACGGAGGCCGAGGTTTCCGGCCCGGCAGCCGGCCGCACGTCCATCGTACAACGCGCCTCGTATACTTCTTCCCCGGTCATGAATCGAACCAGGTCGAGCATGTGTACTCCGATTTCCAGCAAGGCCCCTCGTTTGCCATAGCCGTCGGCATGGTCAAGGGCCGTCTTTCTTGTCTCGATCCGGCTGACCAAATCCAGTCGGTCGGACCGCCCGATATCATGCTGGAGCTTCTTCATTTGTTGAACAGTGTTGTCGAATCGGAGGGTTTGCGCCGTCATCAACGGTACCCCTGCTTCACGAACCAACGCGGCCATCGCATGGGCATCAGCTGCAGATATCCCCAGCGGTTTTTCAATCAGCATGGGTTTGCGCGCTTGCACCGCCAACCGGCAGATCTCCGGGTAACATATGGGAGGAGTGACAACAATGACCACATCGACCGTGGAATCGGCAATAAGCGACGCGGCCTTCCCATAGACGTTGACCGGTGTCCCTCCGGGAACATCGAACCCTTGTTCAGGATGTTGCCGGCAGACTGCGCTGAGGTAGGCAGTCGGAAGGTCCCGCACGATATGCTGCGCATACCGAAGCCCATGCCGACCCACTCCGATCAACCCTACACCGATGCGCCCCTTATTCACGAGTCCCTCTCAACTGATTCAGAGTAAAACGGAGGCGCCGATCAGTCAATGGCACTCATTTGACATTCCCGCAAGTGGCTTCATATAGTGGCTTCATATAGTAGGTTATGTCGAGCGAAAAACCGCTCCGATAAGGCTCTTGACCATGTCTACGACACAAACGGCCCCCTTCACATTGGAACAGATCGGAATAGGAACGGCGCGCTTCCCAAGCGGCGTGCCGATCCCCACGCATACCGATCAGATGGTCGATCCTTACTTCAAGAGCAAAATGCCGAAGGAACACCAAATCGATAGCCTCTTGTTTTGGCCGCAACAACCAGGAACCTATCCAGGCCTCGTGTTGCTGCATGACTGGTGGGGCCTGACCGGGCAGATGAAGGATCTGGGCGCCAGACTGGCCTGTGAAGGGTACGCGGTGATCATTCCAAATCTCTACGGCCGGTTGGGAGGGATGGTGACCGCCAATGACGATGTGGCGACCGTCCTATTGGAACGGCAAAACGACGCGCATGTCATCACGGACATCAATTCCTGTTGTGAATACCTCAATACCCGTACCTTCACGAAGCGGAATATTCATGGGGCCGTCGGCTACGGAATGGGCGGGTCCTATGCGCTGCGTTTCGCCTGTCATCGGAAGCGGTTGCGCGCTGCCGTTTCATATTACGGCAAGATGGTCACGCCCAAAGAACTGATGAAAGACCTCTATTCACCTGTGCTGTATCATCAGGCAGGAAAAGACACCTGGGCCACACAGGATGACGTCGAACGGATACGCACTGCCGCTGCAGAGTATGCCAAACGAGTCGAGACTTATCTCTATCCCGAAGCACCCCACGCCTTTTGCAACGATATGAAGCCGAGCACCTATGATCCCGACAGTTCGGCCCTCGCCTGGGAACGAACCGTGAGCTTCTTGAAGTCTTGCTTCCAAGGAACATGACCCGCAGCAGACCGCCACTCTCCTACCGGATTCGCACGCTGGACAATCGTGTGAGAACCCCTCGCCACAGACGAGATCGCAGCCTGCGTCACCCTACCATGACTGGTTTCCTCCTGATCGTGGGTCTCTCCATTTTTACGCTGTCTTCCGCAGTCGCAGGCGAACGAGCGTCACCGACTCTTCTGGCCGACGTGGTCGGTCAACGGACCGATCAGTTTGCTCCGATCGATTCGGACGAGAGCGCCATGACCCTGTTCACCACGACCGTCGGCCCCGCGCTCGGCCTGAAAGATGCGGCAGGAGCGCTGGGAACCAAACGACTCCCAAGTAAAATGGTCAAGGAGCTGGGGTTGGCCGAATTATCCCAGACGGTCCATGAGTTGATGGCAGCCCTCGCTGCGTGGCAGTTGGCCGATTCACTCAGCCACGACGCGAGCCCATCCCCGACAGCCGTCTCCCTTTCCCCTGCCCGACAAGAATGGTTGCGTGGTCGCAGCAGAAGCGCATCGCTTGCCGACTTGCTCCGCCTCACCCAGGAAGACCAGACCCTTCGGACATCTCAAGCCCCCTCGAACCAACAGAACACAGAACTTCTGTTGGCTGCCGAGCGTACGGTATTTGAAGCCAGTCAGCGCGCAACCGCCGCCTGGTGGGACATCTACGGGTGGAAGGAGCGTATCAGGCAGGCGAAGGGCCAGGCGCGGTTGTGCGGGACCTGGCAATGGATCATTCACAATCACCAGAACCACGGAGAACAGAAGGCCACCATTACTTTTCCCCCGGCCGGACAAGTATCGGCCAACTCCGTCACACCGACGGAATCCATTATCGTGGGAGATGCCATTTACTTGCGATGGGAGCAAAACGGCCGCATCCAGGAAGACAGTCTGCTGTTCATCAAAGACAATGCGAAGATCGAAGGGTCCTTCGTGAACAACACGGGAGGATGGGGACCAGTCAGCGGTAAGCGATTGACCGGCTGCCAGCCCTAGTAGGATCCTTTATGTTGAGGTCTTAAGCAACACCTGCGGGTAATAGAGTGATGTAGCTGATACCCCGCAAGATGTTCAAAAAGTCCATCCAGCGAGGCCGCAGTAAGCGAGATGCCGAAGCGTACTTCTCAGTACGTTGAGGCGTTGAGCGATGCGAGAACAAAGCTGGGGGACTTTTTCAACATCTTGCCCAACACCATGCGCGCCAACCCAGCAAGATCCAGCCAATAATAAACAGTGCTCCCCCGACCGGCGTGACCGCTCCAAGCCAGCGGATCCCCAGCAACGAGACTCCATAGAGGCTCCCGGAGAACAAGAGCGTCCCCGCCAGAAACAGCCAACCGGCTTTGGCTGCTCCAACATCACGCCCGATACGAACAGCCAAGCCACTCAGGATCAGCCCGAAGGCATGATACATCTGATAACGAGTGGCCGTGTCATAGACGGCCAACATCGGCTGATCCAATACACCTTTCAGCATATGAGCCCCAAACGCACCGGCTGCTACTCCAAGTCCGGCACTGATACAGCCGACAAACACCAACCATCGAGATGACGCATCGACATCCATCGCACTTGGCTCCCAGATATGCCCCGTCGCAGACCGGCGCGATCATACGCGATCCCAACCGAATACTCCATCCACTGGACCGAGTCCGAGAGGTGATTCCACGTATGATATAGTCTCACCATGGATCGACGATGCTCTCTTTGGATGCTGACATTCCTTCTTGTCACCGCTGGCTTAGCCTCTGCCGCTGACTCGCAACAAGCCGAACGCAACAAGGGGCTCACAGTCGATGATCTCACGCGCGGGTTACGGAGCGCCGCACAGAACGTCGAGAAAGAAATTCCGAAGATCGGACCGGCTATTGGAAAGGCCGTCAAGTCCATCGGCGCACAAGGTTCGGACAAAGCACGCACTCCGGAACCAGCCTCGGACAAGAAGTGAGTCTCCCTCCCGCTACAAAACCGAATTGCTGAAAATCACCCTTTGATTCTTTCTCCCGACTCCTGTATGTTGTCACGAAATTTCTGCTGACACGGCACACAGGCGACTATGATTCATCATCGTCGTATGCTTGTGTCGCCCGTAAAGGGTGTTAAATAAGCTCATCTCCAGCTTAAAAGAGGGTCACCATCATGTGGGACAAAAAACGAGAACTTGAGGGCGGCGATAATGGGAATTTCACCGTTCTCGGGAAGGATGTCACATTCAAAGGCATCGTCCACTTTCACAGCACCGTTCAATTAGACAGCTCGATTGAAGGAGAAATTCACGCGAAGGGTATGCTGGTGATCGGCGAGAACGCGATCATCCGAGGCACCATTATCGCCGAGACGATCGTGACCAGGGGAAAGATTCACGGGAATATCACCGCCAGCGGGAAAATCCAGCTGCTCAAGCCCGGCGTCTTGCTCGGCGACATCTCCACCCCTTCTTTTTCGATGGAAGAAGGCTCATTCTTTAAGGGGTCGATCGACATGGGTTCCCACCCGGTCGTCGATGAGCTCGAACAAACCCCTATGGTTTACTCTGAGATGGCCCCGAGACTGAACGTCTCCCGCCCCGTTCTGATCGAAAGCGACCGAGGGAACTGACGTTCCCTCGCATCGTGTAGGGTCGAGCCGCTGGATATCACGCGCTCGTCGCCTTGGCCACTTTTAGCTACGTCCCCAAACGCCTCCCGACCACCTCGTTCAACTCATTCGGCTAGTCTGACCGCCATCTTGTCATCTCGCTGTTTTGCCGCCGTAGCCGCTCTGCTTCATTTTTCACGAGATAGAGATCCAATCTTCTTCCGCTTTCGTAGATCAGGGTATGAGTCGAGATGGAATGCGGCATTCCGCGATCGTACCCTACGTAGAGCTGCTCGCCAGACCACCACTCAGCCTTGCAACGCCTCAGGTGCTTTTGCGGGAGATCAATGATTCCCTGGCGCTCAAGCGTTTGCTTCTCATCATTGCCACCATTGCCATCAACATTCTTGCTGTTGCCTTGCTGACATGGGCGCCTTGGTCTGATTGGAAAACCGGCCTCGCACTTAATTGCGTCGATAATGCCATTTTGCTCTGGTTCGTTGCGAGACACGGGGACATCCTCCTTGCGCGGATGATGATCTTCGGGCTGGCTGTGGGCTTCACGGAACTGGCCGCAGATGCCTGGCTGGTGAACTATACGAAGACGCTCGACTATTCCATCGGCGGCGGACCAATGCTCTGGCGCTCGCCTCTCTGGATGCCGTTCGCCTGGGAAGTCGTCGCCGTGCAATTGGGATATGTCGGGCTGTGGCTCTGGAATCGATTCGGCGGTTGGGGATTGCTGGGCGTCGGCCTGCTGGGCGCGATCAATATTCCCTACTATGAAGAAATGGCTCGTCGTATCAACTGGTGGCAGTATGACAACTGCCGCATGCTCTCCTACACACCGTATTACATTATCCTTGGCGAGTTCGGCATCGCGATTCTGCTGGCCATCCTCGCCAAACACGTCACTCGCGGCAACTGGAGGACATCGATCATCGCCGGCACTGTCAGCGGCCTCGGCATTTTCGTTTGTTATGCCGTTGCCTATGGCATCACCGACGGGATCACCCTGCCGTGAACCATTTTTGAATCTTTAAATGTTTCGATCCGCGGCCGCGCGCGATCATGTCGAGGAAGATAGAGCCTATTGCATCTACCGAATAGAGCTGTACGCCCTTAGCCGCACGAGTCATATCTTTAGCTTTTCTCCAGCGCTACTATCCCGCCGTCTTGAACTAAGCTTCGTCTCGAACCGAAAGTTAGCATTGGATGAAGCGGCGAGCTTCATCAGGTGGTCCGAGGTGGCGCATGAATCCATTCAGATTCACTGTGAATAAAAATAGATTCACCCTAAAGAATTTTTATCTCGCCGGCGACCTCACAATCCTGCGCAATTCAGTCTATTTTTCCGCTATCTTTGAGGCACATCATTTGCTGCATGAGTTCAGCATCGGAACAAGTCTCTTGCATGCGACCCGAGTGAAAGTAGCGTTGCCTGGGTACATTCGATATGCCTATAAATAACTCCAAGCAGCCAGGTTTCCCATTAATTATTCCCCTGATAATGGGTGCACTATTGATTGGAGGGTGTCAGACATTTTCTGTTCCCACGAAACATGTGGTCATGTTTGACAGAAGTGGACGGGCTGTCGATCCAAGAGGAAATATTGGAGAAGATCGCCATAGTACGCTCTTGTCCTACCGGCAGTACGAAACTAATGAGTACGAAGCACACATCGCACAAGTTCTTGAGGGCATTAAGCATTGGGGGACTAAGCCTAAAGACGACAGGCCGGGGAAACGAAAAATCATGCTCTTCGTTCATGGTGGAATGAATACCCAGGTGGGCTCACTCCGCCGGATGACAGAAGAGTTCGAGGATGAAAAGACTCGAATAGATTTGATCAAGGGAGCGGGATACTATCCGATTTTCATCAATTGGAGCTCATCACTATGGTCTAGCTATTTCGAACACCTCTGGGAAACACGCCAGGGAGAACGTTGGCCCTGGTATGCTGGTATTCCATCCGCCATGGTCATTTTTCCAGTTGATGTGACGCGTAGTCTAGTGCGCGCACCCTTGGTCTGGGGACAACTGATCCATAGTGATTTCCAAACGATAAACAATACTGGAAATCACTTTGGTCCAAGCCTCAGTGATACAATTAGCGCGGAACTTTTGTGCCGTTACAACTTAGTTAGCCCACTCGATACATGCACTGACCAGTTCAAATTTCAAAAGCCACCCTATTGTGTACCCTTCGCTATTGAAGCAAGACCATCAGCATTTAGGCCGTCTGTTCGTCCACCATCGATCGACACCTTTCCTATTTCGATTGGAAGCGATGAGCGACGGTGCCCAGAGATGAATCTGCGTGCGGTGTCTTATGCCCTAACGTTCCCAATGAAGCTGCTTATTGCACCAATCCTCGACACCTTTGGCACCAGCGCCTGGATAAACATGCAACGGAGAATTCATCTTTTGTTCCACTCCGAAGAAGAAATGCAGTCGTCTTCTCTGACCGAGGCAGCCAAATGGCGACGGGAACTTGCAGAGATTCCGTCTTCAGGAGGCCTATCCATGTTCATGAGGGATCTACTTAACGCTCAAAAAACGGACAAGGAGGCGAATTACGAGTGGGAAATAGTCGTCGTAGGGCATAGCATGGGAACGATCGTTCTCAACGAAATGATTCAACTGTACGGCGACAAGCTGCCCATTTCTCACATTATCTATCTCGCTGCAGCGGCATCAATAGAGGATTATGAAGATTCACTATTCCCTTACCTCGACGCGAAGAAACAGACCCAATTCTATAATTTCATGTTGCATCCCATCGCGGAGCGGGTGACCTCGCCCCCTTAAACGGGTCCAGATCCTTTGTTAGGATCGGGCCGAAAGGAGGGCGACATGCCACGTCTTCGTCACACCGTCGAACAAATCCTCAGCAAACTGCGTGAAGCGGAAGT
>Ga0187893_10009821_pt1 | contig 14542 bp, 12 predicted proteins | sample MA1701074metaG_FD_139574 | JGI IMG/M metagenome (GOLD analysis project Ga0187893, IMG submission 139574) | White microbial mat communities from a basaltic lava cave in the Kipuka Kanohina Cave System on the Island of Hawaii, USA - MA170107-4 metaG ...
GAGTCAAAGAAGCGAAAACGAGAGTTGGAGATGTCAAAGAACGAATGAATGCAGCAATCCAAAGGGTCATTATCAACCTGATTTCTAGTCAGGCTTCAGACCCGTTTTGTCTAAAGTCGAGTATTTATTTCCCTCACCGACCACCGACCACTGACCGCCGACCACTGCTACCTGAGTGCGCGATTGAATTCCTCGATGAGCGGATCGAAGCTGACAGGTCCGAGTCCCAACTGCGAAGCCATCTCATCGGCGGTGTAGCGGTCGCCCGTCTCCCACATCTCTTTGAGGAAATTTCCCGCCCGCTTCTCGGCCCACCATTCGCGCCCGAACTTTTCTTTCAGATGCTCTCTCAGGGCAACCTCGAATGCCCAGGCGCGGAGGTAGTTGGCCGAATAAAACGAATCATCGAGATCGAAGAGAAATTCCGCCTGACCAGCCGCAAACCCGGTCGAGCGGCTTTGAAGATCGGCGTAGAGACGGGCAGCGCCGTTGAGAGTTTCACCCGCGTGAAGTCGGCATTCGTACAGAAGCTTTGCCGCATATCGGCGTATGGTGACGAGTCGGGCGAGCAAAGCTGAGAGTGTGAACTCGCGGTTATTCGTGAAACCGAGCAAGCGGGCGAGCCACGCGCTTTCCGACGCGAGATGATTGAACAGGAAAGCGAAAGTTTCCGTGAGCGCGTAATCGCCCATGTATTTGAATTCCGGTCTGAGCAGGGGCGATGTCCATCCGTAGTGCTGGGCGTGGCCCGATTCGTGAAGGAATGCCTGATAGTCGGATTGCCCGCCCGCCGGACGAATGACGAGTTTGATATCATCGGGTATGGAAACGGGCGCGCAGAAAGCTCGCGGGCTTTTGCGCGGGCGTACTTCGCTATCGATTTCGATGTTGCGCTGCTGATGAATGCGGACGCCAAGCCCCGACATCGTTTCTTCGTAAACTCTAAGCAGGCGATCAGCCGGGAACGAGTCGTCGTAGTGAGTCAGGTGGAGAAAGTAGTGAGCATCGGGCCGCTCGGCTTCCTCGACGCTTATGCCGATAGTGCGGCGTAGCGCCTCGTCGAGTCGCGCTATGTAGACCGATTCCGTGCGGTCGAGCAGGCGTTCGGCTTCGCGCGCAAGCTCCCCGTAATTCGTCTGGCGGAGTTCTTCGAACATCGCGCGATAGTTTTCATATCCAAGAGAGCGAGCCGACTGGTGAAGTTTCGATAGCCGCTCGGCTCTCAAATCATTCGACGATTCCACAACCGCGATGCGCTTTTGATAAATCTCGCGGCGGAAGTCGCGGTCGCGTTCGCGCATCACGGTCACGACCGATTCCTGAAACGTAATCCGTCGCCCCATCCATTCGACGCTGGCCTGACCTTCATATCGGCTTATTTCTTCCGTGAGATGGCGCGCGGAGTTTTCCAGAAAATGTTCGGTCGCAAACATGAGCCGTCTTCGCAGGGCCGCGCACTCGGTTCCAAAATGCTCGGAAGTCTGTTCGAGACTTCGCCTGATCTTTCCGATTGCGTCCGGGGAGAAGAGATCGCCGTAGCGGTCATATATGCGAGCGACTTCGAGGTCTTCTTTCTGGCCTGAGTGGTGGAGGTAATATTCGCGCATCAACGCGCTGATGAAATCGACATATTCGCTTCCATCCGTATCCATCATGTCAGAAGCATTGAAGATATCGGCGAGAGAGATGAGTGTCAAGCTGGCAATCATTACTTTGTGTGTGTGAGCAAAAAAAATAGGCGACACAGTGTGGGATTACTGTGTCGCCTTTTGTTCCGGTCGCTGTCCTCACCACAGCGACCAAGAATCGAGAACAGGAAGTGATGTTGTCATCACCCGTATCTCTTGCCCCACAGAAGTGAGTGCAATCACAGTGCCACACAAAGAGCGGCACTCATTCCGGTTACGATGTGCGCAGTTTTAATGAAGTTCTCGTCGCGCTATGAAGTTTCTCGTCGATCATCGGGCGTTTTCCTGTGTAAAAAGTACATATATTGGCAGAAAGATTTACTCCCCGTTTCGCCACACGTTGGATTTAGGACGCAAGAGCTTCGGCGGTTCCCTGTTCAATTAGCGGATCGACACGGCGATGCTATACTGGCCTTATGCGATTGCTTCTGGCCACGACCAACGAGGGGAAGATTCGGGAACTCAGGCAAATGTTGAGCGACAGCCGTATGGAAATAGTCGGACTCGGCGACCTCGCCGTTCGTGAAGACATAGAAACCGGAACTACATTTGAAGAAAACGCTCTGCTCAAGGCGCGGTATTATCACCAGATGACCGGAATAACCACGATAGCGGATGATTCGGGGCTTGAAGTCGACGCGCTCGACGGCGCGCCCGGAGTCTATTCCGCCCGATACGGCGGCCCGACCGATATGGATCGAACCAATAAGCTGCTCGAGGCGATTCGCGGCGTGCCGGAAGAAAAACGCGGAGCGCGATTCGTATGCGCCGCAGCGATTGTGTGGGAGCGTGGAGAGCGCGTATTCGAGGATGAAGCGCGCGGCATCCTGCTCGATCACACTCGCGGGGCGGGCGGATTCGGGTATGATCCGATTTTCTTCTACCCTTCGCTCGGCAAGACCTTCGCCGAGTTGAACCATGAAGAGAAGGAAAAGGTGAGCCATCGGGGTCGGGCTTTCCGACGGCTTGTGGCGTGGCTTTCGAGCAGTTTGCTTGACACGATGAAGTCGAGTGATAGAATTGAAGACTCAACTGGCAATTTACCGGCCTCAACAAATTGAAGGGTGACCTATGAGAACAGGTATGAGATTTCTGGGGCTGATCGCAATAAGCGTGATAGCCTGTGCAAATGTGCCTGCCGACGCTGCCTCGTCGCGCGGATCAATCCAGGGATTCATCAAGGACAGACGCGGCAATCCTCTCGTGGGAGCAGCCGTCCTCGTGATGGCCGTCTCTGAGGACGAAAAGCCCGACAAGGTGATCAGGCGCGCAAACACCAATTCGGAAGGGAAGTTCCTCGCTTCAGGCATCGTACCCGGTCGCTACCGCGTGAAAGCGGAAGCGGCAGGATTTCGCCCCTTGGAGTTCCCTGCCGATGTGAAGCCAAACAAAATCACCATATTCGATTCCATTCTGCTTCGCCGGATCAATACACTCGCTGAAGAATCCTCGCTCAATCTCGATCCGAAATATTCCGCCCGCAAAGCGAACAGCACCATATTCCAGCACAACCCAACTGAAGCGAAATCGACTGAAGCCCAATCCGAAGGGTCAGTCGCACTGACCGACCGCGCCCGCGAATTCCACGGCTTTGTTCACGCATTCACTCAAACCGCGTGGGATCATAGCGGCGGGCCAGCTTCATTCGTCGGAGCAAACTTCGCCGTCAATCAACAAATAGGCAAAGCCGATATCATCGTCAGCGGGCAGATGGGCGAAGGGCCGCAAGCGCCGCAGAGACTTCAGGCCATCGCTACGGGCCACGCCACTGATCGACATCGATTGACGGTCGCTCTAGGCTACGGGCGATTCACCTTCTCGCGTCGCAACAAATCGATAGGACAATTTTCCGTATCGGCGACAGATACGTGGCAGGTTTCAGGGCCGGTGCTCGTGGTCTATGGCCTTGAGGCCGCGCGCTTCACGCAGGGAGCTTCAGGCACGAGCGTGCTTCCGAGGTTCGGCATCGCGGTCGATGCGGGCGCGCGCACTCGATTGTTCGCCGCGATGATTCCCGGATCGAGCGATGATGCTCAATCCAGGGTCGATTTCGAATCGGGCGAAATCGTCTTCGAAGAACCCAAGCCCATCGCTTTCGCGCCCGACGGCCAACCCATAGCCGACCGCAGCTACAGATTGCAGTTCGGCGGCCACCATCAGCTTTCGGATAAATCTTCAATAGAAATGATGGCCTTCTTCGACACTATATCGGGTCACGGAGTCGGGTTGCTTGCCATTCCATTCGAGGGCGGCGAAGAGACTTCGCGCAGCGAAACGATGTCGGGTCGCACTCGCGGAGTCCGTGTGGTCTATCATCATCGCATCAACCGGATTCTCGAAGGCTCCGTAGGGTACGCCTTCGGCGAAGGCCAGACGTTAGACCCGCAGGGCATAACCGAACCGGCTGAGATGTTTCGCAACGATACTTTTCACGTTTTTTCAGCCCGAGTCGACGCCAACTTCATAAGCACAGGAACAAAGGTGTCGACCGTTTTGAGGCTGGCTCCCGAACGGGCCATATTCGCAATCGATCCGTTTCAGGGACAGATAGCCACTTATGATCCGAATTTGAACATTTCGCTTACGCAGGATTTGCCCACTTCCGGATTTCTTCCCGGTCAGTGGCAGGCTGTCGTCGATCTGAGAAATCTGCTCGATCAACAGCTATCGATTTCCGATGAACGACAGGAAGTGGTGGCGAGCCGATTCCACCGCCTGATCCGCATCGGAATATCGCTCAGGTTTTGAGGAGCAACTGAAATTGCTGGCGCGCGGACGCTTCCCCTATGCCCCTGCCAAGCGTGCCGCTCAAAAAATTGGCGTCGCCCGCGTCAACCAACGTTTGACTGAACGGGCGGGCCGATGGCGCAATCTTTTCGCGTGATTCACAGCGCGGGGTTAGACGGATGAAAGACGTGATGAGCAAGTTGAAGTTTATCGCAGTGCTGGCGATAACCGCTGCGCTCGTCGTCATCGGTGTCCTCAACCTTCGCGACCGCATGAGAGCCACGCCCGTCGCCGACGACGGAATTCAATGGGTCGACACGGATCAGGGCGTCAGGGCGAAAAAAATCAGCCCCGCCTCGCCGCTTTATCATGTCGTCGCGGAAGGCGATTACCTGCGCGCGATCTTCTATAAGGGCAAGTTTGAAGAGATCAAGCGAGCCGAGGATGCGGCGATTTATCTGGATCGTCAGGGCGTGGGAAACGATGCGCGCTACACCTTGGAACATCACGACCCTTTGCTTCAGGGCATCTACGGCGTCGAAGAGCCGTTCTATGATTTCGATTTCAAGGTCGCGCAACGCGAGCAGAACCGCGAGCGCGAACTTTACATGGCGCTCATAGGATTGGTTTATCTCGCCATAGGTTTGTTCGTGCTGCTCAAGCGAAGCCGCGCCGCTTTCACCTATCACTTCTATGCGTGGTTTCTGGTTTCATTCATAGTTTATTCCTACAGTTCGACGCTTGAGTTCACCCGTCTCGATAAAATGGTGAGCCTGATCGATCACGCGGCTCTGGCTCTGCTTGCGCCGCTCTTTCTGCACTTCTGCGCGAACTTCCCATCGGGCAGAGGAGTGTTCGTACAGCGTCCGCGCCTCGCGGCTGCGCTTTACCTGCCCGCTGCGGGACTGATATCGGTCGAGATTCTCTATCATTATTTTTCCAATTCGCTCTTCTTCGAATATGGCACATGGAAGTTTTTCCTTGAGCTTTTTTCCAGTTCAGGCTCGCTCGAAGAGGCTCCGAAATATATCTCTCTGATAACGGTTCGCAACGTGCTCGGAAAGATAGAGCTTTTTCAGTATTCGATCTTCTTCATACTCGGAAGCGCGCTTCTGATTCGCACTTTCCTGCATTCACAAAAGCCGCTCTTGCGTCAGCAACTCAAATGGATCATCTGGGGACTGGCTTTCTCAGTCCTGCCTTTCGCCGCGCTCTACATATTCCCGTTCGTGTCGCAAATCAGGACATCTCCGATGGTCGAGGCGTTCGCCTACGGGCCGCTGATTCTGATTCCGCTTTCGTTCGGCTACTCGATAGTGCGTTATCGATTGATGGACGTGGATGTCATCATGCGGCGCAGCTTCGTGCATGTGCTGGCGATCATCGCCGTGGCTGCGATTTACATGGCCGTGCTTTTGGGCGCGGTCGATCTGGTCAAATTCATCTGGGCCGAAGCGGATCTAAATTACTGGGGGACGAAGATCGTCGTCGTCGCGGTGATGCTGCTTGTGACGATGGTTTTCGCGCCAATAAAAAACAAGCTTCAGGAATGGGCCGACCGATGGTTCTACGGCGAGCGATACACTCTTCGCACTCAGCTTCAGGAATTCGGAAGGACGCTGGCTCAGACGACCGCCCTTCCCCGCCTGCTCGATTCGCTCGTGCGTCGTCTTTCTGAAGTTCTTCCGATCAATAAAATCGCAATCTTCATCGAAGACGAAAAAGCTCATTCCGGTTTTCAACTCGCTTACGCCACGGGCCTTGAGCGCGAAGCCGTGTTACCGCACAGCATAAAAAAGATCATTCGCGTGCGCTCGCTTGGGCGCGGCTACGTGATAGCCGAAGACCTCGACGCTTCGCTCGACACGGCAGGACTTCGCCAGTTGTCTTATTACGACGATTTGAGCGTCGCCGATCATGCGGAAGACGAGCTTTACTATTATGTGCCGTGTGTGGTGCGCGACCGCATGGTAGCGATCATCGGCGTAGGCCGGTCGCAGGCGGGCGCGCTGCTTACGACCGACGACATAGATTTATTGAAAGCTCTCTCCGGGTACGTTGCCATAGCGATTGACAACAGCCTGCTCTATCGCTCGGAGATGGAGAAAGCCGACGAGCTTGCGCGCCTCAAAGAGTTTTCCGAAAACATCATCGAAAGCGTGAAAGTCGGCATACTCGTAGTCGATTTCGACGGGCGCATAACGACGTGGAACAGCGCGCTCGAAGAGATATTCTCCGTCCGCCGCGAAGAGTCGCTCGGAAGAAATGTGCGCGAAGTCTTCGACACGGATTTGATGGAAACCATCGAAACCGCCACGGGGCGTGAAGGCTGGGCGCTTCACACGTCGCATCACATCTACAAATATCACACTTCTGTTGAAGACGGTCGAAAGCTCACGCTCAACATCTCGCTCGCGCCTTTCGAAGCCGCTCGCGGAGTCGTGACCGGCGCGATGATCGTGATTGAAAATGCGACCGAGCGCGCGCAACTCGAACAGCAGTTGATGCAGAAAGAAAAACTCTCTTCCATCGGACTGCTCGCCGCAGGAGTGGCGCACGAAGTCAACACGCCGCTGGCCGGGATATCGTCCTACGCGCAGATGTTGCTTCAGCAGATTCCCGAATCGGATCAGAAACACAAGCTGCTCGAAAAGATTCACGTTCAGACTCTTCGCGCTTCCGAGATAGTCAACAACCTGCTGAACTTCTCGCGCACAGGCGACACGCAGTTCCGCGAAGTCGACATCAATCGCGTCATCGATGACACGATCCAACTGCTTGAGCCGCAGCTTCGCAGCGCGCAACTCGAATTAGTCCGCAATTACTCTCAGGAGATTGCTCCCGCTTACGCCAACCCGTCGAAGCTGCAACAGGTATTCATGAATCTGATCATCAACGCCCGCGATGCCATGTCCGGCGGCGGGCGGCTCACCATCCAAACTCGCATGGTGGAGACCTCGCTCGTCGTAGATTTCCGCGACACCGGCACAGGCATCGACCCGGAAAACATCGCCCGCATTTATGATCCGTTCTTCACGACGAAAGAAGTCGGGCGAGGGACGGGACTGGGACTTGCCATCTCTTACGGAATAATTCAGGAACACGGCGGGCGTATGTTCGTCGAGAGTCGACCGGGCGAAGGCGCGCACTTCACGATAAAACTTCCTACCGCTTACTCGCGCCAGATGCAGGTCGCGAGCGACTGACTTCCATCCACGTTTTTTCTCAGTCCACTCGCACGTTATAATCACCCACATGAAAAACTGCTGGCTGCTGAAAACCGATCCCGAAGATTACACCTACAGCGATCTCGAACGAGACGGCAAAGCAGTGTGGGATGGGGTGTCGAACAACCTCGCCTTGCAGAATCTCAGAAAGATCAGTCGAGGCGACCGTCTTCTGATCTATCACACGGGCGCAGAGAAGGCCGTAGTCGGACTGGCTGAGGCGGCGAGCGATCCTTACGCAGATCCAAAAGCAACCGATCCGAAACTTGTCGTCATCGATGTGAAACCTCTTCGGCGCGTAAAGCGGTTGACGACGCTTGGAGAGATAAAACAGACGACGGCGCTCGCCACTTTTCAGCTTGTGCGGCAGCCGCGTCTTTCAGTCGTTCCGGTAAACGAGCAGGAATGGAGTATAATTGCAGAGATGACCGGCTTATAGAGCCAGCGGTCAGTGGAGGGAACAGGTTACAGGTTACAGGCGGGAAATTTTCGGGTCTGTAACCTGTCACCTTCTGTCTCCAGGCTCTCGGCTCCAGACTTTTAACAGGAGATATTCAAAATGAAATTTCGCACCTTAGGTCGATTCATTCTCATAACCACAGTCATTTTTTCAATCGCGGCTCTGGTCGTCGCTCAGAAGCCCGCGCAGAAAAACAAAAAACCTCAGCCTCAGCCGCCTGCGCCCGTTGCGCCTGCTAAGGACGCTCAAAAACCCGCCCCTCCCAAACCCGCGCAGCCTGCTACGAATGACAAACAGTGGGCGCTAATAGTCGGCATAAGCGATTACCCCGGCGATATTCAAGACCTACTCTTTCCGCGCGATGACGCGCAGGCCATACGCGATCTGCTCATCTCATCGGCAGGTGTGCGCGATGATCATATCCGATTGCTTACCGACATAGGCGCAGGAGAATTGAAAGCCACGAAGCAGAACATCTTCGCCGCCATCGATAATTACTTCGTCCCGCGAGTGCAGGCAGGCGATGAGGTGATAGTTTTTCTCGCCGGTCACGGCATAGCTCGCGGTCTCGGCCCGCAGGCGAAAAGCTATTTCCTGCCAGCCGATGTCGATGCCAAGGATAAGGACTCTCTCGAACGAACGGGAATCGATCTCGCGGAGCTTGCCCGCAAACTGAGCGCGCTCAAAGCGTCGCAATTCACCGTATTCGTCGATGCCTGCCGCGAAGACCCGTTTCCGGGCCGCGGCATCAAGGGCAATACGCTGACCGACGTGATGGCCCGCGGACTTCGCATCACTCCCACACAAACGCAACAGACAGAGCCGCCGACCGCGATAGTTTTTTACTCCTGCAAAATCGGAGAGCGCGCTTATGAAAATACCGAACTCAAGCATGGGGTTTTCACTTACTTCATACTGCGCGGCATCAGCGATCTGGCCGCTCGCCCCGATGGCCGAGTCGAAGCGGGTATGCTGGCCGCTTACCTGCGCGACAATGTGCGCAAGTGGGCCGCCGAATACGGTCAGAAGGTCAAATACCCCATCGAGCAGACTCCCTCAATGGTTGCGACCGAAGTAAAAGGCCCGATGTTCGTGGTGCGTATGACTCAGGTTTCCGACAAGGTGCCTGCCGCGCCAAGCACCGGAACGGTGACGCTCCTCGCGCCTGAAGGAGCCGCTATCTCGATCAACGGTCAGACGGCGGGACGCGGGCAGGTTCATAAAGAGCTTGCGCCGAGTCAGTACATCATCAAAGCCGAGTTGCCCGGATTTCAACCGACCGAGACGAAAGTCAACGTAGTTGCCGGATACGAGCAGGAAGTCGAGATCGCGCTCAAGCCCGTCTCGTCGTCTCCGAGCTATGAAAAAGGCGCGCAGTTCGAGAGTCAGGGACTCTGGCCGCAGGCGATAGTTTCTTACGAGATGGCATTGCGCGAAGACCCGAATCTGGTCGCCGCTTATGAACGACTGGCCAACGCCTATATGAAAGCGGGGCAGGATCGCGAAGCGGTCGGGATGCTGACCACCGCGACGCAGAAATTCCCCGACAATCCGTCGCTGCACGCGCGCCGCTCGATGGCCCTGAGCGCGATAGCGCGGGCGGAAGCGATGGAGGAAATGGACGAGGACAAATCGGATAAAGAAAAATCCGGCAAGGATAAAGACAAGAAGAGCAAGGATAAAGGCAAGGATAAGGACAAGGGAGCAAACACTAAGAGTACGAGCAGAGACGCGCTGGCATCAGCCGAGCTTGCCGTTCAAAAAGGCCCTGATCTTGCGCTGGCCCATCTGGCCATGGGTTACGCATTGCTGCTTGATGAGAAAAGTCAGTCGAGGGCGCTCACATCATTCGTGCGCGCTTCGACCATCGCGCCTGAAGACGCTGAAAGTTATTACGGCGTGGGCTACTCATATCGCTTGATGACTCAGTATCAACAGGCGGTTCCGCAACTCAAGAAGGCGCTTGATCTGCGACCGGATTATTACGACGCGCAGCGCGAGCTTGCTTACTGCTATCACGCCTTGGGGCAGACCGACAACGCCATTCGTCAGTACGAAGTGGCATCGAGTTATCGCAGCGAATCGGATTCGGGCGAGATGGCCGGAAACAATCTCGCTCTATCGGCGCTCTACGCCGAAAAGGGCGAACAGGTAGGCGGCAAGGAAGGCGAAGAGTACAAAAAAGCGGGCAAGGGATACGAAACGGAAGCGAAAGAATATGACCCGACTTTGAAGATCGCCATGCGTTCGCTTGCGGCGGCGGGCGTATCGAGTCGCGTCGAGCGCCACCTGCCCCAGGAACTGCGCAGGGTAGTTGATGTGGTGAAAACCCCATCAATCAAAATACCGTTCAAGAGACGCCCATAAAAAATGCGGAATGCGGAGTGCGGAATGCGGAATTATTATCCTGCGCTCCGCCACTGGATACGGAATGTGAGATCAGAAATCCTTCTTCATTCCGCACTCCGCATTCTACATTCCGCATTCCATTGCTTCTTCCATTCTTTCAAACGCGCGGCGCATGTGCGGGATCGTTATCGATCCGCCGACGACAAGCGCGACGTTGAACACCTCAAGAAATTCTTCCTTCGTGATGCCTTCCCCGACGCACTGCAAAACGTGATACGTTATGCAGTCATCGCACCTCAGCACGAGCGAGGCTACGAGACCGAGCATCTCTTTCGTTCGAGAGTCGAGCGCGCCCTGTTCATAAGCCTGATGATCGAGCGCATAGAATCGCTTGATGCCGAGATGGTCGCTCCCAAGAATTTTTTCATTCATCTTTGCGCGGTACTCATTGAATCCGTCTATCGATTTCGCCACGTTCCCTCCATCAAAATCAGTTTTGTTCGCTGCATTCGCCGTCAATGTTAGCACAGAGATATTCAAATGCCGCGCGCCGAAAAATCGCATTTGCTCAAAGGACGGCGTGTTGTGATAAACTAGGCAGCCTTGAATTTGAAGGGTCGCTTTTTCCCGATACTCGCAACAAAACCAGTTATCGCGCGGTCTTAAAAGGAGGAGTCAGTCACTTCGTTTCCAACGACGCACGGAAAGTATGAAAACAGGTGACGACTCCTAATAACGGACTCCAGACTCTGGACTCCAGACTTTTTTCTGAGGAGATGGCTATGGCATCTGTTGCAGTTCGCGACAAGGAATTCGTTTCCTGGGGCTGGATCATCACGAGACGAGACGATCTCATCTGGTTCATAGGGAGCGTGGCGTCAAGCTATGCGCTGCTTGCGGCGAATCTCGCTTTCGGAGTCTCCGTTTCCATACTCGTCTGGATATGGGCGCTCGGCTTCGACGGCCCGCACGTGTTCGGAACTGTTTCGAGAACTTATGCAGACAATGAAGAGCGACGCAAACGCGCGAGGCTTTATTACGGATGCTTCGTGTTGTTTCTCATCGGCCCGATGATGGTGCTTGCGGGACGCGCGCAGGTTTTCGGCACCGAGATATGGGGGCCGATATTTTTCATGTTCGCGTCCTTCTGGGCTTACTATCATCTGGTCAAACAGCACTACGGCTTCATGATTTTGTACAAGAAAAAAAATGACGACCTTTCTGAAACAGACAACTTCATCGACCGGGCTTTCCTGCTGACGGGAATGACATATCCGTTCCTGCATTTTCTCACTCACAGCCCTGCCGCTTCATCGCACGTTCCTTTTTCATTGCAGACCGGCGCGGTCAGTTGGATCGAAACGATAATCTTCTTCGCATTCGTCATACTTCTCGTGCTGCTCGCAGCGCGTCAGGCGCAACGTCTTTATCTCAGGCAGAAGGTCAACGTGCCGAAACTGCTCTTGCTCGCGGCTGCCGTGCCTATGCACTGGATAGTGTTGAGAATGATCGAGCCTATGGAAGCGGGCGGAGCGACAGCGGCAGTCGCCACGCTGACGATCTATCACAACATCCAGTATCACAGAATCGTGTGGTTCCATAATCGCAACAAGTACGCCCGCGCAGAGGCTCAAAGTTACGGCGCGGCTTCGGTGATAAATAAAACCGTCTGGCGATATTTTTTCTTCGCGCTCCTGTTCGGCGCGGCTTATCACATACCGCATTACACAGTGGTTGCACCCGGCGGATTCTGGATGGCGTTCATCTGGGGCGGGGCGTTCATTCACTATTACCTCGACAGCAAGATATGGCGCGTGCGCCGGGACACTCAGTTGAATGAAAACCTTCGCATGGCCGGGGCGAGCGCGTAGTGGATGACGGGTGATGGGTGATGGGACGTTGAAATTTCTGATCGCGTTAGGCGCAGCAGCAATAGTGTTGATCGCTTACTCGTGGATCGAGAAACGTATTAACCAGCGCCGTTGTAGTGAGTGCGGATTCAGTATGTCTTTAGAAAACGAGGGAGGGTGTCCCCGATGCGGCTCCGCGAGGTGAATGGTTGAATCTCAATCTCTTCTCTCAAAACTTCTCTTTTCCGTGTTAGCATGGAGACTGGCGAATGAAATTCGATTGGGACGAAGAGAAAGCGGCGGAGAATCAGGCGAAACACGATGTCAGCTTCGACGAAGCCAAAGAAGTTTTCTTTGATCCCGATGTAATTGACGAATACGATGTTGAACACTCAGTTTATGAAGACAGATATTATGTCATAGGATTTTCCAGCCGCAGACTCCTTACCGTCGTTTACACGGAGAGGAGCGGACTGATACGAATTATCTCCGCCTGGAAGTCCACGAACAAAGAGCGCGAGACTTATGAAAAAAGCAAAGACTAAAAAAGAGGTAGTCGTAGAAATAACTCAGAATGACTATGAAGCGGCTTTGGCTCAAGGCATTGAGCCGGAATACGCGCTCAAGCCCGGTCGTCACGTCTTCCGTCGCGGCGGTTTCCTTGAACGCCATCCCGATTTTCTCTCTCAGAAAATTGAAACGACGGTGGGCATCCGCATCCATCTCGATTTGGAAGTTCTCAATCACTTCAAGAAAAAAGCTGCGCAGTCGGAAGGCTCTTCTTACGAACTGGAAATAAACAACGCGCTGCGTTTAGCTATGGAACGAGACCGCGAGCAAATGCGACTGCTCGATGATGAACAGTTCATCGCCGCTGTCGCAGAGCGGGTCGAAGCACGCCTCGACAAACAAAAATGATTTGAACAGTTCTCTGCTTAGGACTCATTCAGAAAAGAATCGCAGGGCTATAAGCCCCATTATAAGCATCAGCCAAAACAACGGCTCAAACCTGAGCAATAATTCGGTGTGGTTGTGTTTCGAAGGACGATACAGCGATTTGATGTAGAAATCTTCTTCCTCATCTCCGCTGCGTTTAGCTATCGTCTCTTCAAGTATGCTGATACTAGACACTACTTCCCGTTCTTCAAAGAACAAAAAATAAGCGACAAAAAAAGCAATACTTGCCGAAGCGAACATTCTGGTCGACGACAAATGATCTACAAGCAGAACGAATGCCGCGTTCATCAAGTTAATCAGCCGACAGGATATTCGGGTCGCAATGAGCCTGACGAGAAGCATACGATGACTGGCCAGCAGAAATTCCGTTACTGTAGATTTGTAGTAATTGACTGTTATTTCGCGCTCGCCAGTAATCTTTGTAGTCATTTTGCCAGAGCCTTTGCTAAATGGGTTATCACACCATCGACCGCCTTCGTCCCTTCCGAGTTCGTCACCACGACGCAAGGCAGTATGGCTATTTCATCAATCATCAGACCGCGAGCCTCTCGAAGTTCCGCATTGAGAATCTTTCTAAACTCTTTTTTCCTGCCCTCGATCTTCTTCGCATCAGATTTATCCAACTTGTTCATCACCAGTATGATTGACTTGATACGATTAGCTTTTCTCCCCCTGATCCGCCATTTTAATTCAAGATGCCTGCAAAACTCCAAAAGCCACGCGGCAGATGCCCGCTCAGATTTTCCTCTCAACGGGTTGGCGAGGTCAACGAATATGAGCAGGGCGTGCGGTCTGTGATAGGCGACCAGATCAGCATGAGCCACTGGCCCCCATTGTCCCGGCACATCCCTGACTCTTTTGACGCTCAGTTCGAGCGACGAATCCCGCCCCATTTTTATATTGAATCGAGCAGTCTTCTCTTCCCTCTTTGTTTTTTCTTTTTCTTTCTCGTCTTCAAATAACCCGTGCTGAAGGTACTCCACGAAAGTCGTCTTGCCTGCTCGCGCCTGCCCGACGATCAAAACGTCTTTGCCTTTGAGCCACGATTTCAGGAGCGCGATACCTGTCGGAGCCGCGCGTTGAATTACTGCAACGCCAACCTTGACTAAACTGGCTCCCACACTCGCTTCAGCGCCGCTCATTCCAAGCCTTTCGGTTGAAAATTTGGCTCATGTTTCCTTAGACTGCAAAGAAAGCCAGGAGCATTTCTGCCGCGTAGCGGCACGCTGAATTTAGCCCGGTCTTTCAAGGCCGGGTTGTTACAGGCGAAAGATACCACGTCGC
>Ga0187893_10009822_pt1 | contig 14541 bp, 12 predicted proteins | sample MA1701074metaG_FD_139574 | JGI IMG/M metagenome (GOLD analysis project Ga0187893, IMG submission 139574) | White microbial mat communities from a basaltic lava cave in the Kipuka Kanohina Cave System on the Island of Hawaii, USA - MA170107-4 metaG ...
ATCTTCCTGTCAAGAACTTTTTGCCGTTTCGCTCAGAACACAATACGATCTGCCACGGACCGCAACAGCTAGAACCCATTCCATGCGGTTTTCAACCCCGATTTTTGCACCGAGAAGTAGCTACAACTTGTCTCCTTCTGTTTTCACCGGGACGCGAGCCGACGCACTTGGGTACAGGACCGGTTAGCACCTGGTTTTTAGTGAAATCGTGAAGCGGCAGGCGGCAATCTATTGCGCCAGGAGTCATTTGGCGTTGTAAATGAGAACGAGGCAAAAGCGCGGCACACCTGGACAATGTACCGCCAAGGCTAATCCTGTTCCCCTTTGGCCTGCAGATTCAGCAACCGATAACGGGGATTCACAAAAATCGCCTGATCATGCTTTTGATTCTCTGAGCCCTCACCGCGGAGTGAGATTAGGGGCCTTTGGTTAAGTGATTACCCGATCTCGACTCTGAAGCAAGTGTCAGGTGATGATCTCCTCGATCGGCTTTCCGAAATCGATCTCTAGGCGCTTGTGACCGGGTACTTCGAGCTTCCGCGGATCCAGACCCAATTGATGCAATAGAGTGGCATGGATGTCAGTAACGTAGTGACGATTTTCTACAGCATGGAAGCCTAATTCATCGGTGGCTCCATGCACCACGCCTCCCTTGAGACCTCCGCCTGCCATCCAGATGGTAAACCCATAAGGATGATGATCCCGTCCAGCGCGTGTTCCTTCCACGCCTGGGGTCCGTCCAAACTCGGTTGCCCAAACGACCAGCGTTTCGTCCAGGAGGCCCCTTTGCTTCAAATCTCTCAGCAATCCGGCGATGGGCTTGTCAACTTGAGAACAAAGTTCACTGTGCGTTTTCTTCAGTTCTGAATGAGCATCCCACTGGTTTCTCCCATCACCATGATAAACCTGCACGAACCGAACGCCTCGCTCCACCAGCCGGCGAGCCGTGAGCAAGACCTCACCAAACGACTTGGTATTCTTGTTATCCATGCCATAAAGCTTGAGAGTGGGGTCTTTTTCATCCTGAAACTGAAAAACCCTTGGAACTTCCATTTGCATCCGGAAGGCCAGCTCATAAGACTTGATGCGAGCTCGCATTACCGGGTCGTTCGGATACTGCAAACCTTCCAAGCGGTTCAAACGTTCCAGAAACTGAAATTCCCGTTCCTGCTCAGCTAAAGAAATTTCCGGACCGGGTGAGGCAAAGGGCAAAGGATTGGACGGGTCAACAGCCAATTGGACCCCACTGTGTTGAGGCCCTAGATAGGCGGATTGGTGTGACCGTACTTGGCTCCCTCCCTGAGTTTCGCCAAGGACGACAAATTGAGGCAAGCTCTCATTGAGAGAGCCCAACCCATAATGGACCCACGAGCCAATCGAAGGGAATACCCCCTCAAAAGCATGCCGCCCTTGATGGAATTGCAGCTGAGCGCCATGATCATTGTCCGTCGTCCAGACAGACCGGACCAGAGCCAAGTCGTCAACGCAGCCTGCCACTTCAGGCCACCAATCACTAATTTCAGTGCCGCTCTGGCCCCACTTTCGATACTCCACCTGCATCGGAAAGATGGTCTTCATCATCTTTCTGTCAGTGACGACTTCCATGACATTCTTCTTGATCAGCGGAGAATCGAGAATTGATTTGTAAGGAGTCTCATCAATCGTCTTTCCGGCGTATTTGTTGAGCGCCGGTTTGGGATCGAACGTGTCCACGTGGCTAACCCCGCCTAACATGAATAGCCAAATGACACTCTTTGCCTTGGGAGCAAAATGAGGCCTGCCATCCGGTGCAGCCCAGACTCCGGGCGCATCCGCCCGGAGTATCCCGTCACGCTGGAGCATTGCCCCCAAGGCAAGGCCCGTGAATCCCATCCCACAGTCAGCCAGGAACATCCTGCGGTTGATGTTGCGACAACAGGAGTGGATAGTTGGGTTCATTGTCATTGCTCCTATCGGACCGTGACAAACTCATTTCGATTAAACAACACGTGAACAAAGCTCTCATAGGCTCTCGAGTCAGGATCAGCTGCCGGAGCCACGTCGCCCTCTTTGAGGGGAACTGCTTTGGTCTTCTCCGATCGATACAACTTTGCTTGCTCTTTGAGGAACGATTCACTTTCAGCAAGCTCCGCTGTAGAAGGGGCCCGACCCAACACCGTCTCAAAAGCAATCGCGATGAATCCCTTCTGGGATCCAGACCCGGCGGCTTTTAAACGCTGTGTCAAAAGACGCGCCAAATTGTAACCTAACCGGCTATTGGCCAGCGCCAGGGCTTGTTGGGGGATAATGCTTTCGTCTCTCTCGTAGCATTCGTCCGGGCCTGCAGCGTCGAACAGTTTCAAAAAGACGACCTGAGACTCTGAGGAATGGCGGAAATAGAGGCTTCGACGATAGACAGACTGGTCTCGGGTTTCCTCCAATTCCGGCCCTCCCATAGTCGTATCTAACTGGCCGGAAATCCAAAGCATACTATCGCGCACAGCTTCCGCCTCCATGCGGCGAGAGTTCATTCGCCATAAATAGAGGTTCCCCCCATCCACGGCCAAGTTAGAATTCTTGGGATCTGCAGTGAAGGACCGCATTCGGTAACTGCTACTGGTAACCATCAGCCGATGGATTGCCTTCATTTTCCAGCCCTGCTCCATGAGCTCGACGGCCAGCCAGTCCAGCAACGCAGGATGCGTTGGAGCTTTGCCGCTAAGTCCAAAGTTGGCAGGTGTGGGCACGAGCAGCTTCCCGAAATGTCGGCCCCAGATGTGATTGACGGCGACTCTGGCCGTCAAAGGGTTCTCCTTGCTGGCGATCCATTGAGCCAAAGCCAAGCGCCTCCCCGTACTCGAAGAGGGATAGAGTTTCCCGATGGGTGTGTAACTCTCGGTCGATTGCGACAGAGCCTTCTGGGCAGCTTCAAGTTGTTTTCGGGCCGAAGCGACTTTTGCCTCCCGCTCTTTGTCAGCTCTGTCATCTTCCGGAATTGGACCGCTCAGCGCTTCTGTCAAATTGTCCTGAGCTCGGACAACGTCCACTTCCGCTTTGAGCAGACTCGCCTGGCGCTCCAGTTTTTGAGCTACTTTCGCCAAGGTCTCGGTTTGGGGATCGGGAGGAGTCGCATACTTCGCCTTTTCTGCCTCAATCCTGGCTTTCAGCGCTGGCAGGTTCGCGCGTGCCCACGCCAAGTGTTTTTCACCCACTCTAACAGCTGACTGGGCTTTTCTTAGGCCGACCTGCGGATCATCTTCCGGTATCCTGTCGATCCAGCGGCTGATCAGACTGACCTGCTCTTCAGGCACTAAAGGACCGGCCACCGGCATTCGGGGCTTCTTCTCCCCTCGTAGATACTGAATGATCGGACTCTGGGCGCTTTTTCGGGCAATAATCGCCGGGCCGTTGATGGTGCCACCTTCCAGAATCGTTCCGAGACTATTTAGGGCGAGCCCGCTGCGGGCATTGCCCGTTTTGTGGCAGGTAATACAATGCTTCTCGAAAATGGGCTTGATGTCCTTTTCAAAACTAATCATCGCTTCGGCTTCAGCAGGTGAACCCTCATTGGCGTGAGAGTTTGTTTCACCAGCGATGACATTGCCGGTCGCCGACGAAGCCGCCCGCTCTTCAGACTTTGCAAGCACGACCCTTGCCTTGGCCAGGGCATCCTCTGCCTTTGAAATATCCTGGCTGGCTTTCGCCACCAAATCCTGATGGACACTCAACCTCATGTCGGGGTAATAGGCTTCTAAAGGAAGCATGACAGGATGAATCTCAAGAGTCTTTCCTTTCGCCAAAACCTCCGGAACACCGGGAGAAAGTGGATGTTCTTTATCTGGGTTTTTCTCATCGCCGCGAATAAAGCGGTAAGTCGCGGCAAACACCGCAGGCAAGAACGGTGCTTCTTTGGTCGCCTCCTTCGGTTCGGAATCATAAGCTCGTGGCAGACCGTCGCCATCCCTTGAGACATCCAATTGACCCGGCACCCGATCAGCGCGGATGTCATAAGGTTCGAAAAAGGCTCGAAACTTATAATTTTCCTCTTGAGCGATGGGATCGTATTTATGATCGTGACAACGCGCGCACTTCAGCGTCACTCCTAGAAATCCCGCCGCGGTGAAATCGCCAATGTCCTGCATCCACACATTGCGGTTGAACCGATACCAGCTCCGCGCCAGGTACCCCGTCGCCCGTAATGTCTGCGGATCTGTCGGCGCTATCTCATCGCCAGCCAGCATCTCTACAATCATCCGATCGTACCCTTTGTCCTCGTTCAACGATTCGACGATCCAGTCACGCCAGCGCCAAATGTGAGTCGCACTGTAGTCCACTCTTTCGAGTCCGTTTCCCTGATGCACCGGATCGCTGTAGCGCCAGACATCCATCCAGTGCCGACCCCAGCGCTCCCCGTACCTCGGACTCGCCAGCAGCTTGTCCACCACCTTCTCATAGGCGTCCTTGGACCGGTCCGCCACGAACGCTTGCATCTCCGCCACTGTGGGTGGCAACCCTATCAAGTCCAAATACACTCGTCGCAGCAACGTACGCCGGTCCGCTTCCCCCAACGGTTTCAATCCGTGTTTCTCATGCTCCGCCCCCACAAATGCATCAATCGGGTTCCGCACCCATCCACGATTCTTCAACACAGGAACCGCCGGGCGCCTGGGCTCCTGATAGGCCCAATGATCGCTCCCATAGCGTTGCGCCACTCCCTGCGCTACCGCTGCCGGCAGCAGCGTTACCGAAGCATAGGGCGCCCCAGCGTTGATCCACACCACAATCTGTTCTATCGCTTCTTCCGCCAACTTCGGTCCCTTGTACGGCATCCCCGGCTCATGCTCGTGCTTGATCTTTTTTACCAGCAGACTGCTCGCGGCATTGCCAGCTACCACGACAGGGCCATTATCACTGCCCCGGAGCAGCATCTCACGGCTTACCAAACTCAACCCCGCTTGCTTGAACTTCCCGCCATGACAGTTCAAACACTGCACCTCCAGCACCGGCTTCACCTTCTCCGTAAACAGCCGATCCCCTTCTGCACCCCCCACTCCAGGCTGCAAACCAGCACGGGCCGAGTCCCCAGCACTCGGCTGGATCGAGGCAACGGTTTCGGACAGAGCCCCTGCATTAATCCAAGTGGCCAGATGGACAATCAAACTCGGTGTCAACTTGTCGAGCTTGTAGGGCATCGCTGGCTCCTGCTCGTGAGCCACCAGTCTGTACAGCAGACTCGCTTTGGCGTTGCCTCTCACCACGGCGGGACCGCTGTCGCCACCCTTCAGCAACCCTTCGTGACTCGACAAATCGAGACCTCCTTTCTTCACTACGTTGTTGTGGCACACCTGGCAGTGCTTTGCTAACAAAGGATGAATCTGATCTCGGTAAGGTTGAGGATCTGAAAGAGCCTTCGGAGCAGAGCTCATCGTCACGGTGAGAATCAACACGCCAACCAAGAAAGGCCCAGCCGCCCCGCGAGCTCCCGCCGCATATCTTCGAAAGCGGGCGTTCCAATTCGCGCCAAAAGCAAAGGTCGGCTGAGACATAGCTATTCTCCGTAGTGGAAACAACGCCTGTCACCCTTTCAACCAGCAGATTTTAGAGTAGAACGTCCGTATCTAGGGTAGAGATCTTCGTTTTCGGCTGTCAACGGATCCCGAGTGATGGAAACAATAGCAAAAGGCAGCAAGTCCCAACAGCAAGGAAATATCGGCGGCAGAGTTACTGAGGTGGGGTTAGGAGGTTGAGTCAGCCATCTCAAAAGCCACGAGTCTTCTTCCTCATGCTATTCGAGCCGTTCGATCCGCAAACGCTGTGGGCCCTCTATCCGGACCCGTCGGCATGCTTTGGCGAAATCAAGCCAGTCGTATTTCCAGTCCCCAGGAATCCGGGCAAAAAGACTGGCGTAGGTCGGCACTCCCTCGGGCCCGCGCAAGATAACCCCACGATTGTATACAACGCAAATTTCAGCAGCTTGATTCCTGCCACTCGACACACTACCCCCTGGATCGAAGAAGTAGAAGATTTCTCCGGGCAGCGGAATCTGCGTCTGATTCTCGCGTGGAGCCGGCTCCGGCTTATCCAGAAGAATGAAAACCTCGGCTCCGGAGAACTGCCCGTGGATGGTGCTGTTTTCCAAGGGTAGACGTTCCCAGATAAAGCGGCAAACATCGGGAGCTTCGTCATCGAGCATTTCTGCGACGATCGATTCTCCGGTTGTCAGGAAGGTAAGGCGAATATGGCGGCGTTGAGGCATCGTCTCTCTACTCCTCGACACTCCAGCGGCGGAGCGTGTCCCAATCCAGTTGAATACCAAGTCCGGTTCCCGAAGGCGGATAAAGCATCCCGCGGTCGATATGGGGCCCAGGTGAAACAATATCTGCCTCATATCGGAGGGGGCCGAATGTCTCACACGGATAGGGAAGATCCGCCACCGCCACCCCCAGGTGAGCGGCCGCGGCTGTGCCAATGCCCAGTTCAGCTTGACTACCAATGATGCAGGGAATATCCAAAGCACTGGCAAAGGCAAAAATCCGGGCCGCGGCCATTATCCCCCCAGCCTCGCATACGTAGACGTTGAACACATCGGCAGCCTGGGCGCGTGCTACCTCGTAGGCGTCGTGGAGTGTCTGCAAACTTTCATCGGCCATGATGGGTACGGGACAATTCTGTCTTAAAAGTCGCATTCCATCCAGATTGACACGGCTGAGCGGTTGCTCGATCCAGGCGATGCTCGCCTCGGCAGCCAATGCCCGGATGGCGGCCGCTGCCTCGGGAACCGAGCGCCAGCTCATATTCGCATCCAAGCGCAGCGGCACATCCTTGCCTATCGCCTGGGCCACGGCACGAACCGCCGCCACATCATCCGCGAGCCTGCGTCCAACCTTCAGCTTGATGGCGTGAAAGCCAGCCGCGAGGCCGTCTGCAGCGTCACCGGCCATCTCGAGCGGAGCTTTCTGGTAGATGCCCCAAGCGAGTGGCACGCATTCCCGAGCCTTGCCTCCCAACAGCTGGTACACCGGCACACTCAGAGTCCGACCTGCAAGATCAAGCAGGGCCATCTCGAACGCCGCCCTTAAATAGGGAGCACTCAACTCATCCATCAGCAAACTGTCAATGACCTGTAATGCTTTTGGCAAGCTTAGCGGATCGAGACCGATCAACCGCGGCGCCAGAAGATTCCGTGCAGCGTGGCACAGAGAGAAACCAATTCGGGGCGAAGTGATCGAGATCTCACCCAAGCCCTCGCAGCCGTCGTCGGAAAGGATGCGAACGACACCGAATTCTGAAGCTGTGACTGGATTACCAAAGTTTCCGGCCCGAGCGGCCTCTTTTCGTGGCGCACGAATCGCGAAAACTTCAATTTTGTCGATCTTCATGGAAAACGATTTCTTTACGGCGCAATGGTCAGCGCGAAAAGAATTTCCGAATACTGAAAGCTAGTCCTAAATCTGAAAAATGAGTTGAATCATAAAGTGTGCTCCTGTAATTTGTCAAACGACTTCGGAAAGCATTCCTTGGCTATAAGTTCTAGTATCCTTAACGGTCTGTCGCTGAGAAAAGCCATCGTTCAATCCTTCGGAGCTCTCACGCTGGTGAGTGATCTGGCTTTCGTGAACCGACCAAGCAATGGCCTTAGGTGAAGGCCTGCCACGCACTGATTCGAGAACCAGTTCGTCGTGGTCGCGCATCGTACCGAAATGACCGATTTCCACGGCAGTCCATCCAGGTTCGGCCAGTACCGATAAGAGGAGCGTACGCTAGCAGAATATCCATCAGGGCAGACCCGCCAATGCGTAACGAACACACATTGTTTCCTAAGCCTCTTTTGCGTCAACTAACGGATGACTCATCGTGATGTGACGCCCGAATGCGTTTGCCAGACTTCATTTGACAGGTTGACTTGAGGAGTTATTCTCATGCAGCGCATTACACGAGACAAGATCACTTACGTTTTTGATCGACACCTTGACCCCGTAGCCCGGGTCAGACCAGGTGAAACTTTCATCGTCGAAACGGAAGACTCTCGTGGGGGCCGGACGCGCACTCCTGAGACCACGACGCCGGAATTCTTGTTAGAGATGAAGAAACGAGGGTACTACGGCAATCCTGTTACGGGTCCAATTTACATCGAGGAAGCAAGCGCTGGCGACACTTTGGCAGTTCACATCCACGCCCAGGAATGCGACACGCTGGGTTATCAGGGGTATTGGCCTTCGCTGTTCCACCTTGAAGATTTCTTTGATAAGCCGAGCACCGTGTTACGTGAGATCCGCAACGGCGAAGTCATCTTCAACGAGGAGATCAGGATTCCGGTCCGCCCTTGCATTGGAACAATCGGAACGACTCCGGCAGTGGAAGCAATTCTTTCGGGCGGGATGGGCCGTCACGGCGGCAATCTCGATACCGAGGAAGTCTGCGCGGGAAGCACCATTTACTTACCAATCAACGTTGATGGAGGCTTGCTAGGGCTTGGGGACTGCCACGCGATTCAAAGCGATGGAGAAATCAACGAAGTGGAGATGAGAAGTGTGATCACGCTCAGTTGTGATGTCATCAAAGGTCGTAGCCCCGTCATGTCTTGGCCTCGAATTGAAACGCCTGAGTTGCTGGTGACGGTGGCCATGGCCTGTCCTTTGGAGGAAGCTCTCCGCCTGGCGTTGCGCGACATGATTCTATGGATGGAGGAACTCACGGGTATGAGCAAGCACGATGCCTACCTGTTAGTGGGTTTGGTGGGTCATGCGCGACCCGGACAAGCGCAAGTCTCCCTTTACTCAATGCGGTGTCAGATGCCCAAGGCGTTCTTACCGAAACGTCGCTTCTGACCGCTGGCATGTTCAACGGTGTCACGCGTGACCGTCACGATGGTGGGAACGACTCTTTCTCCCGCTTGACCGTATCAGCTGGGAATCAACTCAGCAGAATCTTGGGAGAAGTGCGGAGTTGGGGGTCATTCTGATGTCCTCGTCAGGAAAGCAGGAAATCATCAAGTTATCGAAAGCCATCCGCCAACGGAAACCTGACGCCGACCTTTACCATCGCCGAGGGTCCGCCTATCATCGCATCAATGAGAACCAGAAGGCTCTCCAAGACTACGATTCTGCTATCAGTCTCGATCCGAGCTTTGCCGTTGCTTACCGAAACCGTGCGGTCGCCTACGAGTGCCTGGGACAACTGGAACGCGCGTTGGCCGACTACAGCACAGCGATCTCTCTTGATCCACAGGAAGCCCTCGCTTATATCAACCGAGCTGCGTTATACGAACGACTGGGCGAGTCACAAAAAGCAAAACTGGATTACGAGACAGTGATTGGTTTTCTTAGCCGTGCACTTACGGCTGACCCCACTGAGAGCAAGCTGTATTGCTTTCGCGGTGCAGCCTACAACTTCTCAGGTCAATTGGAACAGGCTCTGGACGACCTCAATGTGGCAATTCGGCTCGATCCCGGCTATGGGAAATCTTATCGCCATCGCGGCGAAGTATTCTGTAAGCTGGGCAGATATGCTGAAGCCCAAGCTGATCTGAGCACCGCGCTCAGCTTGGATCCTCAGAATCCGATCATTCTGGGTCTTTTGGAAAACTTGAGAAAACGAAAACAATAAGGTTGTATTTGTCTGACTCGACTCCGTTTGCTCGTGAGTGAAAAATCCACACGGTTGGGTGCACGATCTTTGGCTTTCACGGTGTGCCCTTTTCGAATCTTCGCCGAAAGGACGACAGCTTGGCAGACTTCTACCAAAAATTAGGCATAAAACGAGTGATCAATGCCGCCGGCGCCCTCACGCGGCTGGGCGGAATGCCGATGGCGGATGAGGTGTTGGAAGCAATGCGTGAGGCAGCCCGGTGGAGTGTGCGGATCGAAGAGCTGCAAGAAAAGGCGGGGGCTTACGTTGCCGAAGTGACTGGTGCTGAGGCGGGCTATATTACCTGTGGCGCAGCCGCAGGCCTGCAGCTGGCTGCTGCTGCATGTCTGGCGGGCCACGATATCCGAAAGATGGAACTCCTGCCGGATACTTCTAACATTCCAAATGAGATTGTCACTCAGCGAGTTCATCGCAACGCTTATGACCACGCGCTTCGCGCAGCGGGCGCAAAATTAGTCGAAGTTGGACACATCGGCAATCCCGCCCGAGGCTATACCAGCCCCTGGCATATTGAGGCGGCAATTCACAATGCCACGGTAGCTGTTCATTGGGTTTACATGGCCGCACCCGGTGCAGTTGCTCTGGAGGAGGTGGTGGCGGTAGCTCATAAGCACGGCGTCCCCGTCATCGTGGATGCTGCAGGAGCTTTACCCCCAGCGACCAACCTGCGCCGGCTCGTGGCTAGCGGCGCAGACCTTGTTTCCTTCTCGGGAGGAAAGGCGATCGGCGGCCCTCAAGCGTCTGGGATTCTGGTAGGCCGCCGGGATCTCATCGACTCCGTCGCACTGCAACATCAGGATATGGATGTCCTTCCCCTCACCTGGACCATGCGTCACGAGTTCCTGGATTCCGGAATGCTGCCTGGCCCCCCTTTGCAGGGGATTGGAAGGCCCTTAAAAGTAGGAAAAGAACAAGTTGCAGGTCTACTGACTGCCCTCAAAATTTATGTGGGCCAGGACCACTCGACTGTTCGAAACGAACAAATTCGACGGATAAGGGTTTTGCAGGAAGGTTTGGCAGATGTCGCAAACATAAAAGGAGAGCTGATGGGTCTGGAAGGTGAAGGGTATCCCATGCTCCGGATCATCTTAGACGAGGAAGCTCTAGGCCTGACCACATTTGATGTCGTGAACCGGTTGTTCGACGACGACCCGGCGATCGCAGTGGGCCAAGAAGGCGCTACAAGCGGTTACATTACGGTCAATCCTCTCGACCTGGACGGTGACAAGCCCAGCCTGATTGTCCGACGGATCCGCGCTATCTTGAGCCGTTGACATTCCCGGCTGCAAAACCTTCTCCCCACCGACAGACACCTGAGAGGAGCCATTCGGATGTTCAGCAAATCATATAACGGAAGGAACAAGAAGATTTTTTGGCAAGAACTCTGGCGGCACGAGTTGGAGGAAGCTCTTAAACATGCCCCTGTAGTGATTATCCCGGTCGGCTCAGTTGAGCAGCATGGGCCGCATTGTCCCATGGATGTCGATATAAGCATCCCGTATCATTTGGCAGCGGAAGTTGCAACCCGGACGAATGACTACCCCATCATTGTGACGCCGCCAGTATGGACTGGGTTTACTCACTTCAACATGGGACACATTGGGACCATCACTGTGACGCTGGAGACTTATATCGCCGTGCTTTGCGACGTTTGCCGCAGCATCAAGGCCAACGGCTTTCCTCGCATGATCCTTCTGAATGGTCACGGTGGGAATGTCGCACCGACTCAAGCGATCTCAGTAAAGCTTGCACAGGAGGACGTCTGGGCCCTTCATATTTCTTACTTCAACATGGTAGCAGACGAGATGAAGTCCTGGGGTGAATGCGACACTTCCATTGGCCATGGTGGGGAATGGGAGACCTCACTGCAGCTCTACTTACGTGAACACCTGGTAGCCCTAGATAAGCAAGCCCCCGACGGTCTCAAACCCTGGTTTTCCTCTGCGGAGCTGGAACGATTCGCCACATGGCCCGAGCGACGTCGTGAGGCCGACGAAGGGGTCATGGGGGACCCATCCAGGAGCAGCGCAGAGAAGGGCCAACGCCTCTTCAATGCAGCCGTTGATAAGCTAGCTAAAGTTTGCCATGAACTCCATGAGAAGCCTGTCCGCAGCTATTTCGAGCGTGGCAGCCACAGCACCTTGGGACCCATCTGAGAAGGCACCCATTTGGTGATTGTGGTCGCTCTGAACTTGACTGGTCACGAAACTCCACGGGAGGGACGAGGCCGCCAATTCACGGGAAGGAGGCTTTATGCAGTCCAGGAAGTATCTGTACCAGCACTACACCTGGCCTGAGCTGGGCGAAATCGTCAAGTCACAGCCTGTGATCGTTCTTCCCGTCGGTTCAGTTGAAGATCATGGACCACACTTGCCGCTCGATACCGATAACTTTCTGATCTGGAGTATTTGCGAAGAGGCCGCGCAACGGGCTAACGGAGAGATTTTACTGCTGCCGTTGCTCCCATATGGCTTTGAAACCCACCACATGGACTTTCCTGGGACAATTGATATCCGTATGGAACATTTGCTGAACTTTGTCCTTGATATCACCTTGAGTGTTGCCCACCACGGCTTTGAGCGCATCCTGCTGGCGGATGGCCACGGATCGAATATGCCAATCCTCGAGTTGGTAGCACGCCGGACGATTCTGGAGTCCAATGCCCTTTGCGCAGCCTTTATCTGGCCGTCCTTGGCCCTTCGGGAGATACGGGCAGTCCGCGAGTCGGGACGGGGGGGCATGTCGCACGCTTGCGAGTTGGAGACTTCTGTTTACTTACATCTCGATGGCGAGCGTGTGCAGATGGAGAAGGCTGCGAGGGAGATGGGAATGCCGAAATCCGACTTTGTCTGGTCGGATTTACTGGACGGATCCCCCGTCCGAATGATGGATTATTGGTCCCGGTTCAGCAAAAGCGGTGTGAATGGAGATCCGACGCTGGCGACCGCTGAAAAGGGCCGGGTTGTCTTCGATGCGGTCATAGAGACCTTCCTTCGGCTTGTGCGTGAATTCAAGAACCGCCCGATGGGTGAACGGACCAACTACCATCAGCAGTCATGGGGAGGCTGAGCGTATGTTGACAGAGTCGCGACGCCTCAAAACTTTGATTCTGAAGTCAACATTGCCCGCCCCGCTCTTCCAATAAATGAGCCCGTTGGCGTCACCGTCTTTCGCGACTCGCTAGATACGTCTTGTCGATCGTGGCGGCGACCGTGCCACTGGCGTAATACCCGACTGAGAGTTGGCCAACATGCGTCAGAAGATCATAGGCCTTCCATCGGTCCCAACCGTAGTCTTCCTCCATCCAAAGGATGAGCCAGGCATAGGCTTGCGCGATGGAACGTTCCATGGGACAGCCGGTAGCGACCGTCATGATTTCAGACGGTGATTCGATTCGTGGGCCAGGCAGTTTCTTATCCTTAAGGAGGTTCACCATGACGATCGTCTCTGAGGGCATTTCCAAGCCTGTTGCCGACAGTTCTCCATCTCCCATGGCCGCATGAGCATCACCCAGATACAGGTAAGCTCCGCGAACGAACACGGGCAAATACACGGTGCTTCCTGGACCGGCCTCTTTGATATCCATGTTCCCGCCATGGGGACCGGCCGGACCCGTTGTCGGCGATCCCCAATTGGGTGCGGTCCCCATACAACCCAGCATAGGTTTATAAGGGATGGCGATGTGTTCGTTCCAATAAATCAGCCCGTCACGAATCTCGCAGATACGGGTCCCATGGGGACAATCGCTCCCAAGCCACTCGCAGAGCTGCTTAGGATCAGCCGTTCGAGTCGCGCACTGCCCGATACTAGGCTTTATTTCAAGGATCTTCACTTTCAGAGCATCCCCAGGCTCGGCACCTTCAACCCAAATGGGTCCAGTCAGCGCGTTGCTATAGGGCATTTTGATCTTGTCCCGCCGATCATCGCTGGTGCGGATCTGGCCGGAGAAGGCATCTTCGGTTTCCACAACGATGGTTTCGCCCGGTTCAATGCGCAATCGGGGCTCTGGATGTCGGCTGAATTCGTAGTAGAGAGTGCCGGAAGATAGTTTCTTCACGCTAACCTCGATTGAGGACTCAATCCTCGCCATATTCTAAGAATGAGAAGAAATGAGTCTCCCTGATTGTGCTTTGCAACTCCAACGATTCGGGCTTAGAAATCACTAACACAGCCTGATCACTGAAAACTGAAACTTCTTGGTGGACCAGTATCACCGAGTGCTTCATCAACGAGTCCTCATGCTGTGAAGGCGGTCACAGACAGTCCCGTTCAAGTTCCGCGGCGTTATAGAACCTGCAGGAGGCAAGACAGGCTCCCATGGACAAGGGCGAATTATAAGTTAGATCCTTAAGGTCGGTTGGCTTTTCCCTTTTCTTGCCGCTGCCGGAGCATGGTATTCTCAATTTCCCTGTTGAGGTTCATTGACAGACTCTTTTTCGGCCTTACAGCGGCCTGTGCCGCGGACAGATGCTCGTTTTTTGGCCGAAATTGGCCCCGCTTCAGGGTTCCGCTTGCGTAACCTTGCGATGAATTTCCCAGCCAATCGCATGTTCTAATCATCACGACTCTGGCGTGCCTCGGCTGTATTCGCCGACCGTCGCCAAGAGTCTTCTGTCGGTTCAGAGATGTGTTGAACAATCCAGGAATAGGTTTCGAACACCATCTTCTTCGCAGCGAGCAGGGAGAAGACTACCACATGAACCAGTATGATGATGGGTCCGGAGTCCTGGTGGCGGACGTCAATGGCGATGGACTCATGGACATCTGCCTCCTCGATTTGATCGGTCCTAACCTAACTTTCGCAGTTGGAGCTGAAATACCGCCGAAATGAAAATTCTTTGGCTGGTAAGTCGCACGCCATGAATGCGAGGGTTTCGAAAACGGGTGAAAGCGGCTTGTAGTGAAGACCTACCC
>Ga0187893_10009824_pt1 | contig 14539 bp, 10 predicted proteins | sample MA1701074metaG_FD_139574 | JGI IMG/M metagenome (GOLD analysis project Ga0187893, IMG submission 139574) | White microbial mat communities from a basaltic lava cave in the Kipuka Kanohina Cave System on the Island of Hawaii, USA - MA170107-4 metaG ...
CCAGCGACGGCTCGTTCGCCGCCGTGGCCTCGACCAGGACATCGCCGCCCTGGCGCAGCGCGGTGATGAGCGTGGCGGGGGCATCGTCGGCGAGGCCGGCGGCGAGCGCGCGGCGCACGGCGCTGGCGAAGCGGGCCATCGCGGCGCCCAGCGGGCCGGTGCCGGCGTCACCCAGGGCGCGCAGGCTCGCCAGGAGGCCATACGCCCGCAGTCGGCGTGCGGTGGCGCCGGGCGCGCGCTCCAGTCCGTCGGCCGCCTGCCGGAGATGTTCTCCGTGACTGACGACCTCGACACGCGCCAGGCCGGAAGACCGCCTCACGGGCGCACCCTGCTGTACGATGTGGGGACCGGCGTCGTCGTAGTACAGCGCACTGATCGCCACGACCTCCGGCTCGCGCTGCGCCTGCGCGAACAACTGTGTGGCGAACCGCTGGAACTCGACGCCATCGGGATCCGGCCGGCCGCGATCGGCCACGTCGCGGGCCGCCCGCGAGACGGCCGCGGCCGCGCTCTGGAACAGGTCGGCCGCCCCGGCGGGCGGCGTCGCCGCCGGCGCCGCCAGCTCGATCGCCGACCGCTCGACGATGTCCAGCAGGTCCGCGAGGGGCGGGAGGTCGCTGAGCGCGGCGAGGCCGCGCAGCGGCTGGATGGCGCGCTGCACCTGCTGCACGGCCTCGCGCGCCCGCGCACCCGTGCGCAGGGCCTGGGCCGCGCGGTCGAGGGCGCTCGCGATGGCGGCGCCCTCGCGGGCCACAAACGCGCGGGCGCCCGCATCGAGCCCCAGCGTCTCGGCGACCCGGATGAGGGCCGACGCCCGGCCCGCGATCTGGCCGAGCTGGGTCCCTAATGCCTCGGCCTTGGCGGTGTCGGCCTCGGTCCAGCTCGACGCCCGGCGCACGAAGGTTCGCAGATCGTCCACCGCCCGAATGGCGATCTGCCGCGTGTCCACGTCCCACACCCGCGTGCCGTCGCGGACGGTGCGCGCGAGCGATTCGAGTCCCGCGGCCGCCCGGGCGATGGGCTGCTGCCGCGCCATGAGGGCGCTGCCGCGGAGCGCCCGCGCGAGGCGCACGAACTCCTCGGCCACGGGGGTGCTGCCGGGGGGCGGCTGCAGCAACGCGTCGAGCCGCTCGAGGTACTCGGCCGCCTCGAGCGCGAAGAAATCCGTCATGCCGAGCGAGGAGCCCGGCGCGCCGGCGTCGGTCATGGGGGGTCTAAGGATGCGGTGGCCCCTTGTTTAATCAAGGGGCGACCGCCCCATCCACCAGCCGCCGCATCCGCCGCACCGCTTCTTCGAGGCCCCAGAACACGGCGTTTGAGACGATGCTGTGGCCGATGTTGAGCTCCTCGATGTCGCCGATGGCGGCCACCGGCTCGACGTTGCGGTAGGTCAGGCCGTGGCCCGCGTGCACGGCGAGTCCCGCGGCCCGGGCGTGCGCGGCGGCGCGCCGCAGCGCCTCGAGCGCGCGGCCGCTCTTCGCCCAGCTCCGGGCGTAGCGGCCCGTGTGCAGCTCGACGGCGGGGACGCCGAGGGCGGCGGCCCGATCGATGACCCGCGGGTCGGGATCGATGAACAGGCTGACGCGGATCCCGGCGGCGGCGAGCCGTGCGATCGCGCCGTTCAGCCGGCGGTCGCCCGGGCGCAGCGCCAGGCCACCTTCGGTCGTGATCTCCCGCCGCCGCTCGGGCACGAACGTCGCCTGGAGCGGCCGCAGCCGCGTCGCCAGGCGCACGATGCGGGGATGCGCCGCGAGCTCCAGGTTGAGCACGCGGCGTGGCGCGGCGGCCAGGGCGCGCACGTCGGCGTCCTGGATGTGCCGCCGGTCCTCGCGCAAGTGCACCGTGATGCCGTCGGCGCCGCCGCGCTCGGCGGCCTCCGCCGCGCGCAGGGGGTCGGGCTCGTCGGTGCGGCGCGCTTCGCGCAGCGTCGCGACGTGGTCGATGTTGACGTAGAGTCGCATGGTGTCTTACCTTCGACGCGTTCGCCTTCTCCGGAGAAACACGGCGTGATAGGACGACTCAGCCTCGCGGCGACGCTCGCCGGCCTGGCGTGCGGCGGGGCGACGCAAACGCCCGCGCCCGATTCGCCGACGGCCAGCGTGCAACAGTTCCTGGCCGCGGTCAAGGCGAACGACCTGCAGCGCATGGGCCGTCTGTGGGGCACCAGCAAGGGCCCCGCCGCGGACTGGATGGATCAGCGCGAGCTGTATCGGCGCCTCACGGTCATCCAGAAGTATCTCGCGCACGAAGGCTCCCGCGTGCTCGAGGGGCCGCTCCCGTCGGGCACGGGGCAGGCGAACGTGCGGGGCTTCCGGGTCGAGCTCCAGCGGCCGCGCTGCGCGCTGGTCCTGCCGATCGACGTCGTGCGCACGGGATCGGGCGGCTGGGTCGTGCTCGACGTGCACCTGGCCGACGCGGGCAACCCCGTCGCGCCGTGCGCGCCGCCGGGCGGGGGAACCGGTCCCTAGGGGGCCGCGTTCCTACTCGGTCAGCTCGAGCAGGATCCCGGCTGTCGCCTGGGGATGCACGAACGCGATGCGCCGGCGGCCCGCGCCGGGCCGGGGCGTGTCATCGACCAGACGGTATCCCTCCGCGCGACACCGCGCCAGCGCGCCGTCGAGGTCCGGCACGCGGTAGCAGATGTGGTGGATGCCCGGCCCGCGGCGCTTGAGAAACCGGGCGACCGGGCTGCCGGCGTCCCGCGGCTCGAGCAGCTCGACCGTGACGTCGCCCAACGAGAGCGCGACGATGGTGGCGCCATCCGCGGTCTCGGGTGGCCCGGGCTCGAGGCCGAGGACGTCGCGGTAGAACGGAAGCGCCGCGGCGATGCTGGGGACGGCGACGCCGATGTGCGCGACGCGCGGGCGCGGAGAGGTCATGGCGCCTTGAACTTAACGACGACCAACGCAGGAGTGGTAGGCATGGCGGGGAAGCATCCCGTGTCCGTCACCGACGACACGTTTCAGCGGGAGATCGAGAGCCAGTCCGGACTCAGCGTCGTGGACTTCTGGGCGACCTGGTGCGGGCCGTGTCATATGGTGGCGCCCATCATGGAGCAGCTGGCGACGGAATACGACGGTCGCATCAAGGTCGCCAAGCTCGACGTCGACGAGAACCAGCGGACGATGATGCGCTTCAACGTGCGCTCGATTCCGAGCGTGCTCTTCTTCAAGGACGGCCGCCACGTGGACACCCTCGTGGGTGCCTACCCCAAGGCGGCCTTCGAGGAGAAGATCAAGCAACACCTGTCGTAGGGCCTCGCGGCCGGGGAGCGATGCGCGCGAGCTCGGCTCGCCTCAGGGACTCGTCGGTGCGCCTGGCGGATTTGTCCTTCCCGCAGGTGACGCCGCTCATTCGCCGTACCCGGCTGGTCTTCATCCACGTCGACAACCTGCTCGCGTTCGCCAAGCGCGATCGGGAGGGCCGCCTCGACGGCTACGTCGCCGCCCACCTCCCCGACGAGTGCCTGCTGATCTTGCTGCGCAAGGGCGAGGCCGTGAACGCGGCGTCGCTCCATACGTCGGGCCGCGAGGTGGTGCCGATCGTCGAGGCGATGCGGCGCCTGCGGGCCGGGGCCGAGCGGGGCGATCTCACCTACAGCGCGGCGCCCCTCGAGCAGCTCGCCTGGATGTACGCCTCGTGCGCCGCCCCCGCCGAGCCGCGCGCCATCGACCCGAAGGCCCCCGCGGCGTTCTTCCCCGCGCTGCGCGACGAGGGGCTCACCGCCGTCGTCGAGCTGATCGCCAGCGGTCGCGTCTCCTACCTCCGCTTCGAGGGCGGCCGCTTCGCCGCGGGGTATTTTTGCGATCGCCCGCCGGAGCTGCCGGTGCCCAAGTACGTCGAGTCGCTGTTTCAGCCGTGCCCGGATGGGACGACGCCCCTGTTGTCCGCCGCCGTTTTCCCGGCCGTGCCCGACCTGCCGGTCCAGGCGCCCGCGGCCCTCATCCATACCTACCGGGAGCTGTACTGGCGCGTCGTGGACGCCGTCGAGGGAGAGTTCCCCGGCGAGGCGGCCAAACGGGCGCAGCGCGTCGCCGCCACGCTGGCCGGCAACCCCGCACTGCCGTTGCTCGCCGCGCCGCGCAGCGCGGAGACCCCGCCCACGGTCGTCGAGGCGGCGCAGCTGGCGACCGCCCTCACGGACTGGACACGGCGGCTGCTCGAGGAGCTCGAGGTCGTCATGCCCGGCACCGCCGCACGCGTGCTGCGCGAGGCGACCAAAGAGCACCGCTATGTGCTGCAGGCGGCGGGGTTCTACGGCCGCCTGCCGTGGCCCGTGAGTTGGTGAGGTGGCCGGCACGCTCTACGTCGTCGCCACGCCGCTCGGGAACCTGGGCGACCTCTCGCCGCGCGCCGCCGAGACGTTGCGACGGGTCGCGGTGGTGGCCGCCGAGGATACGCGACACACCCGGCCGCTGTTGGCGCACGTGGGGTCCGGCGCCGAGCTCGTGGCCTGGCACGCGCACTCGGCCGAGCGTGATCGGGAGCGGCTGCTGCGGCTCCTCACCACCGGGCACGACGTCGCCCTCGTCACGGACGCGGGCACCCCGGCGGTGAGCGACCCCGGCGCCGCGCTGGTCGCGGCGGCCCGTGCCCGCGACGTGCCCCTCGTCACCATCCCCGGCCCGACGGCGGTGGCGGCCGCGCTCGCGGTCGCCGGCCTCTCCGCCGACCGCTACCTCTTCCTCGGCTTCCTGCCGCGCAAGGGCGGCGACCGGCGCCGCCTGCTCGAGGCGGTCGCCCAGAGCGAATGGACCGTCGTGCTGTTCGAAGCCCCGAACCGGGTCGCCGAGCTGCTGGACGATCTCGCGCAGGCGTGCGGGGAGGAACGCGCGGCCGCCGTGGCCCGCGAGCTCACGAAGGTGTTCGAGGAAACCCGCACGGGGACCCTGCGTATGCTCGCGGGTTACTACGCCACGGCGCCGGCCCGCGGGGAAGTGACGGTGGTCGTGGCCGGGACTGGACGGCCCCGCGCCCGCGAAGAGCGCCCCGATCCCGAAGTGGAGGCGCGCCGGCTCCTCGCGCAGGGATTCTCCCGCAGGGACGTGGCCGATCGCCTCGCCGATGAGACCGGCATCTCCCGCAACACGGCGTATCGCCTGGTGAACGAGCTGTGAGGGCTGGCCTGCGGGTCTGCATGGTGGCTTTGGTACTGATGGCGGTCGGGCGGTCAGGCGGTCCGGCGGTCGGCAGGGGCGCGGCAGTGACCGACCGACCGACCGCCTTGCTCACCATCGGCCGCCTGCACTACGACGGTGGCGGCGACTGGTATGCCAACCCCTCGAGCCTGCCCAATCTGCTCGCCGCGATTCGCGAGCGCACCGGCCTCCAGGTGGCGACCCGCGAGCGGGTGGTGCGGCTCACGGACGCCGAGCTGTGGGACACCCCATTCCTTTACATGACCGGCCACGGCAACGTCCGCCTCTCCGAGGACGAGGTCCGCATCCTGCGGCGCTACCTCGAGAGTGGCGGCTTCCTGCACGCGGACGACAACTACGGATTGGACCCGTCGTTCCGGCGGGAGATCGCGCGCGTCTTTCCCGACCACCCGCTCGTCGAGGTCCCGCTGACCCACCCCATCTACCACCTCGTCTACGAGCTCCCGGACGGCCTGCCCAAGATCCATGAGCACGACGGCCTTCCCGCGCAGGGGTTCGGCGTTTTTTTGGGCGACCGGCTCGTCGTATACTATTCCTATCAGTCGGATCTGGGGGACGGCTGGGAGGACCCCGGCGTCCACCATGACCCCCCGGCGCTGCACGAGGCGGCCCTGCGCATGGGCGTGAATCTGTTCAGCTACGCGGTCGGCGCGGTCCCGTGACCGAAACGGGCGCACGGCTCGAGCGCCTGGCGCGGCCCTACGCGCGCCTCGGCACCGTCGCGGTGGCGCTCGGCGGTGCCGGCGCGGCGCTGGCGTTCGCCGCCGTCGGTATCCGGCTCGCGCCGCGGAGCGCGGCGATCCTGCTGGCGTGGATCGCGATCGCCGCGGTGGCCGCGGGGTCGGTGTGGGCGGCGCGCCGCTGGAGAAGCCGGGTCGCGGCACCGGCCGTGGCGCGTCTCGTCGAGCGCCTGGCCGGCGCGCGCACCGGGAGCGTGGCCGCGATCGTCGGTCCCGTGGCGGGTGTCGGGACCAGCGCGGCGCTGCTCGCGGCGGGCGATCGGCGTGCCGCCCGTGAGGTGGTCGAGGCCGGGCCGGCGATCGCGACGGCACTCGCGCGCGCCAGCCGCGGTCGGCTCGCCGTCGGCGGGGCCGCCGCCGCCCTCGGGGCGTTGCTGCTCATCGGGGCATCGCCCGGCTCGGGTGGTGCGGCGGCGTTCTGGCACCCGTTCCGCACGTGGCGTGATGCCAGGGCGCCGGTCCAGCTCTCCGTGGACCGGGCCACGATACGGCGCGGTGACCGCGTTCAGGTCACGCTGCGTGTGCCGGGCGGGAGTCGGGCGGTGCTGTGGACCCGTGTTCCGGGGGAGCCCTGGCGCGGCATGCCCGTGTCGCTCGACTCCGTGGGAGGTGCCGCGCTCGCGCTGGGACCCCTCACCGCCGATCTGTACCTGCGGGCCGCGAGTGGCGGCCGGTCGAGCCGCGAGCTGCGGGTCACCGTGGGGCTGCCGGCGTTCCTCGCCGAGCTTGCCCTCACGGCGCGCTATCCCGCCTACCTGGCGCGGCCCGACGAGCCACTCGTGCCCGGCCCCGACACGGTCTCGGTGCCGGCCGGCACCGAGATCGTGACGGAGGGGGCGGCGAGTGTCGCGCTGGCGCGGGCGGCCTGGGTGTCCGGCGGCACGGCGACCGCCGCGCTGCGGGTGCAGGGCAGCCGGTTCACCGGGGTGTTGCGCCCCCGGAGCGGCGCGTGGCGTCTCGTGCTCGCGCCCGCTGACGGGGCGCCGCTCGAGGGCGTGGCGCCGGCGCTCGTGCTGCGCGTGGTGCCGGATTCCGCTCCGGTGGTCGCGTTGCCGGTGCCGGGCCGCGATACCGTGCTGCCCCTGTCGCTGCGCCAGCCGCTGCTGATCGACGCGCGGGATGACCACGGGCTGTCGCGTCTCGAGGTGGTGAGCTGGCGCGTGAGTCGCACGGGGAAGGTCGGGGACCCCGTGCGCGAGCCGCTCGATGTCAGCCAGGCCGGCGATCGGGCGATCGTGCCGACCGAGCTGGTGCTGGAGGGTCGGGGGCTGCTCCCGGGCGACACGGTACGGGTGCAGGTCGAGGGGTGGGACAACGCGCCGGTGCCGCAGCGCGGCCGCAGCGCGGTGCTCGCGCTGCGCCTGGCGTCGCTGGAGGAGCTGCGGGCGGCCACGCGGGCCGCCACGCGCGATATCGCGGAGGCGGCAGAGTCGCTCAGCACGGCCCAGGCGGACGTGGCGGAGCGCGCGCGCGACCTGGCCTACGAGCGTGCGCGCGAGGGCGCGGCGGCGCAGCGTCCCGCGGCACCGCAGGCTGGGACGCTGCCGTTCCAGGCGACCGAGCGTGCGGAGGACGTCGCGCGCCGGCAGGCCGAGCTTCAGCAGCGCGTCGCGGAGCTGGCCGAGGCGATTGAGGAGGTGGCGCGGGCGGCCGAGGCGGCGGGCATCGGCGACAGCGTGTTCCAGCAGCGCCTGGCCGAGGTGCGGGCGCTGCTCGAGCGGGCGGTGACCCCGGAGCTGGAGGAGCGGCTGCGGGCGTTGCAGGAGGCGCTGGCGCGGCTGGATCCTGAGGCGACGCGCGATGCGCTGCGGCGGCTGGCCGAGGCGCAGCAGGAGCTGCGCGAGGAGCTGGAGCGCAGCACCGAGCTGTTCCGGCGCGCGGCAGCGGAGGGGGCGCTGGCGACGCTGGCAGCCGACGCCGAGGACCTGAAGCAGCGCCAGGCGGAGTGGACGCGCGACGACGCGCCGCGTCCCGACACGGCGGCCGCGGCGCGGGAAGCGTCGCTGGCGGCCCAGGCGGATTCACTCGGGCGCGGCATCGAGCAGGCGGCCCGGGATGCCCGGGCATCGCTCGAGGGCTCGCAGGAGGCCGCGCGGCGCGCGGCGGCGGCGATGCGCCGGGCGGCCGCGGCCGCCGAGCAGCGCGACGCGCCGGGCGCGGTCGCCGCGGGGGAAGCGGCGAGCGAGGCGCTCGAGGACCTGCCCGACGAGCTGGCGCGCCAGCGCGACTCCCTGGCGGCGACGTGGCGCCGCGAAGCGGTCGAGGCGCTCGACCGCGCGACCAGCGAGGCGGCGGATCTCGCCCAGCGACAACGCGACGTGGCGACCACGTTGCGCCGCGGCGACGCCGCGGCGGGCCGGCGCCGTCAGGCGGCGGTCGAGGAAGGGGTGGCGGCGGTCGAGCGCCAGGTCCGCGCGGCCGCGGGACGGAACGCCCTCGTCTCCCCGCAGCTCGAGCGCGCCCTGGGATACGCCCGGCACCAGATGCGGAGCGCGCGCGAGCAGCTCGAGCAGGGTGAGCCCAATACCTCGGCGGCCGCCGCCCTCGCCGACCAGGCGCTCGATGCCCTGAATGCCACGGTCCACGCGCTGGCGCGCAGCCGTAGCGACGTGGCGTCGGCGCGCTCGGGCTCCGGCTTCCAGGAGGCGGTCGAGCGGCTCGCCCGGCTCGCTGGCCAGCAGCAGGGTCTCAACGCCGAGGCGCAGGGGCTCATGCCCATGCTCGGGGCGGGAGGGGAGGGGGTGCTGGAGCAGCTGCGCGCCATGGCGGCGCGGCAGCGCGCGCTGGCCGAGCAGCTCGACCGGCTGCGCGCCGAGGGAAACGCCTCCGGCGCCGGGGAGCTGGCCCGCGAGGCGCACGAGCTCGCGCGCCAGCTCGAGGCGGGCCGGCTCGACCGGCGGACCATCGAGCGCCAGCAGCAGCTGTACCGGCGGCTGCTCGATGCGGGACGCACCCTCAGCGGCCAGGAGCCCGACGAGCAGAAGGAGCGCACCAGCCGCTCCGCCACCGGCGACAGTGTGCGGCGGCCCGGGGCCCTCGCGCCCGGAGCGGCGGGGGTGGGGCCCCGGCTGCGCTATCCCACGTGGGAGGAGCTTCGGGGGCTGACCCCCGTGCAGCGCCGCCTCGTGCTCGAGTATTTCCGGCGGCTCAATGCGCCGCAGTAGCCGGCTCCTCGCCATCCTCGGCGCGGCCGCCGCGCCACTCGGGGCACAGGGTATCGGGCAGGGCTTCGAGCTCGAGCGCGCCGGCCGCTACGAGCAGGCGGCGACTTACTACCTGTCGGTCGTCCGCGCCGATCCCGTCAGTCTCCCGGCCCTGCTGGGTCTGGAGCGCGTGCTGGCGGTGATCAACCGGCTCCCCGAGCTGCTGCCGCTGGCCCGCCAAGCGGTCGAGATCGATTCGCGGACGCCGGCGCTGCAGGGACTGTTGCTCCGCACGTTCGTGGGCTTGGAGCAGCCCGACAGCGCTCAGGCGATGGCGGCGCGGTGGGCCGCGGCGGCGCCGCGCGACCCGGCGCCGTACCGCGAGTGGGCCCTCGCGCTGGAGCAGTCGGGCCGGCGCGATGACGGGAGGCGGGCGCTGTTGCAGGGGCGCCGCGCGCTCGGGCCGACGGCCCTCGCGATCGAGCTGGCGGAGCTGCTGCGCCGCGCCGGCGATTGGGAAGGGGCGGCGCGCGAGTGGGCGACGGCCGTGACCGCCGAGCCGGCGCAGGTGCCGAATGCCGCCTCGCAGCTCGGGGACACGCCCGCCGGCAGCCGCGCCCAGGTTGCGGCGGCGCTCACCGGGCCGGCCGCGTCGGTTCCCGCGCGACAGGTGGCGGCCGAGCTGGCGCTCAAATGGGGTGACGCTGCCGCCGCGTGGACCCTCATGGAGGGGACGCTCACGCCGCCCACGCCCGGGTCGGCCGGCGCGCTGCGGCGTTTCGCCGATCTCGCCGCCGCCCAACCCACGCCGGAAGCGCGCCGCGTGCGCGGCTTGGCCCTTGGCCGATTCGCGGATCTGGTGCCCGCCCCGCTCGCGGCGCGCGCTCGGGCCGACGCCGCCCGGGCCCTGATCGACGCCGGCGACCGCGCCGCGGCGCGGGTGATGCTCGAGCGCCTGGGGACCGACCCGGCCGCGCCGCCCGGCGCGCGGGCACTCGCCCGAGCCGCGGTGATCGAGGTCATGATCGAGGATGGCCAGCTCGACGCTGGTGGCGCGCGGCTCGTGGCTGAGGGAGATCGGCTGCCGGCGGACGAGCGCACCGCGTTGCACCTGGCGCTCGCGCGCGCGCGCATCGCCCGGGGCGAGCTGGCGCGAGCCGATTCGGCCCTGGGTGCGGACTCCGGGCTCGACGCGACCGCGATGCGCGGCTGGATCGCCCTGTACGGGGGCGACCTGCACCGCGCCGCCGAGCGGTTTCGCGCGGCCGGCCCGTACACGGGGGAGCGCGGCGCGGCCACCGAGCGGTCCGCGATGCTCGCGCTGCTGCAACAGATCCCGCGCGACCGATTCCCCGAGCTGGGAGCGGCGCTCCTCCTCCTGGCGCGGGGCGACTCGGCCGCCGCCGTCGAGGCCCTGGTGGACGCATCCGCCCGGCTCGGCGGGGATGCCGGATGGGGGGACGTGCGGCTGCTGGCGGGCCGGGTCGCGGCGCGCCTCGGCGACGCGCACGAGGCGCGCGCGGCGGCGCTCTTCGCCGGTGTGGTCGCGGCCGGTGGCACGGGCGCCGCGGCACCCGCCGCCGAGCTGGAGTGGGGCCGGCTCCTGGTGCGTCAGGGACGGCCGGACGAGGCGATCGCACACCTCGAGCACCTCATTCTCACGTGGCCCGCCAGCGCGGTCGTCCCCGAAGCGCGGCGCGAGATCGAGCGGGCGCGAGGCGCGATCCCGCGGTCATGAAGCGGCGCGAGTTTCTCAAGGCGGTCGGGCGGACCGGCGCCGGCCTGAGCCTTGGCTCCTGGGCCGTCCTGGGCCGTCCTGGGCCGCCACCGGCCGCCCTCCTCGTCCCCATGGACGACGCCCAGACCGATCACCTCAAGGCGTACGGCGTCACCTACCGGGTCATCCAGGCGGGGATGCGCGCCGAGTGGCTGCTGAACTACCGCGGTGGATCGTTCCTGCTGCCCGACGGTCCCGCGGTCCGCCGCGACGCCGCGCTCGCGGGGGTCCTCGCGGAGCCGGTGGACGCCGGCGCGGTGACGGCGATCCGCGGGGAGATCGAGGGGACGAACGCCGACGCGGTGCCGCTCGAGAAGGCGCCCCGGATCTGCGTCTACGTCACCCCCACGGCGGCGCCGTGGGACGACGCCGTGACCATGGCGCTGCAGTACGCCGGCATTCCCTTCGAAAAGGTCTGGGATCCCGAGGTGCTCGCCGGTGGTCTCACGCCCTACGACTGGCTGCACCTGCACCACGAGGACTTCACCGGGCAGTACTCGAAGTTCTATCTCCTGTATGCGGGGCAGCGCTGGGTGGCCGACATGGTGCAGCAGAACGGCGCGAGCGCGCGGCGCCACGGGTTCGCGACGGTGCCCGATCTGAAAAAGGCGGTCGCGTTGCGGATCCGCGACTACGTCGCGAACGGCGGCTTTCTCTTCGCGATGTGCACGGCCACCGAGACGATCGATCTTGCCCTCGCGGCGCACGGGGTCGACATCGCCGCCACCTTCGCCGACGGGTCGCCGATGGACCCCGCGGCCGACGCGCGGCTCGAGTGGGGCGCCGCGTTCGCCTTCACCGGCGCGGTGCTCGAGCACAACCCGGCGATCGCGGCGTTCTCCGACATCGACGGGCACCAGGTCAACGCCGGCCCGCGCCGCCAGCCGCTCGGCGCCTTCACGCTGTTCAATTTCAGCGCCAAGATCGATCCCGTGCCGACGATGCTGGTGCAGAACCACCGGTCCGTCATCCCGGACTTCTACGGCCTGACCACCTCCTTCCTGCGGACGCGCCTCAAGCCGGGCGTGACGGTGCTGGCGGACGAGGCAGGGGCGCCCTGGGTGAAGTACGTACACGGTGATCTCGGCAAGGGGACGTGGACGTTCTTCGGCGGGCACGATCCGGAGGACCCGCAGCATCAGATCGGCGATCCGCCCACCGACCTCTCGCTCTACCCGCACTCGCCCGGATACCGGCTGATTCTCAACAACGTCCTGTTCCCGGCGGCCAAGAAGCGCGAGCTGAAGACGTGAGCGCCGAGCGCCTGGCCCCTCCGGTGCGCGCCCTGTTGCAGCGGGAGATCGCGGCCGCGCGCGGCCGTGAGGTGTCCTTCGTGGCGCGCGGCGGGCCGGACGGCACGCTGCTCGACGCCCGCGTGGTCGCGCGCGGGACAGTGGACGCCGTGCTCGCCGTCCCCGGCGCGGCGTCGCGCGGCGAGATGCTCATCCACAATCATCCGAGTGGGCTGCTCGAGCCGTCCGGCGCCGACCTGGCGGTCGCCGCGCGGCTGCACGACGCGGGGGTGGGCTTCGCCATCGTCGACAACGAGGTCTCCACCTGCTACGTCGTGGTGGAGATCCCGCGCGGCCGCGCCCTGGCCCGCATTGACCCCGTCGCGAGCGCGGCCCTGCTCGGCCCCCGCGGTCCGGTGGCTCGGGTGCTGGGGGCGTTCGAGGACCGGCCCGGCCAGCGCGATATGGCGGCCTACGTCGCCGACACCTACAACGACGGCGGGATCGCGCTGCTCGAAGCGGGGACCGGCGTCGGAAAGTCGTTCGCCTACCTGGCGCCCGCCATTGTATGGGCCCGCGAGAACGGCGAGCGCACCGTCGTATCGACCAACACCATCAATCTCCAGGAGCAGCTGGTGGGGAAGGACCTGCCGCTGCTCGCGCGCGCGCTCGCCACGCCCGACCACACGCCGACCTTCGCGCTGCTCAAGGGCTGGCGCAATTACGTCTGCCTGGCGCGGCTCGAGCACGCGCGGGACGGCCGCGACTCGCTGTTCGGCGCCGAGCGCGAGCCGGAGCTGGAGGCGCTGGCAGCGTGGGCCGCGCGCACCGCCGACGGCAGCCTCGCCGACCTCGCCGACGAGCCGTCCGACGAGGTGTGGGACGCCGTCGCCGCGGAATCGGACCTGTGCACGCGCCTGCGGTGCCCGCACTTCGAGCGCTGCTTCGTGTTCCGGGCACGCCGGCACGCCGCCGAGGCCGACGTCGTCGTGGTGAACCACCACCTGCTCGCCTCCGACCTCGCCGTGCGCATGGCCACGGACAACTGGATCGAGGCCGCCGTGCTGCCGCCCTACCAGCGGCTCGTGCTGGACGAGGCGCATCACCTGGAGGACGTGGCGGCGCACCACCTCGGCTCGCAGGTGAGTCGCGTGGGTGTGCAGCGCCTGCTGGGGCGGCTCGAGCGTAACGGCCGGGGCCTGCTCCCGGCGCTGGCGCTGGCGCTCGTCGGTCGCGACGACCTGCTGAGCGCGGCGAGCCGCGACCTCCTGCGCCGCGGCCTGTACGACGCGCTCGCCGCCGCGCGGCGCGCCGCCGACGAGCTGTTCTCGGCCCTCGACCGCCGGCTGGATCTCTCCGTCCTCCGGCTCGACGACGCCTTCGCCGAGGATGCGGTCTGGCCGGCCGGCCTCCGGGTCGCGCTCGACACGCTGCTCGACGCGCTCGACCGCCTGCGCGACGGCGTCGAGACGATCGCCGAGCGGCTGGCGCTCGAGGATCCCGCCGAGCGCCGCACCCAGCTGATCGGCGAGCTGCAGGGCGTCGTGCGCCGGCTCGACGGCGCGGCCCGGGCGCTCACGGCGGCTCTCGCCCCGCCGCCCGGCGGGCCACCGGCCGTGCGCTGGGTCGAGCGGCGCGGCCGAGCCCCGGCTTCAGCCGGGGGCAACCTCGTGTGCGCCGCGGTGCCGCTCGACCTCGCTCCGCTCTTGCGGGAGCACCTGTTCGAACGCGTCGCAACCGTGGTCCTCACCAGCGCGACCCTCGCGGCCGGCGGGGCGTTCGACTTTCTCGAGCGGCGGCTGGGTCTCGATCTGCCCCCCTCCCGCGTCACCGCGCGCGAGGTGCTGCCATCGCCCTTCGACTTCCCGAGCCAGTGCCTGTTCGGCCTGCCCACCGACCTGCCCGAGCCGCGGACCGACGAAGCAGGCCATGATGCCGCGGTGGCCCGCGTGCTTGTCGAGCTGGCGCACGCGTCCGACGGCGGGATCTTCTGCCTGTTCACCAGTCACGGCGCGCTGCGCCGCACGGCCGCGGCGGTGCGGGGCCGGCTCGGCGGCCGCTGGCCGCTCCTGGTGCAGGGCGAAGGACAGCGCGACCACCTGCTGCGGCGGTTCCGCGACGCCGGCTCGGCGATTCTGCTCGGCACCGACTCCTTCTGGGAGGGAGTGGATGTGCCCGGCCGGGCGCTCCGCGTGCTGATCCTCGCCAAGCTGCCCTTCCAGATGCCGGGCGAGCCGCTCGTCGCCGCGCGCCTCGAGCGCCTGGGGGAGCAGGGCATCGACGGATTCAGCCACTACCTCGTGCCGCACGCGGCCCTCAAGCTCAAGCAGGGGTTCGGCCGCCTGATCCGATCGCAGAGCGATACGGGGGCGGTCGTCCTGCTGGACCGTCGGGCGCTCACCCGGTCCTATGGCGCGACACTGCTGGAGGGCCTGCCGCCGGCGCGCCGTGTGGTCGGGCCGTGGGAGGAGGTGCGGGGGGCGGTGGA
>Ga0187893_10009825_pt1 | contig 14539 bp, 14 predicted proteins | sample MA1701074metaG_FD_139574 | JGI IMG/M metagenome (GOLD analysis project Ga0187893, IMG submission 139574) | White microbial mat communities from a basaltic lava cave in the Kipuka Kanohina Cave System on the Island of Hawaii, USA - MA170107-4 metaG ...
AATGTGGCGCCTTGTGAAGTATTGGAAATTTGTAGGTGTAAGTAAAAACACAAGACAAAAATTTGGTTCGTTTTTAAAGCTGCTTATTTTTAATCCAATCGAGCGATACGCTTTCTGGGAAAGCATTACAGGGCCACGTATAGATTTTTCACGCTGTTTTTTATTGAATGAAAAAGCAACACGTGAAGAGATTTATAATATTCGCTCCTTTCTTGCAAAACAGGTAAAATACCAGGGCCGCAAGAGACTCATTATGAAATTTACCGGCCCGGCACGTTTGGAATATCTTACCAGCATTTTCCCCGATCTTATTATTGTAAGCATTGCACGTGAACCCATTGCCACAGTGCGTTCCTGGCTCGAAGTTGGTTTCTGGCAGCGCATGGGTATTGATAAATTATGGTGGATTGGCGCTTACACAAAAGAAGAAGAAGCTGCTGCAGAAAAACTAAAAGGCGATGCGCCGCTCATTACTGCGTTTCAATACCGCAAGCTGATGGAGACAACACAATATGAAATAAATAAACTTGGTTTGAATGTGCTCGAAACACGCTACGAAGATTTTGTGAAAGACCCAACAGCGTTTATAAAAAATGTGATGGACTTTATGCAATTGCCGCAATCAAAGCATGTAGACAATTACATGAATGAAATGGTGGTAAGCAACCGCAACACAGCATCATCAAAGAAAACAACATTCAGCGATGAAACAAAGCAACGCATCATGGAAATAGTGGGAGAGTATGCGTAGATGATGCCCCAGCCCTAAAGGGAGCAGAGGGAAGAATAATGAACCGGGCGACATTACTACTATGATACTTTTCTTGCGTCGCACTCTTGTACAATTGTAATTCTATTCAACAATAAATACAATCTTCATCAATTAATAATGGAATTGAATTTTATTAACAAACGTCAATACTCCCCTTTAGGGGCCGGGGGCCCGGGAAGCATTAAAGTTGCACATGTAATAAGAGTGTTTAGTTACGGAGGCGCCGAAGTTTTATTGCGTGAATTTTTTGCACAACCTGAATTTAAACAACAGATTACCTCTGATGTATTTGTTTTAGACCATAAAAAACTTGGCTTAAAAGATGATGTTACACCCAACATCAACAAATTCTTTTTTTACAAAATAACTACCTGGAAATTTTTATTTGAATACATCCGTTTTCTGAAGGATATAAAGAAAGGTGATTATGATGTTGTGCACATGCATCTGCCTGTTGCAGGCTGGATGGGCGTTGTAGCCAAAATGTTCACCGGAAAAAAAACAAAATACATTTACAGCGAACATAACTTAGTAAACTTTTACAGTAAGTATAATTATTATTTAAGCGGCTGGACGTATGGTTTCTTCGACAGTGTAATATTTGTATCACATGAAGTAGGAGAGGTGATTCGTAAAGTGCAGAAAGGCTGGTTCTTTAAAACAAATCATCCAATAACTGTTTTGAATGGAATTGATACCAATAAATTTCATTGCACACACCGGCACGAATTAAAACCTGCAGAAACATTAACGATTGGATTGGTAGCAAGGTTTCGTCCGCAGAAACGTGTGGACCGCTGGGCAGAAGTTGCAGCAGCAGTGCATAAGAAAAATCCAAACATAAAATTCCTGATGGTTGGCGATGGTCCAAGTGATGATCTGCTAAGACAAAGAATTAAAGAACTAAACATTGAAGGTGTAATTGAATTGCCCGGTATGCTAGCAGATACGTATGCGGCATACAAACGTATAGACATCTTTTTACTTACCAGCGATTTTGAAGGTCTGCCATTAGCATTATTAGAAGCAATGAGTTGTGGTTGTGTAGCCGTTATTAGTAATGTAGGCGGCATTAAGCAATTAGACTTTGGTGGTATTGGCCATAAGTTTGATGATTTTAATCCCGAACAGATTGCAGATAAAATCGTTGCTTACACAGAGCAGCCTGAAAAATATTTTGATGAAAGCGACCGTTCAAGAGATTTCGTTATAAAAAATTACTCGCTTACAAAACAGGTAAATGAGATTATTGATTTGTACAGGGAGTTGATAGGGTAGTGATATTTTGTACGTATAACAAATACCGGAACCGCAGCAAGATTTACAATACCAGGAGCTTTGTGCGATAATTAAAAATTAAAAAGTATGTCTATACTGTCTTATTCAATCCTCTTTAAAAAACACCTGCTAAGTTTTTCAAGAAAAAAATATAAATAAGAGCCTTTCAGGATGATGAAAATTACAGGTATTATTCAGACAAATTTGGCTACATGAGCAGATTAAGAGCTGGCAAAATAAATCTATTTTATACGATGATAAATAAGGGGCAAGCCGGCATTCTAACTAATCAACATACAGTATATAAAATTTGGTATGTATTCGGGAAAGAAAGGGGAGTATTTGAAATATTAGATTACAACAATTTTAGTGATGCCCTCAGCGATAACAACGAGGCAATTCAAAAATTTAAAGAATTATATCCTGACGGTAAATTTCCAAACAATGATAAGGTTAACTTAAATTATCATTATTGTCCGGTAAAAATGTCATTGCTTGGGCTAAAGCCCAATACTGGCGTAGGTTTTATTAACCCCAGCCTTAAGGCTGGGGTTATAAAGCTAAAACCTTTATCCATTAGGCTTTAGCCCAGGTTAGCCGGATAATAATGTTAAATTATATAACCACAGTTGCAGATGTTTATAATAAGTAAGCTTCTTCCGCCATGATGCGTAAAGACACGCGCCACACCTGCGCTTTGATAAAAGCTCCCATAGTTCCGAACGATAAAAGGATTGCGACGCAACAGCCGATGCCATGAAAAACCGAAACTGGTATCCGCCAAAAGTCAAACAAATCATAATATTTTTCCTCCGCGTTCTCTGCGCCTCTGCGTGCAATTCAGCATTTTCAATTTCCTTTTTGTTTTTCTGTAATAATAAAGCGCTTAATCATACTAACTTAGTAAAAAAATTTTATGCGGAATACAAGTGGCTGGTGGATCGTGATCCTTGTAATGTTGCTGATAGACCTGTATGTGTTCATGGCAGTGCGTACTGTAACCCAAAACAGCGGCGATAAAACAAGGATTACCATTTACAGTATTTACTGGTTAATATCGGTGGCAGGCATTTTAATTATTTTACTTTTCCCTTATGTACAGGCATTCCAGACGAACATCATATTCAGGAATTATATTTTTGCCATACTGGTGGGGTTGTTCTTTGCCAAAATTCTTGCCAGTACAGTTTTCCTTATTGATGATCTGCGCCGCGGAGCAGTATGGCTAATGGCAAAAATATTTCCCAGCAGCGGTGTTGATTTTGTGCAGCAAAGACCATCTATCAGCCGTTCCGCGTTTTTAAGCTGGCTGGGTATTGCAGTGGGCGGCGGTTTATTCACCACGCTTTTATACGGCTTCTCCAATAAATATAATTACAGTGTAAAGAAAATAAAACTTGCTTTTGATAATCTTCCAAAAGCATTTAAAGGATTGCGTATTGTGCATGTAAGCGATATACACAGCGGCAGTTTTACAGATAAGGCTGCTGTTGAGCATGGCGTGCAAATGGTACTTAATGAAAAACCCGATCTTATTTTATTTACCGGTGACCTTGTAAATGACCGTTCAGATGAAATGAATGATTACATGGATGTGTTCAATAAATTCAATGCGCCGCTTGGTGTGTACAGTACATTGGGTAATCATGATTACGGAGATTATACAAGCTGGCCTTCTGCAGAGGCAAAGAAAGCAAATCTTGAAAGATTAAAAGGTATACATGCACAACTTGGGTGGCGTTTGCTGATGAACGAACATGTAGTTGTGCAAAAAGATGATGAACATATTGCATTGCTTGGCATTGAGAACTGGAGTGCATTTGGGCGTTTCCCCAAGTATGGTAAAATGAATGAGGCGTATCCGGGTACAGAGAAATATCCTTTCAAAATTTTAATGAGCCATGACCCAAGCCACTGGGATGCAGAAGTGCGCACAAAATATCCTGACATTGATCTTATGCTTAGCGGACATACTCACGGCATGCAGTTTGGTTTGGAAAATCCTTATTTCAAATGGAGCCCGGTGCAATGGTTTTATAAACAGTGGGCAGGTTTATACAACAATGGAAAACAGTTTCTTTATGTAAACCGTGGTTATGGTTTTATTGGTTATCCCGGCCGTGTAGGTATTATGCCTGAGATAACGGTGATAGAGTTAGCATAACTATACTGCTTAAATGAAAAAACTTTTCGCCTCTGCGTCTTTGCGGTTATATCTCTGCTTTTTCATCTGCAGCATACCTGATGCCTGCTTTATGCCTTATCGCATCAAGCGTTTCAATCAGCAAGATAGTGTCTGTAAAAGACATTACAGGGCTTTCTGTTAAGCCGCTGCGCAGGCAATCGCATACATGCCTTATTTGATACTGGTAACCCCAGCCAGCCTCTTTTTCTACAGGAATAACTTCTTTACTGTCTATCCATCCGGGATAATATTCTATTTGTGTATCAGGTGCATAAAAACGATGTATGAGTCTTAATCTTCCATTGCTGCCATGTATATCAGCTTCTGTTGCTATATTAGATGCAAAGCTTGAAAAGAGTTGCGCCAAAGCGCCGTTCCAGTAGCGGAATGTAACAGCGCACTGCTCATCTATACCGGTTGATGCAGGCGTCATTACCGCATCTATTTCGGTGGGCTTGCCTAAAATACTCAATGCCATAAATACATTGTAAATACCAATGTCAAGCATGGTGCCGCCTGCAAGTGCAGGATCAAACATTCTTTTTGGTATGGGCTCCGTGGGCTTAAAACCAAATTTTATCAGCACACTTTTTATCTCACCAATTGTACCGCTTGCCAGCAATTCCTTCATTCGTATAAAATGCGGCAGAAACTTTGTCCATAAAGCTTCCATCAAAAAAACTTTTTTCTCTTTTGCCATTTCAATCATGGCGGCGGCTTCCTTTGCATTTACCGCAAAAGGTTTTTCGCACAGCACCGCTTTGCCATGCTGCATGCAAAGCATGGTATTTTCAAAATGAAAATTATGCGGCGTGGCTATGTAAATAATATCCACTTCGCTGTTAGAAGCAAGCGCTTCATAGCTGCCGTGCAGATATTTTGCCGGGTAATCCCTTGCAAAAACCTGTGCTGTTTCCAGGCTTCTTGAGCCAATGGCAATCAATTCCGCATCTTTTACCAAACGCAGGTCTGCAGCGAATTTCCGCGCAATGCGCCCTGCACCAAGAATTCCCCAACGAATAGTTGCTGACATACAATCAATTTTAAAAATAGTTGTTGAAATTATGAAAGAAATGATAAGGCTTATAAAACTTTTTTGTTACGGGCCTTGGTATTTTATGGCATCGCCTGTTGTGTCATCTTGATCCCGACTTGTCGTGGACTCACTTTTACTGTTGGAAGTTTGAGGAGCTTTTATCGAAGCGTAAAAATGTGGTGAATGAAAGACTTGATTTTATTTTCTTTTAAACCAATTTTCAATCTTTAAGCCTTCTAAGTTTTCAAAGTGTTTTACATTGTCTGTTACTAATGTAAGCTTGCTTTCAAGCGCAGTTACTCCAATTAAAAAATCAAACTCATCGTGCATCGGTTTTCCAATTTTTCTTAATCTTACTTTTTCCTTTGCGTACCTTTTAATTGAACCATAAATTGGTATTATGGAAAGCCCATCTACAAAAGCATCAACTGATTTATGAGACTTTACCGGATTGTTACTGTTTTCTGCTCCGTAACGAAGCTCAAAAACGGTAATTTCAGAAATGAAAAAATTTCCCTGCCTTTTTCTTTTATAAGTTCGTCCAGGTTTAGTTTTCCACGCAGGAAGAAAACACAAATATTAGTGTCAAGTAAATACTGCATTAAAACTTAATTTCTCTTTTTCTAAATTTCCTGCTTGACCTGATATCTGCAATTATTTCTTCTGCTGATTTATCTGAAGCAAAAGCTCCGAATGATTTATAAAATCTTTTTTCCTTAATTGACTTTTCAGCCTTTAATGACTTTGAAAGATTTTCAATCAATTCAATTTTTGCGGAAGAACTAAGTCCTTCGAATAAACCTGTATAAGTTTCTATAATATGTTTATCTGTGTAAGTCATACTAATTTTGAAGTAAAAATAATTGAATTTTCTGTCTTTTGCTATTTACAATTCTGATGATCTTTTAGTAAAAAGTATTGGTGATGTGTGCGGATGTTTTTAATAATTACAGAGCAAGGTCAGACGGCTCAAAGTCGTCAGACCGTTTATGGTATAACAACTTTAAAAAATTAATGCAGAACACATATATTGAATTTAGGCTGCCCGGATTTGGGGATTCGGATTTAGCTGTATAATCTTTAACTTTATTGTTGCTAAGCTGGTATTTTTCGAATGCTGGTATTTTTCGAATGATTGGCCATATTTGATCTGCATAACTGTCTTGGAAGCATTGCTGCCTTATTTACGTCTTGGAAATTGAAACTGCTGATGCCATTTATACTTACAGACGAACGGATTGCGACGCAAGGAACGATGACACGAAGAACTGCTGCCTGTATCTAAATCTTTAAACTTTTTTCTTATGAAACACTTTTTAGAAAATATTTGTTTCAGCATTTTGCTGCTAACCATATTTTATGCATGCAAACAAAAAAGCAATCAACCGCTTGCCGAAGACATCAATGCCATCAACTTAAAAAAAGGAGCACTTATTTTATGCGGGCCGGCAGAGAAAGGGTTGGGCATGGTTTCATTCCAAATTTCAGGCGATGCAGCGCTTGCAAAAGATTTCAACTACGCCGTTGCTTTACTGCATTCATTTGAATATGAAGAAGGTGAAAAAGCGTTTGCCGGAATTATAGAGAAAGACCCATCCTGCGCCATGGCTTACTGGGGAGTGGCTATGTGTAATTATCATCCGCTGTGGACGCCGCCGGACGAAGCCGAATTGAAAAAAGGTTTAAAAGCACTCACCATTGCAAAATCTATAGATGAAAAAACGGAAAGAGAAACAGCCTACATTAATGCATTGCTAAATTTTTATACAGGTTACGATAAAACAGATCATCGTACACGAAGTTTACTTTATCAAAAAGCCATGGAAGAAATGTATAAAAAATATCCTGATGATAAAGAAGCCGCCGTATTTTATGCTTTGTCTGTTGATGCTGCCGCAGACCCTGCGGATAAAACATTTGCCAATCAAAAGAAAGCAGGAGAAATATTGAATGCTGTTTATCCTGGTCAGCCAGATCATCCGGGCATTATACACTATATCATTCACACGTATGATTATCCCGGGCTTGCGCAAATGGCATTGCCTGCTGCACGCAAGTATGCGTCTGTTGCGCCATCAAGTGGGCATGCGCTGCACATGCCTTCGCATATTTTTACCAGGCTTGGGTTGTGGGATGAAAGTATCCAGGCAAACATTGCATCAAAAGAAGCCGCGAAATGCTATGCGGAAAGTGCAGGAATAAAAGGCCATTGGGATGAAGAAATTCATGCCATTGATTATCTTATTTATGCATACCTCCAAAAAGGAGATACGCAGCATGCAAAAGAAGTAAGGGATTATTTTTTGTCTTTTGACGCTGTTTATCCGCCAAATTTTAAAGTGGCGTATGCGTTTGCTTCAGTGCCTGCAAGATATGTTTTGGAAAACAGGTTGTGGAAGGAAGCTGCTGCATTAAGTATCAGTAGCCCTGGTTTTATCCCCTGGCATAAACACCCGTGGGAGGCTGCTATTACACATTTTAGCCGTGTGTTAGGTTTTGTGCATACCAACCAGCTTGATTCAGCCAAAGCAACTTTAAAAGTATTGAACAAATTACATGATGAACTGACGAATAAGAAAGACACGTACAAAACCAACCAGGTTGACATACAAATAAAAGCCGCACAGGCATGGATTTTATGGAAGGAAGGAAAGAACAAGGAAGCATTAACGTACATGAGCGAGGCTGCAGATATGGAAGACAAAACGGAAAAACATCCTGTTACACCGGGAGAAGTTTTGCCCGCAAGAGAGTTATTGGCGGATATGCTTTTACTGATGAATAAACCGGGTGAAGCATTGGTTGCTTATGAAGCCGGTCTTCAAAAACATCCCAATCGTTTTAATGGTTTATATGGTGCAGGCATGGCCGCAGAAAAAGCAGGCAAAGCAGATTTGAGCCGGAGTTATTTTAAACAATTATCTGTTATTGCAGGCAGGGAGATTGCTCCCGATTTTAGAAATGAATATGCAAAAAATTAGTGGTTATTTTGTTACCAGCTTTTGTATTTTATTGCATCACCTGTTGCGTCGCACTCTTGTACGGTTGGAAGTTTGAGGAGCTTTTGCATAAGCGGATATAAGAAAAACCGATTCTTTATTTGAAAATTCTTTTATCAAATGGAAACTTTTCTGTTGAGATTATTTTTATTCTTTTAAAATCAAAATGATTAGGATTAATAAGCAAGTTATAATCGCCATGGGTTACTGCTGATGGAATTTGAAGTACACAATATTTGTTATCAGGAATAAATTGGTCTCCTGTGATTTGTGTTGCTGTTGGATGTGGAAATATGTTCCAGTCCGGAGGCAAATCCTGAATATTAAGTTTGATTAATGATATGTCATCAGGAATAAATATGGTTATCATCATATAGTCTTCAGGCATTGTTGCTAAAGTAAAATGCACTGCTACTTCTGCCATCGCCAGAGACCTGTTTGCAGCAGTGTATATCAGCTCAAATCCTGCGGAGTTCCATCTTGCGCCTTTAATGGCAGCTCCCTTGCCGGAAAGAGTACCTGCAAACCGTTCTCTTGATAACCTGTAAACTTCCATTTAAGCTAAGATTCCGTAATTAATTCTTGTGAGCTCACTCATTACCATTTCTTTTCCATAGGAATCTTTAAGCAGTTCTATTGGTTTTAAATTTCCGAGGGAAAAATTTGGCGTATCTAACCAAAGTTTAAATTTTTCCATATCTCCAAACACATCGAGGCCAACATTTGTTACCTCTGCCAGTTCAATAATTTTTTCAGACTGAATGGGTTTAAAGTTTTTTGCAGATTGTTTATAGCGCTGTAAGGATTTTGTTGAAATTTCCAGGAAATCAGCCCAGTCATTTTCGCTAAAGGGAGTATAATGCCGGATCAAATTAAAAAATGAATAGGGGATGCCCTCCCTGATAATAAGTATCATCAGCATCTTATTTGAAAGAAAATCTGAATAGGTCAATTCTTTTTTTGAGGGCAGGAATTTTTTATCAATCCGGGAACGCCTGATGATGGTGGAGATTTCCCTGTCAAGCCTGCTTTTAATATTTACTTCTGTTATGCGCATAAATTATTTTTAGACAGTTGTCTGTAAATTTAAGACAAATTTCCAGGTTATTTTTTATAAAAGAATTCAGGCTTTTCCATCTCCGCAGAGTTACCGGAAAGGAACTCTGTGTATTTACAAATATTTCTCCAGCAAAATTTTTGTCTTTCGTATCCCTTCTTCTTCATCCTGTGTGTTGCCTTCAAACTCTATGCCTATATAACCTTTAAAACCAGATGCCTTTACAATCCCGGTCAGCTTTTTATAATCCATCATTGGTTGTTCGCCATTGCTGTCAAAATCATATGTCTTGGCACTTACACCTTTTGCAAAGGGCAATAATTCCTGCACACCTTTATAACGGTCGTATTCGTCTTTACATCCATCCTGTGTAGTGCCCCAGGAATGCGAGATACAGAAGTTTCCAAAATCCGGCAGTGTACCTACATTGGGCTTATTCACCTGCTTCATTACACCGGCTACCCAAAAACCTTTTGACGAATCACTGCCATGATTTTCTACCACTACATTTATATTCATCAGCGCTGCAAATTCTCCAAGCCTTGACAATGAATCTATGGACGCTGTTTTCTTTGCATCTGAGTCGCCTTCGCCATGCAGGTTTACACGCACTGTTCTGCAGCCTAAAAACTTCGCAGCTTCTATCCATTTTTTATGATCATCCACAGCCTGCAATCTTTCTTTGTCAACAGGTAATGCAAGCGATCCTTCATCATCCACCATAATAAGATGGTTAACTACACCGGCATCTTTGCTGCGTTTCAATAATTCATTGAGGTATGCAGTGTTTTTAGCTGCCTCTTTAAAATTCATTTTGCTGCCACCAAAAAATCCATTTACATATTCAACCGCTCCTATGTCAAAATCATTTTTGGCCTTTGCAGGAAAATCAAGATGATCAAGCTTGCCTGCTTTTAAAGCTCTGTGTAATGACCATTGCGCCAGCGAAATTTCAAGAACGGTATCTTTTGTGTTTGCATGCAAAGATGGATTTAGCAATAATGCGCCTGCACCCAATAAAGATTGTTTGATAAAATGTCTCCTGGTAGCCATAATATTTTTATTAAGGTGATGAATATATTCGGTTACTGTGTGCGTGTTGTAGCTCTGCGAAGTCTCCGGACTTCGCAGTATTATGCGCAAAGTCTCTGACTTTGCCTTCAATATATCCGCTTTGATAAAAGATCATAATAGTTCCGAACGTACAAGTGAGTCCACGACAAGTCGGGATAAAGATGACACAACACCCCGAAACTTCGGGGGATGCCATGCAAATCAATTGCTGGTTACATAATCTTCTCAATTCAACAAATATCTTTTTACAAATTCAACTGTTGCATAAAAAAGAAAATCCTGGTTATTCTTTTTTCCAAAACCATGGCCTTCATCATTGGCCATAAGATACCAGACCGCGCCGCCATTACTTTTTATTTTCTCTGCCATTTGCTGCGCTTCGGTATAAGGCACACGAGGGTCATTCTTGCCCTGCACAATAAACATGGGCTTTGTAATTTTCTGTGCATTATTTAATGGCGCTGTGCGTTCAAAGAATGCAGCCATTGCAGAATCTCGCTCATCGCCATACTCCACACGGCGGAGATCGCGGCGGTAACTTTCCGTGTTCTTTAAAAATGTATTGAAGTTGGAAATACCAACAATGTCCAGTGCGCAACGAATCTTATCATTGTAATGCGTGGCGCAGGCAAGTGTCATATAACCACCGTAACTGCCACCGGTTATCATAATACGGCTTGCATCAAGATCGGGTTGGGTAGCAATCCAGTCGAGCAATGCACCAATATCCTGCACCGGTTCTTCACGCTTCATGCCATTATCAAGATCAACGAATGTTTTGCCATAACCTGTGGAGCCACGCACATTTGGAAAGATGATGCAAACACCCGACTCATTGATGTAATAATTGTTGCGGCCAATAAATACAGGTCTTGACTGTCCTTCGGGGCCGCCATGAATATTAATGATAACAGGTCTTTTGCCGGTAAATTTTTTATTCGCTTTATACAGGAAACCTGATATTTCCTTGTTGTCAAAACTTTTCCATTTAATGAGTTGCGGCTGTTCAATGCCGCTTACATCCATGCCACCCAATTCACTTTCTGTCCAGCGTGTTAATTTATTGGTTGCATTGTTCCATTCAAATACATCGCTGCTTGCATTGCTGGAGACATAAGTAAGTCCGAGTGAAATACCATCATTGTGCCAGCCAATGCCGCCAATAACTCCCGTGGGAATAGCAGTTACCGGTGTATATTTTTTGCTTGCGGTATTCATGATATACAGTTTGGATGCGCCTGCTTCATTCGTTACGAATGCAAGTTGCTTTCCATCTTTGGTTAAGCTTATTGAACTTATATCCCAGTTGATATTTGGAGTAAGTAGTTCTAATTTTTTTGAAGCAGGATCGTACCAGGCTAATTTTGAAAATTCATTGTCTTTATTTGTAACAAGATAAATGCCTTTGCCGTCTTTGCTAAATAGAGCATCTGTATAAACCGTTCTTTCATCCTGCAAGGGCAACAATCTTTTTTTTCCCCCCGATACAAAATCAAATAACCAAAGCCTTGTTTCATTTACTGAAATGCCTTCTTCAAGAATAAGTTGTTTTTCATCTTTGCTCCAGTCGCTGATACCCCATCCACCGCCCTGTACCTGCAGCAATAATTTGCTGGTAGATGAATCAAGCGGGTTCATGATGTATATGTCCCTGTCGGCGCCATTTCTGCGTGTTGAGGTGTAAACGATCTTGTCGCCTTTTTCATTCCATACTATGCCGCCATTCTGGCTGCGGCCACCATCACTTAATAAAATTGATTTACCTGTGGCAATATCGTAGCGGTACAATTGCCTGAACTCATTACCCCCAACATCTTTGGTGTACAAAAAATATTTACCTGATACAGGTTCAAAGCTTGCATTGCCAACAGGTTCATCGAAGAAAGTAATTTGTTTGCGGTCGCCACCAGGCATCTTTACCCAATGCAGTTGTGGTGTATTGCCAAAGCGTGTGGCAATCAGCATTTCTTTTTTTACAGGATGCCAGTCCACAATGCCTGCACCACGGCTTTCGGTATAACTTTTTACTTCCTGAATAATGGCTGCAGGTATGGCGGGCAACCCATCTGTTACAAGATTATCTGCAACGGTAATGTTTTGTTGTGCATTTGCAGTAAGGATGATTAAGGCAAATAACAATGAAGATGCACTATTGATAAGATACTTTCTCATACAATATAATTTGTAAAAAGAAAGTTAGGCAAAAAAGAAATGTGTATGATTTTTTTGTGAACCAGGCGCCTGGATATAAATTAAGCATCGTTGCGTCGCACTCTTGTACTGAATACCGTGAGTCGGCAATCGTAAATTGTGAGTAACCGAAAGTTCAACTTGCAAAACTTGCGATTTTCTACTTACGATTTACGTTTCATTAAATGGGTTCTGCACCAGGTTATTCAGCTTGGCATACTGCAGCAGCATGATCGTTTTGCCATCTTTTATCTCCCCGCTTTCAATCATCTGCATGGCTTTATCAAGTGTTATTTCCAATACTTCTATATCTTCCTGTTCATGCTCTATGCCACCGCCATCATTTATCTTCATACTGGCTTCATATTCTGCAACAAAGAAATACAATATCTCTGTAACAGAACCCGGCGACATATATGCTTCAAATATTTTTCTTACATGCGATACCTTATAACCTGTTTCTTCCTCTGTTTCGCGACGTATGCAGTCTTCCGCATTGTCTTTATCTAATAAACCTGCGCATGCTTCTATCAGCATTCCCGATTCATTACCATTTATAAAACTTGGCAAACGGAATTGTCTTGTAAGTATTACTGTTTTATTTTCTTTATTATAGAGAAGTATGGTGGCGCCATTGCCGCGGTCATAAGCTTCCCTGCTATGTGTTTGCCAGGTGCCATCTTTCTTTTGATATTCATAAGTTATTTTCCGCAGTATGTACCAGTTACTGGAAAGTACTTCTGTCTTTTGAATTATTACCCTTTCATTCATTACCCGGGAATTTATATGCGGCAAAGCAAATTTCTTTTGTTTTAGCATTGGCGTTAATAGGTTTCAGCGGATAAAAACAGGGCTGAATGGAATAATGTCCCCTCACAAATATTTGCAGGTGATAAAAATGCTGTGTGATGAATGATACTAACCTGATGTTATTGATATAGTTTAATTACATCTTTTAAAATTGCTGTAACCTTTTTTACAGGTATATCTTTTGCTGCATCAATCAATAGTATCTTCATTCTTGCCCGCTTCTCCTGTATAAGATCAGGATGATTGATACTTTTACCTTCTACAATACCAAGATAGGGCTGACCATATTTTTTATGTACCCACAGGTAACAAAACATTTTTCCGTTGTAGCAATAAAACGGCATACTATATTTCCATGCTTCGGTAATATTTCCATGCTGTTTAAGAATATGCGCCCTTAAGAACTGGAGACAGCTTTTTGCAGGCTCTTCCTGCTGAAGAAAATAATTATCTATCGGGCGGAGCATGCTATGTTTAAAATTATTTGAACATAAATATAGCTTATCCTTGTTCATTTTTTTTAAACTTTTAACTGTATTACAAAAATGTTAAAGCACTGTTTCATTTTTTCATTGTGTTAAACCAACACAATGAAATCGTATCTGTAAATGCATAAAAATTAGAAATAATGAAAAAATCAATTTTAATTCTGGCATGCGCTGCTTTTTTTAGCGCAACAACCTTTGCTGTACCCATCCAAAAACAACAGGTAAAGCAACAGGCAAAAGAACAGGTAGCAGATGATAAGGAAAAACACAAAGACACTAAAGCGCTGAAAACAGATAAAGCACAGCTTAAGACCGGTGTAAAATCAGGTGCATCTGCTAAAACAATGAAAGCTGATGCAAAGAGTACAGCAAAAGATAAAGTGGCTGTAAGCAAGGATAAAAAAGGCATAAAGCAAGATACAAAGAAAGATAGGAGGGCTATTGAAAAAAAGGCTGGTAATAAGTAATCATAAAAAAATTCGCTTTCATCTTTAATAAAGGTTGGCAGCAACTTTACTGCCGGCCTTTATGTGTGTAAAGTGTTTAGTAATCAATTCATGCTGATAATACGTTTAACTGTACAAGTGAGTCCACGACAAGTCGGGATCAAGATGACACAACACCCCGAAACTTCGGGGGATGCTATGAAA
>Ga0187893_10009826_pt1 | contig 14539 bp, 9 predicted proteins | sample MA1701074metaG_FD_139574 | JGI IMG/M metagenome (GOLD analysis project Ga0187893, IMG submission 139574) | White microbial mat communities from a basaltic lava cave in the Kipuka Kanohina Cave System on the Island of Hawaii, USA - MA170107-4 metaG ...
CGCAGAAGTGGGAGACGACAACGGCGATTCTGGCGCGCTTCTTCGCGCCGCCACAGGAGTCGTGATGGAGATGCGACAACTACGCGGCTGGCTGGCGCGGCTCTTCGGTCTATTCCATCGCAAGCAACGCGAACGCGAATTCGCCGAAGAGTTGGAAAGCCATCTGGCCTTTCACATCGAAGACAATTTGCGCGCCGGGATGTCGCCGGAAGAGGCGCGACGGCAGGCGCTCATCAAACTCGGCGGCGTGGCGTGGACGCAAGAACTTCATCGTGAACAGAGAGGATTACCGATGCTCGAAACACTGTTACAAGATTTACGCTTTGGCGTGCGGATGCTGCGGAAGAATCCGGGCTTTTCGTTGATTGCAATTCTCACGCTGGCGCTGGGGATTGGGGCGAATACCGCGATTTTCAGTGTGGTAAATGCAGTGTTATTGCGACCGTTGCCGTTCAAGGAATCAGAGCGTCTGGTGATGGCCTGGAATCGAGGAGACGCTGCGGCGGGGGGCGACCGCACGCCGCTCGCGGTTGCTGAACTGCTCGACTGGCGGACGCAGAGCCGCGTCTTTGCGAGCGTGGGCGCGTTTCAGGACAGATTTTTCAACTACATTGGCGGCGAGGTTCCGGAGCGGGTGCGCGGTGCGGTAGTGACGGCGAACTTTTTTGCGACGCTAGGTGTCAACGCTGCGTTGGGGCGAACATTTCAGCCAGAGGAAGAGCGCCCCGGCGCGCCGCGTGTTGCGCTCATCAGCGATGCCTTTTGGCGCAAACATTTCGCCGCCAATCCACAGGCCATGGGACGCGCGATCAACCTCAACGGTGAAAGCTTCACCGTCGTCGGCGTGATGCCCGCCGCCTTGAACTTCCCGGCCAGAGAGACGGAAATTTGGACTGCCATGCGAGTGGCGCAGCCGACGCGGTGGGGGCCGTGGTTTCTGACTGGGGTTGGACGCTTGAAGCCAGGCGTCACGCTGCAACAGGCCTACACGGATGTCCGGGCAATGAAGATTGGCCTCGGTGGCGGGAAGCAGTTCAACTTCAACCTGCTGCCGGTCAATGATTATATTGTCGGAGACGTGCGCCCGGCGTTGGTGGCGTTGCTCATCGCCGTGACGCTCGTCTTGCTGATCGCCGCGACCAACGTGGCGAACCTGACGCTGGCGCGTGCGGCGGCGCGCAGCAAAGAGATTTCCATTCGCACCGCGCTCGGCGCAAACCGGTGGCGCATCATTCGGCAATTGTTGACCGAGAGCCTGCTGCTGGCGGTAGCGGGCGGCGTACTCGGGGCGCTCGGGGCGCGGTGGGGCGTTGACCTGCTACGGAATCTCGCGCCGCAGGGCCTCCCGCGTTTGGAGCAAATCGGCCTGGATGGGCGCGTGCTCGGTTGGACGGCGCTGGTGACGCTGGTGACCGGCGTGATTTTCGGATTGGCGCCAGCCTGGCAAAGCTCCCGGCTGAATTTGAATGAAGCGATGAAAGAGGGCGGTCGCAGCGCCACGGCAGGCGCGGGCAGCAAGCGCAGTCACAACGTGTTGGTCGTCGCCGAACTGGCGTTGGCGGTGATGCTGTTGATTGGCGCGGGGCTGGTCGTCAAAAGTTTGTGGCGCTTGCAGCAAGTTGACGCCGGCATCAACCCGGAGCGCGTGCTGACGATGGCGCTTCCATTGCGCGGGCAGCGGTATAACCAGCCACAGCAGATCAAGGATTTTTGCGCGCGCTTGCTGGAACAAACGCAAGCGCTGCCCGGCGTGCAAGCCGCCGCACTGAGCGACAGCCTGCCGCCCGACATGCCGTCCGGTTCGGACAACTTCACGATTGAAGGGCAAAGCGTCGTCGAGCAGGAGAGGCCCGTCGCCTATTTCATTCGCGTGAGCCCTGATTACTTTCGCGCGCTCGGTGTGCGACTGCGCCGCGGGCGCTATCTCACCGCTGCCGACATTGCCGACGCCCCGCAAGTGGCGCTCATCAACGAGACGATGCAACGCCGCTTTTTCCCCAATGAAAACCCCATCGGCAAGCGCCTCAACCTGGGCAGCGCGCGTGAACCGGATTGGGAGCAGATTGTCGGTGTGGTCGGGGATGTGAAATACAATGGCCTCCCAGACGAAGTGCAACCTGCGCTTTACCTGTCTACGGCGCAAGCTCCAACTTCGGTACTGTCGCTCGTCCTCAAGACCAATGTGGCCGATCCGTTGAGCCTCACTGCCGCCGTGAGCAGCGAAATCAGGAAGCTGGACTCTCAACTGCCCATTGCCCGGATCATGACGCTGGAACAACGCCTCGCTAATGCCACCTCGCAGGCGCGTTTTCGTACCACGCTGATTGCGCTGTTTGCTGTCATCGCTCTCATCCTGGCCTGCATCGGCATCTATGGAGTGATGTCGTACTCGGTGGCGCAACGCGCACACGAACTCGGCCTTCGGATGGCGCTCGGTGCGCAAACACACGATGTGCTGAAGCTGGTGTTGGGGCAGGGCTTGCAACTCACCCTGGCTGGTACGGGCATCGGCCTCGCCGCCGCCTTCGGCTTGACGCGGCTGATGAAGAACCTGTTGTTCGGCGTGAGCGCGACCGACCCGCTGACGTTTGCCGGGATCGCGTTGTTGCTGCTGGTCGTGGCGGTGTTGACTTGCTGGCTTCCAGCGCGACGGGCGACGAAGGTTGATCCGATGGTCGCGCTACGGCACGAATAACAACAAAAGGGACAAGCGTCATGATTTATCTTCGACAACTACGCGGCTGGCTGATGCGGCTCTTCGGCTTATTCCATCACAAACGACGCGAGCGCGAATTCGCCGAAGAGTTGGAAAGCCATCTGGCGCTGCACATCGAGGACAACCTGCGCGCCGGTTTGTCGCCGGAAGAAGCAAGACGGATGGCGCTCATCAAACTCGGCGGCGTGGCTTTGACACAAGAACTTCATCGAGAACAAGGAGGATTACCGATGCTCGAAACATTCTGGCAAGACTTGCGGTTTGGCGTGCGGATGCTGATAAAGCAACCCGGCTTTTCGTTGATTGCGATTCTGACTTTGGCGCTGGGGATTGGGGCGAACACCGCGATCTTCAGCGTCGTCAATAGCGTGTTGCTGAAGCCGTTGCCCTATGACCAGCCCGGCCAACTTGTTCAACTTTGGGAAGACCCTGGCAGTGGAACCCGCAAAAACAGGATTGCTCCGGGAGCGGTGCTTGATTGGCGGGAACACAATACGGTGTTCGAGAGCCTGTCTGTCCTCGCCACCACCACCTTGAACCTCACCGGCGCGGGCGAACCTGAGCGCCTCAGCGGAGTGCAGCTGTCTGCCAACGGCCTGGACATCCTGCGGGCGCGGCCGCTGCTGGGGCGCACGTTTGCGCCGGACGAAGATCAACCGGGCAAAGAGAAAGTGGTCGTCCTCACGCACCGTTTGTGGCAGCGGCGTTGGAGCGGGGACGCTGCCATCATTGGCCGCACAGTTCAATTGGGCGGTGAGGGCTACACCGTCATTGGCATCCTACCGCCGAACTTTTTGCCATGGGAGACGGCGGAGTTCGTCACTCCCTACGTGTTTCCTCCGCAGGCAGCGCAGCAACGTGGCATTCACTTCCTGCGCGCCTTCGCCCGGCTCAAACCCGGTGTGTCAGTTGAGCAGGCGCAAGCCGAACTGAACGCCATTGCCCAACGACTCAAGCCACTTTATCCGGCCTCGAAAAAGGATTGGGGCGTTACTGTTGTTACGCTGCACGAAGAGATCACAGGGCAGATCAAACCGACACTGTTCTTGCTGCTCGGCGCAGTTGCGCTGGTTTTGCTCATTGCCTGCGCCAACGTCGCCAACCTCTTGCTGGCGCGGGCTTCGGCGCGACAAAGGGAATTGGCGGTGCGCTCGGCGCTCGGCGCTCACGCGTGGCGCATTGTTCGACAGTTGCTGACCGAAAGCCTGCTGCTCGCATTGCTCGGCGCGCTGGGCGGGCTGCTCCTGGCGTATGGCAGCCTTGATGCGCTCACCCGCTTGATCGCAATCAATCTGCCGCGCGCTCAAGAGGTCAGTCTTGACCTGCGCGTGCTCGGCTTCACGTTGCTGGTCTCACTCACCACTGGGCTGGCATTTGGCTTAACGCCCGCCTACCAGGCCGCGCGACTGAACCTTAACGACACGCTCAAAGAAGGCGGACGCGGACTGCTCGCAAACGCGCGGAATCGGCTGCGTGGCGGCTTGGTGGTTGCCGAAGTCGCCCTGGCGCTGATGCTGTTGGTCGGAGCGGGGCTGCTGCTGAAAAGTTTCATCCGTCTCTCCAACGTCCCACTGGGCTTCAATCCGCAGAATGTGCTGACGATGCAGATCACTTTGCCGGAGCAGAAATATCCTGACGCCGCTCGCCGCAGCGCATTTTTCGAGCAAGCTCTTGAGCGCATCGAGGCGCTGCCCGGTGTCGAGGCCGCCGGTCTGACTTGGACGCTGCCTGTGGCCGGAGGACCTCCCAGCACAGGCTTCAAGATTGAAGGTCGTAAAAGCGCGCCGGAAGGGGGCGACGCGGACTTCGATTATTGCACTCCGCATTTCTTTCGCGCGTTGGGGGTTTCGTTACTGAAAGGCCGATCCTTCGATGCGCGTGACACTGCCGCGTCGCCGCGCGTGGTGATTGTGAATGAGGCGCTAGTGCGCGCGTATTTTCCCAACGAAGAGCCGTTGGGACAGCGTTTGCAAATTGAGAAAGAGAGTTGGGAGATCGTCGGCGTGGTCGGCGATTGGCGCAGTCGCGGTCTCACGGAAAAGGTCAATCCCCGCTATTACCTGCCGCAACCGTTCAGCCGATTTAACAACGGTAGTCTGATTGCTCGCACGGCGAGTGCGCCGCTGGCCTTGGCCGAAAGTGTGCGCAAAGCGATTCTGACTGTAGATGCCGTCCAACCGGTGGCGAACGTGCGCACACTGGAGGACGTCATCGCTACGTCTGTCGCTCAGCGGCGACTAACGCTCAGGCTCATCGGACTCTTCGCCGCCATCGCCCTGCTCTTAGCGGCCATCGGTTTGTACGGCGTGATGGTTTACGTCGTCACACTGCGCACCAACGAGATCGGCATTCGCCTGGCTTTGGGCGCACAAACGCGCGACGTGCTCAAGTTGGTACTTCGGCAGGGAATGACGCTGGTGGGCATTGGGCTGTTCATCGGACTGGTGGGCGCGCTCTCGCTAAGCCGCCTGATCGCCAATGAATTGCATGAGGTGAGCGCGGTTGATCCAACCACGTATGCGCTCATCGCCTTGTTGCTGGCGGTCGTGGCGCTGCTGGCTTGTTATCTGCCCGCGCGGCGCGCAACGAAAGTTGATCCGCTGATCGCGCTTCGTCACGAATAGAAACAACAGAAATAGGAGTCATGATGCACGTTCGACAAGCGCGTGGCTGGCTGATGCGGCTTTTCGGCTTATTCGGTCGCCAAGGACGCGAGCGCGAATTCGCCGAAGAGTTGGAAAGCAATCTTGCCTTGCACATTGAAGACAACCTGCGCGCCGGGATGTCGCCGGAAGAAGCGCGACGGCAAGCGCTGATCAAACTCGGCGGCGTGACGTGGACCCAAGAACTTCATCGTGAACAGAGAGGAGTACCGATGCTCGAAACACTGTTACAAGACTTACGCTTCGGCGCGCGGATGCTGCGGAAGAATCCGGGCTTTTCGTTGATTGCAATTCTCACGCTGGCGCTCGGGATTGGCGCGAACACGGCGATGTTCAGCGTGGTCAATGCGGTGCTGTTGCGCTCGCTGCCTTATCCCGCAGCTGAGCAGTTGGTACAACTCAATCACCATTATCCAAAACAGAATTTGCGCGCGTCGGTTTCGCCCGTCGGTTTTGCGCATTATCGCCAAGTCAGTCAGTCGTTCGCGGAAATCGGCGCGATGACCGGGTGGGAAGCCAATCACTGTGGATGTTGCTGGCGGCGGTCGGCTTTGTCCTGCTGATTGCCTGCGCCAACGTCGCCAACCTGCGCGCTGCCGCGCAACCGCTACCGCACGCCCGCGCAGACGGACGCTTTCTATCAACAATTGCTCGGCCAGATGCGCGCGCTGCCCGGTGTGCAATCCGTCAGCGCGACTTCGATCCTCCCGCTGAGCGGTGTCAGTGCGCCGCCAAGCAACTTCGAAATTGAAGGACGCGCGCCCGCGCCTGGTCAGGTTCCGCCGCCTGGCGACCGTTGGGCTGTCACGGCGGATTATTTTCAGACGATGCAGATCCCGCTGCTGCGTGGCCGTGCTTTCACCGATAGCGATCAGGTGGATGCGCCGCCGGTAGCGATCATTGACGAAACCATGGCGCGCCAATTCTGGCCGGACGAAAACCCCATCGGCAAACGACTCAGTTTCCAACGCGATCCGCAAGGCAACCCCGTCTGGCGCGAAATCATAGGGCTGGTCGGTCAGGTCAAGCCCGGCAGCCTGGAACGCGAAGCGCGCGGGCAATGTTATGTCCCGCATCGCCAGCTTTCAGCGGGCGGGATGTTTTTGGTCGTGCGCACGGTCCACGAACCAGCGAGCTTGGCCACCGCCGTGCGCAATGTGATTCGCCCGGCGGACGCGGAACTGCCAGTCTTTCGCGTGACGACGATGGAACAACTCGTGGCCGCATCGCTGGCGCAACGCCGCTTCACGCTAGCAGCGCTCGGCCTGTTCGCGGGCGTAGCGTTGTTACTGGCCGCCGTCGGTTTGTATGGCGTGCTGGCTTACGTGGTGGCGCAACGCACGCACGAAATCGGCATTCGGATGGCGCTCGGCGCGCAGGCTGGTGACGTGCGCAAGATGATCGTGCGACAAGGGCTGGCCTTGGCGCTGCTCGGCGTTGCTCTCGGTCTGACTGGCGCTCTTGCACTGACCCGCGCGATGACGAGCTTGTTGTTCGAGGTGAAAGCCACCGACCCGATGACCTTTGTCAGCATCCCGCTGCTGTTGATGGCTGTGGCTTTGTTCGCCTGCTGGATTCCGGCGCGGCGGGCGACAAAGGTTGATCCGTTGGTCGCTTTGCGCAGCGAGTAAGCCTCCAGCAGAAACAAACAAGGCACAGGCCGCCGATTCGTCAAGACGTGCGCTGGCGAGAGTAGCAGGAACGCGCAGGGGAGGAACAATAAGCGAAACCGCAGAAGCTCTTCATTTCAAGTACATGAGATTGATGTTGCCGGTTAGTGCTACGCGCTCGTAGACGATTTGATTTCCCAACGGCGACCAATCCGGGGCGCGCAGGATCGTGTTCAGTTTGGTATTGCCGGTCAATTGCTGTTGGGTCTTACCGGCGCGCGAAACCCAGTAGAGGTTCCAGACGCCATTGCGCGATCCGGCAAAAGCGATCTTGTCGCCGTCGGCAGACCAGCCGAAGGGCCAATGGTCGCCGTGATCGGAAGTCAGTTGCGTAGCTGCGCCGCCCGCGCTCGGCATGAGCATGATTTGCATCTCGTCGCCTTGTTTCATCTGAAACGCAAGCCATTTGCCGTCCGGCGACCAGGAAGGAAAGCCTGCGAACTGTTGTGCGAAGGTCAATTGTTTGGGCGTTCCGCCTTCCGCCGCCATCGTCCCCACGTTGAAAAAGCCATTGGGCGCGTAGGTGAAGGCCACTTGCGCGCCATCGGGAGACAGGCGCGGGAATTCCAACCCTTCAGCCTCGCTCAGAATTTGTTCCCGGCGACTGTCAAGCGCGAGCGAAGAAAAGGTCTGGCGTCCTTCGCGCACACATTCAAACAGAAGCCGGTTGCCGTCGGGAAACCACTGCGGCGAATAAGCCGCCTGCGCATCCGAAGTCAGTTGCAGTTGATTTCCGCCGTCCGGATCCATCAGCCAAAGCTGATAGCCAAGCCCGCGCCGCTCCGCCGCAAACGCGATTCGGCGCCCATCAGGGGAAAATGCCGCCAGGGTATTCCGCGAAGCGGTTTCCTGTGTCAACGGCGCGGGCGGACCAGCAGCCTCGAACGTCGCCGGCGCAAGCGGCACTGACCAGACGTTACTGTTGGCCGTCCAGGAACTGTAGGCGATCTTTTTGCCATCGGCAGAAAACGCCGGGTTGCGAAAGATGGTGAATCCCAGGTCGGCAACTTTGATGGGTTTGCCCAGGCGCTCGCCGGTGTTAGTCTCGACGCGCAACTTGAACAACATCATGCCCATCGTGAAATAAAGACTCTGGCCGTCGGGATGCCATACCAGATCAGCTTTGTCTCCGGACAAGGGCGGAGTCAATTGTTTGGCTTGGCCGCTCTCCACCGCGACCGTCCAAATCTGGTAGGACGTCAGGTCGGTATTCAAAAATGCGATGCGCTGGCCGTCCGGCGACCAAGCCGGGCAGATGTGGCCTCCGGCGGGAATGCCTGCTTGCGTGATTTGCTTCGCTGCTCCGCCCTGTGCAGAAACAAGCCAGAGCGTGGCGGAACTGGCGTAGGGCTGAATCATGTCGTGGAAGGATTCTGATTGGAAGGCGAGCGTGGCGCTATCGGGCGACCAAGCCGGGCGGCAGCCGAACTCAGTCAATTGCCTGGCCGCGCCGCCCAGCGCGGGCATCAGCCAGATGCCGCCGCGTTTGGCCGAGTGATAGGCAATGAACTTACCATCCGGCGACCACACCGGCTCCATGTTCTGATTGCCATCGGCAGTCAGTTGTAGCTCGCGCCCGCCAGCGGCCAACGGCTTGGCGTAAATTTCAAACCCGCCACTTTGATCCGAGCTATAAGCCAGCGTATTCCCGTCTGGCGAAAATGTTGGATTGAGCGCCAGTCCCGTCGTGGTGGTGATGGGCACGATCTCTGCGATTTCCGGACGGGACTCAAAGGCGTCCTGCCAATAAAACTTCCAAACCAGCAGCGCGGTCAGACCTAATCCCAACAACGCGCCGATCATCGCTAACTGCCGGCTCCGCCGCCTGGAAGGATTTATGGAGTAAGCGAGCGGTGCAACATCCAAAGTCGTTGCCTGATTGGTCGGCGACAATGAAGCGGAGGGCGTTGGAATTTGGGAATTATCCGCTGGCGTTGATGCCGTGAGACCCACTTCAGCCTTCTCTTCGACGGCTCTGTTTGGGTGGCCGTTGTGGAAATATCCATTCACAGGCGCGCTTTGCTGAACCCTGACCTCGGCAATGAACTGATAGCCGCGCGTATGCACAGTTTGAATGTACTTGGCTTGCCGCGAATCGTCGCCTAAGCTCCGGCGCAGCACGGCGATTTTTCGCGTCAAGGCATTCTCAGTGACATTCGCCTCTTTCCAAATGGCGTCCAGAATTTCGGCTTTGGTCACCAATTCTCCCCGCCGCTCAATCAACAGCAACAGCAAGCTGAACGCTTTCGGTTCAAGCTGAACTTCGCTGCCTGCCTTCAACACCTTGAAAGTCTGTGGGTCAACTTGCACGTCATCAAAGCAAAAGCTCGACCGGGAAGCCGAAATTTTTTCATTAATCATAAATTCGTCATAAATCGCGCGGAAAGGTCAGCTTTCCATCATTACTCAATTTCCATTGTCGCGTAGGGTGATGGGTGAAGGGCAGTTCATCGCATTCCACTGCCGGTAGCTGAATGCTTTGCCGCAGCCCATCTTGCAGCAAAATCAGGAGATATTTCATGACCAGAGTTCTATTCATCGTCTTTCTCAGCCTTTGTTGCGCCCCAGTGCTTCACGCACAGCAGACAGCGACGAACGCAACCCTTCACGCATATGTTTCGACACATGTTGCGAAATCGGTGATAATTGTTTGTATGCAATCAACTTACCTGACCTTGAGCCGCGCCTGCAGGCGCGCTACGAGAAGTTAGTACAACAACACATGGCGACGACGGACGAATTAGCCGCCGGTTTGCGCGTCTTGCCGGAAACCACAGGCTCCTTCGCCGCTGCGCAAGCCGCCTGGCGCTTTTTCCGCAATCGGCGCGTGACTTTGTCCGCTTTGATGGAGCCTTTGCTGGCCCACGCCCGCAGCGCCATTGCCACTGAATGTCAGGACTACGTCTTGGCCGTCCACGATTGGTCGGCCTTGGGCTTTGCCCAGCACGTGAGCAAAACCGACCGCATCCCGCTCAACACCAAACAGCCGGTCGGCTACGAACTGCTCACCGGCATCTTGCTGAGCGATCAGGATGGCCAGCCGCTGGCGCCGGCTTATCAAGAAGTGGCCAGCGCGGACGGGGTGCTCAGTACGCGCAGCGAGCGCCGCTTGCCGGCGCGCGCGCACCTGGATGCGTTGACGCACGCCCAGGCGCACGTCGAGCGCCTGGAGTTGGGCAAACCCCTGGTGCATATCGTGGATGCCGAAGGCGATTCGGTCGGCCACATGCGGCGTTGGGACGCGAAGAAACAACGCTTCGTCACGCGCGGCGATGAGATCCGCTGGGTGCGCTGGCAGGGGCAGGAATGTCAGGTGGCGACGATTCTGCCGCAGTTGGAGATGCGTCACAGCCGGGAGGTGCAATACCACGGCCAAACGGCGCAGCAATACGTCGGAGAGACGCCAGTGACCTTGCACCGGCCGGCGCGCGAACATCGCATCGTCAATGGTCAGCACGTGCACAAGACGCGCAAAGGCAAGCCGCTGGATTTGCGTTTGGTGGTGAGCGAAGTGCGCGATGAAAAGGGGACGGTGCTGGCGCGTTGGTTGTTGTGGACCAACGTCTGGAACGTGACGGCGGCAGTGATTGCCTTGTGGTACTACTGGCGCTGGACGATTGAAAGCTACTTTAAGTTGCTCAAACGGGCGGGGCAACACGTCGAGCAATGGCAGCAGACGAGCGCCAAAGCGATTGCCTGCCGCTTGTTGGTGGCGGCGATGGTGTGCGTAGTGGTCTGGTCGCTGGCGCGTTCGCGGGCACCGCGGGCGCCGGAAATGCGACAGTTGCTGGTGCGCTTGAGCGGCCGCTTGATGCGACGCGGCGTGGAGTTTACGGAGCCAGCGTTGCTGAGCGGGATGTGGGTGCTGCTGGCGATGCTCGATACGTTGGAACATTACAGCCTGGAGGAACTGCGCCAACTGGCGGTGCCGTTCCTGCCTGTGCCAAGGTAGACAGCAGCTAGTTGAAGGGGCGCGAACTGGTTGTGCGGCTTGGGTTTCGCCATCATTTTAGACTTGTGTAGAAACATATGCCTTCACGGTCGCGTCATTGACGCACGGTCAGGCGAGCCTGTCGCCAAGGTTAAGATCAATGTGGCCGGATCGCCACAGAGCGCGACGACAGATGAACACGGGACTTTTGCGTTTCAGAATCTGTCGCCGGGAGAGCTGACTTTCTCCGTCACGACCGTGGGCTACGGCCTCGTCAAAAAAACAATCACCGTCAAGGCTGGTGAAAATACTGAAATCGTCATCGCGCTCAATCAGGAAGCTGCGACGCTGACTGACCAAGTCACCATCACGACGGAACCTTTTGCCGTGACCGAGACGAATGCAGCTTCCGAAAAAACACTGAACAAGACGGAACTCGGAGAACTCTCAAAAGTGCTGATCGGCGACCCATTGCGCGCGGTGCAAGCCTTGCCCGGTGTTACAGCCAACGACGACTTGCGCAGCGAGTTTGCCGTGCGTGGCGCTGATTACCGTCGCACCGGCGTTTATCTTGACGGGGTGCTGATGGATAACTTCCTGCATCTCGCCCAGGGCAACGGAGCCGAACGCGTGACCTTTTCGGTCATCAACACTGACACGCTCCGCGAAGTGTCGCTGCTGAGCGCAGCCTTTCCCGCGAAGTATGGCGACAGCACGGCGGCGGTTCTCAACCTCGGAACCAGAGAGGGCAATCGCCTCAAACCGGCCTTCCGCTTTACCACGGGTTTGCAACTCGGCACTTCCGGTGTCGCCGATGGGCCGCTCGGCGATAAACGAGGCTCCTGGCTGGTCGCCGCGCGTTCGAGCCTGCTTGATTACGTATCGCGGCTGGTGGACAGAGTGGCTGATGGCGATAGCAACAGCGACACCGGAAATGTTGATTTCAATGACGTGCAGGGCAAAAGCGTTTACGATCTTTCCACCAAACATCAGGTAGGCGTTTTCGCTTTCTTCAGCCTGCTCAACTTCGATGAAGCCAGCAACCAAGCGACCAACCCCAATGCGGTCTTCAAGGCGCGCTCCCGCAATCTGCTCGCGCATGCCTTTTGGAATTACACACCCAGCGACCGATTCTTCGCGCAGACCAAAGTCTTCGGCACGCGCACCAATCTCAGAAACACAAATCAAAGTGACATTGCAATTAGTGATGAGCCGCGCACACAGTTCGGCGTGCGCGGCGACATCAATTTTCTTGCGCGCCCCGCTCACCGCATCGAGAGCGGCCTGTACGTGCGTTCAATTGACGCAAGCAGGATCAGTAATCTGTTCACTTCACCTCAACCGGGCCAGCCGCAGATGCCGCAAAGACTGGAAAGCTTCAACCGGCAGGCCATCGAGCAGGGTTATTACTTGCAAGACACCTTCACCAACGTGCGGCGCAGGTTTTCTGTTACGGGAGGTGCGCGGTTGGAGCATTACGGATTGACAGGCGAAACAAAACTCGCGCCGCGTGCCGCGCTGGTCCAAAACTTGGGCGATCATTGGACGATCCGCGCGGGCTTCGGCATGCATTATCAGTTCCCGGATTTTGGTTTCCTTTTCGGACAACTTGGCAATCCGAACCTCCGCGCTGAGCGCGCCACGCACTACAACGCCAGCGTCGAACGCAGCTTCGGAGACAGGTTTCGCGTGTTGGCGGAAGTCTACGACCGGGAGGAGCGCGACCTTTTGTTCAGCCTCTCGGAACCGCGTTTTGAAAACGACCGCATCACTCTTGCCAGGTTCCCGTTCCGCAATTCGCTGCGTGGTCACGCGCGTGGGATCGAGTTGATGTTCCAAAGGCGCAGCGCCAATCGCCTCTCCGGCTGGGTTTCTTACTCGTATGCCCAAACCCGCTTGCAAGACGAGCAGAGCGGTCTGAACTTCAGCAGCGACTTTGACCAGCGCCACACGGTGAACGCCTATGGCAGTTATCGCTTGACGGAAACTTTCAACCTCAGCGGGCAGTGGCGCTATGGCAGCGGGTTCCCGCTGCCCGGCTTCTTCCGTTCCCAAGACTCTGACCTTTTTCTGGCGAGCGAGCGGAATCTGCTGCGGTTGCCCACCTACAGCCGCGTGGATGTGCGGGGCAACAAAGCCTTCCTCTTTGAGCGCTGGAAGCTGACTCTTTCGTTCGAACTCTTGAACGTGACCAACCACAAGAATCTGCGCGCGCCGCTGATTGACGGCCTCAATCTCACGACAGGCCGGGTTTCTTATCGCTTTGGTGACGTGATGCCGGTGTTACCGGCATTGGGCATCTCCATTGAGTTCTGATTCGCACTGCGGCAAAGCAGCGCAGGAACAATCCACAAACAAGATTTGACATAACCGCTCCTGCCGTTCGCGTATTCCTCATTGTTGTGCGACTTTTCCAACACGAAAAGTTGCCGCCTGCCGACAATCCCTCCTGTGTTCTATTGCCTTGCCATATAAGCTGTGCCATCCTTCCTGTACCTTTCCCATAGGGAGAGACCGCAAATCAGGAGGCAAAGACGATGAGTGAGAAAACCGATGTCTGGCAAGGGACGCTTGCGCTGATGGTGCTGAAGACGCTCGAAGCGCTGGGACCGCTGCACGGCTACGGCATTGCGCGGCGCATCGAACAGACCAGCGAAAACAAGCTGGCAATCAATTACGGCACGATCTACCCGGCGCTGGCCAAGCTCGAACAGGAAGGCTACATCGCCTCGGAATGGGGCGCGTCCGACAACAATCGCAAGGCGAAGTTTTACAAATTGACGCGCGCAGGCCGCAAACGGCTGGCGCAAGAAACGCAGAAGTGGGAGACGACAACGGCGATTCTGGCGCGCTTCTTCGCGCCGCCACAGGAGTCGTGATGGAGATGCGACAACTACGCGGCTGGCTAGTGCGGCTCTTGGTCATGATTCATCGCAAACGACGCGAACAAGAATTTGCCGAAGAGTTAGAAAGCCATTTGGCGCTGCACATCGAGGACAACCTGCGCGCCGGGTTATCGCCGGAAGAGGCGCGACGGTTGGCGCTCATCAAACTCGGCGGCGTGACGTGGACCCAAGAACTTCATCGTGAACAAGGAGGATTACCGATGCTCGAAACACTGTTACAAGATTTACGCTTTGGCTTGCGGATGCTGCGGAAGAATCCGGGCTTCACCTTAATTGCAGTGCTGACACTGGCGCTGGGCGTCGGCGCGACGACGGCGATCTTCAGCGTGGTCAACGGCGTCTTGCTCAAGCCGTTGCCTTATCCTCGGTCGGAAGAACTCGTCGCGGCTACGTTCACGGCGGACGGGCTTGGCATCAGGGATATGGGGATGTCTGCCGCGCACTACTTCATTCTGCGCGAGCAGAGCAGCACATTGCAGGAGATCGCGCTCTATCGCTCGGGGTTGAAGGGGAAGGGCGGCCCGTTGAGCGTCACGGGGGTTGGCGAGCCTGAGCCGGTGGTGGCTTTTGGTGTGACGGATGGCGTGCTGTCGGTGTTGGGCGTGACGCCTTTACTCGGACGCAGCTTCACGCGCGAAGACGATATGCCGGGC
>Ga0187893_10009827_pt1 | contig 14538 bp, 25 predicted proteins | sample MA1701074metaG_FD_139574 | JGI IMG/M metagenome (GOLD analysis project Ga0187893, IMG submission 139574) | White microbial mat communities from a basaltic lava cave in the Kipuka Kanohina Cave System on the Island of Hawaii, USA - MA170107-4 metaG ...
CGAACCCGCCCGAGCCCGCGACGGGCCATGTTGCCGAGCTGAACGCGAGCCCGTCATCCGGGAGCACCTGAAACCCGAGCGAATCCGCGATTGCGGGCGTAGCCTGTGCGGCGCTCTCTAGGACCCAAATCTTGAACCACGCGATACGCTGCGCGGGATCATCATCCGGGGGCGCCGTCGCGGGACCAATTGCCGGCCGCCACTGCGGCACGTAGTAGCCTACCCCGGCGTTTCCGGCCCCGGCCACCCCGTCCGCTACCACGGCCCACGTCCCGCCAGTTGTGCGGCCTTCCACCGCGCCGCCGCCGGAATGGCTCCCACGCTGCGCGGCGAAGTCCCAGGTCGTATCGCTATTGGCCCCGAACGGGTAGCGCACGTACCCGACCGAGGCGCCGACCCCGGCGCCCGCGGCCGTGGGGACGATAGGCTTTATGGGCCATGTCCGGTCAACGATCCAGTCCGGGGCCGCGAGGCCCGTAGAAAGAATTAGCGGGCTCACCGGAGTATCGGGACGCCCTCGGGGGTGCGCGCACCTTGCCGGCACTCCATGGCAAACGACATGTCGCCGGTCTGTAGGTGGTTGCCGAGCATGAAGGCCCAGCCGTGGGAATTCGCGCGGAGCGTAGTAGGCGCAGGTAACGCGGCGTGACCGAAGGCCCGCTCTGTGAATTGCGCCACCCCGTCCCAGCGGAAGGTAAGCCAGGGGGTTGTAGCGTCCCCGCGCACGGCCTGGCGAAAAATAAAGTCGGCCACATGCCAGCCGTCCGCGGACGGTAGGGCTATGGTCTCTAGCAGAGCCGGCGCCGCGGAATAGCTCGCGTACCGCCAGGTTCCCGCGCCCGCGTCCTTGAAGATGCCGAACCCGCCCGCCAAACTCGCGAGCCACGTTGTAGGCGAGAACGCGAGCCCGTTGTCCGCGATGATGGAAACCCCGAGCGCGTCCACCGTAGCGCCCGCGGCCGTGTCCAGGCCCGCCAGGACCGAGAAACGGAACCACGCGAGACGTTGCGCCGGGTCCGAATCCGTGGGGCAGGTGGTGCGGTCGAGCTGGGGGGTCCAGGTAGTGAAGCGCCGGAACCACGCCCGCGTATCTGCCAGCGCAAGCGTAGTGGTCCGCGCGCACCAACGCCCGGACGCTTGTTGTAGTTGGCGGATCCCGCCGGCCCCGGCATCGAACGCGCCGACGTGCTGCGTATACCAGCCGAACTGATTATCAGTCACGGCGGTATCCCGCGCGGTCGTGGTGCCCGCGGCCGTTGGCGGGTTGGGCTTCCCGGGCCACATAGTTTCATGGTCCCAGGGGACCGCCGGGTAAAGAACCGAGGCCGCGACGGGGGACACGTCAGCTCCAGGCCGGGCGGTACTGTTCCCGCAAGGTGCGCGGGTATTCCCAGCCGCTAAACTGGCCGGACGGATCCGCGGGGCCGCCCGCTAGTACCGTCGCTACCAGCTCGATAAGCGCCCCCTCGGGCACCCATACCAGCATTTCCTGCGGCCCCCACCCGATGACCCCGAACGCGGAGTTTTGGGGCGGGATCCGGCGCGGCGCGAAGCCGGGCACGGGCGAGCCGGCCACGCGGAGCGCGTAGGCGATGTCCTGCGCCGTGGTGAGATTAACCGCGGAAATAACGAGCGTATTAACAACCGCTACCTGACCTTGCCCGAGCTGGAAGGAAGCGAGTACGGACGTCGCCCCGGTCGCTAACCCCGTCGCGGTGCCCGATTGCGCTAGGTTCTGCGCCTCGGGATAGACTACCAGCTCGGGCGGCGGGATCTGTACCGAGGCCGGCCGCGGGAGCTGGCCCGCGGGCCCGGCCGGCGGCGGGACGCGCATCCCGGCCCCACGGCGTAGCGCGCCCCGGTCGGGCGCCCCCCTGACCGCTATGTCCGATGGGATCCCGCCCGAGCCAACGGGCGGCGGCTGGAAGCCCTCCCAATTGTCGAACATGAGAAGCCCCCGGGCCTAGTGATCGGGCATCGGGAAAATCTTGAACCCGTGGAACCCGAGCCTCACGTCTATCGCCGTCGCCACAAGGTTTTGCAGCGTGCAGCGCACCGTAGACGCCCGCGGAATCATCTTCGGGTAAGGCAGGAACGCCGGGAGCTGCGCGGTGCCGAAATAGGCCATCAAGTGCAGCGCCGTGGACTGGAACAGCCGCCCGGACCCCGTGTCCGCCAAAGTCGCGGTGGCGTGGATGAACGCGACTTGTGTTTGCGGGGCTCCGTTGGCGCTCGAAATGGCCGTGAGCGCGCAGAGCATGAAGTCCGAATCGGAGTCGACGGTAAACGCTTGCGTTGCCGTGCCGCTCGCGGCCAGCGGCAGGTAGTCGAGGCCGAAGGAGAAAAAGTCTTTTGCGCGGGACCGGACGGCGTCGGAGATCAGCTCCGAATAGATCCCCATTGCCGCCCCGGAGCGCATTTGCTTCCCTACGTTCATGAGCCCCCCGAAGGGTTGAAAGGTTCGCCAAACCTGCGGGCGCGGAGAGGCCTCGGGCGGGCCTAGCCGCGGCCGGCGCCGGCCGCCCCGCCCCCGGCCCTCGGGGTACTTCACCTACAGAACGCGCCGGTGCAGCGTCCCGAGCATATTGATTCTCAGGTCACGGTTCGCGCTGATGTTCACCGCTACCGGCCACACCACGTTGATGACGAACCCGACCGTGGGGGGAATCATGATGGCGCCCGCGACACAGAAACCCCCGTCCGGGACCGAATTGGTCTGATGCAGGCCACCAAGCGGCCCCGCGGCCACCCCGCCGCCCGACCCGTGGAGCCCGCCAGTCCCGTGCAACGTGCTGAGCGGAAACGGCCCGTATTCCTTGCCCGACATGATGAAATTCCACGTCGGGCCGCCCGTCCCCGCCGCGCCCGAGCCGAACAGGATCTGCCATACATCGTTCCACTCCACCGGGGTCGCCGCCGCCGCCGCGGGGGGAGCCAATACGTCGAGGCCCACGAAATAGACCTCGAAATACTCTGGGGCGGGGAGCTGGCCGGCCAGTCTCATGTTACTGGCCCCGATGCCCGTTTTCGTGGTGCGGAAAAAGTTGAGGGTAGTTGTGACGTTGTCCGTGTAAGTCTCGGTGTCATAGAACATCCACGGGACCGCCTCGGAGACGCCCTTACCCGCGGGCGGGTTCGCCATTTCCTGCAGGTCGATCCCGCTCCTCGCGATCACCGGGAACGATACCGCGAGCAGCACGCCCGCCCCGGGCAGTAGGGTTTCGGCCAGCCACGCGCCCGCCAGGACCGCGAGGGCCGCGGCCACGAAATGCAACGCTTTGGAGATCATAGACCCAGCCTCACAGTTAGAAGGGAAACGGCCCCAACGGTCCCGCGTAACCTGCTAGTCCCCCCGGCCGGCCGGGAAGCTGCGGAGCCGGACCCCATAGCGCCCGTGGTTTCTTCCTTCAATGGGGCCCGACCGGCCGGGGGGTTACGCCTACATGACGGCCGCGGCGCTCGCGAAGTCGAACCCCGCCATGGGGTAGGCGTACCCGCGGAGCCGCCCGCCCCCGTTCCGGCCCGCCGCCGCAACGCGGTTGGCCCGGGAGTAACCCGCGAAACGCGGATAACGCCCGAGGCCCAACGCCGTCCCCACGAGCGGCACGGCCGGCGCCACGTACTGCGCGAGCGCTTGCTGCAGCGGAATCGAGATAGCGCCCGCCGTCAGGAACCGCGCGGTATCCCTGGAGACGAACCGCTCGGCCGCGATCCCCGCGAGAATCGCGGTCGCGGTCGATACCGCGAGCCCCACCGGGCCCCCGGTCGGGAGGGGCAGGAACCGGGGCACGAGCCGGACGACAGCCTGGCCGGCCGTGATGGCTAGCGCATCCTGTCCCGCCGTCATGATCCGGTCCAGCACGTCCACGCGGCGGATGGAGCGCGAGCGGCGCGGAGCCGCGGCCGTGCCCGGGTTCCGGCGGCGGCGCCGCCTCGTGCGCTTGGCGGCGGCACGCGGGGCACTCCGGCGCCGCCTACGGCGGGAGCCCCCGCCGCCTTTCACGAATCGCCCTTTGGCGTTACGCCGGGGCATCCTGCGCGCCATGGTCTTACCTCCCTTTGGCGTTTGGCGGCCAGCCCGGCCGCGGGGGTTCACAAGCCAACGCCGGCCGCCCCGTTCCGCCCACTGGCCGCCGGGGTTCCTGATGGAAACCGACCCGTCCCGCTCGGTCCATAGCTCGGCGCCGGGCCCGAAGTCATGCACGTAGGGGGCGCCGTCGTCCTCGCGGACATACCAGAGCCGTTCAACGCGCCGGGAAATCTTGCGCGGCCGGGGCACATTACCGCCGCCGCCCGAGCCAGAAATACAGCGCGGCGCCCGCAACTAACGCGGTCCCGGCGCCGGCCCCGAACGAGAACAGGGGCGAGCCGCCCAGGTCGAGCCCGATAGCTCGGGCCTGTTCCGGGGTTAGGACCCCTTCCTCCAGTAGCCGCAAGGCTTCCTCCGCGTTGTCGGCCTGGCGCATGAGAAGCGCCGCCACGCCGGCCACCGCGATTGCGACGGCCGAAACCGCTACCGGGATGATCCACCCGAGCCCAACGCCCGGGATCCTGTCCGCCACCCACCGCACCCGGTCCGCGGTCCAGCGCCAGCGCGCATAGAGCGCCCCGAGCGATCGCTGTAGCTCGTCGGCCGCGTCCAGGGTGTCCCGGGCGCCCCCCACGTTCGCCGCGTCCTGTACGGCCGCGGTGCGCGCCCGCATGTTCGATATGCGAGCGCCGAGCGACATGAAGCGCGCATAGTTGGCGTGGATCCAGTCGGCCGCGGCTTGCGCGGGCGAGGGCGCCAGCGTAAGGCCCAGCGTGGCGGGGGCGTATCGCATCAGCGGCGCCTACGCCGGCCGCCGGCCACGATGAAGGCCCCGAGAAGCCCGAGGCCCAGCACGAGCGGCGAGACGCCCGCGGTACTCATCCCAGGGCCTTCCCCCTCTATCTCCGGGCCGCCGCCGCCGTCAGCCGGGCCCCAATCGTCGGGCGGGGCACCTTCCCGGCCACCCGTGACGGCCCAGCGTTCGACCTCGCTTTGGGGCGGGGCGCCGGGCGTGCCGCCGTAGGCTTCGCCGTCGAATGTGACCGAGTAGCCAGGTACGGCCTGGCCGCCCTCGCCCCACACATAACCGGGCGTGCCCGGCTGACTCAGCCCCGGCACGGTCGGGGACAGGTAGTCCGGCGCTTCCATGATGGCGCGCAGCTCCTCGGACGAAACGCCGGGCGAATCGAACGCGACCGAGGGCGCCGCGGAGCCCGGCGCGCCCGTCTCGGGGATCCAGCCCCCGGCGGCGCCGCCCGCGGGTATCGGGAGCCGCCCCGAGTAGTACAGGTCCCAATAGCGTTGCGTTGGCTCGCCCGTCGCGGGGTCCGCGAGCTGGCCGGTGTAGGCGTCGTACTCCGCCTTCGTGAAGTAGACAACGCCGGTCGGGTTGTCCTCGGTCGGCATGTAAAATTCCCGCCGGCCGGTCCATCCCAGGAAACCGTAACTTTCGCGAGCGTACACGAGGGCCCCCTACTTGGTCGGAAGCGCGAGGGCCACGAGCAAGAGCCCGAGGCCGGCCAGGACCGGAACGTTGACCCCGCCGCCCGTTTCGTACTCAAGGCCCAGATTGACCGTGGGCGCCGTGCGCCCCCGGGCCTCTTGGTCCTCGTCGGTCCCGGTGCCCTCGCCCGTCCACCGGGGCGGGTCGCCCCCGTCGCTCGGGTCGGTCCCGTCGAGGCGGTTGCGGTAGAGGATCCGGGCCGCGCCGCATACGCTGGCGCTTGCCCAGCCCGGGCAAGGCATGGCGAGCCCGGCCCAGCCGCCGCCGTGGTAGCGGCTCATTTGCGCGGCTACCTCGTCGATCTGTAGCGCCGCGGGCGCCTGTGAAATGTGCGGATAGCTCGCGGGGTCGGCCGGGTCCCCGCGCGGGCCGCCGGCTACGGGCGTTCGCCCCTTGTCGATGTTCACCGCGTCCCGGTATACGGCCCAGTTGGGATCGTCGGGCGTGACCCCGTAGGCTTCGTATACCGCACGCTCCTCCTCCTCGCGCACCACGTTGCCCGGCGTGGCGTACAGGTCGGCCAGGTCCTGAAAGATGCTCCCGAGCCGCGAATAATGCGGGGTGTGATACATGGTCAACGCCCCCGAAGTAAGAGCACGAGCCCGAGCCCGCCCGCGACAACCCACGGCAGGACGTTCGGCGCCGCGAGGCCGCCGGTAAGCTCTACCGTAGCCTGGCGGATGACCTCGCGCCGCGAAGCCTCGGGCATCCTTTCCCACGTCTCGCGCCCGATCCGGCGCTGAATCCAGTTGACCACGTCGCCGCCTAACTCGCGGGCCGCCTCGCCCAGCTCGCCGCGGATGGAATCCCAGGCCCCCGAGAGCCAGTCGGGCACGTCGAACCCGAACGACGTACCGCCCGGCGCGCCGGGCGGGCCGAAGGGGCCGCCGCCGGGCTGGAAGCCGAACCAGCCGCCCGGGCCGAAGGGATCAGACCCGAAGGCCCACTGCCCGAGCGTGGCCCCGCCGCCGTCCGCGTGGCCGCACTCGAAGCCGCACCCACAAGCGGAACCGTCCGGCGTGGCGCAGTACAAGGGCGGGCTCCTAGTCCAGGGGGATAGGCGGGGACACGCGGATCAGGCTTTGCACGAGCCCGGGGAGCGCCGCGGGACGGGTCACGTCTAAGTCCACCCACGAGCCCCCGCGTTGTGGCTTGACCTCAGCGTAAACGTGGCCGTAGGGAAGCCCCGGGGCCATGCGAAGCACGCGCCAGCGCACTTGCAACCGGCACGCGAGCGCGAGCGCCGCCCCGAGCGCCGCGGCATCATCACAGTCGCCCCGGACCGGGACCTCGCCGCGGGCCATGGCGTCCAGCATTTCTTGCGGGTGGCGCACCATTTCCGCGCCCGGCGGATCCTCGCGAAACTGGAAATGGGTCGCCAGGTAGCCGCGCAGCGCGTGGCAACGGGTTTGCGGGGCCAGGTCGGGCCAGAGGCACGGGCCAGGGAAGCCCGCGGCCGTGTTTCGTATAGACGAAATCCAGGCCGCGTATTTTGCGTATCCCCCCATGGCGCGGAGCGTTTGAAACGCCCCGGCGTCACCCGGTGGCAGGGTGCGGAATATCTCCGGGTATGTCACCGTTTGCACCCGGGCCCCCGCCGTCCTCTTGCGTCACGGCCGTCCACACAGCCCCCAGGAACAGAGTCAGCCACTCCCGATATGGGACCGCTTGCGGGAACGCCTGGAACAGCTCGCGCCGGAAGTCCTCGCCTCGGGCGATCTGTTGCACGAGCATGTCTAACAGCTCGGGCGGGGCGTTATCTACCGCCAGGTCAGCGTAGAGTGTGGGGTCTCTCTGTTGGGCCGCAAGGGCCATAAGCTGGGGTAGGTAGCGGGCGAAGACTTGGCGCCAATCGGGCACGGCCGCACCTTCGGCGGGGAGCGCCGGCAGTAGCGGCGGCGGGGCTTCCGGGCCCGCGGCGCCGGCCGCCGCGGCGTCTATGTGCGGCTGCATCATGTCCATGAGCTTGTCGGCCCAGCCCGAGCCGGTCCCGCCTTTCCCCAAGGAAATCCCGATCCTAATTCCCCGCTCCAGAGCTTCCACCCGGCCGGCCGCGGAGCTGGGCCCGCCCCGCCGCGGGCGCCCCTCTTTCATCAGCGTAATGATAGGAACCACGGCCGCGGAAACGGCGGTAACCAGGCCCGCCGCCAGCTCCAGGGGATCAGCGCGTTGAATCGGCGCCGGGGGGTGGCGCAGCTCGCGGTAGATGTCGTCGAGCCGGCGGACGGCCTCGGAGAGATCCCGGGCCGGGGCCATGTCGGTTGCCTGGAAGCGCGCCAGGGAATCGGGCGCGCCGGGCTGGGGCAAAGGCTTGGGCGTTCCGTCTATCTGGAGCCGGTAGGTCCCCCCCTTCAGGACCTTACCCCGATTGTCGCACATGTTTAGCTCATACTCGCCGCCCCCGTAGGCGTCTTGGATGCCCTCGGGCTCCACGTCGAGCCCGACCCGGTTAACGAACACCTTCCTGCCCGCGGAAATGCGGTAGAGGCGGACGTAAGCCGCGGAAGCGCCGATATTCTCTAGCACTTCGGCCCAGCCGGGGGCCACCTCGTTCTCGGGAGATTCGGTCGCGTCCTTGCGGGGTCTCGGGCTCATGGTCGCCTAGTCTCCACGGCTGAAAGGGTTGCGGGCCGGGGATCCCGGCCGGTTGTCCACTCGCTTTTCCACAACGACTGTACTACTTTCGGTTTATATATGCAAAGCTCCACCCTTCCCCCGCTCGAAGAAGCCGCCGGGGCCCTACTGCCGCCCCGGCTGGCTTCTCTCGCGGGGGACCTCGGGGGCCCCGGCCGTTTTCTGCGTTCCGCGACGGCCAGACCGCCCCGACCCCGGGCCCAGCTCGGCCCATGCGTTGCACGCTTTCCCCGTCCACGATGCGCCCGGCGAGGGCCCCGGCCCTCGGGTTTCCCCGGCCGTCCCGTCCGGCTGCCCACCCACCACGGCAGCGCGTCAACGGCCGCCTACGTCTCGGGCCCACGGTGTCCAGCGCCCCAACCCTGCCCCCGGCGCGCCGGTCCCTACCCGCCGGCGTTTCTTCACTCCCGCCCCGCGGGTCGCTAATCCGCGGAATTTCAGGGCTGGGGGTTTGCCGCGTGCTCCGCGGCTTCCGGCCCCGCCACCCCCCCGGGCTTTCAGGGGGGGTGCGCGGGACCGGCTACGGGCTTCGGCTACCGAAGTAGCCGGGGCGCCCGTAGAAACCCCATGTGTGAGGCTTTGCTTCCGTGGTCAAAAATGACGCCGATCACAGCGGCACCCGTCGGCCATCTCCGGTGATTCGGTAGCCCCGGCCGATCGACTGCGCATGGTGGGCCCCACGCTCGAATTCATCCAGCTCGAAGCCCTGAAGCGTGAGCCGCGCCCAACGCTGGTGTAGCCAGAGCGCCACCATCACCGGGACCATCAGAGCGAGCGCGCCGAGCTTGTACAACTGACGGCGCCAGCGGGGAGTCGTGCACCGCCTCATTGCACCCCCGCTTTCGGCTGTATGGTTATGCAACCGGGCTGCATCCCCTTCGGGCTCGTTTCGGGCTGCATCCTTATGCACGGCCGCGGCTTCCGCGGCGCGGGGCGGGTACGTCGGCCGCGGTTGGCCGCCGGGGAAGTCGCAGCCCCCGGCGCCGCACACTCGCGCCGGCCGCCCGTGTAGATCGCGCAGCCGCATTCCCATTCGAGCACGAGGCGTCTCATAGCGACAGCTCGGGGCGGCCGGCTTGGCGCCGGGTCCGCTCCGCCCGGGCAGCGTTGAGCGCGTCCGCGAATGCGTAAGCCTGACGGGCGACCTTGTCGCCGTCCGACCACGGGCCCGAGGCCACGAGGGCAACCGCGAAAGATGCGGCCATGGCGTCCACGTCCGGGGGGGTGCGGAGCTGGAAAACGACCGCCGAAACGGCCTGCGATATGGCTACCTGCGTGAGGACGTGCGCCACGTCCGCGGCGAGGGCGGCGAGGCCCGCTTGATCCTCGGGTGCGGCGCTCGGGTCGTCCTTCAGCAACGCGGCGCCCTGCCGGGCGTTCCCTTCGGCCGCGGCGAGGCACATATCCGCTATTTCCGCGGGCGTTGGCTTGGGCCCAGTCTCCGGCGCGTTCATGGTTCCACCCGGATGGTGGCCGCGTGCGCGCGGCCAGTAGGGGCGTCCACCACGTCGCGGAGCGCGCCCGAGGCGACCGGGGCGGCCAGCTCGTCGAGCGACGGCCCGGGCAGCTCGCCGGCCTCGGGGTTCTCCGAATGGGTGTTATGCATCGTTCGCTAGTCTCCGGTTGAAGGTTTATACAGCTCGTCTAAGACCTCGAAAACCACATTTTCCGCCGCCGTCCATCGGTCCCGGTCGGGCCCGGGGCGCCGGCCCGCCTCAGCTTCGCCGTAGGGCTTCCGGGGGCAGGGCTCGGCACTCGGGAGTCCGCCAAAGTCGCGGTGGCGTGGATGAACGCGAACCAAGCCGACCGAGCCGGACAGGTCCGAATGGCGGCACCATATCCCACCCGGGCACACGTAGAAGCGTCGGAAGGCCGCCACGCCCCGCACGGCGCGCCAGGCCGGCGCCGTGAGCCCGCCCCCGTCGTCGCGGTCGGCCGCGTGCTCCACGAGCGCCAGGGCGGCCAGGAACGCGACGGCGAGCCGCGGGGACAGCTCGGGCGGGGCGGCGCCCTCGGGATCCGTCACGGGGCCGCCTTTGCCAGCCCGGGGGTGTCCGGCACCACAGCACGGCCGGCGCGGTTACTCTCCCCCGAGCTGGCGAGCGCGAGCGCCGCGGGGTGCGGCGGCACGTCGAGCGCATAGAGAGCGGGCGCGAATTCCGCGGTTATCGCCCACCAAAAGCGCATGTAATCGGCCGCGTCCGCCTCGCGGCCGGCCTCGGGCACCATGGGGCTCTCGGAGATCACCCGCGCCCCCGCATATACGGGCCGACCTCCCCTCGGCTGGATCGACGCGCGTGAGCTGCTCTGTAGTTACGCCCGTTGTAGAGCACGGTAGCGAGCCCCGCGAGCGATAGCGTTGCCCGCGCCCACGGCGGGAGCCCCGTAGCTTTCGCGGCGGCCCACACCATGAACGGGCCCAGCGCGAAAACATCCACAAGGCGGACGGTCTGACTTTTCACGGGTAGGCCCTCCGGTATTCGCGAAGCCGTCCGAAGTGAACGGCGGGCGAGCCGGCGCCGGGGCCGGTTAAGGGGTTGCCCGCCTTGTCACGGCAGAGCTGGCCGGCCGGGGCGCCGCACACCGGGCAAGGCACCTTGCCCCGTACGTCCGTCGCTTTCGCGGGACGCACGCCGGCCGGCCGTGCTGGACGTGGGGGCGTGCTCATGCGTGGCCCCCGGGTGGATGGACCCCTACGCCCTCGTGCCAGCGTTCCCACTTGTCGTAAACCTGGCGCAGCTCGTCGAGCGCCTTAAAGCGCGCGGCGTGGTCGCTCCGGGCAACCTTTTTGACCCGCTCGCCCGGCGTGGTGCAGGGCTCGCCGGGCTTGGCGCCGCAGTAGGCGCAAGCGACGTCGCGCGTGGTCACGGGCTCTTTCATGGCCGGGGCCCGGGCCCCCGCATCTCCGCGTACAGGCACCACGAGCACCGGAAGCACCCGTAGGAGACGTGCCCGGAATGGAGCCCCAAGCGACAGAGCAGCCGCCGCCAAAGCGACGGGCGCCGCGGCGGGGCCAGGTCGGGGCGCCTCATATGGCCCCCTCGGGCAGCACCCACCACGGACCAGCCTCCGTTAGGCGTCCCGTCCGTGCGACCCGGGTAATCTCCAGCGTCCGCCCGTCGTCCGCGTTACGTGCGACCGGGCGCCCGGCCACCCCAACCCCCACCACGCGGCCGTCCGAAAGCGCCGCAACAGCGATCTTCTGGCCGCGGGGGGGGTTGTGGTGCCGATGATGCGTGCGGATGAACGCGCACGCATCGCGGAAGGTCACGGGCGCCACTTCGAGCGCGGGCCCCCTCACGAGACCCGAGCGGCCACGGCCGCCCCCATGGCTCCGGTTCCCGGGAACAGGTCTACAAGCTCGTCCCCGGGCTGGACGTACAGAACGTCACAAAGCCACTCACAGAAAGCCGCCGGCTTGGCTCCCACGAGCCCGCGGCGAAGCGTCACGTTTACGCTGCACCAATCGCGCACGGTCGGGAGATCCCGGCCGCGGCGCCGGCCGCCCATGACTAGCACGGGCTCCCACGCATAAGCCGGGTTTACTCCCGGCTTGAAAACCGCGAAAGGCTTCACCCACGCCATAACCCGCACGTTTGGCGGCGCCATTGGTAGCAGGGTCCGAAGGCTCGAAGATGAAGCCGACAGGGCCCAGCCGTCCGGAAAGTGCAGCTCGAGACGGGCCAGGAGCGCCCGGTGTGCTTCGGGGTCGTCCCATACGTGCGCCTCGGGGTGGGTTCCCCCGTACAGCTTCCGACCCTGGCCCAGGTAGGGCGGGTCCGCGTAAGCGAACCTCATCACCGCCCCCGCCGCCCGGGCCGCCGGGGGGTCACTGGCCCACCCCCGCGGCCTGATAACGGACGCTATGCGGCTCGGCCAACTCGCCGCCGAACTCGCCGTCACCGCGGCAGGGGCGGTCCGGCCCGGCGCCGCACGCGGGGCACTCCACCGCTTCGGCCGCCCGCGCCACGGTCAGAACGTCGGCGGGGCTCACAACGCGGAATTCCTCGGGTCCGGCCGGAAGGATCTGCACCCGCCACGCTTCCAGTGGTGCGCGGCCGATTACGCGGTTTGAGAACCGCACTAGCCGGGCCGTGGTTTGCATGGCGGGCCCGAAGTCGCGGAGCCTCACGAGGGCGCCACGTTGCAACGGGCTGGGGGTCTCGGGTGCGCCGGATGCGTCCATGGGCCTAGTCTCCATTTCAAGGCTTCACTTGCGCGCCAGTGGCCGCCGTGGCATCCTTGAGCTGCGTTCGCGGCTCACTGGCCTAGTCTCCGGTACTGCAACGCCCTGGACGGCCGGCCGCCCCCGTGACGGTCCGGCCGTTCTGACTTTCGGGGCGCGAACTGATCCGCCCTCATGGCGACGGACGCGGCCACCCCTTCCAGGGCTTCCACCTGCGACAGGACCATGAGGGCCCGGGTCGCGGCGCCCTCGGTCGCGTCGAGCCGGAACGCCAAGCCCACGTAGGCGTAACCGTCGCGCGCGAAGGTTCCCCGCTTTTCCCAGCCCCATACGGTCCGCTCCCCGCACCCGAGAAGCCGCGCGGCCCTCGCCTGTGTGCAGCTCTCGCCGCACGCGGCCAGCCGTAGGGCGCGCATGACCTCGGGGGGCACCTTGGGGCCCGTGGCCCCGGCGCGGCCGGACCGCGGGCGTCTCGCACGCTTCGCGGTCCGCGGGCGCGAAGTCGCCCGGATCCGCCGCTTGCTCGCGGCCCGCTTTACCCGCGGGCGCTTGCCGCGGCCGGCCTTCCGCTCGACGGCGGCCTTCCCTTCCCGCTTGGCGGCCATTAGCGGCGCGCCATGAAGTCGCGCCGGTCCTCGTCGGCCCAGACCGCGGCCGGCTGGATGCACGCGGCCCGGTGTTCGGGGCCGTAGAACGTAGAGGCCGGGTAGCGGCCGCCGCACGTCGAACAGCGGGCGCTATCGTCCGCGACGAGGCGCCGGACGGTCCGGGTGTGTCTCTCCAGCTCGGCGCGGCCTTCGGCCGCCAGGTCGTCCGTCCAGCTCCGCATAGGTTCGGCTCCGTTAGGGGTGCGCGTGTCCGTGTCCCGTAACTTATGCTGCCCCGGTGCCGTACGCAAGTTCCGCGGGTCATGCGCGCCGCCTCGCACGCCAGAGCCCCACGGCCGCGCCCGCGATCAAGAGCGCCGGCCCGGACGAATGGAGCCCGGCCAGCGCCGCGTTAGACAGGGGGGCCGCCTCGGGATCCGCGCGAAAAACGCCCTCGCGGACCTCGATAAGAGCTTGCATGTTGCCGCCGAACCCGGGGAGCGTGACGTGGACATGGTCCCGCTCGTGGATCACTTCCCCGTAAAGCGTCCGGTCGCGGAGCCATGCGTACAGCTCTCCGACCGGGACCGCCTCGGGCACCACGTCGGCCGCCGCGCCGGAATCGTGGACGCCTTCCCGTGGCCCTCCAAACGTCGAGAAGTACCAGCCCCCCCGGGAGACGCGGACAGGGCCTAAAACGCGCCTGGCGGGGCACAGAACGTCCATAACGAGACTCTGAGCCCGGGCCACGCGCACGGCGTCCGCGTGCTCCCAGCCGGAGAATTCCCACCACTCGAAAAACGGGCAGGAAGCGACCACGCGGGCCGCGGGATCCACGAGCGACGGCACGGGGGGAATCCTATCGAGCGCGCGCCCCTTACGGGACGCGGGCGCTCGCCGCGGCTGAAATGGCCCGGATGCCCAGCTCCACGCTACGGAACGGCTCTTGGCCGCCCGTGGCGGCGGCCAGCTCGTCCACAACAGTGTAGGCCAGCTCTCCGACCTCAGCCCACGAGAGCCGGACCGAGGCGGCGCCGTCGCCTTGCGTGATAGTCAGGCCGTTTGCGTCCTTCGCGAATTGAGCCACAAAGCCCCCCCCCCAGCGGGGTTCAGGGTTGGACAAAGCCGTCAGGATGGAAGCGCCCGAGCCGGAACCGGGCGCGGCAACCCATTTCCCCGGTATCGGTCGGGAACAACCCGAAGTAAAACGCCCAGCCGTGCGCGTTCGCGCGGATGCTTTGCGGGGTGGCGAGCGTGGCCGCGCCAAAGGGCCGCTCGCGGAATTGCTCCACCCCGTCCCAGCGGAACGTAAGCCAGGGGGTTGTAGCGTCGTTGAACCTGGCTTGTCTGATGATGAAGTCGGCCGCGTGCCACCCGGCGCCACCACCCGCCAGGTTGAACGAGTCGATCAGGGCCGGCGCGCCGGAATAGCTCGCGTACCTGTAGCCGTCGTTACCGACCCGCCGGAAGATGCCGAACCCGCCCGAGCCCGCGACGGGCCATGTTGCCGAGCTGAACGCGAGCCCGTCATCCGGGAGCACCTGAAACCCGAGCGAATCCGCGATTGCGGGCGTAGCCTGTGCGGCGCTCTCTAGGA
>Ga0187893_10009828_pt1 | contig 14537 bp, 15 predicted proteins | sample MA1701074metaG_FD_139574 | JGI IMG/M metagenome (GOLD analysis project Ga0187893, IMG submission 139574) | White microbial mat communities from a basaltic lava cave in the Kipuka Kanohina Cave System on the Island of Hawaii, USA - MA170107-4 metaG ...
ACCCCCGCCCCCGGCGACTTGCGCCAGTGGTCCTTCGCGAACTCGCGGTAGCGCCGCTCCTCCATCTTCGAAGCCTCGATCCGCTGCTCGTTCAGCTGGTTGCCCAGGGAATCCACCGTGTTCTTCTGAACGATCACTTCCTTCAGGATCCGCCCGATCGTCAGGTTTTGAAGAATCACGATCCCCAGCAGCGCCGCAATCATCAGGCTCGCCGCCGCCAGGACAAATCCGGGCCGGCGCACGAACTCCCACATCCGCACGGGGAGCGGCCTCGCCGCCTTCGCCTCCGCCGCCAGCCGCTTCGACACGCCGTCGACGACTTCGTTCCCGAACACCTCGATGCAGAGCGCGTTCTTGAGCAGCTCTTCGTTCCGACGGAACACCTGCACCACCTCGCGGCACGAACCGCACTCCGCGAGGTGCTTTTCGAGCATCTCGCGCTCGGCCGGCGCGAGCTCGTCGTCCAGATATTTCGAGATCTGGATCCCCATCTGGGATTCGTTGTCGAACTTCATCCTTCCCTACATGTACAAGTCCTGCAGCCGCTCTTTGAGCAGAAGCCTCGCGCGGTACAGCCGCGATTCGATCGTCGCCACCGGGACGCCCAGAAACTCGCTCATTTCCTTGTACGACATGTTGCGCAGGTGCTTGAGCATGACGATCTGCTGGTAGATCTTGGGCATCTGGCTGATCACGGACAGGATCCGTTCCCGAAGCTCCTCGGTCTCGTGCGAAACCGTCCCCTTGCGCAGATTCTCGGGCGGCTCGATCCCCTCGTCGTCGGCGATGCGGTCGAGCGAGCACGGCCGGATCCGCTCGCGGCGCAGCCAGTCGATGCAGGTCGAGCGCACGATCGAGAAGATCCACGCCTTGAACCGGCGCGGGTTGTCGAGGTGCGCGATCTTCTTATAGGCCTTGACGAAGGCCTCCTGCGCCATGTCCCCCGCGATGTGCGGGTCGCCGACGATGTTGAAGGCGATGCTGGCGACGTAGTTCGAGTATTTCGAAACGAGGCGCTCGAACGCCCGCCGGTCCCCCTTTTTGAACTGGATGATGAGATCGTCGTCTTCGGTCCAGGGAGCGATCGGCGCCTGCTTGGGACGCATTTCGAAAATCCTACCTCGAGCCTTCCGGGCCTTCAATATGAGGACGGCAGGGCGGGCGCGGACCCCTGCACGGCCTGTGGCCAAAGGCCCCCCGCTCGACTACCATAACGGGCGCCAGAGCATGATCTACCGAGTCGACGTCCGGAGCCGGGACGGATTCCCCGATATGGCCTCGCGCGGGGTCGAATCCGCCCTTCGGGAGCGCGGGCTGCCGCTCCAATCCGCGCGACTTTACCGAGTCTACCTTTTCGACGGGAACGGGCTGCCGGTCGCCGAAGTCGCCTCGGCCGCCCACACGCTGCTGGCGGATCCGGTCTGCGAGGACGCCGAGCTCAAGGACGCCGCCCGTCCCACGACCCGGGGCACGTTCGTCCTCGTGTTTAAAAAGCCCGGCGTGATGGATCCGGTCGAGGAGAGCGCGGTCAAGGCCTTCGCGGATCTGGGGATGAGGCTGAACCACTTCCGCGCCGGCCAGATGATCGAGCTCCGCACGACGGCATCCCCCCACGAAATCCGTCGCGCCGTCCTGAAGACCTTGGCGAACGAGGCGGTCGACGAGGTCCTCGTCGGCGACCGGCCGTTCGCGCAGCTGGGGCTCGGCGCCCCGGCGCGCTTCGAAAAGGTCGTCGTCGAGATGCGCGGCGCCTCGGACGAGGCGCTCGGCAGGCTCAGCCGCGATCGCGTGCTTTCGCTCGATCTGGCCGAAATGCGTGCCATCCGCGATCACTTTTCGAAATTGGGACGCGACCCGACCGACGTCGAGCTCGAGACGCTCGCGCAGACGTGGAGCGAGCACTGCAAGCACAAGACGTTTACCGCCGATGTCGAAATCGACGGCCAGGTGATCCCGAACCTCCTCAAGTCCACGGTCATGCGCGCGACGCGAGAGATCGCGCACCCCGATTGCCTGAGCGTCTTCAAGGATAATGCGGGGATCGTCGCCTTCGACGACGAGACCGCGCTCTGCATCAAGGTCGAAACGCACAACCACCCCAGCGCCATCGAGCCGTACGGCGGCGCGAACACCGGGCTGGGCGGAGTGATCCGCGACGTCCTCGGCTGCGGCCTGGGGGCCAAGCCGGTCGCCGGCACCGACGTTTTCGCCGTCGGCCACCCGACGACCCGCGACGAAGAACTCCCGCCCGGCGTGCTGCATCCGAAGCGGCTCCTCAAGTCGGTCGTGGCGGGCGTGCGCGACTACGGCAATCGCATGGGGATCCCCACCGTCGGGGGCGCGGTCGTGTTCGACGACCGGTACCTGGCGAATCCGCTCGTCTACTGCGGGACGGTGGGCCTCATGCCGCGGTGGGCGGTCGAAAAGGGGGCGCGCGCGGGGGACTGGATCGTCGTCGTGGGCGGGCGTACCGGCCGCGACGGCATCCACGGCGCCACCTTTTCCTCGGCGGAGCTCGATTCGACCTCGGAGACCGTGTCTTCGGGAGCGGTTCAGATTGGAAACGCGATCGTGGAGAAGCGTGTTCTCGACTCGGTTCTCGAAGCTCGCGACTCGCGGCTTTATACGTGCATCACCGACTGCGGCGCCGGCGGACTCTCCAGCGCTGTCGGGGAAATGGGTGAAACGCTCGGCGCCGAAGTCGACCTCGACAAGGTGCCGCTCAAGTACGACGGCCTCGCGTACGCCGAGATCTGGATCAGCGAGGCGCAGGAACGGATGGTGCTGGCCGTGCCTCCCGCGAACTGGGAGCGGCTGCGCGCCATCTGCGATACTTACGGCGCCGAGGCGACCGTCCTCGGCCGCTTTGCCGACCACAAGCGTCTCGTCCTGCGCTACCGCGGCGAGACCGTGATGGACCTGGAAATGGAGTTTATCCACCATGGGCTGCCGAAGGCCGTTCGTAAAGCGAAACGGCCGACAACCGACAACCGACGAACGACAAACGTCAAGGTGGACGTTGCAAAAACGTTGCTCGCGATGCTTGCCCACCCGGATGTCGCAAGCAAGGAATGGATCATTCGCCAATACGATCATGAAGTCCAAGCGGGGAGCGTGGTCAAGCCGTTCTGCGGGCCGGGACGCGACGGGCCCAACGACGCGGCGGTGATCCGGCCGCGGCTCGGCTCGAAGCGCGGCGCGGCCATCGGAATGGGCCTTCAGCCGTCCTACTCGGACCTGAGCCCGTACCAGATGGCGGCGTGCGGGATCGACGAGGCGATCCGCAACGTGATCGCGGTGGGCGGCGACCCGGGACGCACGTTCCTGCTCGACAATTTCTGCTGGGCCGGCCCCAAGGACCCGGAAGTGCTGGGCGCGCTGGTGGAGGCGTCGCGCGCCTGCTACGACGTCGCCAAGGCCTACGGGACGCCGTTCATTTCGGGGAAGGACAGCCTCAACAACGAGTTCCGGCACGGCGACCGGGTCATCCGAATCCCGCACACGCTGCTCGTCACCGCGCTGTCGATCATCGAAGACGTCGAGCGCTGCGTAACGATGGACCTGAAAACGAAGGGGAATCGACTGATTCTCGTCGGCGAGACGCGAAACGAGCTGGGCGCGGGCCTGCTCGAACGGATCGAGCGGCGGCCGATGGGCGTCGTGCCCACGGTCGACGCCTCCAAGGGCCGGGCGGTGTTCGAGGCGGTGCACCGGGCGCTCGGCACGGGTCGCGTGCGGGCCTGCCACGACCTTTCGGAGGGCGGGCTCGCGGTGGCGCTGGCCGAAATGGCCATCGCGGGGGGGCTGGGCGTTGAAGTCAGCGTGGACAGCCAGGAGATGCTCTTCTCCGAAACCGCGTCGCGCTTCCTGCTGGAGATCGAGGGCGACCTCAAGCTGGACGTCCCGCACGTCGAAATCGGCCGCGTGACCGGCTCGGATCGGCTTGTGGTCAAGTCTCGCGGCTCGACGCTCGCAGAGCTCCCTCTCTCGCAGCTCAAGGCGGCCTGGAAGGGTACGCTGGCATGGTGACGCCGCGCGCGCTCATTCTCAAGGCGCCGGGGTCGAACTGCGACGTCGAGACCGCGCACGCGTGCCGACGGGTCGGTTTCGAGGCGGAGGTGGTGCCGGTTCGGGCCCTGCTGGCGTCGCCGAAGAAACACCTGGACGCCGCGCAGCTATTCATCGTGCCGGGCGGGTTCAGTTACGGCGACGACCTGGGCTCGGGCACCGTGTGCGGCAACGAGCTGCGCAAGATCCGGGACCGGCTGTGGGACTTCGTGCGGACGGGCCGGCTGATCCTGGGGATCTGCAACGGCTTCCAGATCCTGACGCGCGCGGGGCTGCTGCCCGACCCGATGGACGGGCGCCAGACCGTTTCGCTGACGTTCAACGATACCGGCCGTTACGAGGACCGGTGGATCCGCCTCAAAGTGGTCTCGACCCGGTCGGTCTTTCTCACCGAGCCGGCGACGATCGAGCTTCCGGTCGCGCACGCCGAAGGCAAGTTCGTGGCCAAGGACGCCAACGAGCTCGACCTGCTCAAGCGCAACGGGCAGGTGGTGCTGCAATACGTGGACGCGGAGGGACGGCCCGCCGCGCGGCATCCCGACAACCCGAACGGCTCGACCGACGCGATCGCCGGGATCTGCGACGCCTCGGGCCGCGTGCTGGGGCTGATGCCGCATCCGGAGCGGTTCCAGGACGTCACGAACCACCCGGAATGGACGCGCCGCCGCATCGAGGAGCCGCAGGGGCTCGGTTTTTTCCGCAACGCCTTCCGGTATCTGGCCGAAGCCGCGAAGTAAAGGGACTTGCGCCCCTCCGGCGGAAGCAGAATGGCAGCCGGAACGATTCGCGTGCTCGTTCTCTCGGATCGACCCGATCTCGCGCCGCGCGTTCGCGCGCTCGGATTCGAGGCCACGACGGTCGAGGCGGCGGAGCTCCTCGCGCTGGCCGAGTCGCAAGCCGTCGATCACACGGTTACGGATCCGGTAATGCCGAGGATGGGCGGGGTGGAGCTGGCGAAGCGGCTGCTCGAACGCCGGCCCAAGCCGCCGGTAGTCTACATGTCCGGGTATTCCGAGAGTTCGGCAGGGCGTCCCGGCGGGGAGACGACCGGGTTCATCGCGAAGCCCTTCGCGCCACAAACGCTGCTGGCGGAAGTTTCGCGCCTGCTGTCCCGCCGCGCGTCGTAGACCGGGCCCCTGACTCACCAAGCGCCGGCGAACGGAACCTGGGAAGCCGCGGGCCGTACATAATCACCCAGGAACCGCGCCAGCAGATAGACGAACAGGGCCAGAAGCGCGCCGAAACTGACGACCCAGACTCCTATTGACGCCCAGCCCTTCATCTCCCCCCTCTACCGGAATCCAGGACTTGAGTTGCGTTTTCTGACGGCGTTCGTTGGTCGCTTGTCGTCCGTCGTCTAGTTCAGATTTCCATGATCTCCTTGGTTTTCTTGTCGACCGCTTTGGTGACCTTGTCCTCGTACTCGGTAACGAACTTTTGCAGATCCTCGCGCAGCCTGAACTTTTCGTCCTCGGAGACTTTTTTCTCCTTCTCCAGGTCGTCGATCTGGCGGTTGGCGTCGCGCCGGACGTTGCGCACGTGAACGCGCGCGGTTTCGCCGGCCTTTTTCACGACCTCGGCGAACTGCTTGCGGCGCTCCTCGGAGAGCGGCGGGATGATGACGCGCACGATCCGCCCGTCGTTCTGGGGGTTCAGCCCCAGGTCGGAGGTCGCGATCGCCTTGTCGATGGCGGCGATCAGGTTCGGGTCGAAAGGCTTGACCATCAGCGTCCGGGGGTCGGGCGTCGAAATCTGGGCGACTTGGCGCAGCGGCGTCGGGGCGCCGTACGCCTCGACTTTCACGTTTTCGATGAGCGCGGGGTTCGAGCGGCCGGTGCGGATGGTCTTGAGCTCGTAATTCATGACCTCCAGGGCTTTGGACATCCGGTCTTCCGCTTCGAGGATGATGTCCTCGTTGGACATGGTCCCTCCGTCTCAAAATCAGGCCGTGACGGTGCTCGCGTCGGAGATGAGCGTCCCCAGCGTATCGCCCCGGATCACGCGTTCGAGCGATCCGCGCTGCTTGAGGTTGAACACGATGATCGGGAGCTTCTCCTCCATGCACATCGAAATCGCGGTCACGTCCATGATCCGCAGACCCTGCTTGATGACGTCCAGGTAGCTGACCTGCTGGTAGCGCTTGGCCTTGGGATGCTTGAGCGGGTCGGCTTCGTAGACGCCGTCGACCTTGGTGGTGGCCTTGAGCAGGACGTCCGCCTTGATCTCGTCCCCCTTGAGCGCGGCGGCGGTGTCGGTGGTGAAGTGCGGGTTGCCGGTTCCCGCCGCGAGGATGACGACACGCCCCTTTTCGAGGTGCCGGATCGCGCGCCGGCGGATGAAGGGCTCCGCGACCTGCTGGATCTGCAGCGCGGTCATGACGCGCGTCTCGACTCCCTGCCCCTCGAGCACGTCCTGGAGCGCCAGCGCGTTGATCACGGTCGCGAGCATCCCCATGTAATCCCCCGTTACCTCCTGCACGCCGTGCCGGGCGATCTCCGATCCCCGGATGAGATTCCCGCCCCCCACGACGATCCCGCACTGAGCGGCCTTGGAGGCGGCGACGATCTCCTCCGCCATCAGGCGCGTTTCGTCGATGTCGATCCCGCGCGCGCCGGATTTGCAAAAGGTCTCGCCGGAGAGCTTGATCAGGACCCGGCGGTACCCTTTCCCTTTCATTTGGCTTCGGACTTTTTCACGGTGTCGCACACCTGGGTGGACGAGTTCACTTCAAAGCGCGCGAACCGGCGGACGGCGATGTTCTCCCCGAACTTGGCGCTCTTCTGCTTGAGGAGGTCGACGACCTTCCCCTTGAATTTCTGCTCGTTGACGAACCCCTGGTCGAGCAGGCACTCCTGGACGTAGAGGTTTTTTTCGAGCTTGCCTTCGACGATTTTCGCGAGGATCTCGGGCGGCTTGCCCTTGATTTCGGCCTCGTACTTCTTGCGCTCCGATTCGACGAGCTCCTTCGGAAGGTCCTCGCGCGAAATGACGGAGGGCTTCAGGCCGACCACCTGCAGGCAGACGTCTTTCACCAGCTCCTCGAATTCGGGGTGCTTGGCGACGAAATCGGTCTGGCACGTCAGCTCGACCATCGCGCCGATGCGGCCCTTCGCGCTGTCCGTCGAGTGGATGTAGGCCTCAATCCGGCCGGCCTTGGCCTCCTTGCCGACGAGCTTGTCGGCGCGCTCGTAGCCGAGCTTCTTGAGGACCTCGATCGCCCTTTCGCGGTTTCCGCCCGACTGCTCCAGCGCCTTTTTGCAGTCCATCATGCCGGCGCCCGTGAGCTCCCGCAGCTCTCTCAGTTTATCCGAGTCGATCGCCATTGTGGTCCCTCGAGAAGCCTCTACGGCGCTTCAGCGGCGACGGCCTCGTCCGTGTCCTCTTCCCCTTCCGCCGCTTCCGCCTTGGCGAGCCCGGGGTTCTTGGCGCGACCTTCGACGATGGCGTCCGCCAGCGTCCGCATGAGGACCTGGACCACCTTCATCGAATCGTCGTTGCAGGGGATCGCGATGTCCAGCTGGTCGGGATCCGCGTCGGTGTCGATGAGGCCGATCAGCGTCGCCTCGATCTTGTTGGCTTCGCGCACGGCGATCGCCTCGCGGCCCGGGTCGACGACGACCACGCACGCCGGGAGGCGCTCCATGACCCGGATGCCGTCCAGGTTTCGCATGAGCTTCCGCCGGAGCCGCTGAACCTTCGAAACTTCCTGTTTGGTGAAGCTCTGAAGCACGCCTTCCTGCTCCCAGCGCTCGATTTCGATCAGCTTGTTGAGGCGCGCGCGGACGGTGCGGTAGTTGGTGAGCAGGCCGCCGGGCCAGCGCTCGGCCACGAACGGCATCCCGGCGCGCCGGGCTTCGGTCTCGATGACCGATTTGATCTGTCGCTTGGTGCCGACGAACATCACCAGCTCGCCGCGCTTCGCCAGCTCCGACAGGAACTGATAGGCCTTGACGATGCCGCGGATGGTCTGGCGCACGTCGATGAGGTGCACCATGTTGCGCTTGCTGTAGATGTAGGGGGCCATTTTGGGGTTCCACCGGCTCGCCTTGTGCCCGAAATGAACCCCCGCCTTGAGCAGCTCCTTTACGGAGAGATCAGCCAACGCCACGATTTTTTAGCCTTTCTAGCCCAAAATGTGGGGCAGAGTATAGCCACGCCCCCAGCTCGAGTCAATTCTGGAACCGTTACGCCTCGCACAACCGTTCCAAAACCGCCGCCATGTCGGCCGCCAGCGGCGCGACCAGGGTCATCGGGGCGCCGGTCGCGGGGTGTCGGAGCTTCAACCGATATGCATGGAGGGCCTGCCGGGTTATCCCCGGGACGGGCGGCCGGTCCGCGGCGTAGAGCGGGTCGCCGACGCACGGATGGCCGACGCTCGCGAGATGCACCCGGATCTGGTGCATCCGGCCCGTCTCGGGAAGCACCGAGACGTACGTCGCCTGCGCGAATCTCCGCAGCACCCGAAACCGCGAAACGGCCTCCTTACCGGTCCCGTAGCGCGCCACGCCCATCTTTTTCGAGTCCGTCCGGTGCCTGCCGATCGGCAGCGAAATCTCCCCCTCGTCCCGCTCGATCACGCCGTGGACGATCGCGCGGTACTCCTTTTCGATCGTCCGCTCCCGAAACTGCTTCGCGAGCCCCGCCAGGCCCGTGTTCGTCTTGCCCATCACGATCACGCCGCTCGTGTCCTTGTCCAGCCGGTGCACGATTCCCGGCCGCACGATGTCGGTGGCCTCGGCGGGGATCTTGAGGTGCGCGACGACCGCGTTCACGAGCGTATCCTCCCAGTGCCCGGTCGACGGGTGCATCACGAGCCCCGGCGGCTTGTGGATCGCGATGAAGTGCTCGTCCTCGAAAAGGATGTCGAGCGGCATTTCGGTGGGGACCATCTTCGGGCGGATGATGTGCGGCACCTCAATCTCGACGCGGTCGCCCCGGCCCACCTTCGAGCTTGCGCGCGCCACGCGGCCGTTCACCGTCGCGCGCCCCTCCTTGATGAACCGCTGGATGAGCGAGCGGGATAGCGTCGGGAGGCGGCCCGTGAGGAACACGTCGATCCGGGCCGAGTCGTCGCGCTTGCCGACGTATTCGTATCGCGTGACCTTGTCGGGGACGATCCGCCGAGGATAGGGCATGTCAGCGGACCCGGTCGATCGCCCGCCGCAGCCCTCCCAGGAACCGCTTGACCTCGGCCGTCCGGTCGCGCCCGTCCGTCGGGATGAGCTTGAGCACGGCGCTCCCCACGACCACGCCGTCCGCCACCCTCGCGACCGCTTCGGCGTGCTGCGGCGTCGAGATTCCGAACCCGACGTAGATCGGCTTGGTCGTGACCGAGCGGAGGCGCGAGACCGTCTGCGCGAGGTCCAACGGCATCGCCGCCCGCGCGCCCGTGACCCCCTTGACGCTCACGAGATAGATGAAGCCCGTGGACGCGTCCGCGATCCGCTTCATGCGCTCGGGCGTGCAGGTGGGGGAGCAGAGGAACGTGACCTCCAGCCCCTGGGCCGCGCGCAGAAACTCTTCCGCCTCCTCGGGGATGAGGTCCACCGGGATCAAGCCGTCCACGCCCGCCCGGCGCGCGTCCGCCATGAATTTCGCCAATCCATAAGCCAGCACCGGATTGAGATAGCTCATGAGGACGAGCTTCGGCTTTCGGGCCTTCTTCTTGAACTTCGCGGCGATCGAGAGCGCGTCCTTGACGGTCGTTCCGCGGGCCAGCGACGCCATCGACGTCTGCTGGATCACCGGGCCGTCGGCCAGCGGGTCGGAAAAGGGGATTCCCAGCTCCACCACGTCCGCCCCGGCGTCGGCGAACGCCAGGAGGTACCGCAGGCAGCGCTCGCGGTCCGGGTACCCGGCCGTGATGAACGGAACCAGGGCCTTGCCGTCAGCGCTTTTCGATTTCGAGGACGAGCTGGACATCTTTGTCTCCGCGGCCCGAAAGATTGACGATGACGACCTCGTCTTTCGGATGATCTTTCGAGGTCTTGATCGCGTACGCGATCGCATGCGACGGCTCCAGGGCGGGGATGATCCCCTCCAGCCGCGAAAGCTCCTTGAACGCCGAGAGCGCCTCGGCATCGGTCACCGCCTCATAGCGCGCGCGCCCCGAGTCCTTGAGGAAGCTGTGCTCGGGCCCGACGCCCGGATAGTCGAGCCCGGGCGCCACCGAGTGCGTCGCCGCGACCTGGCCGTGCTTGTCCTGGAGCAGGTACGAAAAGCACCCGTGCAGCACGCCCGGCTTGCCGCGGGCGAGCGACGCCGAATGCCCCTTCGTGTCGAGCCCCTTGCCCCCGGCCTCGACACCAATGAGCTTCACGGACTCGTCGTTGATGAATCCGTAAAAGATCCCCATCGCGTTCGAGCCGCCGCCCACGCACGCCATGACCGCGGCCGGCAGCCTGCCCTCGGCCTCCAGGATTTGCGCGCGCGCCTCGCGCCCCACGATCGCCTGCAGGTCGCGCACGATCGTCGGGTACGGATGCGGTCCGATCACGGAGCCGAGCAGGTAGTAGGTCGTGTCAACGTTTGTAATCCAGTCCCGGATCGCCTCGTTGATTGCGTCCTTGAGGGTGCGCGTCCCGGACTTGACGGGAACGACCGTCGCCCCCAGCAGCTTCATGCGGTAGACGTTGAGCGCCTGGCGGCGCGTGTCCTCTTCGCCCATGTAGACGACGCACTCCAGGCCGAAGAGCGCGCACACCGTGGCGGTCGCGACGCCGTGCTGCCCGGCGCCGGTTTCGGCGACGATGCGCTTCTTGCCGAGGCGGCGCGCCAACAGGATCTGGCCGAGGCAGTGATTGATCTTGTGCGAGCCGGTGTGGTTGAGATCCTCGCGCTTGAGATAATAGCGCGGCCCGCCGAGCCGCTCGGTGAACCGGCGCGCGAAATAGAGCCGGCTCGGGCGGCCGGCATAGTCGCGGGCGTAACGCTCGTACTCGGCCCAGAATTTCGGGTCCTGTTTCGCCGCGACGTAGCCCGTTTCGAGCTCCTCCAGGTTGCGCATCAGCGTGTCGGGCACGTACTGCCCGCCGTAGGGGCCGAACTTAGACTGGAGCTGCGGCATGGCGAACGGCCTCGATGAAGGCGCGGACGCGGCGCCGGTCCTTTTTTCCCGGCGCGCGCTCGGTCGAGGAGCAGACATCCACGGCGAACGGGTCGACGCGGCGGACCAGTCCGCCGACATTGGCGGAGTCGAGCCTGCCCGAAACGATCACGGGGCCGTAATTCTTGGCGTTCAACGCGAAACCGGCATCGATCACCCCGTGGGCGGAGGCGGCGGTTTTTGGGAGGTCCACCATGTACGCGAAGACATCGTAGCGCCGCAGCCGCTCCAGGTCGCGCTTTGAAAAGCGATCGAAGACCTTGATGACCGGAACCCCCACCGCGCGCGCGTACGCGGGGTCTTCGGCGCCGTGAAGTTGCGCCCGCTTGATCCCCGTCTCCTCCAGGAGGGCGCGCACCTCGTCGATCGGCTGGTCCCTGACGACGGCCACCGGCGTCATGCCTCTCGGGAGCGCCTTGACGATCCGACGCGCCGCGGCGGCGGCGACGAGCCGCGGGCTTGATTTCGCGAAGATGAGGCCGATAAAGTCGGCGCCCTCGTCGGCGCAGAGCTTGGCGTCGGCCGCGCTCGTGACGCCGCAGATCTTAATTCTCATGGGACATCCGCCGGAGCTGTTCGAGCTTCGAATAGGCGAGACCGGAGTCGAGGGCCCGGCCGGCGGCCTGAAGTCCATCCGGATAGCTCTTGGCGACCCCGGCGGCCTGGAGGGCGAGGGCGGCGTTCATGCAGACCGCCACCCGCAGCGCGCCCCCGAGCTCCCGTTTGAGCAGCGACAGCGCGGCGTCGCGGTTCTTCTCCACCCCACCTCCCTGCAGCGCTCCATCGTCCTTCAGCCCATCCGAGGCGATCACGAAACTCTTCACGGCGGGCCCCTTGACGTGGCACACGCGGTTGGGCGCGTACGGTGAAAGCTCGTCCATCCCGTCGTCCGAATGGAAGACGTACGCCTCGCGGATCCCCAACCCCTGGAGCACGCGGCCGATCTTGTCGACCAGTTCCGGCCGCGCCACCCCCAGCGCGTACGTGTTCGCGCCGGCGGGATTGCAAAGCGGCCCCAGCAGGTTGAACACGGTTCGGAAGCCGAGCTCCTTTCGGACGGGGCCGGCGTGCTTGAGCGCGGGGTGATACAGCGGCGCGAAGAGGAACGCGATGCCGATCTCGTTGAGGCACCGCTCGACGACGGCGGGCGGGGCGTCGAGCTTGACGCCCAGCGCCTCGAAAAGGTCCGCGCTGCCGCACTTGGACGAGGCGGCGCGGTTGCCGTGCTTGGCGACGGTCGCGCCGCCCGCCGCCGCCACAAGCGCGGTGAGCGTCGAGATGTTGTACGTACCCCTGCCGTCGCCGCCCGTGCCGACGACGTCGAGGACGACCGGCCTCTCGATCTTGACGCGAACCATCGCTTCCCGCATGGCCTGCACGCATCCCACGATCTCCTCGACGGTTTCGCCCTTGACGCGGAGGCCCGTGGCGAACGCGGCGATCTGGGCGGGGGTGGCCTCGCCGCGCAGGATTTCGACGAGGGCCCCCTTGGCCTCGTCGCGCGCCAAATCCTGTTTTTCGGCCAGTTTACCGAGGATTTCGCGGATCATAAGAGCGAGGCCATTGTAGGGCGGTCGCCGGCGGAATTCCAGAACCCCCCTGAACCTTTCCCGTTCAGCCTCGTCGTTATGGGTGATGGCCAAGCGTCTCGGGGCGATCGATCGATATCGGTCGACGTCCGCCTGCGAAATCGCCGCCCCGTTGACGCGGAGGTTCGCGCTGGCGATCGCGATCACGATCGTGGTCGCGGTCGTTGCGGGCGGGATTTCGGTCCTGCCAGACCCTCCGCCGACACCGGCGACACCGACGGTGATTGTGACGGTCTCTGGCGGCACGCCTCCCACGAGGCGTCCTGACGATGCCGCTTTCGGAAGCGCTGTGCTCGCCCTCCTGGGTGCAACGAGGCAGGGCATGCGCGTCGACCAGCAGCTGCAGGCCAGGCGCTTGCTCGCATGGGGCCCCACCGCTGATGAGTTCAGACACATCAGAGCCGAACTTGCCGCGCGGCTCGATGTCGCCGCCTCGGAGATCGACACGCTACGGCGAGCGGCCGTACCGGACCGCCGTCCTTCGAACGTGCCCGCGGAGTTTCTGCTCTCATTCTCGCGCCAGAGTTTCGAGCGGATGCTTTTCGAAAGGCGGTTCGCGGACGCGTGGGCGTACGCGGACGCCGCGCTGCGCTCAGGCGATTCGGTCGAGTTCGCAACCGAGGCCGCTGACCTGATCCTCCCGGCCGCCAAGGCCCACTGGGAATACGTCGAGGCGAACTGCCGCCGAATCCACCAGGAAGAAGGCCGCAGCGCATCGCTCGCCGCATTCGAAGCCGCCATCCGCCTCGGCTACCGCGACCTGCGGCTGCGGTTCGACATCGAAAAGGCCTGGGATCGGATTCGGGGGCTGAATTGACGTCTCGCGCCTCGAAAGCGGTATAATCACCCACGTCACCCCGGGCGTTGAGGAGGGACCCGTCGATGGCTTCGAAAAGGGCCAAGAGCATTCTGGGCGGTCTGTTGTGCCTCCCGGCTTCCTTTGTCGTCTTGTGGTGGAATGAGGGGCGCGCGGTCGAGCGCGAAACGAGCCTCCAGGAGGTCCAGGAGAAGACCGTGACCGTCGCGTCGACGAGCGTGAACGCGACGAACGACGGCAAGCCCGTGCACACCACCGGAGACTCGGCGACGACCGAATCGCTGGCCGACCCCGTCTTCGGCATCGCGCTTCAAGCCATCAAGCTCAGCCGCGAGGTCGAAATGTACCAATGGGAGGAGGACGAAGACGACAAGCGCGTCACCTATAGCAAGCGCTGGTCGAGCAGCGCGATCGATTCGAGCAGCTTCGATGAGCCGGCGACGCACCCGAATCCGAAGGAGTGGAGGGTACGGTCCGAGTCATGGCAGGTTCAGGAGGTCCGGGTCGGCGCGTTCCGGCTTTCGAAAAACCTGATCGATCGGCTCGGCGGCTGGGTCACGCTGGAGCCCCCGGCGCCGGCGCCCGCCGGCTTTCAGCGCTCGGGGTCGTACCTCACGACGAGCGCCGATTCGAGTAATCCACAGGTGGGCGACCTTCGGGTCGAGTTCGAGGCCGTCAAGCCAGGGCCCGTCAGCGTCGTGGCGAAGCAGACGGGCTCGCAGCTGGAAGACGTCCAGACCAAAGCGGGCAGCCCGGTCGGCCTGATCTATTCGGGGACGCTGACCTCGGCCGAGGTGTTTGAGCGGGCGTTCCTCGAGAACACGATCATGACGTGGGTTCTGCGCTTGATCGGTTTCGTGATGATGCTGATCGGCCTGCTGACGCTCTTCACGCCGATCACGTATGTGATGAACTACGTGCCGTTTTTCGGCGGGCTGGTGAACGCCGGAATCTTCCT
>Ga0187893_10009829_pt1 | contig 14537 bp, 13 predicted proteins | sample MA1701074metaG_FD_139574 | JGI IMG/M metagenome (GOLD analysis project Ga0187893, IMG submission 139574) | White microbial mat communities from a basaltic lava cave in the Kipuka Kanohina Cave System on the Island of Hawaii, USA - MA170107-4 metaG ...
GCTTTCCCATTGGTGGCGTTGCGGCCACAGATGCCGAAACAGGGGTAATCAGTCCTGGAGGGGTGGGATATGACATTAACTGCGGCGTGCGCTTGGCAGTGGTTGACGAACCATTTGCCTCTTTTTCCCGCTCAAAAAAAGAGGAGCTCTTAAAAACAATCTTTGCGCTAGTTCCCTCAGGCGTGGGGCATGGGCACAAGCAGCTCTCTCTTTCCAAAGAGGACTACAAAAAGCTTGCCGCCATCGGCGCTCGCTGGTCTGTGCAGGAGGGTTTTGGCTTTGAAATAGACCTCGAACACACCGAAAGCCACGGGCTGATTGAAAAGGCCGACATGGCTGCCGTATCGGAGCTTGCCCAAAGGCGTGGCAAGGACCAGCTTGGCACGATAGGTTCGGGCAATCACTTTGTGGAAATTGGCGAAGTCGAAACGATCTTCTATCCAGAAATTGCTGAAAAGTGGGGCGTGGAAAAAGGCCAAACCTATGTCTTGATCCATTCAGGCTCACGCGGCTTTGGCCACCAGATTTGCCAAGACACCCTCGATAGCTTTATGAAGCAAGGCTATGCGCAAGGCCTGCCAGACCGACAGCTCGTGGCAGCGCCCATCAATAGCGAAGCTGGAATCACCTACTTTAAAGCAATGGCAGCCGCGGCAAACTTTGCCTTCAATAACCGCCAGCGCATTCTGCATTTTGTGAGAGAGAGCTTTCGACGAGTGTTGCAGATTCCTCCCCAAAATGTGCGCCTGATCTATGACGTCTGTCACAACATCGCTAAATTTGAAGAGCATGAGATCAACGGAAAAATGACCAAGCTCTGCGTGCATAGAAAGGGGGCCACAAGGGCCTATGGACCTGGAGCCAAGGAGTTAAACCCCCTCTACAAAGTGACGGGCCAACCCGTACTTGTTCCTGGAGACATGGGGCGCGCAAGCCATCTTTTAGTTGGCCTTGGCAATCCCCTCACCTTCTGCAGCTCCTGCCACGGTGCAGGAAGACAGCGAAGCCGCATGCAGTCCAAAAAATCGTGGCATGGAAAAGACCTGATTGCACATATGGCCTCTCGCGGCGTCCAGGTAATGGCCTGCTCTCGCGACACCATCGCCGAAGAGATGCCTGATGCCTATAAAGATGTCGACATAGTCGTACAGGCTGTGCAAGAAGCAGGGCTGGCAAAAATGGTGGCACGCCTCAAACCGCATCTTGTGGTCAAGGGGTGATATGGACGAGCAAAAGTTTTCTCAAGAGCAAGTTGATAAATACTTTCAGGCACCCATTCACGAACAGAACCGCTTTCGCCTGGTCATCTACAAAAAGCGCCTCACACTTACCTCAAAAAGAGCCATCTCGCCGCTCGATAGGTTGCTTGCAAAGATTGGCCTGGGAAATGCCTCTTTAAAGCAGGTGGTAAAGCTGGCAGCCCACCTCAAAGTTGCCAATTTTGACTTTTACAAAAAGCTGTTGCAGTACAACCACAACCAGCCATTTTATAAGCGCATCTCAGCGCAGCACATCAATGAAATACGACTTATACTCTTTGAGCGCGTGCTAAAAGCAGAACCAGATCGTGAAAAAAGAGAGCAGTTTTTGGCCTGTTCGACCTTTGAAGAGCTGCTTGCCTGTAGCTCCATGCGCCACTCCTACCCTGTGGTAAAACAGCTCCTTGAACAAAATATTCGCCAAGACATCGTCACGGAACCTGGTGAGCTTAAGGCCTTTTTACGCATCGAAACGCTGGATGAAAATGGCCATACAGGCCTCATGCGCGCTGCTCTTCAGGGAGATAAAACGCAAGTACAGATGTTTTTGGATCTTGGAGGACTGGTTAATCGCAAAGGCGGTGCAAGAAAAACGGCCCTTTTGTTGGCTTGTGAACAGGAAGATCCGGAGGTTGTGCGCCTGCTTTTAAATGCCGGAGCCGATAGTAATGTCTGGGACGAGGAGGGAAACACTCCCTTGCATCTGGCAATTCTCTATAGCTCAAAAGAGACGGCAAAGCTTTTGCTTGATGTGGGGACAGCCTGGCACCTGGAGATTAAAAATTCAAAGGGCATGAATCCCCTTGATCCCCTGCTCAATCGAATCAAAAAGGGCCAAATAAAAGAGCTCTTAGATCTTGCCTTCTCAATACTCTGGGCCCATTCACTGCAAAGTGAAAAGCCATTTCCCCAGATCCTCGAGGCCAATGTAACAGATGCACAAGTAAAGGAGCTCTTTCTTGAACGTTATGAAGAGATGCTTCTTCTTGAAGCCATAAAGGGCCATGAACACGCGCCACAGTTTCAAGCAGTCTTCGCTGGAAATCAAGACGGGCCAGCGCTAAACGAACTTTTAGCCTTTTCTATCACTTTAAAATTTTCTCACCTGGTGATCCCCCTCCTAAAAAGAGGCGCAACAATTGAAGGACAAAGTCCCTTTCAGCTGGCATGCACTCATGGAAATCTGCAAATTATTGAAAAGCTGCTCAGCTACTATCCCCAAGAGGTACGCGCCAAAAACTCTCTTGGCCAAACGCCACTTCATCTTGCCTGTCGCAATGGCCATCTTTCGCTTGCAAAGCTCTTGATTCAGGCACGAGCTGAAATCGATGCAAAAGATAACTCCGGGAAAACACCTCTTGCAATAGCCTGCGCCTACGGACACAACGATCTGGTGCAGCTATTGCTTACGCAGCCCACAAAACCAAAGCTCGACGAGCACGATCTCTTTGGCCAAGCCCCCTTTGGCCGCGCCTTCTTTGGCGGCCACATCGACTGCTGTAAAGCGCTCTTAAATGCTGGAGCCCATGTCACCCTCGACGACTTCAAACGCTACCTTATCCCTGTTGAGGCCCTTATAGTAGGTCGCACCGCCGCCACCGCCACAAAAGAGCAGCGCCAAAACATCATCAAAATCATTGCCATGATGCTCAACCGCCTAATCCCACAAAACCCCGCCAAGTTCTGCCAAGAAGAACTCCACCTCGGCTCCACCCTCAAATCCGAAATCCTCCTCGAACTTGGTGCCAGGCACCATAATCATTAGAATCTTTGGAATTGTAAAGTCTTTTTGTTCAAAGATTCTATGATTATGGTGCCTGGCACCAATATTACATGAGAGGCAAAAAGTGCTTGCCGCAAGTAAATTCGCTATCTTGGAATAGAGGCTCATCTTGAGGAAAGCCGGTCATTTGGGCAAAATCTTGATGTGCCCGCTCAACAGCAGGTGGCAGTACCGCGCTACTGCTGCTGACTACACGACTTCCTTTTCCGTCATCAACCACAGAGATGCGATGAAAAAGTCCTTGGATAACACCATTCGTAACAACTTCGCGAGTCTCTTTAATGATAAGAAGGCAATGTACACTCTTAAACGCGCCAAATGCAGGTTGTACTTCAGCAATGATCTCTTGGTGAATTTGGTCTACTTTTTGTGAAAGATCCTGCTTGGAAAGTAGAGCACCACCGCGCTTTTTCACTACAAATTCCCGTCTAAGCGCTTCATTTGCAAACTGCAAAAAAACAAAACACTTCAGCGAGCGCATTTGCTCCACGTTCAATCCATCGACTTCTGAATGCGCAATTGCTGGAATAGTTCCTACCATAACTGACATAACCTGCTCCTATTTAATTACTATTTAAGGACAAATTATAGCAGAGACGTAAATTATCGATTTTAAATTAATTATTATATAACTTAGAATAGAGTTGGTAGTCGCTTAAAATGCGAGGGCTTTGCTCTATGGTAAATTTAAATATTGGCGATCAAACGGGAACTTGCGGAAGCCAAGAGCTGAGGGGCAACCCTCTCCTGGAAGCGCACAATGCCAAGCTCGAAAAAGCGCTTTTTGGGGCACTTGCCCCATCTCTTGCACAATACCAGGCCATGGGCAAGGTTTTAGGGATTGAAAAGGGATCGCCTCAGGAGCAAGCAGCACATATCTTGGGATTTCTCAATGACGTTGCCAACAATCCCGAGAGATCAGTTTCAGAGCGACAAAAACTCTATGATGTGCTTGTGGCAGCCTTTGGAGCACCAATTCACTTATCCGAGATGCAAGAGCTCAAACCTCTCGTCAAAAGAGCCTATGATGACATTGAATCTCAGCAGAACGTTAACGCACAGCTCAGAGCGGCCGAAATGGCCCAGGCACTAGACTCAAGTGGTCCTGAAAAAGCGCTCGAGCATGCACGCTCGGCACTTCAGCTTGCAGGATCAAATACAGGAGATGCTGCTAAGGCCATGCGTCTGACTGAGCAGTTACAAACAACCCTCGATAAGCGTTTTCAGCACCTTCAGAGCCAAGCTGATCCAAAAAGTAAAATCGAAGCTGCTGAAATTGCTGTTTTACTTCATGACTATAAAGCACGCTTCACTACTGTCCACGATGCCTTGAATTGCGCCAAAGAGCTTTATAAAGAAGCCATTTCACTTGGTGCGGCAAAAGATCGACTTGAAGTTGAGATTGAAGTGCTTACTCAATATCACGGCGTGTTGCGCTATGCTGAAGCAGATGTGAACCGTCATGACATGGCACGCGAGCTATTGAAATGCATCCAAATTGCCTTCAAAGCCCCGATTACTGATCCCTCTGGTGCCGAAATGCATCTTATCGAGGTTGGCTCGAAGAAATTTTTGGCGAAAGTCGAAACAGCAGAAGAGGGAAAAAAATCGATTGGGATTGCCAGAGCTTCCTTTCTTGGAAAAGGCTCTGGCGGCCATGTAGACGAAATCTCCACAATAGGCAGGGGAAAAATTACTGCCCTAAAGACTCCCCGGAAAGATATACCTCAGGCAGAGTTTGAAAAAGCCATTCGCGACATTCGCCATGAATCTCAAGCACGCAACAATGTGCACGAAAGAATTGCCAACTTGCAACTTCCGGCCGTAGGAATAGAAGCCAAGGCCTATTCCGCTGTCAATTTGAATCTGTATCGCGACATAAAAAGTGCCCCCGTCCAGGTTCCTGGCATTATCAATCGACGCTACACCACGAGCGCAGATGACATGATAAAAGAAAAGGGTCCGGTAAAGCTTAGTGATCTAAGCAACCAAGAGCGCGTCTATGGCTGTTGGCAGCTGGCATATGGCATGAACTTGATGCAACAAATTCAGGTAATTCACCTCGATCAAAAGCCTGGAAACTGGCTCGTCAATAAAAATCCTGATGGCACGCTTACATGGGCAATTGCCGATTGGGGAGGGGCTGAATTTTTCGACGAGATTCACTGGGATGATGACTTTAAGAAAAAGCTTCCTGACGTAAGTCCCGGGATTATTTCAGCCATGGAATTTATGGAAATAGGCAGTGCCCGCGAAGCGGCAAACAGTGAAGAATATCTCATCAAGTGCCAAAAGCATATGGTATTTTCCCTGGGATGCGGGCTGTATCAGATACTCACTGCAAAACGACCCTTTAGCACGATGCCAGGCTTAGGACACCTAAAAGTAGGCACGCTAGATCTTGCCCCACTGCAAGCGAGAGGCTATACAGAAGAATTGATCTATTTAATTGCCTGGATGGCAGATCCCGATCCAAACAAACGTCCACAGCCTTCCGATGCGCTGAACTATCTCAATCAAGTTTTGAGCAAGCATTTTCCCGAACTCATGACTCGCCTTCAGGAAAATGGTCCCCCTACTTCATAGACTAAAGTCTGGCAAGAAAATCGTCAAAGTTGTGAATGATTTTGATGAGCTCATTCAAGACAGTTGACAATTCAGGCCGGTCGGCAGGATTAGGCGCAATCATGCGAAGTAAAAGCTGTGTGCATTCGCACAGGAGGACATACTCAGGAGGGCCATAAGTACCATTTTTGCCAACAATCGTAAAGGCTTCGAGAAAGGTTTTTCCTAAGGTGAAGACATCTACTTTTCGTGTGCGCTTTTTGTGTGAGAATATCTCAGGTGGCTGGTATTTTTTATCACCAGGTCTATGCAATGTATCAGGATGATGGGCATTGCCGAAGTCAAGAATGTTTCCTTGAGTAAAAACAAGCCACTTCCCATATCCACAATAATTTACGGTTACACCAATATTTGCCGGCTTTATGTCATCATGCAAGAATGCTGTGCTTTTATGAAACGCGTCTACAAGAATGGTAATTCGTGCAAAGAGCCCCACCCACTCTCTCAATGGAATTAATTCCAGTAACTGCGGCTGTTCCAACAATTTTTCCAAATTCGTTTCTCCAAGAAGAGGCATCACAATTGCAAATGTGATGGCGTTACTTCCCGGTTCAGTTATTTCAAGATATTCTCCAAAACCATAGAAATTTTTGAAAGTAAGCGCTTCGCGTCTCATCGTTTCTCGAATGTTTACTACTGAATTGACAAGCTTTCCCACTCTATTTTCAGCATACTCAGTTTTCATCACACATTCTTCAGAAATACCCCCATTCGTCTTGCAATAAAGGGCTCGAAAAACTTTTCCCCAATTCCCTTGGCCCAAGAGTTTTCCCTTAAATAGATACCCCTCTGCTACCTTGTACACTGTATGAGTCAAATGGTTTTGGGGCAAATAGACTTTGTGGTTCGGATAGGCCTCGGCTAATCTCCAAAAGTAGCGACGCTCCTTCTCTGAAAACTCAGACTGCCCATTTAGTGAAAAAAGCGGGGCAGCCAGCACGGCAAATACCATAAATAAATTCCTTTTAAAAAAAGAAATTATACTTATTATCTAAGATAAAAACAAGGTTTAAAGACATAAATGGACTTAACTTAATCACGACTTAATCATGTGTCCTTTAAGCGAGAATCGATTGTCTGGAAGATCTGGGCCTTTAAATCAAGGAGGTACCCATCTAAGGCAATATCATCCCCTTCACCTCGAGCTATGTAGCCTATGAGCGCTTGAATCCCTGCATCGTACATGTCGTAGAGTTCAGATTTGGTTTCAGAGTCTAGTACGGGAGACTCGATGATTTCAAAGAGATCCTTCTCAAAAACATCAAAGCTGGGCTCTCTCGTCGAAATAAATTCTGCAACCCTCAATGCAGCCATATACTCATTGTGGACAGCCTCTAAAAGTTTGCCCACGCTCTCTTTGGTCGGATAATCCTGCCTTTTAATCTCGTGTAGGTTTCTGTGGATGTATTGATCAAGAGTATCGCGTACATAGTGACTTACAGCAATACCTTTGATCGCCGTTTTAAGTAACTTTTCTTGCTCTTCAAGTTCCCCGATCTCTTTTGTAAGAGGTGTCAAGTTTGCCTTTATCTCTTTTAGGGCTGCTTCATACCCTTTGAGGTCAATTCTATTCTGGCGATATTGCTGCCGCAAATTAACAACCTGATCTTGTATGAGCTTGCTGAGGAAGAGTTTGCTCTCTTGCTTCATCGATAGACGTCTCACGAAGGAAAGAGCCGTAGAGGCATGTAAATTGGTGAGCTTTTCTGCTTTGGGATCGAGCTGATGATCATACATTTTCACCTGAGTGAGCTTTTGTAGCTCGACAGTTTCTGTCTTTGGAGATTGGGGAATGGGCTGCTCTTCGCTTTCAGGTGACAGCACGAACTGATCGATCGCCACAATTTTTTTATTGATCTCCTTAAGCGAGTTGAGATAGCCTTCCTGGATATCTTTCAGTATGACCGCTCCGCCCTCTATCAGCTTTTGGCTCATTAGCTTTTTCTCGTCTTCAGTAAGATCAAGTTTGCCGATACTTTTTATGCGAGCGGTAATGTAGAAGTTTACCTTCCGATAGCCTGTGATTTGCTGATCGAGCTTATTTAACCCTTTCTCAACCTCTGGCAACTCCATATCCATGAGCTTGACAACACTTTTTCTCAGAAGTGCTTCAAGCGCCACCTTCTCTTCTGCCGAAAAGGGGCTATCGGTGATAACTTTTAGCTTATCTTGAATAAATTCGTCACATTTCTTGCTAACTTCAGGATGTATTGCTGCCTTAGGAGGCTCTTGGCCCTTAAAGGGCCTTTGTTCAGGCAATGAAAATTGGGTACCTTGAAAGTCTGTCATGGGTATTCCCTCATATTCTCTAGAAAACGAGACCCACCTCTATTATATCAAATTACTATTTTAGCAACTGGATATTTGTGCTAAATATGAGGTATTGGCAAACTATCTGGGCATGCACCCTGAATGTGGCGTACTATCCCTTCGTCGCACAAAAACCGCTCACGATCTCGCAGCACTTTATGGCGAGCCTGAAGCAATACACACACCACCCACCCTGCGTTTAATTGAAGAGGCCCTGATCGATCAGTCAACGCACCAGCACGCCACACGTACAGTGACGAGCGATCAGCTACACCAAGCGCTCAGCCTGCACCTTACTGACACAACTTGCGATGCAATCCTCGCGGTTCTGCTATCGGGCTACTTTCTTGGACACGATCATCCTTTTGAAAACCTGTGCCAGCACTTGCTAAAATTGGCACATCCCCTCTGCCAACGCCAGCCTCCTCCAGCCTTTTCTCATGTAGTTTGGCTAAATAGCTTTTTTGGGAATGTCAAAAATCACCATGGCTCTTCGATGGAACGGGCCCATGCCTATCTTAAGCTCTTGCAACAAGAAATTGCCCTGCAAAGTACGAAAGATAATCCCAGCTGCAGGATATTTTACGAATGGAGTGCACTTTGTAGACAACTGTTACCACACTTGCCCGATAATGCTGTTGAGATCGCGACCAAGGCCTTTGCAGGTTGGTTCATGACTGGGGTGCATTCTCCGGATGAAATTGCCGCTGTCTATTCATTCTTGGGCGGCTTTTTTTTGCCCTATGAGATGTATGACACGCTAAAAAATCTGCTGGCCCATATTGCGCTTGAGAAACATGAACTTGGGCTGCTCCTCACGATACTCTGGTCCAAACAGCCAGTCGACAGCATGTCAGGATCCATGATCTTGCAAACCTTTGATAAACTGATCACTCAGCTAGAAACAGCTTCCAAGTTAGATCTCTTCAAAAAACATTTGATTATTTTCTATAGACACATTTCTCAAATTCCTGTAACCAGAAACCGAGATTGCCCAAACTTCAGGTCTCAAACTATCCTTGAGATGGCTACGCGCATTGCAACACGTCTTGGCGGAGGGAACTAATCTTATGCTGTACTTCATTTCGAGCATCTGTCTCGTTCTCTTTTTGATTTTTTTCTTTCAGCGGAGCCTGATCTACTTTCCTGAGTATAGTGACCTCACGCCAGAGATGGCGGGGGTGGCAGAAATGAAAACGGTGCTGCTAAAAACCGAGGATGGCCTCCAAATTAAGTCATGGTATGCGCCCCCAAAGGTGCCAGAGAGTCTTACTATCGTCTATCTTCACGGAAATGCTGGCCACATTGGGTATCGAGCAGCGCTCGTAAAACCATACCTCAACGTAGGTTATGGGGTCTTTCTTCTTACCTATCGAGGCTATAGCGGCAATCCTGGAAAGCCCTCTGAAGAGGGGCTTTATGCGGATGCGCGAGCAGCGTTAGAATTTCTAAAAGGCAAGTCAGTGGTACTTTTTGGAGAATCTATTGGTTCGGCCGTGGCCATTCAAATGGCCTTAGAATACGATGTAAAGGCAATTATTTTGCAATCACCCTTTACCTCCTTGGCAGATGTTGGCGCGTATCACTATCCATTTTTACCCGTAAAATGGCTCCTCAGAGACGAATTTCAATCCCTGGAAAAAGCGCCAAAAGTTCACATTCCGGTTTGTATCATTCACGGCCAAAACGACGGCATCATCCCCAAAGAGATGGCACTAAAGCTCTTTTCAGCTTTTTCAGAGCCCAAAACGCTGCTTCTTGTCCCCTATTCCGGACACAACGACCTCTACGAGCCCAGAGCTGTAATTGAGTTTATCCAAAAGCTTGAACATATTCCGCCTTCTTAATTATTCTGTATTCACTATGTCTACACCACAAAAAAGAGTCTATGATTCCTCCTCCCGAAAAAGAGAGGCACAAAAGACCAAAAATCGCATTTTGGATTCCGCTAAAGCCCTATTTGAAGAAAGGGGTTTTGAGAAGGTAACGATTCAAGATATTGCCCAAAAGGCCAATGTATCTGCTCCTTCGGTCTACGCCATTTTTCTATCAAAGCGCGGTGTGCTGTTAGCATTGATGGACGAAGCCTTTTCTCCTGATCAATTTGATGCACTTGTAAAGCAAGTTGCAGCTGAAAAATCCCCACACAAGCGTTTTGAGATCACAGCTAGCCTCTGCCGACAACTCTACGATGCCGAAAAGGCGCAGCTTTCGCTGCTTCGAGGAGCTTCGACTTTAGATCCTCAATTTAAAGAATTGGAAAATGAACGAGAGCAGCGCCGCTACGATCGACAAAAAGAGACGGTGGAGTCGATGTACAAAGATAAGGCTTTCGCAGAATCTTTCACACTGTCTGAAATTCGAGATATCCTCTGGACCTTTACTGGTCGCGATGTTTATCGGATGTTCGTCCTCGAGCGAGGCTGGTCATCAGAGGCCTATGAGAAATGGTTGGCAAAACAGCTCTGTCAATCCCTTTTAAAAAATTGACCTTGCGATTACGCGCAAGGTCCTGGAGTTTGGACATTTTAGCTACAAAAGCGTGTTTTGGGAGTGCGGTGGCTCGACACCGCTTTTCGCCTCGAGGCTTGACTCGAGGCATCGTCAAGCCGACGCCTAAGAAAGCTGCGTCAAGCCGCAGCACTCCCAAAAATGTCCAAACTCCAGGAGCTTGCTTTCAAGCAAGGTCAGATCGACTAGCCCAGCTTGTAGGGCACAAGGCGCGAGCGGCCGTTGTGTGCTTCCATGAGATAGACTCTTTGACCTTCAAAGATGCGAGGCTCAGTTCCCTGCACGACAGTCTTCAATGTCCCATTATCAAGCTCTACAAGATATTCTAGGGCTTTTTGTGTCTTTAACCCCTGTTCGAGAGCAGCACCTCCTGTAGCACCAGCTAAACCTCCTGCTACTTCGGCGACAATAGTGCCTGCACCGTGACCAATCGTCGAGCCAAGCAAAGCCCCTGCAATGCCACCACCAACAACGCCTGTGGTATTATCTTGCAAGCCCTTTTCATTAGTTACCGTGACTTCGCGCACCCGTTTTACAATTCCAAGATAGGTCGTCGTGGCAACACCAAAGTTTTGACTGTCATAGACATCAGGCGAAGTTTCTCGAGCACAACCACATAAACAAAGGGAAAATAGCGCCAGCATAGAGAGTTTTTGCATAAGAGCCTCCTTTTTTGACCCCCTATAACGATTGACAGATATAAATTAAATTGTTTATTTATAGGGCATGAGAAAGGAGTGAACGAATGGCAACTGTAGATATACATCGAACCAAGCAAGCAATCAGCGAATTTAACAGCACAAAGCCGACAAGGCAGTTGAAAAGTGTGCTCGATCAGGGCAGCATTTATCTCGTCTGTGAAAAGGCATCCAAGCGAAACATTTTATCCTGGTTTACATCAGCACGATCACCTGGAAATTGGCTCTTTGAAGCTGAAGCCTTAGCCCAGCTTCTTTCACTTGCGCTCGACTACAACTGCCAAGAACTTTTGCAGACACTTCTACAAGAAAATGCCCTTCTTCAAGATCAAAAAGATCAGCTCCTCATTGAAGCATGCGAAAAGGGAGCTACCTTCTGCATTGAACCACTTATCCAAAAAGGTGCCAATGTAGACGCCCACAACCTCACAAAACATAAAAAGGGCTGGACACCGCTGCTGCATGCTGTAAAACGCGGCGACAGAGTTAGCTGCGAAATTCTCCTAAAACATGATGCCAATGTAGATATTGGCTTCTTTGGCTTTACACCCCTCATGCAGGCCTGCCAAGATGGCCATTTGGAGATCGTAAAATTGTTGATGAAGCACAAAGCAAGCCTCCTAAAGCAAAATGACAACGACAAAATGTCCCCTCTTGCCTGGGCCTGTGCCTTCGGCCAAAAGCGCGTCGTTGAAGAGCTTGTCAAACACAAGTGTGATGAGCAGATCCAGCTTGCCAATAGAAATGGAGATATGCCTCAATTGGTCGCCTCAAAATGCGGCCATAAAGAGATTGCAGAGCTCTTACGCACATTGGCCGACTAGCGGCTAAAAGCGCAGGCCAATGCCAGCATACGCTACATAGACATTGCGATGGGCTCTATCAAGTGAGCGCACTCCCAATGTCACCGTCTGTGCCTGCAGCAAGTTGTCATTGATCATGTGATAGTACTGGCATCCTACGTCAAGATACCAATTGCCGAAGCTCTTGGGTATGAAGTTGATGGCTACTTCGCCCCGTAAGCCTGTGGAAACGACACCAAATTTCGCTCGTTCGTTTTTCAAACCAAGCTTTCCGCCATTCCAAAAGTTTGCCGGTCCTGTCGTGATCCATGTTGGCAAAGAGAGCACCAGATTGACATCGTATTTATGTAAATCCCAAGTTGGTACCAACCCCAATTCGACATCGTAGGTATGTCCACGTTTACCAACCACAACTGTGGAATCCCCTGTGACGGCCCAAAAGAGCTTTGCATAGGGTTTAAAGGCGATCGGAAATTGCCTGTAGCTATCGTCGTAGGCCAAGGTAAACTCGATATTTTTTTCAGGTTTGAAATTGCCGGGCGGGCTGACAAATTCTATAAATTGCACGCCAAAAGTACAATGTTTGGCAAAGGTAACATTTGTCCCAAAGCCCCAATCAAGCTCATTCCACGCGCCTGCAGTTTTATGGTGCTGTTTGCTCCAAAAGTCGTTCCAAATAAAGCCAAAAATCGAAACGTTGTTAATGAATTGTTCAGGATTTTTGTAGACATCAAAAGCAAGCCCCAGGAGCGTTTGGGTTGTCACTCCTGTATTCGTCACGTAAAGACCGCGCGGAGTCACATAGTCATTCTTGACACGAAACTCAAGAAAGCCATGGATATTGGAATTGGTGACTTCTTGCGTGGGAACTTCTTGGGCAAATCTCTCTTCCAACGCAGCCGCAGACAAGCTAGATGTCAACACGATCAAAGAAATGCAAAAAGCTCTCATACCCCTTCTCCTAATGTGAAAAAGTGGGATGCTAAAGCAGATCGCAAGTTCTCTTCAACAGGAATTGAAAATTTAACAGGATGGGCACGATACGCATCAGGCTAAGGTCTCAAAGATAAGAACGATATAACGATGATAACGATAAGAATAAAAGAAGAAGACCGTTCTATTTCTTCTTTCATCATTCTTATCGTTCTATCGTTTTTACCGTTGAGATTTCAGTCATCTCTTTTTATTGCTCGGATTCTGCCTATCCTGTTAAATTTTACTCAGCGGATAGAGTCGTAGCCTTTTACGACGCCCTCTTTTGAAAGGACGATCTGCCAAAGCTGGATTTTGCGTGCACGAAAACAGCCAGCGCATGAGAGAAGGTAGTACTTCCACATGCGATAAAAGCGCTCTCCATACTTGGCCTTGAGCGTAGGCCAGGCCTTGTCAAATTGCTTGAACCACGCCATCAAGGTATGGTCATAGTAGGCGCCAAAGTTGTGCCAATCTTCCATCACAAATTCATTTTCTATTGCTTCACCAATCTGGGCAATCGAAGGAAGTTGACCGTTGGGGAAGATGTACTTATGAATCCAGGGATCAGTAACGAGCGAGGAGCTGTTGCGACCGATGGTGTGCAATAAAAAGAGCCCACCGGGCTTTAGGCAGTTGTTGATCACCTTAAAATAGGCGACAAAATTTTTCTTGCCAACATGCTCAAACATGCCCACAGAAACCACGCGATCGTAGGTTCCCTCTATGTCTCGATAATCCTTCAGTTCAATCTCTACAGGAAGCCCAGCGCATAAAGTGCGGGCATGCTCTGCCTGATTTTCCGAGAGCGTTATGCCAACGACAGAAACTCCATAATACGTGGCAGCATGCTTTGCAAATCCTCCCCAGCCACAGCCGATGTCGAGCACCTTCATGCCAGGCTTTAAGGACAGCTTTCGACAAATCAGGTCAAATTTGGCAATTTGTGCTTCAGCAAGAGTAGTTGCATTTTTCCAATAGGCGCAGCTATAGACCATCAAGGGATCGAGCATCTCTTGATAGAGGTCGTTGCCAAGTTGGTAATGCTCTTCAATTACCTTTTTTGCTCCGATCTTATCTTGTAAGTTAAATAAAAAGGCTTTGAGCGCGGTCCAGTGCATGCCCCAGGTGGGCTTTACCTTTTCTTCAAGTTCGGCGCGAAAGAGATGAAACATAAACTGGTCTAAGTGTGGTGAGTCCCACCAGCCATCCATGTACGACTCTCCAAGTCCCATGGAACCCTGCGAGAGCACGCGATCGTAAAATTTCTCATTGTGTACAACAATATCCCAGGGCCGTGAGCCGCCCACTTTAATATCGGCTTCTGCAAAAAGAGCTGTGATGAGTCTTTTTGACTCGGCCAAATTGGAGCCTGAATTGCGTTTGCAAGATCCTGTGGTAAGAAGAATAAAACAGCAGAATGTACAGATAAGTGCTTTATACATTGTGTAGACTCGTATGCTAATTTAACATTAGAGTACACAAAGGGCCATTTTCTAGTAGAGGATTTTTGGATAGAGCTTTGTCGCTACAGCAACAAGGCCAAAGAAAAGAGCACCATTGACCATGAAGTCAA
>Ga0187893_10009830_pt1 | contig 14537 bp, 8 predicted proteins | sample MA1701074metaG_FD_139574 | JGI IMG/M metagenome (GOLD analysis project Ga0187893, IMG submission 139574) | White microbial mat communities from a basaltic lava cave in the Kipuka Kanohina Cave System on the Island of Hawaii, USA - MA170107-4 metaG ...
CGCCTCACGGCGACGCAGTTACAGTTGGTTACAGGCCGGAGAGCGTATACCTGAAGAGGACTCTCACCTCTCCGATCAAACACGCTTTCAGGCGCACGTAGGGACGCGGTGCCCCGCGTCCGGTCTCTGCTTGAAGCTGCGGACGCGGAGCAGCGCGTCCTTGCCCTTGATCTTCACTCTAAAGCGGAGACAAACGAGCAGGGCACGCGGCGCCATCTTATATCACGCCGCAGCTGATAGTTGATCTTCTGCCATGAACTTCGGGTTTTCTGACTGGGCAGCTGCCGCAACGTCCGGTATGATTTGACTCGAGCTCTCTGCCGCCCGCACTTCAAAGCGCTGGAGGGAGACCGAAATGACATCCAAAACCCGGGCTCTCTCGCTGGTTTTCCTTCTTTTTGGATCGCTTCTCACCATCGCGCCGTCCGCTGCCCAGACCAAGCGGACCCCGTCACCCAAGCGAGCACACAAGCAGGAGGTTTCTGTGCCTGATCCTCCGCACGATCCCAAACAGCAGGTAATGGAGTTGCTTCCGCTTCTATCCGAGCGCATTGATACCCTCAAGTCCCCGGTCTGGAAAGTTCGCTTGAAGACATCTCTGGCTCAGCTACTAGCGCTCAACAACCCGGAAGCCGCCCGACAGTTGTTTGAGCAAAGCCTCCAAGTCTTGGAGGCGATCCCCGTCCGTCGCCCCAGAGATACTTCATACTCTGCCGAAGCGGTTCACGCCGTCGAACTGAATTCTTTACGCAGCGAAGTGCTTATGCGAGCCGCTGTCGCCGACCCGCAGTCTGCAGAAGCACTCTTGGAGACGATGGCAAACTCAGCACCTGCGGAACCATCCGAGGTCGAACGCTTGCATCGAAGGAGATCCGATATCATTGGCCAAGTGAGCTTTGCACTCGCCAAGGAGCAGCCCGAATTGGCGGCGCAGTGGATGGAGAAAAGTGCGCAAACCGGCTTCACAGTTTGGACGCATCTGGCACTGGGAACCCTTCGCCAGGAAAATCCCAAATTGGCCGACGCAACCTTCAACAGAACGCTGTCACAATTCGAATCTGATCCAGGAGCCGACCTCCAATCCGTTTCGGCTCTCGGCAGCTATTTGTTTTCGGGCACGAACCCGGCAATGTTCCTGCTCGCTGGTAGGCCCGGCGAAGACGGGCAAGAGATCGGATTCGACTTGGAAAGTATGGGTCTTTCAGGACTCAATTCTCGTTCTGGCGATCCCGATCCCGAGTTAGTTTCACGCTATCTGAATCTGGCTTACGAACGTTATATCGCCAGTCTGTCGGCGCTCTCTGCGGGCCCAGTCACAGCAGAGAATCCCGAACTTCAAGGTGTGTTAACCAGCCTCCCGATGGCAGCCATGCTGCGACCATTGCTGGCCAAGCATCTGCCCGAGAAGGCAGCGAGTCTTCAGGTACGGCTGAACGAGCTGAGCAGGTACTTTTCGAATGAAGATGGAGCAACGCTGGAAAAGACCTTGGATTTGTTGGCTTCGATTGGCGACCCGGAAAAGCGGTCCCAGTGGCAGGCTGACGCGAGTCCGGAAAATCGAGACTCGCGATACTACGATCAAGCGATGAAGGCCATTCGGGAAGGTCGGACGGCAGACGCAGCAGCCATCATCGACAAGGTGAAGAACGAAGAGCTGAAGGCGAATATGCGTGCATCCCTGGTCTCCAGCCAGATCAAGGAGGCCATCGAGCAGGGCCAACTCGAAAGTGCGTCCGCGCAGGCGCGAACGTTGTCTGAGACTTCGCGGCGCATTCCGTTTCTCATTCAGATCGCGGACAAGTACACGAAGCTCAAAGCGTCGGAGCCTGCGTTGTTGTGCCTCACCGAAGCCGAACAACTGCTCGACCAACTTGAGCCACATTTCCGTTTGCATTTCGAAGTGGAGATCGTCGAGAAGATGGCAAGGCTTGATTCTGAGCGCGCCTACCAGTCAGCGGCTCGACTGGTGGAGGAAATCAACAAAGCAGGCGTGACCAGGAGCGGGCCGAGTCCCTACCGCGACGGGCCAGACCTGATGGTCGCCAACACGCTTCTCAGCAGCCAAAGCTTTGCACTGCTGGCTGAAGCCGACTTTAACGCCGCACTGGCGCTAGCCCAATCGATTGTCCGGCCCGAGACCTCGATTGCCGCTCAGTTGGGCGTGTGTCGTGCGGTTCTGTCAAATGCCAGACAGAGGTCTCGCAAGAAGTAAGCCATTTCACTCCGCTTCCTATAGCGCCGAGGAAGCGTCCCACTTGGGGACTTCTGCCAGGCACCTAGGGCGCACTGATTTCTTTACCCTCCTAAATATTTCGATTGAACTCCAGGGGCTATCTGCCGCGTGAGAAAGGAACAGGTGTTGTGCTCATCTTTCGATGTCAACCGATAGGCCACTGGTCACGTCACCGCTGATGGTCGCTCTTGAGCCATCACCTCTGAGGTTTTCTGCTGAGCGGCTTCTGCAACGGCCGGTACGATTTGAAGTGGCGCTTCCAATGCCTGCAATTCTAGAACGTACGGATGGAGGCTCAAATGGCAGCCAAAACGCGGGCTCTCTTTCTGATTTTGCTCTTGCTCGGATTGACTCATACCACTTCCTCCTTCTCTGCCCAGACCAATAGGAAGCCGTCATCCAAGCACGCACTAAAGCAGAAGGTTACGGTGCCCGAACGTCCGCAAAACAACGAACAGCAGGCAATGGAGCTGCTGCCGCTATTGTCCGAACGCATTGATACCCTCAAGTCCCCAGCCTGGAAGGGTCGTCTGAAGGCATTCCTGGCGGAACTTATGGCAGTGCACAACGCGGAAGGCGCCCGGCAACTGTTCCAGCAAAGCGTGCAAGTCTTGGAGGCAGCGCCGATCCGTCGTTCACAGGATGGCGAGGGAATAGCCGCTTGGGAGGTAAACTCCGTTCGTAGGGAGTTACTGACCCGAGCTGCCATAGCGGACCCACGATACGCCCAAGAGCTTGCGGAGCATCTCAACTACACAGCACATGCGGAATCGGCCGACGCCGAAGGTCTGGCCCGGAGGAAAGCCCGCATCGTGGGCTCTGTGGGAATCGAACTCGCCAAAGAACAACCCGAGCTGGCCGCGCAATGGGTGGAAAAGAACCTCGCGACCGGCGTCTCACTGTTTACTTATCTGACGCTGGAGGAGCTACACCAGCAGAATCCCCAACTCGCTGACGCCACGTTCGGCAAGGCGCTTTCTTATCTGGAGTCTGATCCTGCCGCCAGTAGCCGGTCCGTCATGGCTTTGGGCAGCTATTTGTTTCCGCGCATGGCACAGGCATTATTCATCGTTGGTAGTGCGGCCGACGAGGAAGATCGACAAATGGGGTTTGACTTGACTGGGACACGTGCCGCTAATCGTAATCTTCCGGCTGCTGATGCTGACCCAGAACTTCTTTCTCGCTACCTCAATCTGGCGCATGACCGCTATGTGGGAAGCTTGCCGGCGCTCTCCTCGGCCCCGATCAGGGCAGAGAATCCCGCGTTTCAGAGCATGTTCGCCAATCTTCCGATGGCCGCCGTTCTACGGCCCTTGTTGTCAAAATATCTTCCCGAGAAGGCTGCCAGTTTTCAGGCCCGGCTCAACGAGTTGAGCAAATATTTTTCCACTGAAAATGGACCAACTCTGGAGAAGACGCTGGATATGTTCGCTTCCATCGGAGAGCCGCAAAAGCAGGCCAACACGCAGGCAGAAACCACTTCAGAAAATCAAGACTCCCGGCACTACGACCAGGCAATGAGCGCCATTCGGCAAGGGCGGACCGCAGAAGCAGTAGCCATCATGGACAAGGTAAAGAAGGAAGGGATGAAGACGAATCTCCGCTCAGCCTTGGTTTCCAGCCAGATCAAGCAGGCCATAGCGCAGGGTGAACTGGAAAGCGCGTCCGCTCAAGCGCGAACCCTTACAGTACCGTGGCAGCAGATTCGCTTTCTTATTGAAATCGCCCAGCAGCATACCAAGCGAAAAGAAGTGGCGCCTGCGTTGCTCTGTCTCACGGAAGCCGAGCAATCGCTCGCCAAGCTCGCAGGCCATTCGCGATCGAAGTTTGCCTTGGAGATCGCGGAAAAGATGGCAAAGATTGATGCCGCGCGTGCTCACCATTCAGCAGCCCGCTTAGTCGAGGAGATCAACCGAGCGGGCGTGAGCAAGGTCGGGCCTGGTGCTTATCATGACGGCCCCGCCGTCGTGATTGCGCATGACCTTCTTCGCAGTGACTGCTTCAAGCTCCTGGCCGAAGCCGATTTTAACGCCGCATTGGCGCTGGCCCAATCGATTGTCCGGCCCGAGACCTCGATTGCCGCGCAGTTGGGCGTGTGTCGTGCAGTTCTGTCAAATGCCATACAGAGTTCTCGGAAGAACTAAGCCTCGCCACCTCCTAGACATTTTGATTGAACCTCGACGCTGCTCGCAGCGTAGCAAGGGCAAAGAACCCCAGCTGAGAGGATGCCATGCGATTCCACCTAAACTTCCTTGCGTGCGCTACGCTGATGTCCTGCCCTTCCCTATCAACAGCGACCGAAAAGCCAACGGTCGAACAGATCATGGAAAGGGTCGCGGCGAATCAGGATCGCGCCCAGGACCTGCGCCGTGAATTTGTCTACCGTCAGAACGTAGTTGTCCGCCTCACGCGCGGCAACAAGAAACTCGTTCGCGAAGAGTTGCGCGAACTCCAGGTTACACCGACGCCTGAGCAAACTGAAAAGACCCTGGTTCGCCTTCAGGGAAAGTATGAGAAGGACGGAAACATGCTGGAGTATGACCAACTTGGGTTTCGTCCCAAGTCATTCGATCTGGATGGGGAACTCCTTGACGCCTTTGCGGAAGAATTCACTGGAGACGAGAGATCGCGCGACGGAATCGCTCGAGACTTTTTCCCGATGACCAGCCACAAGCAAGACAAGTACCGCTTCCATCTGAAGGGCGAAGAAGCATATCGAGGCAGGTCTGTTTACCGAATTGTCTTTGAGCCCTCTGGAAAAGGTTGGGAAGAGTTTGGGAATGCTCCCTGGAGTGGGGATCTCTTGGTGGATCGGGCTGAGCATCAGCCCGTCGTGATAACCACGCGGATGGCCAAGAACTTGCCGCTAGCCGTCAAGGTGCTGCTTGGAACCAATGTTCAGCGGATGGGATTCAAGAGCACTTACGAGAAGTTCGACGAAGGCGTGGTTCCCCGTCAGCTACGGTGGCGAGTTCACGCTCAAAGTAATTTTCTTCTACAAACGCAACATTGCCGTCGCGGTTAAGAACAGCGACTTTCAGCGCACTGTTGTCTCCACTCGACTAACCTTCGACGATCCCTTGCAGATCATCCAGCCCCTCGAGCTACCAGAGATACGGTCGCTGTTGTTCCGGGCTGAGGCACCTTAACCCTCCAACCGAGTCACTGACTGTAAGAGCCCCACGACGGAGCGATAGATGGCAGAATCTTCGCTGGCACGAGGACCTGCGACGTTTAGGATGGACGCATCGACAGCTCGAAGCCACTCTGAAAGCTGAGTCGTCGCCGAGACCTGAGGCGTCACCGAGAGGTCGATATGAAGCACGGGTCGCTCCAGCCTTTGCGCTTCTTCCAGCGTCAGAAGCGAGCCGCCTCGCAGGGGTCCGTGCGAAACAATCAGTGTGGCGTCGGAGTCGCGAACGTTGAGGGCAGTTCGAACTGAGGGATCAGAGGACTCAGTCTCGACGAGACCTGCGTAATGCAGGGAAATGGGGCCATCCTCGGCCCATCGACCTTTAGGAATCCAACCTCCAATCACGAGCCCATGTTCGAGTGCGACGTCGAGGGCCGCCCGATCGGCGCCTGTTTGGCCGCCTGAAACAATTCTCCTGAGCATGGAATTATTGAACCGGATACTCCAACGAGACGATCCCCGTCTTGTATACCTTATGGCCAGTTAACTTGAGCTTAGTCCGCTTCCGTGGAGGTGGAAACAGCGGGATTCCTCCTCCGAGGAGAACGGGTACGACAGCCACCTCCACTGTGTCCACAAGCTATGCTTCGGCCAGACCGCGAAACAGTTCGCCGCCAGCAAACAGCCAGATGTCCTTCCCAGGCTGCTGGCGAAGAGCAGTAAGCGTCTCCTGCCACTTCTCACTGACGATGGTGACTTTCGGATAGTCAGATTCCTGCAAGGTCCGCGAAAAGACGAACGTCTTCATTCCCGGCATCGCGCTGCCACCTTCATGCGCCATGGTCTCGAACGTCCGCCGCCCCACCAACAAGGTATCAAACTGGTCGAAGATTGCACTGAAGTCGATGTCGGGATCAATCGTGATCCAGTCCGCTTCGCCCTTTGGCCCTGCGATATACCCATCCAAACTGGACGCAACCGCGTAACGAATTCGTCGCATAGGCACCTCCACGTTACTTGGTGTATTCCGAAAATTAGCCGGTCAGCTGGATAGCTGCAAGATAACGGTTGCTAGTCTTCCCCGTAGGAAAGGGGGCAAATGCCAAAAGGCCTTTGGGGGGTGTCTTGGTGTATAGGGGAAAGCCGACAGACACCTGGCGTTAGTGGTGTCTGAACCGCACGGAATCAAAGAGTCGCACTCGATGATTGCGCATGACTATCGCTGGAGTCATGATGCTTCATGAACACAACGCCTTGTTGATCGACAGAACGAGTTCCTTGGACCGCTATCTCCACCGCAGACATGCAGACGACGCATGTCTGCGCCACCCGGCGTTAATTTACCAATGCTAAAAATCTGCTCGGTTGCAGCGTTCTGTTATTGTCTTTGAAGTTGCACGGCTGTCAGCCCATCAGAATCCAACGCTTTGGTGTTATCCAGTCCGCTCCAGGGGCTACGGCAATCTCTCGCCAATCCAACTGAATGAACTGCGAACCCTTTCTTCGACGAGATGCAAGGAATTCAAGTACCTCGTAGTGGTTCGCGATGCTGTGTTCAAGTTCCTTAGATTCGACGCCGCAGCTTCCCGCGCCGCAAATAATTAGCGGAAGAGTGTCATCATGGACGGATGGGTCTCGCACAATCGTTTCTCTGACTTGGGGTTTGTGTTTGTGCCCATGAAGAACAACGTGAAACCCTGCTCGCTCAAGAAATCTTTCAACGAGTGCACTATCTCGAATGGTTGACTGATCGTGCCAGTGCTCGCTGCCCTTGGTCAGCACTATCGGTTCCGGATAAGGGTGCAGGTGGTGATGAAGCACCGCGCACAGATTGCACGACTTATCAAGCCCAAGAGGTTGAATTAGGGCCTCCGCGTTCCTTATCTGCTTGCCTGAAACGAATCCGTAATGATGCTCTTGTGTTTCGTAGACACACGAATTCAATGAGACGAAATGTATACTAAGATCCGCAAACGTTGCGACTGAGATGATGTCGGTCGCCTTGGGCCGTTCCCCTGCAACAGTGAAGTCCCATTTGATCCGCGGGTAGAGATGCGCAAATAACTCCTTACCATAGAACTTCCTCAGAAAGGACAAGTAGTTGTCGAAGCGACGCGCCGGATCAATCGCAGAGCTTGCCCAATCTACGTCGTGGTTGCCCGGGCAGATAATTACTCGCTCCTTTGGAATGCTGAGGTCACTGCACACCGACTCAAGAAACGCATGTGCCTCATCAAATTCCGCCAATGTTGCCTGGTAAGTGAGATCCCCGGAAACCACGAGGACAATGCGGGTAGAGTCATACCGAAAATAGCTGTTTTCTTCGACAAACTCGTTGCGTAGGTGTTGAGCGAGGGGAAGTGAGTAATCTCCGTCTTCGAAACGATGCATCCTTATGGTTTTGCCATCCCCAGCGCTTCTGCTGCCGAAATGGATGTCGGACAAATGGACTACTACCGGCAATGAACCACGATCGGATGCAACTGCATCCGGTTCCGATTCCGCTTGAGGCGTTCTCACAGAATCACGCAAAGATCGCAACCACTTCGCCATCTCTGCCGCATGGGAAGGGCGAAATCCCAATGTGCCAAACAGTTCTATCTGATCTGCAGGTGACAAAATGTTATTTGGTGACGTCGCGAGAGTATACGCGCGCTCAAAATGTGCCTTTGCCAGCGCCAAGTCTCCTTCGACAAACTTTGCTTCTCCAGACACTAGTTCCTTCCATTCGTCTGCTACATTAATGGCTGACTGTTGGAGATCTTTATACAAGGAAGAGTACAATTCCATGGCCGGCTTGGGTACTGTCGGTGCATTCAAGAGCACCGCGGCGGCTTGGTTTACTCGCATGTACAGATTGTTTGGGGAGAGGCGAGCTCCGCGTGCGTATAGTTCGGCAGATTCAGCGAACTGGCTGCGTCGCTTCAGCAAGCCAGCAAGCATTCCAATGGTCTCTGGATCGTAGGAATTCAACTCCAGGGCTCTCCGAAACGACTCTTCAGCAGATTCATAATATTCCTCGCCGCGATTGCGCAGATACCATCCCAGCCGTCGATGCAGTTCATAGTCGCTTGGTCTAGCAGCGATCGCGTTTCGAATGACATCACAGGCCAGCTTCCAGTCCTGTGCATCCGAAAGCCGGTCGGCCAGTTGCGCTAAAGCAAACGGCGGAAGCGGAGTAAGGTGCTGAGCCCATGCCCAGACCCCGATCAACTGGTCAGAATTGCGCGCTCTTTCAACTCTTAGCCGTAACTCCTGTTCGAATGCCGCGGTGTCTAGTCGGGGACTTGAGACAACACCGTAACGAATAAGAAAGTCCTGTACCGGGTTTCGACTGTCGTCACTGTCTAGTAGTTGAAGGACCTCGCGCAGTTTGTGAAGGGAGGCTTCGGGCGACTGCGCGTCATAAAACAAGATACGTTGATCGCGGAAATCGAACGGAATCGCGACGCCCTTGTTAGCAATGAGAACCGTCGGTCCTGCATTCATAGCTTGGCGAACGCCAAGTTCATAAAACACGTTCGCGTTTGGAGCACTGATGTCGCCCAGCACTACATCGGCAGTGTACAGCTCTTTCAGATACTGATCGCTTATACGTCCAGGTATCCCAATTTCATCTATGCGTAGTACCTCATAGCCAGAATTTTTGCCGGCGGGAGCAATCAGCTCCCTATAGACTCGGTCAAAGTCCAAGTATGCGAGCGTGGTCGTCGACTGCTCGACCTTTCGATTCCCGAACGGCATGATTACAAAGAGTCGCCTTGTTTCTTTGGGCATGAGGGTATTCAAAAGCAGCTTGATAGGAGATGGACAAGCCATCCGCACAAGCTACTCTTTGGCATTGGCTGTATGCGGCTTCCCTTCCGGGCTCCGGTTTAACTATGGTGTAAGGCATTTGGGCTGTCAACCTCCTTGGTTCTCGCAGCATTGAGCGTTCCTCTGCTTCTTCCTGCACCGGGTTGCTCAAGCTCTCAGTCACGCTCCTATGCGAGGGCCTCACCGCTGGCACGGGCCACCACCCTCTATGCGCGACTGCATCTAGAGCTGACTGTAGAGCACCAAATCCTGTTTGCGTAATTGCTGGATTCCCGCCTCGGCTTACTATCCGCCGGGGTGATGTTCTTTCGCGGGAATGAGGAGTCGCCGCAAACCCCTCGCGGCCAACAATGTTTCTACCGACTAAGAGCCTCAATTTCGAGTTTGTGCCCCCTTTCCTGCATTGCTATACTACGTAGCATGTTGAAAGGAAAATTGTTCTTCCTGTCGGCGCTCCTTCTTGTCTTCGGCGGGCCGCTGAGTTTGGGTGCAGCGAAGCCTCAAGCAAACGCAGAGCAAAACGAATTTTTTGAGAGCAGAATTCGCCCGCTGCTGTCGAGCGAGTGCTTTGCTTGCCATGGCAACGAGATGCAGATGGCTAAGCTGAACCTGGCCACGGCTGCCGACTTCTTCAAGGGAGGCGAGAGTGGTCCCGTGGTGGTGAAAGGTGAGCCGGAAAACAGCCGGCTAGTCATCGCCATCAACTACCAGGGGCAAATCAAAATGCCACCCACCGGGAAGCTGAAAGACGCGGAGATCGCGGACCTGGTTGCCTGGATTAAGATCGGCGCGCCTTGGCCGGATGCGAGTGCGGCAGACGTGGTGGTTGAGAAGCCAAAGGGGTATCAGTTCACTGAGGAACAAAAGAGGTTCTGGGCGTTTCAGCCGGTGAAAGACGCTGCGCCACCAAAGGTCAAGAACCTGGCTTGGAGTAAGTCACCTTTGGATCGGTTCGTCCTAGCGGAGTTGGAAAAGAAGGGTCTCTCCCCTGCCCGCCCCGCCAGCAAGCTGGCGCTGCTGCGCCGTGCGACCTTTGACCTCACCGGCCTGCCCCCCACCGAAACAGAAATCGAAGACTTCCTCGCTGACCGTTCGCCCAACGCCTTTGCCAGAGTGGTAGATCGGCTGCTGGCCTCGCCGCGTTATGGCGAGCGCTGGGGCCGGCATTGGCTGGACGTAGTCCGTTACGCCGACTCCGCAGGCGCCGATGAAGACATTCGCTATCCCTACGCCTACCGCTATCGTGATTACGTAATCGAGGCGTTCAACAAGGATCTGCCTTACAACGAATTCATCAAGCAGCAACTGGCGGGCGATTTGTTGCCGGCCACAAAACCGGGTGAGGTGAACACCACGGGCATCATCGCCACCGGCTTTTTCCAGGTTGGGCCGAAGCTGCTGGCGGAGCAAGACAAGCCGAAGATGGTTTACGACATGGTGGACGAGCAACTGGATGTCGCCACCCGCGCTTTCATGGGACTGACCGTTGCGTGCGCCCGCTGCCATGACCATAAGTTCGATCCGATTCCGACCAAGGACTACTACTCGCTGGCGTCAATTTTTGCCAGCACAAAGTCACTTGCCAAAGTGGAAGGTACCGTCTCCCAGCTTTACTTCGCGCCGCTGGTGACAAAGGAAGTGGCCGATCGCTACAACGCGCATCAAGACCAGGTGAAGGCGAAGCAGGAAGAGATCGACGAGGTCACGAGTGTCGAGGCGGACCGGCATGCAGCTGCCTTGCGCGCGCAAATGGAGAAGTACTTGCCAGGGGCTTGGCAGTATGAAAATCGTCCCGGCTCGATGGCCGCTTTGAAACTAACCGATTATGCCCGGCAGCAGAACCTGGACGCGGTGGTGCTGGAGCGTTGGATTACTTATCTCAAGCCTTCCATCGACGTTCGTCCGCACCTCAAGCGTTGGTATGACGCTACTGACAACGCCACTGCGGCATTGAGTCGATCTGAAACGCAGCAAGCACTCCCTGAACCGCCGCCAGCACTGGCGGACGTGGCCCGCTCGTTCCAGGAGGAGTTGAGGGCCTTGACCGCGGAGAGACGGGAAGCCTTGCAAGCGCACAAAAAGCGAGTCGCGGAAGCTCGCCGACAGGGTATGCCGCGGCCCGAACGACTGAATCTCGATGTGGCCAAGCAACGCTTCCTGACGGACGTGACCGACAAGAAGGGTCCGTTGGCTTTGCCGGAAAATGAGTCCGAGAAGCTGTTTTCAGCCGAATCGCTGGCGAAGCTTGTGGAACTGCGCAAAGAGTTCGATGCTCTGAAAACTGCTTCGCCGCCTGAGCCGCCCATGGCTTGCGCCGTCGCCGAAGGGCCTTCTATTGAGCAGAAGGTTTTCATTCGCGGTAACTGGGCAAACCCGGGAGAGGAAGCTCCGAAGCAGTTCCTGCGGATTATTGCGGGTGAGCAACAAACGCCCGTGACCAAAGGTAGCGGTCGTCTAGAATTAGCCGAGTGGTTGATCCAACCCGACCATCCCCTGACCTCGCGCGTAATGGTAAACCGCCTCTGGCAATGGCACTTTGGTGAAGGGCTGGTGCGGACCCCGAGCAATTTTGGCAAACTGGGCGAAAAGCCCACACATCCTGAGTTGCTCGACTACCTGGCACGGCAGTTTGTGAAGCAGGGATGGTCGATGAAGGCAATGCATCGATTGATCATGCTTTCCAGCACCTATCAGATGGGCTCTGAGATTTCCAGCAAGGCGGCCGAGATGGATCCTGACAACCGGTTGCTTTCACACATGAACCGGCGGCGCCTGGACGCTGAGGAAATCCGCGACGGGATGCTGGCCCTCACTGGCCAACTCGATCTCACCGTGGGTGGCACGCTTCAGGCGGGCTTCGGCACTGATGGTGAAAACAGCAGCGGACGCCTGAGTGTTAATCCAGACACCAGCGTGCGCCGCACGGTATATCTGCCGATCCGCCGTTCCAACCTGCCGTCACTGTTCAATCTATTCGACTTCGGTGACGCCACGACGCCGGGCGAGGGCCGTGCTCGAACTAATGTTTCACCGCAAGCCCTGTATATGATGAATGGTGAAGCCGTTGGGAAGCGGTCCCAGGAATTAGCCCGAGCTCTTCTGGAAGGCAATCGCACCGACGATCAGCGGATCGCGCTCGCATACCGGCGAACCTTCGGGCGTAGCCCGACCGCGGAGGAGTCTCGCGAGTCGTTGGGCTACCTGGAAAGCTACCGAAGTAAATCATTGGCTGCAGCCCAGGCTAAAAGCGCCGTGACCACGCCAAAGCTGGATGCGTGGCAAAGTTTTTGCCGCGTGCTGTTGTCGTCGAATGAGTTTATTTACGTGGACTAGCCCGAAAGCTATCAGAGGTCGACTGTTCAGCATTTTTGTCCCCCTTGGACAAGGGGGACGCCGCGCTTTTTGCGGCAGGGGGTTTTTGACTCACGATTCGCAACCACTAAACCCCCCTGACGTCCCCCCTTGTTCAAGGGGGACGGATACTGAACGCTTGTTTTGGAGGATCCCTCTTTGATCGATTTTAAACACTGGAACGCAACGCAGCCGCTCTCCCGACGTGCCATGCTCCGGCAAGCGGCTTGCGGATTTGGGACGCTGGGACTGGCAGGCTTGCTGGCTGACACCCGACTCCTGGCTATGCCGGAAGGACCCGCCGCTGACGCACTCAGCAAGCCGCATTTCCAGCCCAGGGCCAAGCGCGTGATCTTTCTCTTCATGCACGGCGGCCCGTCGAGTATTGACACCTGGGATCCCAAGCCCCGGCTGATTCAGGATCATGACAAGCCCCTGCCGTTCAAGCGGCCATTGACGTTTGCGGAAGGCCGTGTTGGAAATCTGATGAAGTCGCCATGGGAATTCAAGAACCACGGCAAGAGTGGTATTCCCGTCAGCGCGCTGTTTCCCAACGTCGCCACCTGCGTGGACGACCTCTGTGTTGTTCGCTCGATGGTGGGCGATAGCGTGGCACACGGCGGCGCGCTGTTGCAGCTGCACACAGGCTCTAACACCTTTACGCGGCCGAGCATGGGATCATGGATCGTTTACGGCTTGGGCAGCGAAAACAAGAACCTGCCCGGGTTCATTACCATGAAACCGTCTCTCGCCCACGGTGGCGCCAAGAACTGGAGTTCCGGGTTCCTCCCAGCTGCTTATCAAGGCACGGCAATCGGCAACGCAGGAATGAAGGTGAACGAATTGGCGGAACCAATTGAGAATCTGATCTCCAAAAACGTTTCACCTGACTTGCAGCGCTTTGAACTGGACATGATCCAGAAGCAGAACCGGCGGCATGCGTTTTCGCGCGAGCACGACCCAGAACTGGAAGGACGCATCCAGGCCTTCGAGCTGGCTTTCCGAATGCAGACCGAAGCGCCGGAGGCTTTCGAGATCGACAAGGAATCGGAAGCGACAAAGAAGCTCTACGGTCTGGACCAGGAGGAGACCGCAGACTTTGGCTGGCAATGCCTGATGGCACGACGGCTGGCTGAGCGCGGTGTCCGCTTCATTCAGTGTTCCCACAGTTACAAGTGGGACCAGCACAGCGAGCTCGTCCGCTTACACACTAGGAACGCCCGTGAAGTGGACCGGCCCATTGCCGGCCTGCTGAAGGATCTGAAGTCTCGAGGGCTGCTTCAAGACACATTAGTCTTGTGGGGCGCCGAGTTTGGCCGTACCCCCATTGCTGAAGGCGATGGGCGCGACCACAATCCGTATGGCTATTCCATGTGGATGGCCGGCGGTGGGGTCAAAGGTGGCATCACGTACGGGGCTACCGACGAGTTTGGCTACTACTCTGTCGAAGATCGAATGCACATTCACGATTTGCACGCGACCATTCTTTATCTGCTGGGAATCGAGCATACTAAACTGACCTACTTCTACAGTGGTCGCAACTTCCGCCTTACCGACGTGCATGGGAACGTAGCGCACAAGATTCTTGCATGATGTACGATTGCCTAGACCACCGAACTTATCATTCCCCCCTAGCAAGGGGGACGCGCGCAGCGGGCTGTCGTAGGTTTGCGACAACCTGCTGAAGACTTCGTGACCGCGTGAAAACCTGCTACCGAAGGGGGAACTGAGAAGATGATCACGTTACCGAACCAAGCATTCAAGAAAACCCTGAGCCTGTGTATTATCATTGCCCTGATGATGCCCGTTTGCATGACTGCAGACCTTCGATATGACGAAACCACCGAGATGAAAGGTGGCATCATGGAGAGTCTCGGGAAGATGGCGGGAATGTTTGGCGCGAAGGGCTTGGACAAGAGTACGACATCGACCTACATCAAGGGAGACCGCCTGCGGAAGGATCAACTGAACGGCGCCGAACTGGTGTCTAGCCAGATTATTCAG
>Ga0187893_10009831_pt1 | contig 14536 bp, 13 predicted proteins | sample MA1701074metaG_FD_139574 | JGI IMG/M metagenome (GOLD analysis project Ga0187893, IMG submission 139574) | White microbial mat communities from a basaltic lava cave in the Kipuka Kanohina Cave System on the Island of Hawaii, USA - MA170107-4 metaG ...
CCGGGTGAGCAGAAGCTGGCCCATGGTGTTGTTGATCTTGTGCGCTCCGGTGTGGTTGAGGTCTTCACGTTTGAGATAGATTTTCGCGCCGCCGAGCTGTTCGCTGAGGCGTGAGGCGTAATACAGCGGGCTGGGTCTGCCGACATAGGTGGTCAGTAGTTGATGTAGCTGCTCCCAGAATGCCCGATCCGACCGCGCTTGGGCATAGACCTCTCCCAGTTCGATCACGGCGGCCATGAGCGTTTCGGGAACAAACCGCCCGCCAAAGGCCCCGAAGCGACCGGTGTCGTCGGGGTCCCAACGCGAATTCGTAGTCGGCATGAGGTCGATGTTCATCCGCGAGCTCTTCATCGCACGAATTGTCGATTGTCGATCGTCGATTGTCGAATGGGGGAAACGTAGAAACGCAGAAAGCAGAAATGCTGAAAGCGGGAGTGGGCTGAAAAGTCGAAACGTCGAAACGGGAACCAGTTTCGTTGGTTGACAAACGGGAGAGCCATTTTTGCTTTGATTCGTAAGTCCCCGCTGTCAAATGGGTTCGTTTTGCGAGTACATTTTCTTCTGTAGTGACACGCTATGACACTTGATCGGGTGGCTGACCGCTGGGTTCGTTTGGCTTGCAACTGGCTTCGTTTTTTCGGGGACATTTGGACGTAAATCTTTATGCAGCAAGCAGCTACGCTATTTTCAACTGGCTTCGTTTGGTATTGGCGCTTTTTCGCAGGCATCCCTATCCCTTCCCGCACGGCGCGCGGAGCGGGCGCGGGTTTCATCTACACCTATAACGTCGCGGGTGATCGGTGGGTGGGTGATCGCGGAGCGATCATCCGGGGGATGTCTACTCGGCTACTCGGCTCGGTCATCGTGCAGCCCGACCGAGCCGTGCGTAGCTGTTGCGGCAACCTACACCCGCGCAGCCCTCGCAAGCCCGTCGCCAAAATCTTGCCTATGTGAACCCGAGTACGGGTCTACGACGGTTATACAGGTGAGGGCTGGGGCGATTGTCGCTTCGCGCGTGTCGGCAACACCGACACGCGTCAGCCTGGGTCGTGTCGTTTTCGCGGAAAGGAAGGTGTTCCGTGCTTACGCGAAGGACGAGTGCAGAACCCAAGAGCGACGCCCGGTGGTTCCAGCGCCTGATTGCGGTTTTTCTGATCGGGTTCGCCGTGGGCGCGTTGGCCCACGGGTACGTTTGTGCCCAAGATCATTGGCCGCACTCGGCACCTGAGCACACCGCTCACCAGGGCTAGCTCCTGGGCCTCCCGGAGCCGCGGGGACTCGCACTCCTCGTCGGCTCCGGCTCGTTTTGGATCATAACCACCAGGACCTTGTCCGACAACGGGCGGGCCGCTTCTCGCACGGGCAGCCTCAGCGTGCATCGCCCGTTGGCATCGACGACCACCGGCGCCCCTTCAAGTTCCATGCGTCGGCGGTCTTCGTGTTTCCGCCATTGCGTCCACGCGTCGCGAGTAATCCCACTTCCGTTCCGGCCCCCTTGCGGAAGGGGGAACGCAGTAAATACGCCCGAATTCAGCGTCGCCAAAACCGCGTCCACCCAGCGTCCAGTATAGCCGTGTAGCCCCGTCAACCGCGCCGTTAAATGGCGCCCGTCGAAGACCATCTCAATCCCCGGAACGTCGCGCTCCGCCGTTGGATACGAGCGAATGCGAATCCGCTGTACGGGCTTCGTCCTCGACGATCCGGGTGGAAGCACAAAAAGCCGCGGCTCAATGCTCTGCACGCCCTCGGTGATCTGCAGCCAAGCGTTGCTCGCCTGCGGCGCGCTTAGCACCGCCTCCTCCAACGACTCCAACAAATCGGGATTGAACAAGACGGCCCCAAGCGATTTGTGCACGTCGGGCCCGGGCGATTGATCTTTGGGAAACAAGATGCGCTCGAACCCGCATTCGACAAGCGTCGCCCAATTCGCGGACCCACGCGGATCGATGGACAAGACCTCGCGCACGTCGTCAGTGTCGGCGTCTTCGACAATTTGGCGTCTGCGGTGTTCAATAAACTCGTGGAGTTTAAGAGGGTCGCGAACGGCTCGATTCACCCAGGCCGCGATCTTAGGCGTCGCCCGTCCCGAAAGGATTGCGTAGGCCTTGGCATCGAAAAGAGCGATGAACTCTGGATCCGCCGCGTCGGGAAGCATGGGTTGCTCTAGGTCCGGCAGACCGAGCGTCTTCGCCAGGTCTCCAACTCGAATTCGCTGTAATATCCGTTCCATCGGTTGCAACCCCGTCCTCGCCCAGGAACAAACAATGCCCCTGCCCACGCTCCCGTTTCCCAATGCTGAGAACGGTCGAGAGCGGGCCTCGGTTCTTAACGAGAATGTAAATAGTGGACGCCGACCGCCGGCATCCATTCGGGTAGACTCAGGACCATTCGAGGCCCGCATCGCGCCAAGATGCGCGCCAGCCCGAGAAACCCGCGCTTCCCGCCCCGTGATTGTATGCTTGTCGGTTCACCTGCCAACGTACGCGATGACATGCCCGATTGAAGCGAGTTCGTCTCCCGGCCCATCGACTGGACGTCAAGCTGCTGGAGAACTCTAGTTTGCACGGTAGTGTCGAGCGCGACGGAGGCGACATCGGCGTCATTCCGCATCCGCCAGCAGCCGCCGAAGGTTCGTTTGGGCGCCCTTAGACCGCCGCTTCGCAGTGGAGAGTGAGATTCCGAGTGTACCGGCGGTTTCGGCGAGTGTGAAGCCGAAGACCATGTGCAACACGTAAACGTTTCGCTCCGATGGATCGAGTCTTGCGAGCGCGGCCCAGAGGGTGCTCCGCCGACCAGAGGAGGTCCGGGGTTCATCAACGAACCCAGGGAACGAAAGCACGCCTTCTCGGACACATTCGAGGAATCGTATCCAGCGTCGCCGGGACCGGAGCAAGTTAATCCCCATCCCATGCGCCACCAACCAGTACAGGCGCCACATGTAGCTCTCGCCACGCCCGCAGAGCTGTCCATTCCGTAAAAGTTCATACATGCGCACCCGAGCGGCACTAACGACATCTTCGACGTCATGGGTGTTTTGTAGGATCCGACGAAGAGATGAAGCGAGCATGGGCGCGGGATCGCGCAGGATCCGCGCCAGCGTTTGCTCACACTCGGCGCAAACGTGACTGCCGACTTGATCTTGACCACCCGCTGTGGACACGGCGTTCCGCGCTCCGACGCCGACGCGACGTGCTCCCCCGTGCTCGTTGCGACCGCGCTACCGTTTTGGACGACCGTTGATCGACGCACTTCAGATGGCATCCTCACCTGCGACCGCCGCACCCCGAGATCAAGAGGATCGAATGCCCAAGAAGGCGAATCACCCACACTTAAACCGATTATAGACCTGCCAAACCGAGACAATCCCGTCGAACAGCTTTTCGTGGTCTTGACCCACCCGATCGCAAGCGCCGGGGCGGCGTCCCGTGCCGCTGGGGCGAGGACCGCCACCTCGGTGGAACCAAACGCGGGTTCAGACCACCCGGGTCGCCACGACCTGGCAGCATCCGCTGCTGTAGATCCACCACGGGCGGAGCGAGGCGACCCCGCCGCCATGAACACCGCCCGGGTTGCGGTTGCTTTTCATACCGGCCCGGGTGTAATCTGTGACGGCATCTTCATCGGATTTCCGCCCGACACGTGTGATCGCTTGGCTTTGCGACCCCAACCGTGCGGGTCCCACGCGACCCCGACAACCGGCACTTGATCCGAGCGGCGCTCGGTTCAGGGTTCTCGGGGAACGCATAATCAACAGCATGGAAATCATGACCCGTACGGCATCACATCCAAACAGATTGGGCGACGCCGCCCCGCTGCCGTAGTTGACCGTAGCCCAGGTGCTGAGGGTTTGAGGCACGAGAGCACAACCTGTTGCGCGGACCAGGGTTCCACATGGCGGGCCGCTTCTGTCCACGGGCCGCTCAAGGGCGGGTGATCCTGTAGATATTCCGGGGCTGCGAGGTTGCTCATGGTGCCCGCCGTCCCCGTGGTCGTCGTTGTGCTGGTCGTCCGACCCATGTCCATGGTGAGAATCGTCGGACGGCGAATCCTCATCTTTGTGTGATTCGTTGTGGTGTTCGGCCGCCGAACCGTGGGGATGGGTGTTAGCTGCATCGGGGACATCGCCAGTATCCCCGTTGCCGTGCTTCACGCTCCTAGCGGTTGGAGATGTGGAACTGTTGTGCCCGTGCTTGCTGTGGTGTTCCGGGTTGTGCTGAACGGTTCCGATTTCGTCCTGGTGCGGTTGGTTGAGGTTGTGCGGGTGTTGGTCATCGTGCCCGATGGTGTGGTGAGTGTGACCGTGACATCCCACGAGGGCCAACCCGAGGAGGATCGGAAACAAAATCGCTGCTAGGATTGGATTCCTAAACTGCAGGATCCTCCGAACCGTCTCTTGAATGGCTGCTTGCTTCACGCTAGACATTTGGAGCACTCCGAGCCGCAGCGAGAAGCCGCCCCTCGGACCTCCCGAGGCGGCGTGGTTTCCCGACTGCCTACCCCATATCCCGTTCAAGGGGCGGCTGCGGGGTCATTTTTGGCGCGGATTTTTCACTTTTTTTTGGCGATGGCGCGGGCCGGATAAAACGAGCATCAAAGATAGACTTGACCTGTCGATGACACCTCCGGTTGCGATGGTCTCGCGTCACAGTTCGCGACAGACGAGGCAGACGACGATGCCTTGGATGGAAAAATCGTGGGAGCGGTCGATGAGGACGGGGGGCACGCGAGGATTATCGCCGCGGAGGATGACGAGGCGCTCGCGGCCGCGCTTTTCGACGGTGACGCGCTTGAGGGTGGGCTGGCCGTCGATCAGGCAGGCACAGACGCGACCCTGAACCAGCTCCGGCTCCACGTCGGGACGATAGTGTACGAGCACGATGTCGCCCGGTTTGAGCGTCGGCTCCATGCTGTCAAAGGAAAGGCGCAGGCAGAAGTGCTCCGGCGACCACTGGTGCTTCAGGACGGGGAACATCTCCAGTTGCTCCTGCGATTCGGACGGCGGACCGGCGGGGATCGAACCGAATAGCGGCAGCTCGCGGGTTTCGAGGGGCTGCGGTGAATCGTGGTCAGCGCCTCCGCCGATGAGCACGCTCTTGGGCATGTTGAGGGCGTTGGCCAGGGCGTCGAGCGTCCGGCGGCGGGGTTTGACGAGGTTGCGCTCGATCTCGGAGATGTATCCTTGATTCACGCCGGCGGTTGCGGCGAGCGTGGTCTGAGTGACTCCCCGCTCCTTGCGAAGCCGCCGGATACGCGAACCCACGGCTTCGGCGGCACGGGCCTTCACCTTGGCTGATGCTTTGCGCATTGGTACAGGATGCCGGAAAGGTCATTGCCGAGCAATATGAGGGAAGTCGATTCCCAGGGGCTAAAGCCCCTGGCAACGGTCGCGCGCCCTCCGGGCGAAGAAGTCGCATCGGCGACCGGAAAGACTGACCGCTCCCTAGCGGTCGCGGTTCTGACAGGCATTTTTAGAGTCTTCGGCGGCCGCGTTTGGGGCGGAAGCGGGAACCGAGGGTTTTGGGGCGGGACTGGGCCGGACCCTGATCGACCGTGGTAAGCACCGGCGTCTGATAGCGGGAGAGCGGGGCCCGCTTGGGGTGTTCGTGGGGTTGCGGCCTATTCTGTGAGGGAACGAATTCCGGCACAGTCCGGCTGGGAATCTGGCGATTGATCAGCTTCTCAACCGCGGTCAGCTCCTTGCCCTGCTCGCTGGTGATGAAGGTGATGGCGACGCCCTTGGCGCCCATGCGGGCCGTGCGACCGATGCGATGAACGTAAACCTGTGAGTCCACCGGAACGTCGTAATTGATGATGTGCGAGATGGCGCTGACGTCGATGCCGCGGGCCGCAAGGTCCGTGGCCACCAACACCTCGATCTGGTGCTTGCGGAACCGCTCCATGACCTTATCGCGCTTGCGCTGTTCGAGGTCGCCGTGGATTTCGGTGGCCTCGATGCCCGCCTCGTGAAGCTTCTTGGCAAGCTTTCTGGCCCCGTGCTTGGTGTTGGTGAAGACGATGGTGAACGGCGGCTTCTCGTGTTTGAGCAACAAGCGCAAAGCGCGAAACTTGTCATACGCCTCCACGCTGACGTAGGACTGCTCGACGTCGTCGACCGTCAGATTGTCGCGGGAAACGTTGACCTCGATCGGGTTGACCATGTAGCGCCTGGCAAGCTGCTTGATCTCGTCGTCGAGGGTGGCGGAGACGAAGATGGTCTGGTGCTTGGCGGTGACTTTGCCAAGGATGGCCCGAATGTCCTCGCGGAAGCCGATGTCCAGCATCCGGTCTACCTCATCGAGGACCACGTACCCCACATCGGCGATGTTCAGTGCTCCCCGCTGGATGAAGTCCCAGACCCGACCCGGTGTGCCGACGACGAAGTGGGGCTTCTTACCCAACTGATGTAGCTGCGTTGCGACCTTTTGTCCGCCGTAGACGGCGGCAACATGGAGGTTGGCAAACTCGGCCAGACGATGGAGTTCCGCCGTGACTTGCACCGCCAGTTCGCGGGTCGGGGCCAGGCAAATCGCCTGGAGGCGACCGGCGGGGATTATTTTTTGCAAGATGGGCAGCCCAAAGGCTGCGGTCTTGCCCGTACCGGTACGGGCTTGGCCCAAAATATCACAGCCTTGCAGGGCCGATGGGATCAGCTTGAGCTGAATCTCGCTCGGCTCCACGAACTGCATCTTTTGAAGGGCTTTGAGGAAACGAACTTCAATGCCGAGGTCGGCGAATGCTTGGGGTAATTCAGGATGTTTCTGCATGAGTTAGTCTGTTGAGGCCTCCTAATGGACTTATGGAACTATAGCAGGGCCGAGGGGTGCTGTAAACAGCAACGTGAATAAGTTGCGTCCGGGCGAGGTCACTTCCAGGCGTCTCCAGCGCTCCAGCGCAACAGCAGAAGTTGGATGAGGTCAAAGAGAGCGTGGGCGACAACGGCGGGGATGATGGATCGTCGCCAGATGGTCACGAGGCTGAATACGAAAGAGAGCAGGGCCACGAAGATCAAGGCGGACCAGGTCTGGTCGAAGGCGTGGAGCGAAGTGAATACGGCGGTGCTGAGGATCACAGCGCCGGTCCAGCCGCCCATCGCCCGCCGCAAACGGGTCATCAGGAAGCCGCGGAACACAAGCTCTTCGTAGATGCCGATCATGATCGTCAGCGGAACGAACTCCGCCGGGCGGAGTTTGGGCACCAACGCCATGATGCGGCGGGCGCTTTCCTCCATTTCCTTCATCAGCTCAGGCCAAAGCCAAATGAACGGCGTGGCGATGAGGATTAGACCATACAACGCCGCCAATGCGGCCAGGCCGATCACCATGTTCAGGAGCGTGCCGGACCACGAAAGTCCGATGGAACGGGCGGAAAGGCCGCGGCGCCGCACCAAGAAGGCGATGATGACAATCGCGCCCGTGGCACGCAGAGCAATTCCAGGTAGGAGCAGCGTTTGGCGGAACGGCGAGTCCTCCGCTTGGGTAGACGAAATGGGCTCACCAAGGATGAGCTCTGCAGCGAAAAAAATCACGGCGGAAGCCACAAACTCGAATGCAAACAAGAAGAGGAGCAGCAAGCCGATGTCCGCCCAGGCCGAGCGGCGTGTCTCGCTCAAAAGCAAAAGATCCGGGGCGGACGAAGGCGGAGGGGAAACAAACTCGCGGGCGATCGGTCGAGCGACGGGAACGTCAGGCGGGATATCGGGATCGTCGGGTGATTCGGGAAAAATGGCGGTCACAGTCCGCCCATTGTAAGCAGTTTCTTCCACATCGGCGCGGGGACGGGCATGACGGAGAGGCGCGACATTCGAACGAGGTGAAAGTCGGCAAAGCTCCGGTCGGCCTTGATTTGAGCGAGGGTGACCGGTCGGGAAAGGCGCTGCTTGAACTTCAGATCGACGATGACCAGCTTCGGGTCCTTGAGTTTCGGATCGGGGTAAGCAGCACGGATGATTTCGGCGAGTCCGACGATGTCCTTGCCGTCGCCGCTGTGGTAGATGAGCACGAGGTCGCCTTTTTTCATTTGGCGCAGAAAGATCAGGGCCTGGTTGTTGCGGACCCCATCCCAAGTTGTGGTCTTGTCGCGCTCGAGGTCGTCGAAGCTATAGGTTTCCGGATCGGACTTGAAAAGCCAATGATTCATCGTCCATTGACGGGCGGATTAAAGCAGCCCCGCGACAGTTTCGCCGATGGTCGCGGGGGAATCGGCGACGGTGACGCCGGCTTCCTTGAGCGCGGCGACTTTGGATTTCGCGGTGCCCTCTCCACCGCTGATGATGGCCCCGGCGTGTCCCATGCGTTTGCCGGGCGGGGCCGTCTGACCGGCGATGAAAGCGACGACCGGTTTGGTCACGTTGTGCAGGATGTACTTGGCCGCTTCTTCTTCGTCGGTTCCGCCGATTTCGCCGATCATCACGATCGCGTCGGTCTTGGGGTCTTTCTCGAACATCTCCAGCAGCTCGATGAAGTTGAGTCCTTTCACCGGATCGCCGCCGATGCCCACGCAAGTGGATTGGGCCAGTCCGTGAGTTGAACACTGCCAGACAGCCTCATAGGTTAACGTCCCGCTTCGCGAGATGATGCCCACGCTCTTGGATTTTCCGTCCGCCTTCTTATGGATGTAGCCGGGCATGATCCCGATCTTGCACTCGCCGGGGGTGATAATCCCGGGGCAATTCGGGCCGATGAGATGCGTCCCTTTCTCATCCAGGAACTGCCGGACCCGGACCATATCGAGGGTGGGAATCCCCTCGGTGATGAGCACGACCAGCGAGCAGCCCGCGTCGGCTGCTTCCATCGCGGCGTCGGCGGCAAAGCTTGCCGGAACGAAGATCATGGACACGTCGGCCCCGGTGGCGGCGACTGCGTCGTGGCAAGTATCAAACACCGGTAAACCATGCTCGGATTTGGTCCCGCCCTTACCCGGCGAGACTCCGCCGACCATCTTCGTGCCGTATTCCATGCAACCGGAGGTGTGAAACGCTCCGGCTTTGCCGGTTATTCCCTGACAGATCACCGTCGTGTCACGATGGACCAGGATACTCATGCCGATCACCACCCGTCCGAAACAAACCTGTCCGGTGTCCGAGCGGGGATGATAACTTCGGGCCGCGCGACCGTCGAGTCGCCTTCGCAGCAGTAATCCTTGCGCGGTCCGAGAAGGCCCCCGCCCACGCTTCGCCGCTGCGTCTCGTCCGACAACCCGCCGCCGGTTTCCAGATGCGTATCGTAAATTCGCATCGAGGGGGACGAAGCACAGTGAGTCGAGGGAAACTTCGTTGTCGAGGCCGCACGAGATGCGGCGGCGACTACGTATCAGCAGGTATCCCGCGACTGAATTTACCCTTGGCCGTTGCCGCCAGCCTTATGCAGGGGCCCGGCAAACAGGTCAACAAACAAAAGGGGTAAGAGGCTGTGTGCGTCCGAAAAGCAACAAACGGTGATTCCGCGCGCCGGATCGGCTTCACCGCCGCGGCGTTCTTGCCGCTCCTGGCGATCCTTCCGGTCGGCTGCGGTTTTTACTTCGTTTCACCAACGGACGACGGCTCTCCCACGCCGACACTTTCCGCGACCAACGACGACAACCCCACGATCCATCACGAAAACGACGCGAACGATTTGCTGGAGTCGGCTGAACCGGCGGCTGCCTCCGAGCAGGCGCAGGTGATCAGCGGCCGAATCAGCGGCGGTGCGGACGTCGATGTTTACGACCTGGGCCCGGTGGAACCGGGCGATCGCATCGTTGTGGACATGACCGCCGACGATTCACTGAGCGGGGCGCTTGCCTTGTTTGATGAAACAGGGGCGACGCTGCTGATCAACGATCATCGCAACGTTTACCTCGGTCGATCCGGGCCTTTCATCGATGTGGTCATTCGCCGCCCGTCGTCGTCGTGTTTCGTGGCCCTGGCTTCCACTCCGGGATACGACTCCCTGGGAGACTATGACCTCACGACCTCGATCGAATTCCCGACGCCGATTCCACAACCGCGAGGCGACGTGTTTCTCTTGGACTTCGATGCTGCGAGGGGCGTTCGCATCGGGAGCCGCCCGGCGATCAACGTCCCCGATTTTGACGCCGCGCAGATTTCCTCTGTTTATGAGGGTCTGACGGAAGAGTTGGTCGCCCGCGTCGTTGCCTTGATCCGCGAGGATTTTGCGGCCTATGACCTGACCATCCTGTCCACCAGCGAAGGGGCTGAATACGAGAACAGCATGAGTCGGCTCCATTTCGGGACGTTTGACGCGGCTCTGCTGGGCGTGGCCGAAGGCGTTGACGAGTACAACGCCCTGGACAGTCAGGAGGCCATCGTCTTTACTGACACCTTCGCGGCCTTCATGGTTCTGGACCCTTCCGTGTCGGAGATGGCCCAGGCGCTCGCCAACGTCGCCAGCCACGAGATCGGGCACCTGCTGGGGTTGATTCACACCAACAATCCTGACGATTTGATGGATGTGACCGCGAGCTTGAATGAGCTGCTCGACGACCAGGCATTCGCCAAGTCTCCGATCTATTCCGCGGTCTTCCCGCTGGGTGAGCAGGATTCGATCCAATCGCTTCTTGACGCCGTGGGAGGAGACGCGGCGGCCGCCCGGCAAAAGTATGAGGATCGCGCCGCCTCGACGAGCCGCTTTCAGCGCCGCTCATGGTCGCCGCCGGCGAGAACCGGGTGCTCTTTGAGCAGTTGCGGGCTGCATCATCGCTAGTTGAACGGACCCTTGTCCGCCCCGTACACTATCCCCAAGTATTGGATGAGTTCAGTGGGCGACGGGCAAGGAATCGATTCATGAACATGGCGCGGGACGAATATCTGACGCGGAAAAAGACAAACTGCGGGACAAAGCTTTGTGGTTTGCTCATGCTGCTGGGGACGGCGGGGTGCCCTCCGGCGGTTATTGTTCCTCCGCCGAACGGAGGCGATGAAATCGTTGATGGAAATCGCGACGGTGCGCAACCGGGCGAGCCCAATGACGATTTTTCGGAGTCCGTTGTGGCGGTGTTCGATGCGAACGGCGTGGCCCGGCTGCAGGGGACGGTGGAGATCATCGGCGACCTTGATGTCTTTCTCTTAGGTGGGTTTTCGCCGGGGGATCGAATCATCGTGGATGCGTTCGCGTTTGATTCCGAGATCGATGTGTCCATCGCGTTGTTCGACGCTGAAGGGCGGTTGGTCTTCGCCAACGATGATCATGAGGATGCCAGCGGCTTTACACTGGATTCCCTGGCCGATCTCTCCGTTCGCCATGCGGGCGATTCCTATTATCTGGTCGTTACCCATTCGGCCTTCGCGAGCACCGGGCAGTTTCTGGGGAGTTATCACGTGGATATCCAGAAGGAATCGGGGGTCGAAGTGCCGCAACCGGTGGGTCAAACGCTGCTGCTCGATTTCAACGGCGCGATCGTCGATTCGCCGGTGTTGGGGACCTTTGCGATCGAGCCGTTCGATGCCGCGGATATCTCCGCCTTTTATGACGGAGACACACAGACAATCAAGGACAGCATTCGTGACGTTTTTGAACAGAACTACGAGCGATTCAATATCACCATCCTCACGACGGACGATGAGCCTCCCGCTCCGGGCGCCGAATTCACCGTTGTGTTTTTCGGGGGGTTTGACCGAGGGGTGTTCGGACTGGCGGAGAACGTGGACCTGTACAACTTCGATCGTTGCGATGACGCCATTATCTTCACGGAGTCGTTTTCGCCGGCGGTCTTTAGGGACATACCTACCGCGGTGGAGTTAGGCATTGCCATCGGCAACGTAGGGACGCACGAGGCCGGTCACCTGTTGGGGTTGAACCATACGGATGACGATCTGGATCTGATGGATGATCAGTCGCCCGCGGACGCATTCCTGGAGGATCAGGAATTCATGGAAGCGCCGCTGTCCGATGATATCATGCCGATCGGCACGCAGGATGGGGTGCTCCTGCTCATTGAGACCGTCGGACCGCGCGAGGAAAACTAAGCGGAATTCTTGGCTTCGTTTTGGGGGGAAGGGAAATGGCGCCGCTCTATATCCATTGTCCGCATTGCGGTTTTCCGGCGATTGTGAATGGACTTGACCGGGTCGTGCCCCGGAGGTGCCGTCAGTGCCGCGCGGAATACACTCCGGGGTTGCAGGCGAGTCGTGAGCCCAACCCTGGAGAAACCGGACGGGTCGCCGCGCAGCGGGCGCGCCTCGCCATCCAGGCCCGCGTCAAACAGCATCGCCGATGCCCGAAATGAAAGTCATCGCATCGAGTCGCCGTACCAAATACCAATGGATTCCTAACCGGGACCGAGGGACGTGAAGTCGGAATTACGCCAACGGCTGCGAAAGGTCCTGTCCGGCACCACGCCTGAAGAGCTTAGCGCCCGTTCCTATCGGGCGTGCCATCGGCTCGTAGAACAACCGGAGTATCTCAAGGCCGAGATCATCATGGTGTTCTTCTCGCTGCCGACGGAGGTCGAAACAGCGCCGATCGTCCTACGTGCATGGCAGGACCGCAAGCGCGTGCTGGCACCGAAAGTAAGCTGGAGCCAGCGTCGGATGCTGCCCGTGGAGATTCGGTCGCTCACCGCCGACTTAGTGATGGCCGAAGGGGGCTTCCTCGAGCCCATTTCGGGCATTCCCTTTCCGATGACGCTGATCGACCTGGTGATCGTTCCCGGATTGGGTTTCGACGAGTTCGGCAATCGGCTCGGTCGAGGGCGCGGGTTCTATGATCGGTTCCTTTCTAATCCGGAGTTTCGCGGAGTCGCCTGCGGCCTCGCCCTGGAATTCCAGATGACCGCGGCCGTTCCCGTCGGACCGCAGGACCGGCCCGTGGATATGCTGGTCACGGACGAGCAGGTTCGCCGGTTCTCAGCAACCAAGCAGATACAAACTTAGTGCCGCCAAATTTTTTTGTTGACACGCACAAAATCTTCCTTAGACTGCCTTCCGTGGTTCGTCTGATCCCGTACGTTTGCACGGTCCTGCTTGCCGGCCTCGCTGCTTTCGAGGCACGCGGCCAAACGCCTGAACCGCCGGCAGGGCAAGGGGCGAAGCCCGCACGGCCGGTGGACGGGATCCGCGATAATTCGTTCCTGATCGAAGAGGCATACAACCAGGAACCGGGCGTGGTGCAGCATATTTTCACGGGGCGTTTTGGAATCGACGACCACGACGTGCCTCACACACGCACGTGGGACTTGTCGTTTACGCAGGAATGGCCCGTGTTCTCCCAAACTCATCAGCTTTCTTATACGATCCCCTATTCCTTCATCGACGCCGACGCCGAGAATGAAAGCGGCATCGGCGACGTATTGCTGAACTATCGTTTTCAGCTTCTCAACGACGAGGGCGCGATTCCCGCTTTTTCTCCGCGCTTCAGCCTTATCTTCCCCAGCGGCGATGAGGACCGCGGGTTCGGCGCGGGCACCTGCGGCTATCAAATCAACCTTCCCATCAGCAAGACGATTTCCGATCGTGCGTATGTGAACTTCAACGCGGGCGTCACCTTCACGCCCAATGCGGACATCCTGCTGTCGGATGGGGACCATTCCGACGGATTGGATTTGGTCAGCTACAACCTCGGCGGCAGCTTGATTTACGCGGTGACGGATGAATTCAACCTCTTGCTGGAAGTGGTCTGGAATTCCGACGAAGGCCTGGAAGAGAAAACTTGGTGGAACGATCGGTTCCCTTACGCCGACCGCGATCGCTCCGAAGACGTCGTCATTTCGCCGGGATTGCGGTGGGCGATCAACCTGCCCGGCGACCTGCAAATCGTGCCTGGATTGGCATTCCCCATCGGCCTGTCCGAAGACGCCATCGACTACGGCGTCTTCTTCTACCTTTCGATTGAGCACCCCTTCCTGCCGACGGAAAAATAGCGCCAATTCGCTAGGTGTTTTCACTCGTCTAGCGTGGAGGTTTTCTTTCAGCGCGCAGATCGAAACGTCCGAAAAGAACGGCGGCGACACTATACTCCGCAGCGCCTGATGAACATTGGCCGATTGAAACCTGATTGTAATTCGCCAACCTTCTGGTCATAATGGTGGGGCGCGGGCTTTATTCGCCCTAACTCATCACGGGACGGAGGGATCACCAATGAAGTTAATGAATCGCACGGCGGGTTTGTTCCTTATCGCGCTGGCGGCAACGGCGAACGCCGTTCTGGCGCAGGTCGGCCCGGCAGTAACGGGCTTAGCGAATCAGGGTCGAATCGCGCCGGATGTCAAACCGATAGTTGACACCCTTACGGACCGTACAGACCCAAAGGCCCGCGATGATGAAACCCAAGGTGGCGTCAGCGGCGACCCGTGCTCCACTTCGGGGGAGAGTTGCTGCGAAGCCCACTCCTCCCCTGGCTGCGAAGACTCCACCTGCTGCAACGCCGTCTGTGAGGTTTCTGGTCTCGTGGATTGCTGCCGGACCGGATGGACCGCCGCATGCGCGGCCAACGCGTTCTTCATTTGCGGAGCTAAGTGCGAGGCGGAGGTCTGCGCCGATGCCACGGGAAGCTGCTGCGAAGACCATCCGACCCCTGGCTGCGAAGACTCCACCTGCTGCAAC
>Ga0187893_10009832_pt1 | contig 14536 bp, 8 predicted proteins | sample MA1701074metaG_FD_139574 | JGI IMG/M metagenome (GOLD analysis project Ga0187893, IMG submission 139574) | White microbial mat communities from a basaltic lava cave in the Kipuka Kanohina Cave System on the Island of Hawaii, USA - MA170107-4 metaG ...
CAGATGGCCACCGGCAGCGGCAAGACCTACACCGCCGCCACGTTCTGCTACCGGCTGATCAAATTCGCCCGGGCCAGGCGGATCCTCTTCCTCGTCGACCGCAACAACCTCGGCCGGCAGACGCTCAACGAGTTCCAGCAGTTCGCCAGCCCGTACAGCGGCTATACCTTCACCGAGGAGTACCCGGTCCAGCACCTCAAGCGGAACACCCTCGACCCCGCCGCCAAGGTCTGCATCACGACGATCCAGCGCCTCTACTCGATGCTCAAGGGCGAGGAGGACTACCTGGAGGAGAACGAGGAGGGGTCGCTCTTCGAAGCCGAGACGCCCCTCATCAAGGAGCCGCTGCCGGTCGTCTACAACGACAAGATCCCGATCGAGACCTTCGATTTCATCGTCGTCGACGAGTGCCACCGCTCGATCTACAACGTCTGGCGGCAGGTCCTGGAGTACTTCGACGGGTTCATCATCGGCTTGACCGCGACGCCCACCAAGCAGACGCTCGGCTTCTTCCAGGGGAACCTCGTCCAGGACTATGGGCACGAGGAGGCGGTCGCCGACGGCGTGAACGTCGGGTACGACGTCTACCGGATCGAGACGCAGATCTCGAAGGACGGCGCCAAGCTGGCCAGGCAGCCGGGCGTCTTTGTGCCGCGCCGGGACCGCCGGACGAAGGAGCGCAAGTACCGCGAGCTCGACGATGACCTCACGTACACGGCCGGTCAGCTCGACCGGGATGTCGTGTCCGAGGACCAGATCCGGCTCGTGCTGCGCACGTTCCGGGACAAGCTCCCCGAGATCTTCCCGGGCCGGACCGAGGTCCCCAAGACGCTCGTCTTCGCGAAGAACGACCTGCACGCCGAGGACATTGTGCGGATCGCCCGCGAGGAGTTCGGCCGGGGCAACGAGTTCTGCCAGAAGATCACGTCCAAGACGACCGGGAAAAAGCCGGAGGAGCTTCTGGCCGAGTTCCGCAATTCGTACAATCCCCGGATCGCCGTGACGGTGGACATGATCGCGACGGGCACCGACGTCAAGCCGTTGGAATGCCTGCTTTTCATGCGGAACATCAAGTCGCTCACCTATTTCGAGCAGATGAAGGGGCGCGGATCGCGGGTGATCGATCCGGACGCGCTCCGGAGCGTGACGCCCGACGCCCGAGGCAAGAGCCGGTTCGTGATCGTCGACGCGGTGGGCGTCTGCGAGGAGCCGAAATCGGCCACCAAGCCGCTGGACCGGCAGCCTTCGGTTCCGCTCGAAAAGCTGCTTATCCATGCGGGGGCCGGGGCGGCTGGCGCGGACCTGGTGTCGACCCTGGCAGCGCGGCTTGCGCGATTAGAGCGGCAACTGGACGAGGAGGCCAAGAGCCTGATCGCCGAGGCGAGCGGCGGTAAGCCGCTCGGGGCGTTTGCAGGGGAGCTGCTCCGGAGCATCGATCCGGACGAGGTCGCCGCGGAAGCGGGCAATGAACCGGACGAAGGGCGGCTCGAAAAGGTGGAGCAGGCCCGAATGCGCGCGGCGCTCAAGCCGTTCCACGATCCCAGGTTCCGGGAGGCGATCCTCCGCGCAAAGCAGTCGCTGGAGCAGGTGATCGACGAGCAGAGCCGTGACAAGCTCCTGCGAGCGGGCTTTGACGGGGCCGCGCTCGATGCGGCGCGGGCGATGATCACGAGCTTTCGGACGTTCCTGCAGCATCATCGGCACGAGATCGAGGCGATCGAGATCCTGTACAGCCGGCCGTATCGCGCGAGGTTGCGGTTTGTCCACGTGAAGACGCTGGCGAACGAGATCTGTCGTCCGCCTCACCGTTTCGATCCGGAGCGGCTGTGGCAGGCTTATGAAGCGGTCGAGCCTCGGCGGGTGCGGGGGCGCGGGGGGAGGGCGGTCGCGGACGTGGTCGCGCTGGTACGGCACGCGATCGATCCTGAGACTGTGCTGGAGCCGATGGCGGAGACGGTCGAGGAGCGGTACCGGGGGTGGCTGGCCGATCAGGCGGGGGCGGGGGCGCGATTCACGGAGGAGCAGCGCCGGTGGCTGGACGCGATCAAGGACCATATCGCGGGCAGCCTGTCGATTGAGGCGGACGACCTGGACGAGGTTCCGTTCAATCAGATCGGGGGGCTCGGGCGGGCGCACGAGCTGTTCGGCGATCGGCTCAAGCCGCTGCTCGAAGAGCTCAACTCGAGGTTGGCGGCGTGAAGAATAACCACTTGCCGCCTGGATGGACCCGTGCTCCGTTGAAGAACCTTATTGCTCCTACCAGGATTCGTGCGAATCCTACGGATTGCCCGGGGCTCCCTTTCATCGGAATGGAGCATATCGAGGCACAGACGATGCGGCTTCTTGGCTCGGTTCCCGCCAGCACGATGAAGAGCTCAGCCGCGCGATTCGGTCCAACCGATGTGCTCTATGGGCGACTTCGACCTTACCTGAACAAAGTCGCGATGCCGGGATTCGACGGGCTCTGCTCTGCCGAGTTCATCATTTTCCCCGACACTCCCCACCTGCGATCGCCCTTCTTGAGGTATCGGTTGAACTCCTCGGATTTCGTTTCATTTGCGGCGCACCTAAACGAGGGGGATCGCCCTCGCGTCGACTTTGACCAGATCGGCAAATTCGAAATCCTCCTTCCGCCCGAGCCCGAGCAGCGCCGCATCGTGGCCAAGATCGAGGAGCTCTTTTCGCACCTGGACGCCGGGGTGGCGGCGCTGGAGCGGGCGCGGGCGAACCTCAAGCGCTACCGCGCGGCCGTTCTCAAGGGGGCGGTCGAAGGTCGCCTGACGGAAGAATGGCGCCGCCGCAACCCCGACGTCGAGCCCGCATCCAAGCTGCTGGAGCGCATCCTCGCCGAGCGACGCCGGAGGTGGGAGGAAGAGCGACTGACCAGCTTCGAGGCCAAAGGGAAAGCGTTGCCGAAGGGGTGGAAGGATAGATACGTCGAGCCCGAGCCCCCGGACTCGGCACCGTTGACGAACCTCCCGAATGGATGGTGCTGGGCCATGCTACCGCAATTGGGGGTCCTCGACCGTGGCCGCTCAAAGCACCGACCTAGGAATGCCCCTCACCTTTACGGAGGCCCCTATCCATTTATCCAGACTGGAGACGTACGAGAAGCCGACACGCTTATCGCAAGGCGGCGGCAGACGTACAGCGAAGCCGGACTGAAGCAGAGCCGTCTCTGGCCCCAGGGGACGCTGTGCATCACGATCGCTGCGAATATCGCGGAAAGCGCCATCCTGACATTTGACGCTTGCTTCCCTGACAGCGTCGTGGGGTTCCTTCCATTTTCAAGCGGGGTTTCCGTCCGATATGTCCACCTGTTCCTTCGGACGATCCAGCAACGATTGGAGGCTTCCGCACCGGCGACGGCACAGAAGAACATTAACCTTGAAACGCTCGCCCAGGTTGCGGTACCTCTCCCCCCGATCCAGGAGCAGGAACAGATCGTTGCAGAGGTGGACCGGTGCCTCTCATTGGAGCGAGCGTGCGAGAGTACCGTCTGCACTCAGCTCACCAGGGCCTCGCAGCTTCGCCATGGTATTCTGAAGTCGGCGTTTAATGGCCGACTACTGATCACAGAAGAGTCTCAGGGGGAAGAAACTGATCGGAGAGACGAGCAGAGTAAAATGGAGTCGCGATCAGGAGACAGCCCGCTATTTCTGTTCGACCAGGGGGGGCGGCTCGATAAGGCGGTAAAGCGTCCAACGGAATCGCGGTTCGCGTTCTTGAATAGATCGGCGCGGCCTCAAGTGGTGGAGAGAAGAGCTATGTGGACGGATTGGTTCGGTCGCTATCCAGATGACGCAAAAAAGGAACTTCGCGGCAGATTCCGCTCACGGAAGGATGACCAGCATGCAGGGGCGGCTTTCGAGCTATTCTTGCATGAACTAGCCCTTCGCATTGGCGGGTCGGTGGAGGTTCATCCAGCCATCCGTCCGGAAATTGCCAAACGCCCGGACTTTCGCGTAAGCCTTGGGGGGAGGCCATCGTTCTATCTCGAGGCGACGCTTGCCGGACCCTCACAGGAGGAACGGGCTGCAGCAGCGAGGCGACGGGGTGCGCTAGATTCCCTTAATCGTTTGGAGGTCCCTCAGTTTCGACTGGACCTGGACGAGTCCGGTCAGCCGGGCACGGAGGTGCCTATTCGCCAATGGAAAGCTGACTTGCTCCGGTGGTTGAAGTCGCTACCCGTCGAAACCATTTATGCTGCGCAACGAGCTGGCGAATCAAGGGCCGGTCCAAGGAAAGTGCTCCAGCATGGCAGGTGGCGGCTCACCTTGACGGCCGTCGCAAAGGAACCGAGCAAACGTCATGAGGCGAACAAGCGGTTGATTCGTTCTCGGTCCCAGTCGTTTGCGGGAGCGCCTGCAGTTCACCAGATAAGGGATTCCGTAGCGGGTAAGTCCACCAGATACGGTGAACTCGACCTTCCATTTATCGTCGCCGTAAGGGTCGAGGCTTGGGACTGTGATAGCGAAGACATGATGGAGGCCCTGTTCGGAAGTCAAGGAACGCTGCTTGAGTTGGTCGGGGGACGCCCACGCCGGCTGCACCCGGTCAGGAATCGAGACGGTTTATGGAACCAAGTCGTTGGACCCCGGAATCGGAACGTGAGTGCTGTGCTCGTTTGCTACGGTTTGGATCCTGGAGATTTGATCCGATCGACTCCCGTGCTTATCCACAATCCCTGGGCCCGACGGGCTCTTGATCCCAGAGTGTGGCCTCTCCCGCAACGTCTTCCGGACTCGAAGCGTTCCCGACTCGTACTCGTCGAGGGAAAGGAAATAAACCAAGTCCTAGCGCTTCCTTCCCTGCCCGCCGCTGCCGATGGCGAAGGGGGACAACCGTGAGGTGCGATCCATCCGATGACTGAGAAACTTAGCCAGCAAATCGTATCCAAGGCGTGGAACTTCGCCCACGTCCTTCGCGACGACGGCCTGTCGTACATGGCCTACACGGAGCAGATCACATTCCTGCTCTTCCTGAAGATGGCCGACGAGCTGACCAAGCCCCCCTACAGCCGCAAGCCGATCGTCCCCGTTAAATTTGGCTGGGAGAGCCTCCTCAAGCTCGACGGCCAGGAGCTGGAGACGCGATACCGGCAGTGCCTGGAGGAGCTCGGCAAGCAGCCTGGAATGCTCGGAGAAATCTTCAAAAAGGCGCGCCCGGACATCCAGAACCCCGCCACGCTTCGCAAGCTTATCGTGGACCTCATCGACCCGGTCAAGTGGACGTCGATGGACGCAGACGTCAAGGGCGACATTTACGAGGGGCTGCTCGCCAAAAGCGCGGAAGAATCGCCCAAGGGCGCCGGGCAGTACTTCACCCCGCGGGAGCTGATCAAGGCGATCGTCGACTGCGTCCAGCCCGGGCCGGAGGACAACGTCGCCGATCCCGCCTGCGGCACCGGGGGCTTTCTCCTGGGCGCCTATGATCATGTGGTCCGTCACCACGGCAAGACGCTCGACAAGGATCAAAAGCGGCACCTGCGGACCCGTTTCGTCCGGGGATGGGAACTGGTCCCGAACACTGCCCGGTTGTGCATCATGAATCTGTACCTGCACGGCATCGACGCCGACCCGTGCCCGGTCGTGTCGGGGATCGACAGCCTGGCCTCGGATCCTGGCGAGCGCTTCAGCGTGGTGATGACGAACCCGCCGTTCGGGAAAAAGAGCACGATCGCGGTGGTGAACGAGGCGGGCGAGCTGGAGAAGGAGGACACGGTCTACGAGCGGCAGGATTTCTGGACCGCGACGAAGAACAAGCAGCTCAATTTCCTCCAGCACGTCAGGGGGATGCTGAAGATGAACGGCCGGTGCGCGATCGTGGTGCCGGACAACGTCCTCTTCGAGAGCGGGGCGGGGGAGACCGTGCGCCGCAACCTGCTCCGGCAGTGCGACGTCCATACGCTGCTGCGTCTTCCTACAGGGCTCTTCTACGCGCAGGGGGTCAAGGCGAACGTCCTCTTCTTCGACGCCAAGCCGGCGCAGGAAAAGCCGTGGACATCGAAGCTCTGGGTCTACGATCTGCGGACGAACAAGCATTTCACGCTCAAGACGAACCCGCTCAAGCGGGCGGACTTGGACGAATTCGTGGAATGCTATCGGCCCGGCGCGCGCCACAAGCGCAAGCCAACCTGGAGCGAAAAGGCCCCCGAGGGCCGCTGGCGCTCCTTCGATTATGAGGAGCTGGTCAAGCGGGACAAGGTGAACCTCGACATCTTCTGGCTCAAGGACAAGAGCCTGGAGGAGTCCGAGTCGCTGCCCGAGCCCGAAGTGATTGCCGAGGAGATAGTCGAAGATCTGCAGTCCGCACTGGACGAGTTTTCGTCGATTGCCGAGAAGCTTGAACCGACGAGCGAGGGCGCCGCGTCGGACCCAGCCAGCGCCAAGAAACTCGTTCGTCGGGAGACCGAGCAAAATGGCGGCTGAAGACGAGCTCCGTAGATTGATCGGGGAGAAGACGGAGACGCGCTCGGTCGACTTCAAGGAAAGATTCAACTGGGCCGAGGCGAAGAGAGCGGCGAAGCTTGCGATCATCAAGGACATTCTTGCTATGGCCAATTCAGAAGATGGAGGAACCATCGTCTTCGGTGTGCGAGATCAGGACCGGATGGTCGTGGGGCTTTCCGAAGGCGACTTCAACTCGTTCGACGAAACGCGGATCCACGACCTGGCGAGGGAGTACGGTCAACCGAGCTGTGCCTTCCGGATCGTAAGAGGAGAGATGGAGGGGAAGCGGATAATTGGAATCATGGTCGCGGAGTTCGAAGAGGATCCAATCCTGTGCAAGAAGGATTACCACGACGCCGAGTCGAATCAGCAGATTCTGCGACAGGGTGCGCTTTACGTGAGGACGAACGGGGCCAGAACTGAGGAGGTGCGAACCGTGGAGGACATGCGACGCCTTCTTGGCCGAGCCATGCTCAAGAAACGTGACAGCTTGCTTTCAGCCATCGAAGGAATGATCAAAGGTAGACCGACGCGCCCCACGGAAGATTCCCAATCCAAATTTGAGATCGAACGGCGTGAGGCGGAGAAGTACCTCGAATCGAAAATTGGAGCGGAGCTGAGGACGGCTGGCCACTGGGTGCTTGCCGCCTACCCAGCCGAGTACGGAGAGAATGCGAGCCTCGAGCAAGTAAAGGACGCCCTGCGAAAGACGCAGGTGAAGCTGCGAGGTTGGTACTTTCCTCACTTCGACCGTGACAACGAGGGGTATTTCAACCAAGGGTTCCAATCGTTTACGAATGCCGGTGAGTTCCTCGAAGGCTTCAGGGCCTACCAGAGCGGCCTCTTCTTTTTCAAGTCTGCCCTATGGGAGGAGGAGAAGGGCAAAGAGAAGTTCGGCCGGGCGGTCATAGATGTCATCTCGATGATCTACACTTTGACGGAGTTCTTCTTCTTCGTTGATCGTTTTTTCGGAGAGCTCAAATACGAAGGCACCGTAGTCTGGTCAGTAGAACTTCAGAAGTCCGACGGACGGCTGCTTGTCGGCGCGGACCCGGGATTGCCTGGATTGTGGGGGAACGAGATCGCGAAGGACGATCCCCTTCGCGTCCAAGGCCGTACGCCTAAAGCGAACTTGTACGCGGGAGGACTCGAGGTGTCACGGGGTGTAATAATGAGATTGCTCCGACTGTTTAACTGCGGAATCTCCGAGTCGATCGTCTCCCATTGGCAGGAGAGGTTGATAAGGCGGAGGTTCTGACCGAACCCGGGGGAGATTACTTCTCGTCCTTACTTTCGCGAATCCTCTCGCCCTTCGGGGGCTTTGGGATCGGAGCGCTGTCGGAATGGAATTTCGCTTGTTCCCCCCTTTGAGGTTTCGGGATTGCAGGCGTGTCTGCTGCCTTCTTTAGGGATTCGCCTGTTGGCGGTTTCGGGATTGCAGGCTTCTCTGTAGAAGGAGCTGGCTTGGATTCACCCGGCTTTTCTTCTGCCATGTCCGTTCCGTTCTTATGCTCCAGATGCGTGCTGGAGCAGCCGCGCAGTAAGGATGATACCCATCGCTAGAAGAATGTAAAGGGAGCGAACAAAAAGCGCCTGGCCTTGGTCCAAGGCGTCCGCCTTTCGATCTGTGGTAAGCTTGTTTGCGCGATACAGGTTCCAAAAGTAGATCGCCATGTAGGCGCTACGCTTCGGAACTGAATGTAGGACGTCCCGGTTGAATACGGCTGCTTGCTCCGGGCCGCGCCACTGATCTGACACTCTTAAGGCTCTCGCGGCATAGCTAGCTGCAGCTACGAATGCCACGATCGCGATTCCATAAAGCACCGCTAGCAGAGGTAGGGCCCAGCCCAGGAGAGCGTGGTTGGCCAATGCTATCCCGCCTATGCCGAAGAGCATGGTCAAGCTCGTACCTGACCATCCCGCCAAGCCCATTGACTTCGTCTCGATCACCCTGGTCCGCCCTTCGTCCTGCTGAACCGCTTCTCGTGCAACCGCCTCAGTTTTCTCAAGGTTTGCGGCAACTTCATCGTTGTTGAAGTCCTCTTCTTTGGCAAAGGTTGCATGGAGGGTTCCTGTCTCCCGTTCGACGAGATCGTCAATCGAAGTAGGCGTCCGGGATTCTGTGATCATTCCCTGCAGGGCTGCGTCCAATAACCTTGCTCGAATACCGAGGAGGACCTCGAGGAGCCTTAGCGTCAGCAAGAAGATCCTTGCGATCTGACGGTCAGGCCAGCCGATAGCTCCCTGCAAGTTACCGGATGTACCGGAAGGTCGGCACGTCATGCATCTTCCTCAAAAGGGCTTGTCACGGAGGTCTGATTTTACGGAAGGAATCCCACCTCGGCATGCATCTCCTCCACGGCGAGCGCCGCGTAGTGGTCCCGGCAGATCGCCTCGGAATTGCCCATGAGCTTGGAGATCTGGTAGAGCGACAGGCCCTTCTGGGCGAGCTGGCTGCCGAAGGTGTGGCGGAACGTCAGGAAGGTGTGGTTCCAGCCGTGGCGCTTCATCAGGCGCCGCAGCCGGCCCGACAGGTTGTCCGGGTCCCAGCGGCACCCCTCCGGCGAGGGGAACACCCAATCCCCATCCTGCTCCAGATCATCGAGGATCGGGAACAGGTCCTCGGAGATCGGCATGATCCGCGCCTTGTTAGTCTTGGGCCGATATCGTTCCCCATGAACCGTCTTGAACTGGATCAGGAGGCGCTTGCGATCCAGATCGACGTCCTTCCACGTGAGCCACGTGACCTCCGACCGTCGCAGGCCGGCCAGGATCGCGGTTGCGACCGGCCCGTAGAGCAGGGCATCCTCTTCGCGGACGACCTTGAGAACCTCGACGATCTCGGCGAGCTTGAGATAGTCGATAGGCCCGGGCGAGCACTTGGGCCGCGGCACCTTGGTCGCGGGATTCTCCGGGAACCCCTTTTGCCGCAGCGCGTAGTTGAACATCGTCGAGAGCGCCTGCCGGATGTGATACGCCGTCTTGGGCGCGATCCCCTCCTCGGTCCGTCGCTTGTCGATGTGCCGCGAGATCACGTTCGTCGTCACCTCCCGCAGCCGCGCCGTCCGATTCGGAAAGCAGGCCCTGAAGAATCGCTCCAAAACCAGCCGCTCGTTCTGCGCCGTCTTTTTCGCCTTGGTCGCTTCCAGGTGGCGGTAGTACTCCTCGAGGAAATCACCGATCGTCAGCGACGCCGGCGCGGGGGAGGGGTTGTCGCGGTACTTGAGGAAGATCTCCGGCGCCTTGCGCTGGGCCTCCTCCTCATCCTCGGTCTGAAGGTTGATCCGGATTTGGCGGATCGCGCCGTCAGCACTGCGGACGCTGAACCGCACCCACCATTTCGGAGTGACTACCACCTGGCCTTTGTAGCGGTAGGTCCTTCGGAAAAGCCGATAGGGGGATCGGCGTGCCGACATGCGTACACGCCGCCTGACAGCAGCTCCATTTGCCTCGGACATCTCGCGCTCCATCAATCCGAGGCCTCGATGGCCGGCGCTTATCCCGTGCCGGATCGCGCATCACATGCGCGTCCGTGCCTGGGATCACGCCCTCGCAAGCATGCGCCTTCGAGCAATGCCCGCTCGAAGGCAGCTTGCGACGGCGCGATCTAGCACAGAACTAGCACAGAAATTCGGGGGTCGGTTTCGGCGCGATCCGTAAGCCGAAGCGCCCCAAGAATTTCGGATAGCGGGGGTGGGATTTGAACCCACGACCTCCGGGTTATGAGCCCGGTGAGCTGCCAGGCTGCTCCACCCCGCGCCGGAACCTACCGCGCCGGGTAGGTTGCGGCCCGAGGTGGATCGCACGAGGGATCCTAGCTGCCCCCCTGCGCACTGTCAAGGCCGCCTTCGGATAAAATCGGGATTGCATGCAGGTTCTCGCCCTCGTCGTCGCCGGCAAGCTCGCGCTCTACTGGGTCTCCATCTACCTCTTCTTCCATCGGCTCCCCCTCCACCGTCAGGCCGATCCCCCGCACGGCGCGCGCGCCCTCGTCCCGGCGGGCATCCGCGTCGCCCTCGGGCTCCTCCTCGGCATCCCGCTCGGCGCCGCCCTCGTCGGCTCCGAAGAGTGGATCATCCTGCTGGCCTTCGGCGCCCTCCGCCTCGGGGCCTGGCTCGTCTCCGTCTGGCGCTACCACCGCATCGTCCCCGGTGCCCCCGTCCTCTTCGCCCTCCTCATGACGACGATCAACTTCGCCGCCGACTTTGCCATCTTCGGGACCTGGCTCCCCAAGGCCGTCTCCGATTTTTCGCTTTGATAATCGTGCCAGACGGCCGGTTCGGCCGGTTCGGCCGCTTCCCGCTCCCGGCTCGCCGCTCGCAGCTCGCTTCTCCCTACTCGAACCTCACGTCGTCGATCCATACCTTGATCCGCCGCTCCGGCGAATTGCTCGTGAATCCGAGCACCTGCAGGTGCTCCGTCCGAAGCGTGATCTTCGCCCCCTTGTGCTCGCCGCGGTCGACCGCCAGGAACTCGAATTTGAAATTCGACAGCGGGACCGCCACTCGCGACCATGTGCCGCCGATCGACACCGGCGGCGACGTCATGATCGCTTCCTCCAGCCCGACGCGCATCGCAAAGTCCAGGATCAGCGAGGCGCCGCCCTCCGCTCGTGCCGTAAACGTCACCCGCGTCGACTTTTCGGGCACGATCCGGTTCAGCCGGCACGTCACCCGAGGCCAGGAGGGCCTCGCGCCCCGGGAGTGCGATGCGAATTCCACCACGACCGAGTTCGATCCCTCGAAGGCGTCCCCGCCGGTCTCCCCTTTCTTCGACAGCGCCGCGGTCACTCCCCCCGTGGCGGCCACCCAGCGCTCAGCCCCGTACTCCAGGTCGTCCACCATCTTCGACAGGACCAGGTCCAGCTCGCGCTGGCACTCCGCCGTCATTTCTCGCACTTCGACCTGCTTCGCGACCCAGAGCTTCGTGGCGAAATACCGGGCTTGCAGCTGCTGCATCGCCTCCAACGCCTGCTTCCAAAGCTTCGCTTTCACCATCCGCTGGATGTCCGCGAATCGGCGCTGCGCCTCCGCCTCGACCGCCGCCGCGCGCGACCCCTTCACTCTCGCCAGCGCCGCCTCGATCTCCCCGCGACGCTGCGACACCCACTCGGAGGCCGCCATCTCCGTCAACAACTTCTCGTACGCGAGCTGGGCCTCCTCCAGCTTGCTCGCGGCTTCCAGACCGCGGGCCTGATCGTAGATCTCCTGAGCCGCCGCCGAGGCGGGTCCGGTCCGCTTGCCGTGGGCCTCGGCCGCCAGCTGCTCCAGCTCCGTTTTCGCATTCGCGTAGGTATGAGTCGTCGCTCGCGAGCGCTTCAGATCGTCCACCGCCGCCAGCACTGCGTTCCAGTCTCCGCGCGACCGCGCGTCCCGCGCCGCTTCCAGCTGATCGAGCGCGAGCTTCTCCGCGTACGCCCGCTCCATCATCGCATGGACCTCCGGCGCGATCTTTTCGAAATTGCCCGCGCCCGAGTGGACCGCCGAAAACGAGCGCACCTCGTCGTAGACCCGGCGCCAGTCGCCCGAATCCGCGAGCTTTTTCACGCGGTCCCAGGCCGCGATCACGCCGGGGTCCAGCGTCAGCCTCCCCACCCATGCCTCGACCTGCCCCCGCCGGATGTCGTCCGGCGACATTTCCCTGGAGAGCTCCTTCAGAAGAGGCTCCGCCTCGGGCCAGCGCCCCTCGTTGGCGAGGGCCTTCACCCGGGTCCACTTTTCGAGCAGGCGGCGATTCTCTTCGCGGCGGGACGCGGGAGCGGGGTCGGCGTGTCCCAGCTGGGCGCGGCAGCGCTCCTGCGCGTCCCAGACCTTCTCCGCGTTCGAAGCAAAGGCGGCCGTGTCAGCGTACTCCCGCTCGATGCGCTGGTAGAGCGCGAGCGCCTCGTCGAACTTTCCCGCCGCCAGTGCGGCATCGGCCTCCGCCAGAAGAGCTCCCGCCTCGGTGTCGCGGGTCTCGACCTGCGTCCGGCTGGGGAGGGCCGGGGGATTCCGAGCCCCGGGCTTCTTCGGCTTGGAGGAGCCGGAGAAGAGATTCCACGCAAGGAATCCCAGCGCGGCGATGATGAGGATGCCGATGACCGGGCCGAGGTTGAATCCGCTCGAAGAAGACGGGGCGGGCGAGAACGCGCCCCGAGTCGCGGGCGGCGCGGATTCACCGAGGGATCGCAGCACCCGCGCGACCTGCCCGGCGGTCATCAACTGGTACAGCTCGGCGACCTCGCTCGCTGGCTTTCCCGTCTGTTGCGTGAGCTCGACGATCCGCTCGACCTGCCGCACGCCGATCACGCCGATCCGCTGCGCGGTCTGGAGGAACTGGGCGTCCGCTTCGTTCGCCGGCTCCATGGAAGGCCTTGATTATACAAGATCGTCGGGCGAGGACGTCCAGAGGATGGGCGGCGCCCGGCATGGACACGAGCGCCGCCCGGGGACACCTGTAATGAAGTGACGCGCCCGGGCGCGGCGTTCTCACGCGCTTGACCGGCGATTCGACGCTGTGCGATAATCAAACGCCGCGCCCATGCCGAGCAAGCAGACACTGAAAATCCCGCTGGGTCTGGAGCCGCTTCGCCGGGGAGGGCTGACGGCCTATACCGCAATCCGGAAAATCCTGCACCAGCTCGATCGGCTCGCGAAAGAGGGGGCGGACGGTCCCCGCGCCTTCGCGGCGGCCCGGGCCCTGGTCGATCTCGAACGCGCGGCTTCCGACGCGTCACTCGTCGCCTTCGAAAAAGAACTGAAGGACTGGATCAAGACCACCCGCGACCGGATCCAGAGCGGCCAGGAGGAGTTCAAGGCATGGTTCGCGGAGGAGCTGGAGCGGCTGCTGGCCGACCAGTACGGGCTCGCGCTTCGGGGGCGCTTCCCCCTGTTCATCGCCTCGCATTATCGGATGAAGCTCGATGTCGACCACGACTCGGTCGCGATCTGTTACGGCGGCGACGAGGATCTGCTGGAAAAGACCAAGGCGGATCCGCGGGCGGTCGCGGCGAAAATCAACGTCCTGCAGCGGGAGCTGGAGGCGACGCTGCTGCCGGACGACCGGTTCTTGATGCGCTTCGCCGAGTCGTACGACCGGGCGATCAAGCAGGGCGATCTTTCGCCGGGCGACCAGGCGCCGATCCTCGACGTGCTGCGCGAATTCGTGTGGTCGATCCAGTCGAAAAAATTCCAGGCCGACCCCCGCCGGGAGAACTTTACGACCTATTCCCGGGTCAACTTGAGCTACCAGCTGTTCAAGCTCGTCAACCGCCGGTTCGGCCACCGGACCTTCGAGTTCATTCCCGCCACCCCGGAGCAGGCCGCGCGCAAAGAGGCGCACCTGTGGGTCCCGACCAACGACTCGGGCGACGGCACGTCGCATGCCTTCGTGGCTTTCCGCTGATTTCCGTCGTCACCCCTTCAGGGCCCGAAAAAACCCCTCCGCCTTGTCCAGGGTCTCCTGATACTCGTCCTCCTCCACCGAATCCGAGACGATCGCCCCGCCGGCCTGATAGTGCAGCCTTTCGCCGTCGAACACGGCCGTCCGGATCGCCATCGAAAGGGTGGCCGACCCGTCGGCGCCGAACCATCCGAGGGCGCCCGTGTAAAGTCCGCGGCGATCCGGCTCCAGCTCGTCGATGATTTCCATCGCCCGTATTTTCGGCGCGCCCGTGACCGACCCTCCCGGAAAGGTCGCGCGCAGGATCTGCGCCAGGCTGGCTTCCGGCCGGCGCCGCCCCGTGATCTCGGCGGACAGATGAAACACCGTCGCGTGGCGTTCGACAGCCTTCGGGGTCGCGACCTCGACCGAGCCGAACTCGCACACGCGCCCCAGGTCGTTTCTCGACAGGTCCACGATCATCGCCAGTTCGGCGTCGTCCTTTCCGCTGGCGGCGAGTTCGTCCGCTAGGCGGCGGTCCTCCTCGGGCGTCGCGCCCCGACGGCGCGTCCCCTTGATCGGGCGGGTGCGAAGCTCGGCCCCGTCCAGCCTCAGGAACTCTTCCGGAGAGCTGCTGACGACGCACTTTCGCCCGACGGTCATGGCCGCCGAATACCAGGCCGGGCTGGCCGCGCGCATCCGCCGGTAAAGCTCGGGCGCCCCCA
>Ga0187893_10009833_pt1 | contig 14536 bp, 12 predicted proteins | sample MA1701074metaG_FD_139574 | JGI IMG/M metagenome (GOLD analysis project Ga0187893, IMG submission 139574) | White microbial mat communities from a basaltic lava cave in the Kipuka Kanohina Cave System on the Island of Hawaii, USA - MA170107-4 metaG ...
CCTGCGGCCGGGCTCGAGCCTGGCGCACGGCCACCCCTTCGGCCTCTACGGCGGCGGCATCAGCTTCAGCAAGGGGATCGAAGCGCTCGGGCTCCTCGACGTGCCCTGCGCGCCGCCGAGCGCGAGCCCGTGGACGCGCGAGGTCGTGCGGCTGCTGGCGATGGTGCGCCCCGAGCACTACCGCTTCTTCGGCAACGCCGGCGCGCAATACGCCGATGCCGCGCGCGCCGCCGGCTACGATGCGGAGCGCGACCTCAACCTGCGCGTCCAAGGGGAGGACCCGACCGAGCAGTACAAGTCGGTCAGCGCCGGCCTCGAGGCGCTCGGCATGCTCGGCACCGCCTGCGACGAGAACCAGGGTGCGCACGTCGCCGAGGATCTCGCCATCGCCGAGGTGATCGATCGCCACAGCGGCCGGCCGGTCGGCGACGGCGCGCGCGGAAACCTGGTGGTGACGGTGCTCGAGAAGGACAACGCGGTGCTGCGCTACGATCTGCAGGACATCGTGCGGTTGAACCTGGCGCCATGCCCGTGCGGCGAGACCCACTCGCGGCTGTTCTACGAAGGCCGGGTCAAGGACATCGTGCCGGTGGCGGGGCGCGAGCTGCTGCCGATCGACGTCCTGCTCGCCCTGCTCGAATGCGCGCCGCTGCGCGGCACCGCCATCGAGTATCAGATCGTCCGGCGGGCGGGCGCGCGCGCGCTGCCGCTGCGCGTCGAGCACCGCGCCGCCGGCACCGGCGACGCGGGCGCGGTGGCGGCGTCGATCGGACACGACACCCGGGAACGGCTCGGCGTGCCGGTCGACGTCGAGCTGCTGGCGCCGAACGCGCTGCCCCGGTTTGCATTCAAGGCGGCGAGAGTGGTGGATGAAGGGTGAGAAACTGCGTGACCGGTGACCGGTTACCAGTGACCAGTGGGACACGCGGAGCGCCCACTGGTCACCGGCCACCGGTCACCGGTCACGCCTTTATCCGAATCGGGAGATGACGATGTCAGAGACCGAACACGGCAAGATCACCGACGAGGGGCTGGACAAGATTCGCGCCCGCATCGGCAAGGGGTTCGAGAATCGGCGCCCGTGGCGCACGGAGGTGACGCGCGACGCGATCTACCACCTGGCGCTGGCGATCGGCGACCTGAGCCCGCTCTATCTCGATGAGGAGTACGCCAAGCAGACCCGCTGGGGCACGCTGCTGGCGCCGCCGATCATGATCCAGAGCTTCGATACGCTGCGCGCCGTCGGCAGCGCCGGCTTGCCGGAGGGACTGCCCGGCGTGCACTCGATCTGGTCGGGCTCGATGTACGAGTACGAGCAGCCGCTCAAGCTCGGCGATCGCATCCGATCCAAGTCGTACCTCAAAGAGGTCCGCGAAGTGGAGAGCGGCTTCGCCGGCGGGCGGGCGGTCTATCAGACCTACGAGGCCGTGTATTGGAACCAGAAGGACGAGAAGATCGGGGTGCGCCAGGACACCTGGATCCGCAACGAGCGCAACAAGACCAAGAAGACGGCGAAGTACGGCGAGACCGAGCTGGCCAAGTGGTCGCTCGACCAGGTGCACGACCTCTGGAAGCACTACGAGCAGGAGGAGCGCACGGTGTCGCGCAAGTGGGACACCGTGCAAGTCGGCGACGAGCTGCCGCCGGTCTTGAAGGGACCGCTGACGCCGACCGCCGAGATCGCCTTCGAATCGTTCTTCGGCATCTATCTGGTCGGCAATACGGTCGCCGCCCGCCTCTACAAGCGCCACCCCAAGCTGATGATCATCAATGAGCAGGGCGTGCCCGAGCCGCCCCAGCGCGTGCACTGGGACAACCAGTTCACCAAGAACCTGCTCGGCCTGCCGGGCGCCTACGACCTTGGCCCCGAGCGCTGCGCCTGGCTCACCCAGGTGGCGACCAACTGGATGGGCGACGACGGCCACCTGCGCAAGATCGAGGCGCAGTACCGCAAGTTCAACTACATGGGCGACGTGACCTGGATCAAAGGCACGGTGGTCGAGAAGGCACGCGAGAACGGCCGCCAGATCGTGCGCCTGGACGTGTGGTGCGAGAACCATCGCGGCGAGCGCACGGCCAAGGCCCTGGTGGAGGTCGAGCTACCGTAGCGGGGCGAAGGGCGACTGGAATCACCGCCACGACGCCAAGAACGCCGAGGACGGAAGAGACGCAAAGCGGTGCGATCTGAGCGTGCTTGGCGTCTTGGTGCCGATCCTCACGCGGTCAATCGACGCGAGCGCCACGGAGGCGCTTGATGGCAAGGAGCTGACACAGGGATTCTTGGTCCTTGGGTCGTCGGATGTGCTGCTTGATGGCGCGATCGGCGACCATAGTCGAGCAGCCGCAGCGCATCTTTGCGGGCCTTGTCGGCGCGGCGCAGGCGCTGAGCGGGAGAGAGACGGAGCAGCGCTCGGATGAGCGACCGATCGACTCCGTTGGCGTCCTGATCGCCATACCACGTCTGGCTCCCGGACCGCTTGGCGTCGGGCACTGAAGGGCGTTGCATCGGCAACGAAGGTAACGCAAAGTCTATCCCCGCGCGAGTCCGAACGCTCCTGCTCATCAATGCGCGGTTGGCGGCGCCCGCGAGTTGTAGTTGGGAATTCGGTCGTTGGCGTGTAGCTCCCGCGAGCGAAGAATCTCGCCACCAAGTGCACCAAGGTCAATCAGACTTGGTGTTCTTGGTGGTGGCGTAGTAGTTCCACCCCGATGCGCGAGGTGCGCGGTGCGGGGTGGGTGGCGCTCGCGGCAGCGCTTGTCGTGGCCGCCGGCATCCTCCTGCCGATCCCACCGCAGTTTCTCGTCGACCTGCTCGACTCGGCGTTCGCCGCGACGCTGCACTTCGGCGCCTCACACGGCTACTCGGCCGGCACGCGCCTGATCAGCACGTTCGGACCGCTCGGCTTCGTCTACTACCCGCTCTATCAGCCCGCCACGTTTGCCTGGCTGGTGGCCATCCGGGCGCTGTTGGCCGTGATCACCGGCTGGACCGTGGCGTGGATCGGTTACGCGGCCTGGCGCTCGCCGTGGGGCGGCGCACTGGCGGTGCTCGCCTGCGCGCCGTTTTTCGCCTCGCCCGATGTCTGGTTCCTCACGCTGCCGCTGCTGGCGGTGCTGATCGAGCTCCCCCGCCGCCGCGCGCCGGCGTCATTGCGCGCCGCGCTCGGCGTCGCCATCGGCGTCGTCAGCCTGATCAAGTTCACCGTCCTGCTCGCCGCGTGCGGGGTGCTCGTTCCGAAGGCCGCCGCCGACCTGCTGGCGCGGCGGCGCGTGCCGCTCGAGGCGGCCGCCGCGCTGCTCACGGGCGTGCTCGTCTGGCTGGCCACCGGACACACCGCGAGCGACGGCCTGCGCTATGTCGATTGGTCCGCCCGGGAGATTTCAGCCGGCTACGCCGGCGCGATGCAGGTGCCTCCCGATGGCTGGCTCGTCGCGCACGCGGTGGCAGTCAGCCTCGCCGTATTCGCCGCCGGAGCAAGCCTGATCGAACGGCGACTCGCGACGGGGCGCCGCGCCGCCGAGCTCGCCCTGGCGGGCGTGCTGTATCTGCTGTTCCGCGCCGGCTTCGTGCGGGCCGACAGCCACGTGTTCATCACCTGTTTCGGACTGTTGGTGGTGGCGGCCCTGCTCGCGCTCCTGTGGAGCCGCCGCCTGCCGCAACGTGCAGTTGCCGCGGCGGTGGCCGCCCTGCTGACCGGCGGATTGTGGGTACACGCGGTCACGACAAAGGGCTGGCCGATCATGCATTTTCGGCCGATCTTCCCGGTCGAGGCCATCCGTCGGCTGACGGCGCTCCCGCTGCTGCTCGGCAGCGACGCGATGACGCGGGCAGACGCGGAAGCGAGCGCCGCGATCCGCGCCGCGCAGCCGCTGCCGGCGCTGCACGGGTCGGTGGATGCCTACTCGTACGATCAGGCCGTGGTGCTGGCGCACCAGCTCGCGTTTCGCCCGCGCCCGGTCTTCCAGAGCTACATGGCGTACTCGCCGCGCCTCGCCTACACCAACGCCGCCTTTCTCCTCGGCGCGGACGCGCCGGAGTGGGTCCTGTTCCGCGTGTCCCCCATCGATCACGGGTTGCCGGCGCTCGACGACGCGCTCTCCTGGCCGCGCCTCATGACGCACTACCGGTTGGCGGAGACCGTGGGCGACTTCGCGCTGCTGCGGCGGCGGACGCCGCCACTGACGTCGCGCCTCGAGCCGCTGGGACGGGTCGACACTCAGACCGGCGAGGCAGTTGCCGTCCCGTCGGCCGCGGGGGGGCTGATCTGGGCGCGCATCGCCATTGGCTCCACGCGGCGCGACGACCTGGTCACCGCGCTCCTCGCTGCGCCGCTCACGTACATCGGCATCCGGCGCGGCGATGGCGAGGTGCGCGGCTTTCGCCTCGTGCCGGCGCTGGCGCGGGAGGGGTTCCTCGTCTCGCCGTTGGTCGAGGATACAGCCGACTTCGTGCGGCTGTTCTCGCCGCCGCCGAGCAGCGAGCGGAACGATGATGCGACCGCCATCACCCTACAGCGCGCCGAGACCCTCGGCATCGACGCCGGCCCGCGGGATGTGCAGGTCGAATTCTTCCGGTTGGTGATCGACGACGTCTGAGGCGCGCCGTTCGGCGCGCCTACGGGCCGCCCCTACAACACTCGTCACCAAGCGCGTGTAGAGGCGCGCCTTGGCGCGACCGGGGCCGCGCGGAGCGCGGCCCCGTCACACCGCCGGTGCGGGAAGTACGCCGCCGACCTCGAAATCCTCGCGCGGGTAGACGAACCGCTGGCGGCGGAAGACGTCTTTTTTGGAGATCTCCACCCGCTCGCGCGTCGCGCTGCACACCCACGTGCTCAGTCCCGACGGCGTGCGGCGCGCGAAGGCAGGCGCAAACAGCGCCACGTTCTTCCCGCGCGCTCGGTCGCGCGCCGAGACGTAGACCGCCGCTTCGACCCCGCTCTCCCGCATGGCGGCCCCCAGCGGCTGCGAGTGCGCGTACGTCGTCGGCGACGAGATGGTGCGCACGTAGGCTGCGAACGGCGCACGGGTGAGATCGATGGCCCGCTTGGCGCGCACCGTGGCCCGGAAGGCGGACAACTCGACGGTGACGGTCCCGAGCGATGCCGCCGTCCCATGGAGAAAGAGCAGCCGATAGTACGCGACCTCGGCGAACGCGGTCGGCAACAGCAGCGCGCCGTACCAGATGCCGCGCTCGACCCGGGTGCCGAAGCGCGAGCCGCGCGGCAGCGGCAGATGGCGGAACGGAGTAAAGAGCAGGAAGTGGAGACGCGCCAGCGCCGGATCCGGCGGCAGCGGCGGTTTCGCCTTCTCGAGCAGCCGCTCGAGTATTTCTTGCTCCTCGTCCGAGTCGACCAGCTTGCGCGTCGCGGTGATGAACTGCGACTCGACCACGCGCCAGGGCTCGAGCGCGAGCGGGCGGAGCCTAGAGCTTCCCTCGCATCGCGTCCAGATACTCTGCGACATGCACCAGCCCCTCGACCGTCTGCACGCGCGCGGCCGGGACCGCACCGAGATGGGCGTTGGCAGCGTGGAACCACGCCCGCACATCCTCAGCCTTGCCGCCCAGCAGCGCGTCCAGGCTGCGCACGACGCGAATCAGCAGCAGGGCGAGCTCGCCCTCCTTGCTCTCCGGCTGCAACACGCGCTCGCCCGACGCCAGACGCGACATCGTGGCGGTGCTGATGCCGATGATGCGCGCCGTATCCTTCTGCGCCAGGCCGAGCACCTCCGCGGCGCGCAGCAGCGCCCGGCTCAGGACGGCCCCGGGATCGGTGCGCGGGCGGGTCTTGGAACGGGTCGCGACGTTCATTTCAAATGAAATCATAGTTGGAGGAGATTTCACATGCAAGTGTCCAGGCCGACCCGATATGGGTTCCTCCCCCGTGAGCGTCTCTGCGAACGGGGGAGGCCAGGAGGGGGCCGCGCGCTTTTGCGCGGCGTTCCCGTGCAATGGTACCCCCTCCTGACCTCCCCCGTGGCCGGAGATGGCCACGGGGGAGGAACCTAGCAAGCTTCCGCACTCCACATCAGACCGCGACGGCGGTGGGGTGGTGGATGTACATCTCGGCCGCCGAGGGCCGCGCGCCGGGCGCGCGCCGCGTGATCGGCGGCAGGCCGATCGGGTACCTCACCGTTCCCTCGTGATCGCGCACCAGGCGGTCGACGTTGTACACGTCGTTGAACTTCCACAGCATCTTGAGGAAGTTCGTCTGGCCCTTGGCGAGCAGGCGCATGGTGATGCCGAAGACGTCGTACACCGCCTGCCAGCCGAGGTGTTTCTTGTTCAGCACATCCTGCGTCTTGACGAACTCCTCGTAGAACTTGCGCAGGGGCATCTTGGTCGGCAGCACCGCGTGCTGGACGTCGAAGAGGCGGTAGTCGCGGGTGGTGAAGCGGCGCGCGTCGGTGAGCCAGATCTCGGTGCCGGGGTAGGGCGTGCTGATCGTCATGTTGACGATCTCCGGTACCTCGAGCGCCCACTGGCGGACGGTTTCGAAGCGCCGCTCATCCCATTCCGGATCGGCGATGATGTTGATCGCGACCACGATGCCGAGATCGCGCGCCACTTGGAGGGCGGCGTCGTTCTCGCTCATCACTACCCGTTTGCGAAACCGCTTCAGGCCGTCTTCATCGATCGCCTCGACCCCGACGAACATGTAGCGCAGTCCGAGGCGGGTCCAGCGCTCGAAGACCTCGCGGTTGCGCAGCAGCACGTCGGCGCGGGTCTCGAGGTAGTAGCGTTTCTGGATGCCGCGGCGCTCGACCTCGTCGGCGATGGCCATGCCGTGTTCCGGGCGGATGAAGGCCACGTCATCGACGATGAACACGTTGGGCTCGCGGATGCTGGCGAGGTCCTCGCCCGCCGCCGCCGCATCGAACTTGCGGTAGCTGCGCCCGTAGAACGTCCAGGCGCTGCAGAAGTTGCAGTCCCACGGGCAGCCGCGGGTGAACTCGATCGAGGCGCAGGGATCGAGCTCGCCGATGAAGTACTTGCGCCGCTTGCTGGTGAGATGGCGGGCCGGCATGTGCTTCTCGGGAGTGGGCAGCAGCAGCGGCGGCGGGCCGAGGCCGTCGCCGGTGACGACGCCGGGGATGTCCTGCACGCTGGCGCCGCTGGCGAACGCCTCGAGCACCTTCGGGGCAGCGCCTTCGCCCTCGCCGCGGATGATGCAGTCGATCGCGCCGTCGGCGTGGGTGATCATCTCCTGGGCGACGAACGAGGCGCTGTGTCCGCCGACGAACACCCGGACGCCGGGCCGCATCCCCTTGATCTCGCGGGCGAGGTCGATCACCTCGGGGACGTTGGCCAGGTAGTTCACCGAGAACCCGACCGCGTCGGGCTGCCACGATTTCACCGTCGCGCGCACATCGTGCACCGTCAGCACCTGCAGGTCGATCAAGCGCACGTCGTATCCGGCCGCTTCGAGCGCCGAGGCGACGCACTCCACCCCGAGCGGTTCGAGGCGCAGGAAAATCTCGGAGAAGATCAACGGGCTGGGGTGAACGAGCAGGACGCGCGACGCCATCTACACCTCCGCGGGCAGCAACCCGGCACGTTTACGCTCTCTGCGCCTGTGGTTCAACTCAGGCATCCACAGATGAACACAGATCTCCACCCGCCACCCGACCGATGAACACCGATCCACCCCACCGCTTCCCCTTCAGAAGAGGGGAGGCGGGGATCGGTGTTCATCGGTGGGGTGGCGCGGTGGAGCTCCGTGGTCATCTGTGGTTCTTGGTTCAACGGTATTGTTGCGCGAGGAACTCGCCAACAACGCGGCTGAACTCGTCCGGCGCCTCGAAATACGGCGAGTGTCCGACCACGGGGATGACCTCGAAGCGAGCGCCGGGAATCGCCGCGGCGACCTCCGCCAGCACGTCGGGGGCGAACAGGCGGTCGTGTTGGCCGCACACCAGCATCGTCGGGATCGTCCAGCCCGCCAGGGCGGCGGGGTCGACGCGTACCTCCTGCAGCGCCAGGTGCGCGAGCGCGCCGGGTGGGTTGAGCGCGGCGAGCTGGCCGTAGAGGAAGCAGCGCGCCGGATCGCGCGCGAACATGTCGGCGGCGACGGCCGGATGCGGTTGGTCCCACGCCGGCGCGCTCTGCATCTGCGCGGCGGCGGCGGCGATCGCACCGAACGCATTGAGCACGTTCGGCGTGTAGATCCCGGCCGGCGTGCCGGAGAGAACCAACGCAGCGACCCGATGGGGCTCGGCGAGGGCGAACTGCAGACCGGTCCAGCCGCCCATCGACTGGCATATCAGCGCGGCGCGCGCGATGCCGGCGTGGTCGAGCACCGCCGCCAGGTCGGAGGCGAAATGGCGCGCCTGCTCGGCGCCTGGCTCGCATCGCGAACGGCCGAAGCCGCGGTGATCGAACGTGAGCACGCGGTAGTGGTTGGCGAACCGGACGACTTGCTGCCACCACACCAGGGTGTTCCCGCCGGCGCCGTGCGCGAGCACGAGCGGTGGGCCGTCGCCGCAGGTCTCGTAGTAGATCGTCGCGTGCGGTTGCTGGACGAACGGCATGCGTGGGTCTCGCGTCTGCCGCGGCGCCGGTCAGTCTTGTGCCGGCCGCGACGGCAGAATGAGCACCGGGCACCTCGCGCCGTGGAGGACCCCTTCGCTGACGCTGCCCAGCAACGCGCGGTGCACGACGCCGTGCCCATGCGAGCCGACCACGATGACGTCGGCCCGGAGGCGCTCGGCCTCGCGGAGGATCGTCTCGGTGGTCGGTCCTTGCACCTGGAGGGCGGTGGCATCGATGCCGCGCTGGCGCAGTCGCGTGGATTCGTCCTGACCGCGCCGGTGCTCACCGCGCAAGTCGTGCGCGACCTGCTCGCGTACCGTCTCCGGGCCCGCCTGGTAGCCGACGAAGTCAGGCTCGGGCGCCGCGACGTGCAACAGCCACAGCGCCGCGGAGAACGCTTCGGCAAGGCGAGCCGCCTGCTCAATCACCCTAGGCGTGATGGGCGAGAAGTCGATTGCGACGAGAATGGTTTTCATACGGCCGCCCCTCCCACCCCAAAGCGGCAGCAAGCTGCCGCACTCCAAAGCTAGCGCCGCTGGCCCATGAAGATGCGCAGGAGGTACCAGAACAGCAGCGCGACCGAGGCGAAGAGCTGCAGCGCGGCGGCGACGTAGCGGTCCTCGGGGAAGCGCAGCATGACGTTCGAGGTGTCATGCAGGATCGCGGCGCCGGCGAGGCCGACCATCGCGACCGAGAACCAGGTGCCGAGCTCGAAGCCGAACAGCACGGCGCCGACGATCGCCAGCAACGCGACGACAAAGGCCCAGCGCAGCAGCGCCCCCAGGAAGGAGAAGTCCTTGCGCGTGGCGAACGCGATCGCGGTGAGCCCGCCGAAACCGATGACAGTGAGCAGCCCGGCGCTCTCGATCGCGCCCGGCGCCGCGGCGTTGGCGATGTAGAGCATCGGCACGAAGATGAACGCCTCGGCAACGACGAATGCTCCCAGCGCCAGGTACTGGAGCGGCAGCGAGGCGGCGCGGGCGGCGGCCGAGCTGGCCAGCCAACTGACGATCACGAAGGCGCCGAGCACCAGCAGCCAGTTGACGCTCAGCATGGCCGAGGCGATCGTCGGGGCCAGGCCCGAGTTGAACAGGGCGACCTCGATGGCGAGGAACAGTGCGACCGCACCGAGCAGATGCGTGTAGGTGCGGGCGATGAACGTCCCGCGCTCGCTGACGCCGGCCTCGATCGGCCGACTGATCTCGTCCCCGTAGTACGATTGGCTCATGGGAGTCCTCCGGTTGGTTGTGGCGTGAAGTCTATCAGCCGCGCGGGTGGGTACCAAGGTTCATTCACCCGTGCCCGTGCCCGTGCCTGTGCCCGTGCCCGAATGAAATTGATCAGACTCTACCCCGCCCCCGGGTCCACCGGATCTGATCTCATTCGGGCACAGGCACGGGCACGGGCACGGGTGGAGCCGGAACAATCTTATTCCCGTTCCCGTGCCAGCAGCGTCTCGGCGGCGCGGCGCAGGGCGGCTTTCTCCACCTTGCCGGTGGCGGTGCGGGGCACGTCGGCCTCGCCGACCACGAAGAGGTGGCGGGGCACCTTGTAGCTGGCCAGCGCGTCGCGGCAGAAGGCGCGCAGCTCGTCCGGGTTGGAGGTCTGCTGCGGGCGCAGCACGATCAGCGCGGCGATGTTCTCGCCGCGGGTCGGGTCCGGCACACCGACGACGTGCGCGCTCTGCACGGCGGGATGGCGGGCCAGGGTTTCCTCGATCTCGACGGAGGCGACGTTCACGCCGGCGGTCTTGATGACGTCCTTGATGCGGCCGCCGAAGTGCAGGTTCCCGTCGCCGTCGATGTAGCCGCGGTCGCCGGTGCGAAAGAAACCGTCGGCGGTGAACGTGACGGCGCGCGGGACGCGGTAGTAGCCTTCCATCAGGGTCGAGCCCTTGACCAGGATCTCGCCGCTCTCGCCCGGCGCCACCGGTTGGCCGCTGTCGGGATCGGCGATGACGACGTCCATGCCGGGCAGCGGCCGCCCGAACGTCCCGGTGCGCACCGCCTCGGGGTCGTCGAAGCGCGCGGCGGTGACACAGGTGGCGGTCTCCGACATGCCGTACACGCCGATCGTGCGGTGATCGGGGCCCATCAGCTTTGGCGCCAGCGCATGGTACGTGCCCTTGCGCAGGTGCAGTCGGCGGCGGGCGAAGTCGGGGTGGCCGAGCAGCGGTCCTGCCTGGTGCCAGCCGGCCATGATCGTGCAGCGCTCGGCTTCGAGCAGCGCCAGCGCCGCGCCGGGCTCGACGACTTCCTGCAACACGACGCGACCGCCGCCGGCCAGCGTGGCGAGTGCACCCATGATGAACCCACCGCTCCAGAACAGCGGCATGTGCCCCCACCACGCGTCGTCCGGCGTCACCCCGATACACTCGCCGACGCGCCGCGCCGAGGTGGTGAGCGCGGCGTGGTCGTGGGCGACGGCCTTGGCCTGCGCGGTGGTGCCGGAGGTGAAGAAGATGGTGGCCAGGTCGGTCGGCGAGGCGGTGCGCTCGAGCGCATCGAGAAAGCGATCGTCGACGGCCTCGGGCAGCTCGTCCCAGCTCGTCGTGCCGGCCGCGGTGCCCCCGAGCACGACGACCCGGCGCAGTGCCGGTGCCTGCGGCGCGTGCAACGCCTCGCTGACGATGGGGGCCTTCGATACACGCAGGGCACGGAGCGCGGGAGCGATCTCGTACAGACGCTCGACATAGTCGTGCTTGAGAAAGCCCGGGACGGTGACGAGCAGCGCGACGTCGGCGTGGGCGAGGGCATAGGCAATCTCGTCGCGCTTCCACAACGTGGAGAACGGCACCAGCACGGCGCCGATGCGCAGCGCGCCGAACGCGATGGGCAGCCACTCCAGCCGATTGGGACAGAGAAAGCCGACGCGCATGCCCGTGGTGACGCCCGCGGCGACGAGTTTCTTGGCGGCGGCGCGGCTGGCGGCGCGCAGCTCCCGGCGCGTCATCCGCGCGGTGACCCGCTCGGCCGGCGCGGCGGCGAGTGCCTCGCGTTCGGGCTCGATCGCGGTCAGCGCGTCGAGAAAGGCGCCGAGTGTCTCCATCACTTGCCCGTGAACACCGGTCGGCGCTTTTCGACGAAGGCGCGCACCGCCTCCTGATGATCCGCGGTTTCGCCGAGCACGCCCTGCGCGAGTGCCTCGGCCTCGACCGCAGGCTGGAACTCGGCGGCGGCGGCGCGTTCCAGCAGGGCGCGCGCCAGGCGCACGGCCTGCGGGGGGTGCGCGGCGATGATGGCGGCCACGGCGCGGACCCGCGCCGCGAGCTGATCGGCCGGCACGACTTCACTGACCAGCCCGAGGCGCAGCGCGTCGGCCGCGCCAATGGGCTCGGCGGTGAGACAGATGCGTTGGGCATTGGCGAGGCCGATGCGGCGCGGCAACAGATAGGTGCAGCCGGAGTCGGGGATGAACCCCATCTTGACGAAGCTGAACACGAAGCGGGCGGTCTCGGCGGCGATGGCGAAGTCGCAGGCGAGCACGAACGAGCAGGCCATGCCGGCGGCGACGCCGTTGACCGCGGCGAGCATGGGCTTCTCGCGGCGCAGCAGGCGTTCCACCGTGGCGGCGCCGTGCAGCGTGCGCTGGCGGCCGACCAGCGCACTGCGCCCGAGACGGTCGGGCCGCCCCATGAGCTTGAGATCGGCGCCGGCGGAGAATGCCGTGCCGGCCCCGGTGAGGACGATCACGCGGACGGCGTCGTCGGCATCTGCCTGTCCGACCAGCGCGGGCAGGCGGTCGTTCATCTCCGGCAGCATCGCGTTGAGCGACTCGGGCCGGTTGAGCGTGATCGTCGCGATGCCGTCGGCGACGTCGTAGAGGATGGTGTCGTCTGTCATTGAGTTCCCGCTATTGGTCAGATGACGTGGCGGCAGGCCTCCGCGCCTGCCAGCCGCGCGGAGCGCGGCTCTGCGGCGGCACTGCGTGCCGCCGAGCAGGCACGCAGGCCTGCTCCCACGAGTCACGTCGGTTGTATCACTCCTCCAAAGCGCTCCTTCAACACGCTGGTCATCACCTTGTTGGCTGCGTTGCGCGGCAACGTCTCGACGAACTCGACGCGGCGCGGCTTCTTGAAGCCGGCCAGGCGGCTGGCGGCGAAGGCGCTGATGGCGGCGCCGTCGAGCTGGGTGCCCGGGCGAGCGACGATCACGGCGGTGACCTGCTCGCCCCACTTCGGGTGCGGCGTGCCGATGACGGCGACATCCTCCACGTCGGGGTGGCCGCGCAGGACGTCCTCGACCTCGACCGGCGAGACGTTCTCGCCCCCGGTGATGATGAGATCCTTCATGCGCCCGGTGATGAAGAACCAGCCCTCTGGGTCGCAGCGGCCGCGATCGCCGGTGTGCAGCCAGCCGCCGCGCAGCGCGGCGGCGGTGGCGGCGCGGTCGCGGTAGTAGCCGGCCATGACCGTCGGCCCGCCGACGACGATCTCACCGTCTTCGTCGCTGCCGGCGCGGCCGCCGTCGGCGCGCTGCACGGCGACGATGACGTGCGGGTTGGCGGCGCCGACGGTGCCGGGCCGCTCGAATACGCTCGTCCCGCGCGCCATCGTGACCCCGTCGGTCGACTCCGTCTGGCCGTACGCTTCGATGATCTCGGCGCTGACGAAAATGCGCGCCAGCTCGCGCTTGGCGCCCATCGGGGTCGGGGCGCCGCCGACGGTGACCTTGCGCACGGTGCGTCGGTGTGCCGCGGGCACGTCGCCGAGCGCGACGACGTCGAACACCATGCCGCCGATCAACGGCAGGTCGGTGACGCCGAAGCGCTCCACGCTGTCGAGCAGCGCCGCCGCGTCGAAGCGCTCGAGCAGGACCGTGGTAGCGCCGAGCAGAACGCGGCAGAGCAGGTGGGAGACGAACACCGGGGTGTGCGTGAGCGGGCTGATGCTGGCGCCGACGCCGTCCTGCTGGTCGCCGCGCGCCGCCGCGCAGGCGAGGGCGGACCACCAGAGATTGGCGTGCGAGATCATCGCACCCTTGGGAGCGCCGGTGGTGCCCGACGTGTAGGCCAGCACGGCGAGGTCCTGCGGCCGCGGGGCGCGCGTCCGAGCGGCACGTGTGGCGCGCGCGCGCCGCAACAGGCGCGGCCGCAGCGGCAGCGCCGGCTCCAGCGCGATCGCCGCGATGCCGGCCGCGGCGGCAGCCGCGCGGGCCACCTCGGCGCGTGCCGTGTCGCAGATCACCACGGCGGCGCGCGCATGCGTGAGCACCTGCGCCGCTTCCTCGGCGGTGGAGCGCACCGCGACGGGGACGCTCGCGGCCCCGAGGGCCCACACCGCATAGGTCGCCGCGATCATCCCCGGCTCGTTGCCCGCCATCACGCCGACGTGCTGGCCGGCGCCGACCCCGCGCGCCGCCAGCCACTCCGCCAGCGTATCGACCGCCGCCGCGAGCTCGCCGTAGGAGATGCGCCGCTCGCGGAACACGAGCCCACCCACGTCGCCCCGCCGCGCCGCCTGGAGATGGAGGAACTCAATGCTTGTTGGCAAGAGCATTGAACCGCCAAGACGCCAAGAACGCCAAGTCATGAGGAGAGGATGATTCGGTAGATCATCGGAACGTCAACATTGCCTGCTGGGCTGCATCGCTCCGCGTCTCCGCGCCTTCGCGGTGAAATCTTTCGGTCTTGGCGTCTTGGCGGTTCATCAGTCGTTGAGCTCGGGATGGAACTCCGGGTGCCGTCCCAGCCAGTCCGCCGCGCCGCGCATCGATTCTTCGTTCTTGCGGTTGATGAAGCGGTAGATGGGGCCTTCGAACCAGCGCAGCACCGGCGTGCCCAGGTGGAACGACTCGCGAAAGCGCAGCCGCGTCCGGTTGGGCCCGAGCGGCTCGAGGCCGACCGATCCGGTGAGGCCGCCGCGCAGCATGATGTAGTCGTAGCCGCGACCGGGGCGGACGTTCTTCACCAGCTCGAACGACTCGCCGCGCCGACCGAGCGGCAGGGGATAGATCACCTTGCGTACCAGACCGTTGCCCTCGCCGTCGCCCGGATAGACGATCTCGA
>Ga0187893_10009834_pt1 | contig 14534 bp, 9 predicted proteins | sample MA1701074metaG_FD_139574 | JGI IMG/M metagenome (GOLD analysis project Ga0187893, IMG submission 139574) | White microbial mat communities from a basaltic lava cave in the Kipuka Kanohina Cave System on the Island of Hawaii, USA - MA170107-4 metaG ...
GCTCGTCAGGTTCGTCAGCTTCGTGATCTCCGGCGGCACGCTCGTCAGTTGATTTCCGCTGAGGTCGAGGCCCGTCAGGTTCGTCAGCTTCGTGATCTCCGGCGGCACGCTCGTCAGTTGATTTACGCTGAGGGAGAGGCTCGTCAGGTTCGTCAGCTTCGTGATCTCCGGCGGCACGCTCGTCAGTTGATTTCCGCTGAGACTGAGGTTAGTCAAGTTAGTTAGATTCGTGATCTCCGACGGCACGCTCGTCAGTTGATTTTCCCAGAGATACAGTTCGGTCAGTTTGGTCAGCTTCGCGATCTCCACCGGCACGGCCGTCAGTTGATTTCCGCCGAGAACGAGGATAGTCAGGTTGGTCAGTTTCGCGATCTCCGGCGGCACGTTCGTCAGTCCAGTGTAGCGTAGGCCGAGGCTGGTCAAATTGGCCAGTTTAGTGATTTCCGGCGGCAGACTCGTCAGTGGATTGAATCCGAGGTCGAGGCTGGTCAAGTTAGTCAGCTTCGTGATCTCCGGCGGCAAGCTCGTCAGTTGATTGTAGTCGAGGTTGAGGCTGGTCAAGTTAGTCAGCTTCGCGATTTCCGGCGGCAGGCTCGTCAATTGAGTCTCGCTGAGGTCAAGGCTGGTCAGGTTGGTCAGCTTCGCGATCTCTGGCGGCAGGCTCGTCAGTTGTCTGAAACTGAGGTCGAGTTCCGTCCGACCTTCCGCCGCTGCCTGTTGGATTAGTTCGAGAATTTGTTTCTGATCGGCCATTGCAACCCCTTTCGCTGAATTGGCGGGCGGATACTACTGCGGCGCAGTGGAGAATGACAACTGCTTCAACATCAAAAAACAAAATCGGGCAGCGGCTCATCATCGCTACCCGTCAAGTTTGCCGCCCTGGCCTTGCCTGTCAGCAGCCAGACCTCGGTTGTTCTGTCAACGTCGAATTGCGATGCTGATTTCAGACGATGTCGCTCGATCTTTGGCCGGACAGAATGTAATCGGCGACGGCGGCGCGTTTGTCGGCTTCTTCGGTTGTCGTATCATCAACGACTTTCAGCAGCCAGGCTTTTCGTGACCTTTTCTCTTCCGTCGAGAGAAGCTGATCTTGTTCGATGTTCAACTTGGCTTGGGTGATCAAATCCTTCAAAGATTTGCCGGTTGCCAATTCCAGGGTTTCCGTGAATCGAGCGTGCTTGGCGATGTGGTTGATGCGCCTGAAAACGTATCCTTTCAGCGCCTCGTAAAAGGCTTCCAGCCCGAAAGGCACATCTTTGCCCTGATAATTGAAGGTCGTGAATTTGAGGCGGATGATTGCCAGATAGCCGACGCCGATGATGATGGCCTTGAGCCAGGGGTTGATCTCTTTGAGCGCATCAATGCCGCCGATGATTTGGTAAAAAGCTATGGCGAAGACGCCGTTGGCGAGCACGAAGCCCCACCACCAGGCGTACAAAACAGCTTTTCGTTGCGCTTTCGACGGGACGTAAAATGTGCGGTCGAGATCGAACAGAGTCAAAAGTGACGCAGTAACGCCGGCAATTATCGGTTCCACGGCGACCTCCCTGACAACTGCTGGTTTATTCTCTTACTGCCTTTCGGATGGCGTCACGCAGGGTTGCCGATTCTCTCAATGGCGGCTTCCAGCGCAGCATCGAGTTCAGCTTCCGATGCTTCGACGTCTTTTGTTTCAGGCTCGCGCCCGGATTTATCGCGGATAATGACGACCGGTTGCGCATCCGGCAGCCTGAGCGCCCTTTGGCCGGATGCATCCAGCAACCGGCGGACTTTATAGCCTTCGTCAGTCAGCTTGACGTAGCGTCCTTCTTCCGTTGTTTCTGCCAGGCGCTTCCGGACAAGCTCGGAGACCAGATCGTTGACTTCACTCACTGTCAGTTGGGCTTCTGAGGCGAGTTCATAGTGGTAAGCGCCTGCCTGATTGCTGATGACACGCAATAGCTCGGCTTCCGAAGTAGTTAATATGTATGGAACCATATCGCCCTCCATCAACTCTGTTTGAACACTCGAAGCAGCCCATAAGGACTCCCCAACGCGAATTTCGATTACCTGGTCAAGAGTATATTCGATGCCCCCGCCGCGTCAAAAGGAGTTCTTGATGTTCGACGCGTCCACCTCATCGCCCAACTGATTGATCACGCGCAACTGCCCTCCGCTGAATTCAAACACCTTCCACAACGTCCCGCCTCCGCCCGGCGCGGTCAGCGTTTGCACTTGGCTGTTGCCGCTGTAGATGCACACCGTCACGCCCGATTGCGACAAACCCGCATGGCCGTTCGTGTCGCGGTTGGTGTAGTTGTGAACCGAGAAGCGCCAGGTTCCAGCCGAATTCGGCGTGAAGGTCAGCGTTTCGGGGCCAGGGCTGGCTCCGTCCACGTCCAATTGCGTCGTCACGGGATTGAGCAAGTCCGTTGTTTCGAGCCACCAGACGTGGAAGCGTGAATTGTTCGCGCCAGGGCCGGTCATATGCGCGTCGAGATCAACCTGGGATTGCCACGTCACGATCACCCGGTATTGGCCAGCCGGCAACGGAGCGGTGAGCGCAAACGTCGCGGCGTTCGTTTGCCCGCCAGTGATCGTCGCGGCTTGCGAGGCGGTGATGAATCCGGTTGCGGCGGCTGACAGGTTGTAGCTGCCCGGATTGATCACGTAGAGGCTGAATTTGCCCGACGCATCGGTCGTCGCCGTGCGCGTTTTGCCATTGCCAGTGGGTTGCAGAGTGATGTTTGCGTTGGTGAGCGGCGAGCCGGTGAGAGCGTTGAGGACTGCGCCGGTGACTGCGCCGAATTCGTTGCGGTTGGCGATGGCCAGCGTCGTTGACGAATTCTGGCGGCCTTTCAATTCGACCGTCAGTGGCGTGTTGGCGTCTGTCGGCAGGCTGGCGGGGATCACGGCGTTAATCTGCCACAAGCCGACGAAGCCTGGGACCAGACCGCTGAATTGCACCTGGGCTGCTACGCCACCGATGGTCACGTTGGTTCTGCCTATGGCTTGAGCGAGCGGATTCGCGGGCGCGGGTTGGCCGTCGGCGACCAGCGGGTTCGTGTTACCAACTCCGGTCGCGTAAATCACCACCACGTTGCCAGTGACTTCGGGGCGCGCGCCGGGCAGTTTGTCGAAATCGCCGTTGCGCGAAAAATCTGAATTGAGCGCGACCGCCTGGTTCTTGCCCGACAGGTCAATGGTGAAGATGCCGGGCGACGATTCGGCTACGTTGACCGCGCCTGTGCCGACCGGAGTTGTTGATCCGCTGTTGAAGACCTCGATGTTCGCCCTGCCAGCCGCGACTCCGCCCGGAACCTGGAGGTTGATCTGGTTGGGCGAGACGAAGAAGAGCGGGGCGTCGAGGCCGTTGAGCTTGACCGTCACGCCAGCCAGCGTCGTCGGCAAAGGCAGCGAAGGCGCAATGGCTGTTTGCGTCGTCATCCCTGCGCCGAACAACGCGCCAATCGAACCCGGAGCGACTGTGGTTTCGTAGCTGGCGGCGTTGACCAGCGCGACTGGGGCAATTGTGCGCGAGGCTTTGGTCGTCTGGTTGAAACTCGTCGCCGCTGCGCAAAGGCAGATGACGGTCAGGAGAATTCGCCGAAGTGGATTGTTTGTTTCCGTTTTCATTGCGCCCTCTTCAGTAACGTGTCGGTAGTCCGACCGTGAGGGAGGACTCGGCTTACAAGCCCAAGTCCTCCCTCACGGTCGGACTACCGACACAGGCTTACGACAAGAAGCCGAGGTTGTTGAAATTGCCGTTGAGCACCTGCGCGGCTTCGGCAGCCGAATTGCCGAACCAGCCCTGGATGATCGTGGAGTAAACATCGCGGAAATCCAGGTTGTGTTTCAGATTGCCGTTCTGCAAATCGGTCAGGTTCGGGTTTGGACCGTACATTCCACCTCTGACGCGATTGCCGATGCAGTAGATGTTGTTGGCCTGGCCGTGATCAGTGCCTTCGCTGGCGTTGTCGGCCACGCGGCGTCCGAACTCAGACCAGATCATGATCAGCGTTCTGTCCGCGAGGTTGTGCGCGACCAGGTCGTCGTAAAAAGCCTTCAACCCTTCGGCCAACGCCCGGTGCAGGATGGGTTGATCGGTCACTTGATCGGCGTGCGTATCGTAACCGCCCTGCGAGATGTAGAACACGCGCGTGCCAAGCGCCGGAGCAGTCGAAGACGCCAGCTTGGCGATCAGCTTCAAGCCGTAGGCGAAGTTGTTGGTCGGATAAGTCACTGCGCTTTGATAAGCGGCGGTGGCCTGCGCGACCGAGTCGGCGCTGCTCAGCGCGTCAAGCTCGGTGGTCTCGGCCAGGTCAGCGTAGGGTTTGGTTGATTGCGTTTCGTCAATCACCCGCATCGCCGCAAGTTGATTGTTGCGGTCGCCGGCGTAACGATCATCGGTGCGGAAGAGATAACCGCCGGCGTTGCCTTGCGCATCGGCATTGATTCCGGCGATCTTCGCGTCCGGAGCGTAGAGAGTTGGGTTCACGCCGCCGATTCCGACTGTGTCGAGCGCGTTGGCGCGGGAGCCGAACAGCGCCGAGTGGCGACCGATCCATCCGGTTTGCAGCGTGGCGGAGTTGCTGGGGTCGCCGATGCGGTAGATCGAACGCGAGCCGTCGTGCGATAGGTTCGGATTCGGGTAATGGCAGGCTTGAATGACCGCGAGTTTGCCCGCGTCGGCGATTGGTTTGATCGCGGCGAGGTGCGGCGTTAAGCCCATTGTCGTCGAACCGTAAAGCGGCAGCACCTGATTTCTGGGAATGGCGATGCGCGAGCGGAAGCTGGCGTAAATGTCGTACTGCTGAAGCGGGACGATGGTGTTGAGCGGGTCGTTGCCTCCGGCCAGTTCGACGACCACGAGGATTTTGTTGTCGGCGACCAGATCGTCGCGCAACTGTTGGACAATCGTCGCGCCCATCGCCTGGCGATTGATCACCGGAAGCATCAGTCCGGCGCCGACCGCGCCTGCGCCTGTTTTGATGAAATCTCTACGAGTGGTCTTTGACATCGTTTGTTCCTCCGCCGAAAACGTGGGACAAGATGCCATCTTGTCCCACAAATTTTCATCAATCAGAAGTTCTGGCATTCCGGGCGCGACAGCAGTAGGTGGATCAAGCCGCGCACTTTCTTGTCAATCGTCGTCGCATTGAGCGTGAAGGCGCCGATCACGCCGCTGTCGCTCTTCTTTAAATAATCAACCAGCGCCTGACGGACGTTGGGCGCGAGCCGCCGCTGGACGAGCAGATCGGTGAAGTAATCAACGACTTGCTCGGCGGTCGAATTGACGTTGAGTCCGCCGGTCGTCAGCACCGTGTCCATCGGGATGCCGGTGGCGCCGGGCGTCGCGCTGCGAATGGCGCCGAGCAGGTTCGCCAGGTTGTTGCGCGCCAGCAGTTGCGACGTGGTGATCCATTCCTCCTTGCCGGGCCAGCCGAATACGTCCGGCGGATTGAGGAGCATCATCCCCATCGCTTCGAGCGTGGCGTTTTGCAACTGGCCGCGCCCGGCGCCGTTCAGCCCCCGCGTCGGGACTGCGGCCTGCAACAGACGCACGGCGCTGACCACGTAATAGACCGGCCATTTGATCAGCGAGTGCAGCGCCCGCTCGGAGTAGAACTCTTTGGTGTTGAGGAAGAGGTCGCGCAGCATCAGCTTGATGTTGAAGTTGTGTCGCAGCGCGACGGCGGCCATGTGATCAACGACTCGCTCTTCGGGATTTTCGTAAGCGAAATGCTCGAAGAGTTTCTTGCCGATCATCCGCGCGGCGAAAGTCCGTTGCGGCTCTTTGTCCAGGATCAGATCAACGATGTCGTCGCCGTTGAAATTGCGCGTGACGCCGAAAACCGTTTTGTCGCCGTAATCGTGGCGCTGCGCCGCGCGCGAATTGTCGGGCGTGTTGGGTGGTATTTCGACGACCAAGTTCGGATCAGTGATCGGCCCGTTGGGCGCGTTCATCGGCGGTTGATCAACGCCTCGGCGAATGCCCCAACCGGTGAAAGCGCGAGCAGCCTGCTGCACGTCCGGTTCGGTGTAGCCGCCCGCGAAGAAGGCATCGAGGCCGAGCATAAAAATCTCTTTCAGCTCGCGCGCGTAATTTTCGTTCGGACTGCCTCTGACGTTGAGGTAATTGTCGAGCCACCAGATCATCGCCGGGTCGCGGTTGATGGCTTTGCACAGCGCGCGGAAATCGCCGGCGCCGTGTTGGCGGAAAGTCAGGTTCTGCCAGTAGAGATACTTGATTCCGTTCGGAACGTTGACTTTGGATACAGCCGTCGCGAAATGGTCGTGCCAGAAGACGGTCATCCGTTCCTGCAGCGGGCGTCTGGTGAAGATCATTCGGTCCAACCACCAGGAGGTGATGTTGTCAACGTCGAGCAGCGTGATGTCGAAGCCGCCGTCTCTGGTGGTCGGTTGCGCCGGGATGTTTGGGTTTTCGGGAATGTTTTCGTAATTGACCAGTTGATCAACGGTCGCTTCAAAGCCTTGTCTGAGGTAGTTGTTGATTTCGTCGGGACGCGCGCCAAAGGCGGCGCGGCGCAGCAGGTGCGCCATTCTGTCGTAGGCCGATACCGCCATATCGTTTCCTCCGGTTGATCGAGTTCGTGAAAATGAGCGATGGTTTAGAGGTGAAGTGGACAAAAATAGTCGTAACTTTTTCCTGGAAATTTTGGCGATTGATGCGACACAAGGTAGGCTTTTCTCGCTTAAGCATGTAGAGGCAACCAATTCGATTAATAGGAGAACGAAAACTCATGAGATTCCACCGCCGTGAATTGATCAGTTTCACCATTCTCGGAATACTCTGGCTCGTCTCACTCGCGCCGATGGCGAGCGGACAGAACGGGCAGCCGCAGCAGATCAAAGATTCTGCGACTCAGCGTGAAGTGCTGCTGACTGTCAGCGTGATAGATCATCGCGGAGCGCCGATCAAGGGATTGAAACCCGAACATTTCAAAGTTTCGAGCGATAAAACGCCGCTGGAGATCAGCGCCATCAGCGACCGGGACGAACCTGTCAGCATCGCTTTTCTGATTGACACTTCGGGTTCAATGCAGACCGCGCGCGACGGGGTGAGCAAGATCCGTTTCACCATCGACAAAATCGCGGACTTCATCGTAAACGGCAACGAGGCGAACCAGTACGCGATCTTGAGCTTCGACAAGGAAGCCCGGTTGGTCTTGGACTGGACGTCCGACCGGGCGGGTATTGCCGGGGCGCTGCCAAAAGTGGCGGAGGCGAAGCCGAAGGGGCTGACGGCGCTCTATGACGCCTGTCATCAGGGGCTGGATTTGATGAAGCGGGCCACCCATCGCAAGCGGGTGATCATTTTGCTCAGCGACGGGGAAGATAACCAATCAAAGAATCCGAGGTTTTCCAAACTTCGCCAGGCTGTGCGCGAAAGCGACGTGATGTTTTTTCCCATCAACCTGGCCCGCTTTCTCACAGCGAACGCGGGCTGGATCAATGGTAGATACGTGACATATTCCGGCTCGGCGGACGCCGAAGGCGTAATGAACGATCTGGCAAAAGATTCGGGCGGATTGTCGCTGATGCCCGGCGACGGGTACGGTCTTGATGGCGCGCTGGAGATCATCACACTTCTGCTGCGCAACCAGTACGTCATCGGGTTCAAGCCGCCGCCGCTGGCTGAAGAGAAATGGCGTCAGGTCAAAGTCGAAGTCAAGTTGCCAGCCGACGCTCCACGTGAAGTGAGGAATCCGATGATCAGACATCGCGCGGGATATTTCGACCGAGCGGTTCGGCAATAAAGGGTTGAGTGGCAGAACGAAAAGCCGCGGCGATGGTTGTCATCATCACCTGCGGCTTTTGGAGTTTTGGTTGTGGTCGAGCGGTTACCTGACCTTCTCGTCCTTTGAAATCTGTCCGTCGAGGATCGAGATGACGCGATGGGCGTGGAGCGCGATGTCGTGTTCGTGCGTGACCAGGATGATCGTGTTGCCGCGTTGGTGCAGCTTGTCCAGGAGTTGCATGATCTCTTCCGAGGTCTTTGAATCCAGGTTGCCGGTCGGCTCGTCGGCCAGGATGATCGAAGGGTTGTTGACCAGCGCGCGGGCGATGGCGACGCGCTGGCGCTGACCGCCGGACAATTCATTCGGTTTGTGGCTCATCCGATTGCCGAGTTCGACCGATTCGAGCGCGCGCTTGGCCATCTCGATCCGCTTCGACGCTGCGGTGCCGTTGTAAATCAGCGGCAGTTCAACGTTGTGCAAAGCCGTCGCGCGCGGGAGCAGATTGAAGGTCTGGAAGACGAAGCCGATCTCTTTGTTGCGGATGTAGGCCAGCTCGTCGTCGTCCATCTGCGAAACGAGCTTGCCATTGAGCCAGTATTCGCCCTGGCTCGGCGTGTCGAGGCAGCCGATCAGGTTCATCAGCGTTGATTTGCCGGAACCTGAAGGGCCGACGATCGCCACGTACTCGTTACGTTGAATCTCGAATGTCACTCCGCGCAACGCGTGAATCTCCTCGTCGCCCATCACGTAGGTTTTCCACAGATCATTGGTGCGGATCATGACACCCTGCTGCTTCTCCTGCGATGCTTCGTTCAGCACAGCGGTTTTCACTTCTCTTTCCATCATTGTCGCTACCATAGTGGAGTCATCCCCAGAGTTGGTGGTTGGGTGGTTAGTGGCCGGTGGTTGGTTCATCTTTATCCCACGACCAACCACCGATCATTGATTATTTGCTATCCGAGCCGACTGGTTTCTTGTTTTTATCCTCGCGTTTGATCGTCTGGTCAGGTTTGAGCGTACGAAGTTGGCGGTACGGCCCCGTCACGATCTCCTGAGCTTCTTTCAACCCGCTCTTGATCTCAATGTCGTTTTCGCCGGTGATGCCGGTTTCGACCGGGGCGAAGACGGTCTTATTATTTTCGACGACAAAGACGCCCTTGACTGGTTTCTTGTCCTTCGCGTTTGACGGTTGAGTGGCGGCTGGCGCGGAGCCGCCGCCCGAATCCGCTTTGAGCTGCTGCGGATCGCGTTCGACCAGCGCCTGAAGTGGAACCGCGACCACGTTTTCGCGGCGATCAGTGCTGATCACCGCCGTCGCCGACATGCCCGGACGCAGACGGTCACGGACCTCATCGCTCATATTCACCAGGCGAATAGTGACTTTAAAGTCCTTCGCTTCCTGCGAGCCGCTGGTGGCGGTCTGGGCGATTGTCTGGCCCGACCTGGTCTTGGCGGTTTGAGCTATCTCGACCACCTGGCCTTCGATCTCGGTTTCGCCCAGCGCGTCAACTTTTACTTTGGCTTTCTGATCCTTGGCCACGTTGGCGATGTCTGTTTCGTCAACGTTGACCTCGACATTGATGACCGACATGTCGGCGATCAGCATCAACGGCGTGGACGAGAAATTCGAGAGCGCGTAGGTGCCGACCTGGACGATCGGGCCACCGACCACGCCTTCGATCGTGGCGTATTGCGTAGTCTTGCGCAGCAGGTCTGACTGTTGCGCCAGGCTGGCCTGTTGCTGCGCGACGCGAGCCTGTGAAGCGTCAATCGCGGTCCGGGCCTGTTTGACGCGAATCTCCGCGTCCGTGACCTGAATCTGGGATTGTTCGACGCGGGCTTTGGCCGCATTGACGGAAGCCGTGGCGGAATCGAAGCGCATCTTGGCCGTGTCGTAATTCGAGCGGGCCGTGATGCCGGATTCGAGCAGGTTGGTGGCGCGTTTGAGTTCAATGTCGGCGTTGTTGCGTTCGACCACCGCGCGTTCGAGGTCGGCCTGGGAAGTCAGGAGCGCGGCGCGCGCAGTGTTAATGGCGTTCTCCGCCGTGGTCAGCGCCGCCGTCTGATTTTGAACATCGGCTTGCGCGGCGCGCAGGCCGGCCTCCTGAATCGAAGTCGAATTGGCAAGCTGCGTGGGATCAACGCGGAGCAGCGGTTTGCCTTTCTTGACCAAGTCGCCTTCCTTGACGAAAACGTCCATCACGCGACCGGTGACTTCGGATGTCAGGTTGATGAATTGAATCGGGCGGACTTCGCCGTTCGCCGTCACTTTCGCCTCGAGCGAGGCCCGGCGTTCGACCTTCGCCGTTTGGACTTCAGGCAGGTCACCGCGCCGGGCGTAAACGCTGGCGCCAATGATGCCGCCGATGACCACAATGACGGCTATCGTAATGATGATCTTTTTCTTTTTCGATAAAGCCATGAGCGTAGATGCCTCCGGAACAATGGTAACTAGCTTTGCTCTTTGATGTCGATGGAAATTGTTTCGACCGAGATCGTATACGAAGCATAGTCAGAGAGTGTTTCAAGAGAGTGACAAAACATTCAAGCGCATTGTAAAGATTTCTCGCGTATTCAGACAAGCCGCCGCGCCCTTCCACAATGCCGCAGGAATAAAACGATAGCAAGGCCGGTTTTATTAACGGCCCGGCCCGATTATCCGAACCCGGACGGCCAAGCCGGATTTCCCCTGCGGACACAATTTGTTAAAGCGGTTGAACTGTTTAGAGCGCCTGTGTATAATCCGCCCGCTTGGAAATTCGTAGTGAGCGGTTTTGCTTCACCCATTTCTTGAACCGCAACTCTAACTGCAATTCTGGAGATGCAATCTTGAAACCTGACTCTCGAGGTAATTTCTCGATTAAGACCGCTTGACTGGATCGAAATCATCTCCCATTCCAGGCCGTCACAGTGAAAGACATCTCGTTGCCAGGATAACTCTGTAATTATTTGTCGCGAGCACAGAGGCAGTGGTGTGTTCGCGGTGTTTTCTATTTCTGATTTCCTGCCGGCATTTCTGTTTTTCACCGATGTCGTGATTTATGGCTGAGCTTGCCGTTCGGAGCCACATTCAACTCCGAGGCTCGCGACCCCCGTCGCCTCAATCTGCCCACACACACACACCTTCCTGTGCCCATTCTCGCAATGTTGGCAGTGATTGATTCACGATTTAGGCCAAGCTTTAAATTTGAGAATTTGGCGCTATCAGCCGTCGTTCGCCGTGTGTTTTTTCGCGCGGGCCGGCGTTTTGCTCTTCGCCTCGCATGCTAAATCGAAGAGCGCAGCTATGAGGAGGACACTTTGAAATCCAGACTTTTGTTGATCATCGGATTGATCGCGATCGGGGTGGCTATAGCAACCTGGGGCGCCCATTTCCCTGGCTTCAGCCAGGGCCCCGCGCCGCGCGTTTATAACAGCCCGGTCGGTCAATTTACCTTACCCACGGTCGAAGGGACTGCTGGGACCCTCGGGGCGACTTATAAACTGGCGACCCTGGCGTTCGGTTTTCCATCTAACGTTCCTCAGGTCGGCGACTTGGCCGGCGATACCGGCAACGGATTCCAGAATCGTTGGGATTTCGAGAATCTGAACGCCTTCAACATTCCGCAGTCGGCCAATGAGATCGGTGATCTCGATAGCCTTAATCCTGCCAATTCCGTGCTGGTTGGCGGTCGAATCATTAACCCGGGCTTCCGCTTTGTGCACATTGGCCGTCAGGCATTCGTCTGGCGCGTCGGAGCCAACGATGACCGCACATTCACACGCGAAGTCACGGTTTTCCCTTCGATTGACCACCTCTTCGATCCTGAAATTCCGGGCTACGGGCCGCGTGGGGCGTCCCCGCCCCCGAACGGATTCGGAAACGCAGTGCTCGAAGCGATTGAATTCACCGTCTGGGGAACGAATGACGTCGCCGAGGCTGAGCGAGCCGCCCGCACACAGGACTATTTCGGTCGCGGCGGCATTGGCCAAGCCCCGAACAGCAGTTGGTTCCGCGCCGCGCTGACCACCGTCTTCGCCGAAGGTTTCAAGGATTACAATGGCCGCAGCCCATTCGCCACCGGGGCGGCCGGCTCCGACCCTTCGCTTCAGGAAGGCGACGATTACGCCTCGCGCTGGCAGTTCCGCGACACGAACGGCAATCCCGTCGCCGTCAAATTCGTAGCCGTTTACGCCAACCGCACTCGCCCGTCACAATTCTTCGTCGCTGACCCCAACGGCAACATTCCAGGCAACTTGGCCCAGAGCAATGAAGCTGAGATTGATGCGGTCGGCTTTGAGGAAACCATCCTCGTCAACGCCACGATCTCCGGGCGCGTGATCAACGACGCGAACGGCAACGCCAGGGTTGATCCTGGCGAAACCCCGATTCCTGGCGTTACGATCAATCTGACTGGCGTCGTGAACCAGACGACAATGACGAACCAGAACGGTGAATACAGCTTCCGCGAAATCCCGCCCGGCGCATATCGCGTGACGGAGGTCAACCTGCCGGGCTATCTCGACACAGGCGTACAGCCTGGCGCGGGCAACACGGCGATTGACCTGAACAACATTGCCGCCACGCTCGTCGCCGGACAGGTCAGCGTCGAGAATAACTTCCTCGATGCGTTGCCACCGCAACCGCCCGCGCCCGAATGCACGCCAGCCTGTTACAACAGCGTTGACATGTGGTTGATGTTCGATAGCGCGCGCCAGGCCGTTTACGACAAGCTTGGTGGAACGAGCGGCATCTTTATCCTCCCGCTCAACCGCGGCGCGCTGAGCGATGCCGAGGTGGTGGCTGGCTTGTCGGTGACAGAGACCGCCAAAGATCGCCTGAACGCGCAATACGAGGCGGCGCAGCTCAACGCGGCCAACTACCCGCTTTCGGTCTTCAACCGCGCGACCTGCTTCTTCAACGGCCCGAACGCGATGGTGATGATTCCAGGTAATCCGCGCCTGCTCGATCTGATGAATCAGGCCCGCACGGTCTACAACAGCAACGACAATACCGCGATTGACACGCTGGCCCACTACCTCGAGCTGTTCAACAATATCACGGCAACCAGAGGCATCATCTGTCCCTTCGCCGATCCATGATCCGCGAGTGATCACGAGTTTGCGCGCCGATGAGTCATAGATACGAGCGCGCAATTTCCGCAGAAAATCGCTGCAACTATGGCTGCTGGTTTCACGATCAGCAGCCTTTTTTTCTTCGCTTGAATGGCGGATAAATGGAGCGGCGAGGCTGCTGCCCCGACTCGCCTCCTCTCAATTCACGGTGAAAGGCCAATATCCCGCAGCAGTTCGGTGAAGCGCGGGTCCGAGCGCAGAGGGTCAAACAGCGGTTCAACTTTGAGTACAACCAGATAATTGGAGTGTCTGTCATAGGCTTTCCGTAGCCATTCGAGAGCCTGGTCACGCTCACCCAAGCGAGCGTAAATTCTGGCCATGAAGTATGGCGAGACGTATCTTTCCCTGGCCTCTGCTTGCGTCAACTCAAGCTGTTTCCGCCAAAAACCTTTCCACCCCGACGCGGCATACGCCTTTTTCAAGACAGTCATAGTTTCCGGTCTCACGCCGCGCACCGTCAGGCCTTTGAGGTGCGCTGCAAGGGCTTTGTCATAAAGTCCCTGCTGCTCATAAGCCAGCGCCAACCAATCGCCGATCCTGTAAAAGCTCGGATCCGTCTCGAAGACTTTCAGGCATTGCTCGACGGCCTGGTCATACTGTCGCGCGAAGTAGAAGGTCCTGGCCACATCCAGGCCGACGATGCTCGAAACCGGGTCCAGCGCTTGAGCGCGCTTGATCGCGGCAATGGCTTCCTCGTGGCGGCCCATTGACGACAGATAATTCGCATACCATTGATGAGCCGTCTCATATTTGGAATTGAGTCTGATCGCCCGCTCGAATCCTCTTTCCCCGCCAGCCCAGTCCCATTCGTGAAGCCACGTGAGATGAGCCAGCGAAGTGTGAGCTTCCGCCAGCGTATCGTCTATCGCCAACGCCTTCTTCGCCGCGTCCCTCGCTTTGGAGAAGCCTTCAGCCGGCGTGGCCACGCCATAAGTAGTCATCGCAATATAGCAATCGGCCAACCCTGAGTAAGCCAGGGCATAGTTCGGGTCTCTGGCGATCGCCTGATTGAAGTATTCGACGGCCTTCTCAAAACCTTCTCTGCTCCTCTTATTCCAGAAGTAGCGACCGAGCTTGTACGCGCGATAAGCCTCGAAGTTATCCGTGTAGTGTTTGGCCAGTTGCTGCTCGTCTGCGCGCGATAAGCGCAACTGCAGGTTCTCGGAAACTGCGCGCGAGATTTCCTCGTGCGTCCGCGGAATATCGGCGAGCTTGGGCTGGTAGCGGGCGCCCCAAAGCTGGCGGTTTTCACGTACGTCAATCAATTGCAGGCTGATGGTGATCTCATCACCGCGCTGCGACACCTGTCCGGCCAGCGCCGCCTCGACCTCCAGCTCGCGCCCGGCGGCCAGCGGATCAACATCACGCTTTTTGTAGCGAAAGACCGAGGCGCGCGGCCTCACTGTCAGGTTGGACAACTGAATGAGACTGTTGATCACGTCCTCGGTGATGCCGTCCGCCAGAATCTCAGTCTCAGGATTCCCGTCCGCATTGACGAAGGGCAGGACGGCGATGGACTCTATCGCCCGGTCGCTCCCGCCGAGGTAAACAGCGCCGATGACAATCGCGATCAACATTGCCATTGCAATCGCCGCGCTGCGCCAATGACGTTTGAGCGGGCCGGTCAGGCTTTCACTTCTCGCCATTGGAAGCGTGACCGCCGCGCCGCTCTTCAAA
>Ga0187893_10009835_pt1 | contig 14533 bp, 14 predicted proteins | sample MA1701074metaG_FD_139574 | JGI IMG/M metagenome (GOLD analysis project Ga0187893, IMG submission 139574) | White microbial mat communities from a basaltic lava cave in the Kipuka Kanohina Cave System on the Island of Hawaii, USA - MA170107-4 metaG ...
ATTGCTCAAAAACATCTGAAGGACTCGAAACAAAATTCAAATCGAAAAATCTAATCGCGTTTGTAATCGTCTCGTGATCAATCTCTTAATCCATCAAACTACTTCAACGTTGGGACACTAGTGATTATGGCTAATGAGCCACCGCAAAGGCTCTCGATCATTCGAGTTCTTTTTGAAAGAGTCCAAGAGTGGATCCAAGTAGTCCATGTTGAGGGCTGAGGCCAACGATTGAAAGGTCGGAATATAGTTTGCCCTGCTCCTCTTTGCCAAATAGAATCCGTTTGTCTGTAGGAAATCGACGAAGGAGGAATTGTCATGAGCGTAGACGTCACGGAGCACATCATCCCGCGCATAGGCATCAAGAACCAGATAGAAGATGTCCGGTCTGTGTGTCGGTAGAGAACGTATGTGAAGGCCTGGCTTAAAGGGCAGCATCCCGGGCGATTTCGGCCAGCTAAAGGCCAAGGAAGCCACATTGAATGTGAAGAGCGCGAATGCCGATATCGAGACAAAGCCATTCACAGCGGTCATGGCCTGCGAAGTTTTCCTCAGAAAGACCGTGAGTCCAATCAAGAACCCCACAAGACCGGCCAACAGACTGACCGTCACCATGAAGCTGATTGACTCCCCGCGTGTCAATGAGGTCAGCTGACTCGCCACGGCTTCAGTCACGACCAGCGAAATCACGCAGGCAGACGCAACCAAAGTCCCTTTAAGGGAACTGCCTGTTACCCACGTTGCAATGACGCTAAGCACTAGGACGAAAGCAGCGACTAGGATCAGCGGACGAATGAGGTCTCCAGGAGGAATTTGTCCTTGGCCACGCGAGTAAACAAAGAGAATGATGGTTGCTGCAAACAGAAATGGATGTATGAGTTTCAGATGCTTGGCCATTGCCAGAGTAGCCCCTGGGCGTCTCATGCCGTCTCCATTCTGGAATACTTCAATCCCAGTTTACTGAGCACGTCGACTCGACTCTCGTGCGTTGCAAAACAAGAGCAGAAATGTACGTTAAGACACTTCCATCAATTGGCGTGTCACTGTCTCGCCTTATCGCAGCTTTGTGTTCAGGTGGCGAAGAACGTGAAGAGAAGAATAACGGGCTGGAAACTGCCAGAAAAGGATCGGCGCCAAAATGGGCAGGAGCTGGATTTAGCAAGGCAGGTTTGTCTTCCATTTTGGTGCTTTGGTGCGTTCTGCACACCTCATTGTCAACGATAAGTGACCGGAACGGGATCTTTGATCCGGTGCATTCCGAACTGGATGAGTTCTTCAGGCTGAATGCGATGTACCGGCCCGAGTACCTCAAGTTTCCGCAGTAGCTCGGGTGGCACTCGGTTTGCAAAAAGAATCTTCGGACTGTTGCGGACAAATGGATCGTTCCTCACCAGATCTTTGGCATACCAGACCGCCCAGGGATCGACAAGCACGAATGGCTCTTTCAGAGCACGAATATGGGCCATCGAATCGGCGAAGGGGCTGATGAATCGCTCGGTTTGAATACACCGAATGGGAAACTGCACCAAAAGGGCCAGGCAGCTCGACAAAGCAACAAATCGCAGCAAATCTGAAGCCTGGACGCTCCATTTCAGTTGGTCCCAGCCCGCAACCGCCAGCAGCGCCAGGCTTCCTAGAATCCCGTAAGTATAACGATACCCAAAGCCTTGTCCCTGATCGACGTTGTAGAAAACAAAGAAGAGAAAAGTCAAAAGGCAACTCAAGGCGAGGTCCCTCAGGAATGGCGTCAGGTCCTTCCATCCACAGAAAGCCACACTGGCGAGCATGACCAAGGCTACTGACTGCCAGGAAGCCAGCATCGAGAAATTCATGGCCTGGCGGATCACGGCCAACTCGTCCGGCCAGGAAAAGTAGGATACGAAGACGGAGGCACCCACACCATCTACGCTACCAGGATCAAAGCCGGTGCGGACACCAAACAGCCAATATGCCCAGGCACCACAGCCCGCTGCGTAGACGCCGAACGTGTAAATCTTCACCCGCCAACTTTCGTTGAAGAGGATTCGGAGAATGAAAGGAGCGACGAAAAGGGCATGAACCACGGGTTGGTGTAAGCCCATGGTGATCACACCCAACCATGGCGCCACTGCCAAACCCCGCTTCTTACGGAGCGTATACAGCCACAGCCAGGTTAGGTTCAGGCAAAGATGAGCGGGATAGGCATAGTAGGTCATCGAATTGATCAGGAACTGAGGCGAAGTGACAAGCATCAGACTGGCCAGCAGTTCATGGTATTTTTCACCCGGCCAGACGTTGGCCGCGATCCCGGCCAAAGCAAGAACGCTTAGCATCCCGAAAAGTGGGTTCGTCAACCAGGGAGCGTGAGTCAATTCGAACAGGGCCCGAAAAGCCGAATAAACGGGGAGATAACCGGAAATCCACGTGTTGGATTTCGGATCCCAGAGCACCAGATTCGAGGTCATGGGCAGGGCAAATTCCTGCCACAGAGGATCGACGTGCGCCCGAATCTGCCCGCGGGCAAAGATCTTCGCTTGGAAGGTAGCAACAAATTCATCCACCGCCAGTGGGTACTGGCGAATCACTGCGAATGTTCCCAGAGACGTAGTGACAAGTACTCCCACAGATGCCGCCAATATGATGCTCCGGGTCGAATACTTCGCAAGCCGCGGTAGAGCCAGTCCCGGCGCCGACTTTGTTCGCTGCAACACGAAAGGGCTATAGAGAACGGCGAACGCCATGAGCACAAAGTGTAGAGGCTCGGTATGCGTGTACAGATAAAAGAACGGGCTCACACTGTTGCGATCTGAGCGGTCGCCCCCTGCCTCGTGGATCAAAGAAGACAACATCAGGCCAGACACCAGGACGGCAAGGAGTAGGAAGAAAACGAACTTCAGACGATTCGCATAAGTACGTCTTAACCGCACGCTCTGCTCCTCGACGCGGGCAAAAAGGCTGTCGGTCATGGTCGGTGATGGGGGAACCTTTTCAAAGGCAGAACCGTCTTGTAGAAACACGCCACAGACTGCGATCCCCGGCAGATTGTGCGCGCCGAGGCAAGTCGGAAACGTAACCGTCAAAAGGCGGGCGTTGCACAGCGCGGCCTGTCGAGGGAAGTCCTCCGCCACATCGAAGGGAGCACGCCTGCGACCTTTCCCGCAAGCTGGCAGCGAGCGACCTCATGCAGTCCAGGGACGCGTTGGTAGTACTGCCTCAGACGGCGATGATTGAACCGGCTGTGGTTGGTTCACCTGCCGGCGGAGGTAGTCTCCATAGGAAAAACAAACCCGTTGGAATCCCGAAATCAGGCAGGCAACACTGCTGGTTTCTTGTCGGTTGACTGCATAAGCACTTTCGTCATTTGGGTCCGGTACCAACCCTGATGAAGAATACCCGAATCTTTCCGCAGCAAAGCTTGATACAAAACACGGCACCCCGCAACCCTCCAATCAGCAACTGCAAAACAAATAGCTTGCAGCGCTAGGATCAAGGTGGGCATGCACTTCGCAAGGAAATGCGAGGACGATGGCCAACTGAAACGCCGCTCCTCCTAGGTGTCCTACCTAAGTTCCACAGTTTGGACATAATTTGTTCTTTGAGGCTGGCACAATACCAACTCCGACGGAGGGCGAGAGGGCAGTTAGCCTAGTAGATCTCCTGCTCCACAGGCGAACGCAATCACTCGCCGTTTCTCATGGCACCTCAACTGATCTATCTCTCTCAAGCTGTCGTAGTAGGCCCTTCCCAATATGCTCGGCGCTTCAAACCACTTAGCAACAGCATCCCAGTGAACCCTACGTCTGGCTTGGTAATCCGCTTTGCCGGGCTGCAAATTCAGATCCATGGAGTTCAGAAAATATTCCTTCTTCGCTATAGTAATTAGGGTCATCCTCTCCCCCGTGAGGATCTAGAGGGACGACGGATCGTGTCAAGATGAACCGCTCGCTTCTTCTGATGAAAAGCGGGACCACTCTTGACTCTCCATCCACAGTCGTTCTCGGAATTAACTCGGAATCGGCTTTACTAAAGCTTTCGCGTCAGTTTAATCTCAGTTTCCAGACTTGATGCGACTTTGCCCATCTGACAAAGTGTTTCCGGACTAGGACAAGCTCTCAAAAACTAGAGATAAGGTATCGAAATTGGATGAAGTCGAATCTCAGGAAAATAACTGAGAGCCGAAACTTGGCGAGTTTCATTCTAGCCATCCGCGCTATCGCAACAACTCTCTTTTTCTCGCGACTACAATATGGGCAAAATGGGGCGATCTGCGCATCGATTGCCGATGCGAAATGCATGTACCACAAGGAACTCTGTCCAAGAAGCTGCTCAAAAGGGATTTGTGGTATCTCTAAGGACCGCTGGTTCCGTCTTGCCGTAGTGTTTATGTTTCGCTGTTGTTTCTTCTCGCGGTTTGTCGGCTGTTTCTTCCTGCGAAGTCGCCGGGCAGGTTTGGGAACTTCACGGGTTCTTACCCAGAAGAGTTTGCAATGTTGGTTTTACCGCCGGCGGAGGTCAGGATTGAAAGAGACCCCTGATCTTTGGACTTCCTGGAACGATAGGAGCACAAAGTCGTTTGTTCAATCTCTTTGCGGTTGCCCCCTTCTCGAATAAGCAATTGTCCTCATGCCCGACTGAGAGATCACTCTGTTGATTTCGATGTTCTATCAAAAAAAGCAACGGTCTAAGCTAGCCCCACGCGCAGGTATTCGACGACTCTCTCAAGGGACTTTGAGCGCTGCCATCCTGGCAAAAGCAATTCTGTGGGCGTGTGTTCTGCTCTATCTCGGCAACATGGTGATGCTCTTCGTGACTCAGCGCGAAGTCTTTCGTGATGCTGATTTCGCCAGCTTTTACCTGGCAAGTAGAGTTGTGATCGAACATTCAGCTGGAGATCTTTACGACCTCAAAGTGCAAAAGGCCGTGCAGGAAAGAATGGGCACCTTTTCCTTTAAGCCTTACATTCACCCACCTTTCGAAGCGTTTCTGTTTTTGCCCTTCGGTTACTTGACCTATGAAAAGGCTCTCTGGAGCTGGTTTGGCTTGAATTTCACTTCCCTTCTTCTTCTGCCTTCCCTGAGTCAATTCCTGATTCCCCGGCTACTACCCAGCCAGAACTCGATCATCTTGGGGGCAATCATTTCGTTTTATCCCTTCTACATTTGCCTGCTCACGGGACAGGATTCAATTCTCCTTCTATGGCTGCTGTCACTTGCCTTTATTCTTCTGCGGAAAGGCAGTGATCTTTTCGCTGGATTGCTGCTGGGAGTCTGTTTCATCAAGCCCCAGGTCGCGCTGCTTCTTGTAATGCCCCTCCTGGTGAAGTGGAGAACCCGTTGCTTATCTGGCATAGCGATCTGTTTGGGCATCGGGCTTCTGGCTTCGACATTTTGGATAGGCCCTGGCTGGGTTGGAACCTACGCTGGATTACTTCGGGGAGTCGGCACGCACGCCATTCAAGTTTCACCGAGTCAAGACACGATACTACAGGCAGCCAATGATACTTCCGCGACAGCCCAGGAACTCGCCCGCAGCTCCCTGAAACAGATTCCTCAGTGGATGCACAACTGGGTTGGACAGCTCGCAGCGCTTGGAATCCACAACGTCCATGGTTTCTCTGGTGCCGCAGCCCTCGCAGTGGTTGCGCTTATCCTTTCACTGCTCATCTGGAAGCCCGGTTGGGATGTCAAGGATTCGCTGTTTGGCCTCCGCCTCGCAACGACTGTGCTATTGTCCGCAATGGCTAGCCTTCATCTCTATCTGCACGACTTTGCGATGATCTTTCTCGCACTGCTTTTGTGCTATGAATATCTGTTGACTCAGAAAACACCGAACCCGTTTGTATTGCCCCTTCAGTTGCTCATCGGCCTTTCCCCTTTCGTTTGGATCTTTCAAACAGTACAGGTTTCTCAGTACTCCTTAAAGATCACCGTCTTATGGACTAGCCTTCTCTTATTAACGCTGCTTCTTATCCTGCTCAAGAATCGTCCGTCTCAAAGCCAATCCGTCTGAGAATCGTTCTGACGCACACGATCCACGACTAGGATTTCATTTCCCAGAATTCTGTGTGCGGATCGTTCACGATCAGTTAGCTGCCAAGCTGTTCGACGAGACAAAGCGTGAGTGCCCCAATACACGCCGGATGAGAAAATATTCATTGAACGGACGGTCGTCGCGAATCGTCACTCTGGGGTCCTCGTTCAGCAATCGGCCGATTGGAATTTCCTTCGACAGCAGCCTATCAAGTTCTGCTCTTAGATCCTGCGCCTCACTCCACTCCAGAGCATCTTGTCGTGCCCGGTCGGGGAAACGTCGCACCAGCTCTTCTGCGGGAGCGCCTTCCAAGGGATCCATGGAAGCAAGAAAATGGTACCCCCATCCCTGAACCGAAGGAAATACTCTCACATAAGGAAAGGAATTCTTAAGGGACCTGACTACAGCCTGAAGAATCTTGTCCTCCCCGACCGCAAACCATTGCTGCAAGACTCCCCCTGGACGCAGGCGTTGCTTGACGAGTTCGTAAAACTCCTCTGAGTACAGCAAGCTCGAACCCGCCGCCTCGGCCGGTGGAGGGGGATCGATGGTGATCACGTCGAAGTATTCCCGGGTCCTTTTCAGGAATCTTCTCCCGTCGTCGATCACGACGCGACCTTGGGGATTCTTCAGGATCTCTGGTGCGTCAGGATGATAGAAGCCGAAGGCCTCCTTCACGCTCGGAACCAATTCCACGGCTGTGGATTTCTGCCCCCAACTCAACATAGACCGATAGCTTGTCCCCATCCCGAAACAGATTACCAAAGCGTTTTCGGGCCGGCATTGATGAAAGGCCATGGGAAGATGTGCCATAAACTTGGGAACTGCACTCAGGTCGGTGATTCCTATTCCGTTCACCAGTAATTTTCTTTCGAAGCCTTGCCCAAAGGAGATCACGGTGGCCGTATGATCTCTTCGCACTTCGAAGTGCTCTGTGTCAAGCCGCGGGTCTTCGTAACCCACAGTTCCGAGCCAGGCACCCCCCACGAGTAGGGCAGAACACAAGCCCGTGCCCCACCGCAGCCGCGCAGTGGAACGCCGGGCTGTGATGAAGTGAAGACCCAGCATGGGAAGGGCCAGCATCAATGCCGAACCACGGGTTCCCATCCAAGGCAACAAAAGGTAGGAGGCAAACAGCGGACCGAGAATGCAACCAAGAACGTTCAGAGCATAGGCATTGCCTGCCGCTCCTGGATTTCCGTTCGAGCGTTCATCGATGAGCTTGGGAGTCAGATAGCCGAGGCATGCACAAAAAGGAAAGATGCTGACCAGAACCAGAAAAACCGAGACGTGGCTGCCAATTCCCGCCGGATTGAGCCTGGGGTCGTTGATCACGATGGGCAAAAGGGCAAAGACCGGCAGCAGCGCCACCAAAGCAGGAGTCGACCGGGTGCCGCCGGAATGGGTCTGCCGCCGGTAATCCGAAGTCCCCTTCCAAGTTGCCAGCAGATAAACGAAAAGCAAAACGGCAAAAGCATAGACTTGAGTTCCCAGGACAGGAGTGAACGCCCGGGTCCAGATGACTTCCATCGCCAACGAGACAAAGCCTGTAGTGAACAACAACACTGGATGGAGCCGCGTTTCTCTCTCAGGCACATGCTTTTCCACCTCAGGGCCGGGCGTTGCTGGAGTCTGGTTTCGTGCCGACCTGCGCCCCAGTCCAATAGCAGTGCACGCGATCGAGAAATTAGCGGCTCCTCCCAGGAGCAGGGTCGATCGAAATCCGGCGAGTTCGACAAATACGCAGGCCGTGATCAGAACACCCAAGAGCGCTCCCAGAACATTCGCCAGGTAAAGGAAACTGAACATTTTCGGGTCCCTGGCATCTTCCGCGCCTACGAATGCAAGCATCAAAGGAAAAGTCGTGCCCATCAGAAAACACCAGGGGAAAATAGATACAGCAATCCAAACAGCGGACAGAACGAGGTAACCCAAAGAGCCTGATTCCCCGAAGTTCAAGAGAGACTTTTCACCGAGGACGAAAAGCTGGGGAACGGCAAAGGCGCCCAGACCAATGAGCGCTTCTGCCGCCGCGTAGAGGTAAATCGCGGAGACTCTCCACTTCTTGACGAAGGACGAAACCGATCGGCCGGCCGCCCAGGATCCCGCCGAGAGGCCAAGCATGAAGACTGAAAGGACAACTGAAAGCACTGGCGTGATAATGCCGAAGGAGGCAAAAGCGAGCCGCACCCAAACGATCTGATACAACAAGCCGCAGAAACCCGACACAAAGAAAAGCAGAAAAAGACTGATCTGGATTCTATTCTTCACTCAAAACGTCTCCTTCCGGCTGAACAGGATTAATGGACGAGGCTCCCGCAAGATTTCAAGTCTCCCACTGATGTCGCAGCGGCCGGATCGTCGGACGCCGGCGAGGTCCGCTCGCGCAAGTACAAATAGCCAATCAACCAGACCCAGGCCATCCAAACGTAGAATTGGTGGTTCACTTTCAAAATCACCATCACTGCGCCAACTCCGTTAGCCGCTGTGTATCCAAGCAAGGCAAGTACTCTGAGACCACGTTGGCGATCAGCGAAAGCCCAGACCAAGGCTTGCAAAATAAAAGGCAAGAGTACGACTTGGTCAAACATCCACGTATAAGAAGTCGTTGCCATCGACACGAGCAACAGTATCGCCATTTCCCGCGTCCAATCCCACTCGACTCGGTTTCGCTGCCAGTGAAGTAGAAACCAGACTGTACCCAGGAGCATCGGCAGGAACTGCAACCAGGATCGTTCACCTCCAAACCATCCACGCAGGAAAGTTCCCAGCGTGGGAGTTAGCCAAAGAAGAGGCGGCGCTTCGTGGCCAATCATTGCGGTGTACTGAGCCAGTACTGGGGGATTGAACCAGCAGGCAATGGAGGTGGCCATCAGCAAGCTTGCGGCCGCCCCGAGCAACATAGACCAGCTTCGACGGGCGACCATCCAGAAAAACAAGGCAAGCCAAAACAGGTAGAACAAATGAGGTTTGACAGCCAGCAGAACCAGCGCAGCCCCTGCCCCCATCCATTGCCGCCGGCCAACGAATGAAAGGAATCCAACGACTCCGAGAAGCACGAAAGGTGTAATCTGTCCCATGCTCAAACTCATCAGTCCGGGAAGGAAAAATCCTCCAAGCAGCCAGGCAATTTTGCGGAATTCGGGCGGTCCGCCGTAGAAACGCCAGGCCCAGTCTGTAGACCAGACGATCGCTGCGACGGTAAGGAATAACCAGATGAGCCGACTGACGGGATAGGAAAACAGGCCAAAGGGAAGAACAAAAGCAAGTGTCCAAGGTGGGTTGAAACTGATCAGGGGTGAAGCCTCCTTCCAGCCGCCGGATCTTTGTATTGCGAGCAGATCGGATTCCGAGTAAGGGTTGAGCCCGTTTAGTTGGAGGCGAGCTGCGGACCAATAGCCAACAAAGTCGTCCACCCTCCGCCAGCCGGAAATTGCTCGATTGTGGCCGACAGCGACCAGAATTACGACCACGGCAACCAATAAGAGTTTTCGAAATAGCCTGCGCCGGTTTTTTTCCGCCATTTCCTTGTTTTCCAAAACGGATGACCAGGGGCGTCGACTCCAGTCGAGTGAAAACATCCGGCCCCTGCTCTGGAACGGCCACAGTTCAGGAATGGATTCTGGAAGGGTAGGTGTCGCTTTCTTTCGGGCGATCCTTACGATGGCGACTCTCCCACAGTCGAAACGACCATACCTTCCATACGGCTTCATAAGCGATGGAAGCCGACATCTTGCTTTTCCCGGCTCTCCGTTCATCGAAGATGATCGGAAATTCGGCGTGTCTGAAGCCACGCTGCGTGGCTCGATACTTCAATTCGACTTGAAAGCTGTAACCTTCGCTGTGCATGGACTCCAGGGACACACTTCGAAGAACCTCGGCACGCCACCCATTGAATCCACCCGTGAGGTCGGAGATTTTCACTCCCAGGATAAGCCGTGAATAGAGGCTCCCGCCCCTGGACAAGATCTTTCTTCCCAGCCACCAGTTTAAAGTGCCACCACCCGGCACGTACCGTGATCCAACCACAAAGTCGACTTCCAACCCTAATGCCAGCATTTGCGCCAGATATTTTGGCTGGTGACTCCAATCCGCATCCATTTCGATGAAAAAGTCGTAGCCTCGCTCTAATCCCCAGCGAAAGCCGTGGACATAAGCGCTTCCCAGCCCGAGCTTGCCGTTCCGGATCTCCAGAAACAACCGTTTGCAAGGCAAAGCCTGCCGGAGTTGCTCCACGAGTCCCGCGGTATCATCGGGACTGGAATCGTCTACCACCAAGACGTGCAGAGCAGGATGGATCCCCAGAATCGCGGGTATAAGTCGACTCAAGTTGTCCCGCTCGTTGTAGGTTGGTAAGACCACTAGGGGTCGGAGAATCTCGTTCATCGCCAGAGCCCGGGACGGCGCACTCTAATTGCAGGTGTGTACCTCATCTTCACCGTATATCGGCCAGCAACCGAATGGCGTTAGAAGCCTTGAAAGTCTTCCGCGGTTGGCGTGGAAAAAATTTAGGTTCCGTTTTCGCCCACCAAGGCCGATTGAGGAAGCGAATGCCGTTTGCGGTCGTAAAGCAAGTACCAAACCAGCCATGCGGTGAAGCTCCATTGATAGTACAAAGGAGGCAGCTTGAGAATGACAAAGACGACCAAGATCAGGTTCATAACTGCGAAGACAGCCAAAGCTGGGCGCCTTTCGTGCGTTTCGGCGTGTGCAAATTTGGCGACAGCAACCTGGAGAATAGCTGGCAAAATTACCATCTGGTCATAAAACCAGACATAAGAGGTTGTCGTTAGTGAAACCAAGATCAGAAGCGGCATCTCGCTCTTCCAGTCCCATTTCGAGCGCCGAGACTGCCGATAGTAGAGGAGCCATGCCAGCCCGGCGATCATGGGTACAAATTGCAACCATGAATACTCCATGCCGAAGGAAGCCCGTAGAAGTGTTCCGTATGTGGGAGTTCGCCAATGGAGCACGGGTGGCTGATTACGTGTCACTTCAATATACTGAGCGACCACTGCCGGATTCCAAATCATCGCCACGGCGAGGGCAGCCGTCCAACCGGCCACTGCTCCGATGAAGATTCTCCAGCGGCGCTGCTGAAGAATCCAAAGAAATAAAGCCACCCAAAGGAGGTAGAACAGGTGCGGCTTAAGACTCAGCAAAACCAGAAAGCTGCCCGAAAGCACCGGATGGGAGCGTTGAAAATAAAGAAAGCCCGCAATGCCAGCCAGAATGAGCGGAGTGATCTGTCCCAGCGCCAGAGAAATCAGTAGAGGGACAAAACAGAAGGCCAGAGCCAAAGCTACCCACTGGCTACTACCGGGCCCGTCATAGACGATCCAAATCCCGCGAGCGGAAAAAACAGTCAGACCGAGACCGAGAATTAACCACACTACTCTGCCTGCAGGATAGTTGAGAACTCCAAACGGAAGCAGGAAGGCAATCGTCCACGGGGGGTTCATCATCACCAGGGGCTCGTCTCCCTCCATACCCGCCGATCGTTCCAAAGCCAAGACTCGATCGGGTGAATAAGGATTCACTTCCTGGAGTTGAAGCTGGATGGCGGTCCAGTAGGCAACGAAGTCGTCGACGGGAATTTCGGCGGTCTGGGTTTGTGCGAGCATTCTCCAAACAAGGAGAATTGAGAGAATGATGAGTAGCAGTCCCTTTGCTCGCGCTCCAGGGCCCGCCAGAATCTGCTTTCGCACGCAACGTACCTGCCCAACGATAGTGACTTTGAGGAGGTTTGCTGATTCAGCCCTTCAGGGATTCAAAGTCCTTGATGATCTCAAAGGGAGACTGCACTTTTGCTATAGGTTCACCTATCTGCAGGATGCGCGCCTCTTCCAGGTTTCCTAGAAATCTGTTTGCCATATCGAGATAGGCGATGTTTTCAGGCTTTAAGCAGGCGATCCGGGCGCACGTGGCGTCGACTGCCACTGGATCGTCGCCAAACACAAGAACGCCGACATGTTTCGGTGTACCCTGAATTGGGCCATTGCCTTCCATGCCGACAATGCCATCCACGATCGCAAAGTGTGATCGGACGGTGCTATTGATGTCCAAAATGCTCTCGTGAATTCCATGCCAATGTAGGAAATTCTTCGGCCACCCATACTTGATGCCTGGAACGATGCCAAAAAGATTTTTCATTGAGAGTGTCATCCCTGCCCAGTGATGCGTCTTCAGCTTAGGCATCGAAACCAGCAGGTCAGATTGCAGGACCGTCTCCGAGAAGTAGAGCGATTCGATTCCCATAAAATCGCTCTGTAGTGACATTCGGCGCATATCGTCCAGATTCAGATCGACAAACTCGGTCCTGGTATCTTTCAAGTATTGATAGAGCCCAGAGGCCATTAGCAGCCCATCCGTGTCCCGGCGGTGTCCCGGTCCCTCTCCGACTCTCACTTCTCTAGCACCCATCTTAAGGAAAGCCTCGACAGCCGCCCCAATGACCGCGGGATGCGTGTTAATAACGGTGTCACGCTCGTACTCGACCAGGTTCGGTTTGAGCAAGACTCGTCTGCCATGTATGGCAAGGTGGAAACTTCTGATTCCGTCGAGAATGACACTCGTCAGGTTCTGATCGTAGCTTTTCGCCCTCAGGATCGCTACCCGCGACTGGTTCGGTTTGCGGGAGGCGGGGTTCTTCCACGTCGGTTTTCGCCCGGCACAACCGCCCGCGAGCGAAGCCAGGCCGGCTCCGGCAGCCGCCTTGAGGAAGCGACGCCGGTCCACACGCTGAGTGCTGAGTGTGGAGTGCGGAGTACTGAGTGCTGGGTGTTGAGTGCCGCGTGCCGAGTGGTCAGTCATGAGCGCCCCTGTCTGCTATGAGTTTCTCAGAAGGAAGACGTTTTGCCCTTTGACGGATTGCATTACAAGCAAGGCCAGAGCGGAGGTCTTGATGTTCTGGAAGAACTGTGTTTCCTCATACAAATCAGCTAACGTTTGGATCAACGGTTCTGTTTTTAGCCTGTAAAGGTCAAAGCACAACGCCACCAGACAAAGAGCCAGCGCCGACCTTTCTGCCAGAACTACTTCTCTTAAATACATAAGGCTCTTGTGGCACTCTTGGTTCGAACAAGGCCCCTGCAATGCTATGAGGACAAGAGCCGTGGTCAAAGGATAGGGACGCAGGTCTATACCAAGGACACTCGAGTTACCATAGTTCCAACCTCCTTCCTTGCACATCCGCCGAGACAACAAAGACTCTGCTTCAGTGAGGACCTCGCGCATCCTAGTGTTCCGCAGGGCATTGCGGGCACGCGCAAGTACTCCCGCTACGTGGGTGCCCGCACTGGATTGCATGAACGATTTCAGATAAAGAACTGCGTAGGCTGTTGGCTCAACCCAGTTCGCTGTGTCTGGACTCCACTTCCATCCTCTGAGATTTTCTTCCACGTATGAGGCATCCAGAGATCGCATCCAGTCCGCGGCTTGCAGAACCCAATGTCTCGGCATCCTTCCGAACGAATCGAGGATAAACTCAGCGGCTGAGAGGCAAACCTCCTGGTTGCCGCGAAAATTGATCAGCGCCAGCCCGGCCAAAGCCGTTGCCCACGGAGCTTCCTCGGAATCCTGTGTGCTCACTGCCCAAGCACCACGCGCAGTCTGGGTCCTTCGCAGAAAAACGAGGCCTCGCTCGACGGCTTCGCGGCCGCGATCTTCCGAAGCCAGCGACATGAGGGCATAAGCGGTCGGCTCAATGACACCCGCTTTCCCAGGAGAAAAGCCCCAGCTTCCATCCTTGTTTTGTTGTTCCAAGAGGAAGTTGATGATCTCAGTTCTCACGACAGCTCTCGACTCTTCCATTTTTCCTCTTCGGACGAACGAGGAAAAACCTAATGAATTTCGGCCCCAAGTCGAAAATTGTATCATCACTTGCTTGACTTGCTTGCAGGCTTTGACTTCAGAGGAGGAACCAATGAACGAGACACTCATTATCGGACTACTGATGGTGGCAACTTTCGCAAGTCTGTGGGGAATGTTTTATTCCCGCCGAAGCTACCAGAACACCAAGAAAATCATCGACAAGGTTGGCCACTAAGGTTGGGAATGGCGTTCAGTCCGGAAAATGGGCCTGGCCGGAGAAGCCAAGAGGAGAGACAAGTCTCCAAGTTAACTGGAGACTTCGTTCGCTGTGAGAATCTTTGTCAGTCAGAAACTGCGGATGGCTTTGGCTTCGTCGTCGAAGACTTCGAAGACGGTGAGTAGTTTCGTGATGGAAAGCAGATCGTGAACTTTCTTGGTGAGGTTGAGCAGTTTCAACTTGCCGCCTTGCTTTCCGGCAGTTGTGAAACTACTGACCAGTTCGCCAATGCCTGAGCTATCGATGTAAGAAACATCCCCAAGATTGAGCAGAATATTCATTTCCCGCTTGTTCAACAGGCTGCGCACGGCCTCCTTCAGAACCACTGTCCCATCCCCGATCGTAATTCTTCCGCTTAGGTCTACAATGCTAACCCCTTCTATCTTTCGGGTCGTTGCGGTCATACTCACAAGTCATTCCTCCTGGTCAGGCAGTGTG
>Ga0187893_10009836_pt1 | contig 14533 bp, 6 predicted proteins | sample MA1701074metaG_FD_139574 | JGI IMG/M metagenome (GOLD analysis project Ga0187893, IMG submission 139574) | White microbial mat communities from a basaltic lava cave in the Kipuka Kanohina Cave System on the Island of Hawaii, USA - MA170107-4 metaG ...
CAGGACGAGGAGGGTCCACGCGGCGAGCGCCGCCGCCCCGGTCCACGCGAACAGCGAGGCGAGGCCCGCGGTGAGGGGGAGGACCGCCTCGACCGCGCGGGGGTCGCCGCCGCGGAGCGGGGCGCCGTGGACGAAGAGCGCCGTTCCGGCGAGGAGGAGCCCGGGGCCCGCGGTCCCGGCCAGGGTGTGGGTCCGCCAGCGCGCGGCCCGGACCGGGTCGGAACCGCCGCGGCGCCTCCAGAGGAGCGGGACGTCGGGGCCCCCCGGGAAGGCGAGGGCGACGGCCGCCGCGGCGAGGCAGGCGCCGTGGGCCGCCGCCGCGGCCCAGCCGGGCAGCAGGGTCCACGCGGCGACGATCGCGCCGAGAGCGGCCCCCATCACCGCCGCCTCGACGGCCCGGGAGCGCGGCCCGGGGCCGCGGTGGATCCGGACGAGCTCGTCGTGGACGAGGGCGAAGGCGACGTAGAGGAGGTGGAGGAACCCTCCCGCGAACAGCGCCCATGCGGCGCCGAGCAGCGCGACCCAGAGGACCGCGGACGCGGAGCGGATCGCGGCGCGCGCCGCGACCGGCTCCAGCGCGGGCACGAGCGCCACGGCGACGACCCCGCCGCAGAGGACGGCGATCGCGCCCCCGAGGATCGGCGGGAACCCCGGCCGGTAGGGGGGCGCCCCCCGGAGGTCGATGCCGACGTCCACGGTCTCGCGCCGGACCGCCGCCGTCGCGGAGCCCGCCGCGCGGCCGAGGGCCGCGACCCAGGGGAGGGGGTCGGCGACGTGGCGGCGCCGCACGAGAATCCCGATCAGCACGAGGGCCGCCAGCGCGATCGCGTCCTCGCCGTCGGTCCGGCAGGACCGGGCGGCCGCCTCGAGGGCGAGCAGCAGCGCGAGGACGGCGGCGGTGAAGGCGACCCCCGGCACCCGCGCCAGGGCCGACGCGCGGCCGCCCCGCGCGCGGAAGCGCCCGGCGGGGCGGTTCCCCTCCATCCCTACTTCGCCCCCTTCTTCTCCAGGACGCGGTCGAGGGCCTCGATCCGCGCGCGGGCCGCGGCCCGGATCCCCTCGTCCGCGGTCGCGCCGGCCAGCGCCTCCAGGTCCCGGCGCGCCGCCTCGGCCTCGCCGCGGTACGCGCGGCAGATCGCCCGCCAGAGGGCGACGTCGTCCCGGCGGGGCGAGCCGGGGAACTCCCGGTCGTAGGCGTCGCACAGGTCGCGCGCCCCGTCGAAGTCCTGCACGGCGACGAGGTCCTCGAGGCGCGCCTCGAGGCGGCGGAACCGGATCCGCGGGGCGAACCCCGCCGCGCCGGAGGGGTCGGCCCGTTCGACGCGGTCGAGGAGGTCGTCCGCCTCGCGCACGCGCCCGAGGGGCCGGAGCGCCTCGGAGCACTCCCAGAGCGCCTTCGCGTCGGACGGGGAGCCCGCGGCCGCGTCCCGCTTCCTCTCCCACTCCGCCACGGCGGAGGCGAGGGCGCGGACCTCCTTCGCCCAGGCCTCGGCGGGGAACGCGCCGCGCCTCCAGCCGAGGGCCCGCCCCTCGGCGTCGAGGATCGCCGTGTAGGGGTGCCCGAGGTCCTCGAGCCCCGCCGCCTTCGAGACGGCGAGGTCCTCCTTCTCCGCGACCCGGAGGGGGACGAGCCCCTCGACGCCCGCCTTCGCCGGGGCCTCCCCGATCGCGCGCTCGAGTCGGCGCGACGGCTCCGACTCGTAGGCGCCGGCGAGGACGACGGCGAGGACGCGGCGGCCCTTCTCCCGGGCCTCGCGGCGGGCCGCCTCCGGGTCGGTGTGCCAGCCGTCCGCCCCGGCCGGCTTCGCCTCCGCCGCGGGCGCCTCCGCGGGCCGCGGCACGGGCGCGGGGGCGGTCTTCGGCGGGGGCGGGGCCGGCTCCTCGGCGGCCCGGCCGGGCCCCGCGGCGGCAAGGACGAGGGCGGCGGCGAGAGCGGCGCGCGTCACTTGAGCCTCCGGACCGTGAGCACGGTCAGGTCGTCCCGCTGGGCGGCCCCCTCGTGGAACAGGTCCACCTCGTTCACCACCATGTTGACGAAGGCGGTCGAGTTCATCGGACCGAACTTCAGCACGAGGCCGTCGAGACGCTGCTCCCCGAACTTCTCCTTGCGGGAGTTGCGCACGCGGAACATCCCGTCGCTCACGAGGGTGAGCCGGTCCCGGGGCTGCAGCGACACCGTCGTCCCCGCGGCCGAAGCGCCCGTCCCGGCGCCGTCGGCGCGCCGGATCGGAGGGCCCTCGATGGCCACCTTCTCGAGTTCCCGGCCGGCGGCGCGCCAGAGGACGGGCGGGTTCCCCCCGCCGGCCCGGGCGATCTCCGCCTCGCCGGTCCCCGGATCGGCCATCACCACGACGGCGTGGACCTCCTCCCCCTCGGGGACGCGGGGGCCGACGATCGAGCCGAGGGCGTCGAGGAGGACGCCCGCCGCGTCGTGGTGGGGCGCGAGTCCGCGGAAGAGGTTCTTCGTCTCCGCCGCGAGGAACGCCGCGGGCAGCCCGCGGAGCGAGGTCTCCACGAGGACGCAGGCGAAGCGCCCGCCGCCGGCGGCGACCGTGTCGAAGGCGTCTCCCGCGATCTCGAAGCAGGCGCGAGAGGTCCCCTCGGCCTCCCAGCCGTCGACGCGGAGCGGCGCGGCGGGCGCGAGGGCGGCGCCCGCGACGGGCCGGTGGTCCGCCGGGGGCGGCACCGCCGCGGCGGCCTTCGCGAGGGCCTCGGCCTCGCGGTCGCGCGCGGCCAGGGCCGAGCGCGCGACGGCCCGCGCGAGGGCGCCGATCTCCCCGCCCCCCGAGGCCGTGGCCCGGTGGTCGAAGTTCCCGCGGGAGAACTCCTCCGCGTCCCGGAGGACGCGCCGCAGCGGGGCGAGGAACGCCCAGCAGAGGATCGCCGCGATGAGGCCGGCGCCGAGGGCGGCCCCCCCGGCGACGAGCGCGCGCTTCTCCGATGCCTCCGCGAGGGCGAGGGCCGGCTCCAGGGAGAGCGCGACGCCGGCGTATCCCGCGAGCCGCGCCCGGTGGGTCTCCGCGTCGAGCGTCCGGCCCGTGACGGGGGCGAGGTAGAGCCGGCCCCGCACCTCGCGTCCCTCCCGGTCGGCGATCCGGAACCAGCCGCGGAAGCCGTCCCCGTCCTTCTCGACCCGCTCGGGGATCGGCATCCCCGCGCCCTGGAGCATCGGCCGCTGCGAGGTGTCGTAGAGGGCCACGCCGACGAGGGCGCCCCGGAAGGAGAGGTTCCGGAACCGCTCGCGGTTGCGGGCCTCGAGGAGGTCGTCGTCGCCCCGGCGGTCGGGGAGGATCATCGGGAGGAACTTCTCGCGGGCCAGGGCGAGGTCGGCCTTCAGGCGGTCGCGCTCGGCGCCCTCGGGGAGCGCGCGGATCGTGGTCTCCTCCTTCTCGAGGACCTTGAGGGCGTGCTCCCGCATCTCGCCGGCCGTGCCGTGCTTCGCCTCCCACCAGTCCGGCTCCATGGCCGCGAGGACGCGCGCCGCCGAGGCGCCGAGGGCGTCGGCCGCGTCCACGACCGCGGACGAGGGCACGCGGGCCATGGACCACGCGACGAGGCCTCCCACCGCGCCGAGCAGGAGGGCCGCCGCCGCGAGGAGGAGCGCCGTCGGGGCGCCGGAGTAGGCCGCGACGCGATCCGAGGCCCGGTAGTGGGTGGTGACGGAACCCGGCGCGGCCGCGTCGGGCTCCGCCGGGCGCTGCGCCGGCGCCCCGACGGGGGCGACCACCGGAGCGACCACCGGGGCGGGGGCGCGCGTCGGCGCGGAGACGGGGGCGACGACGGGGGCCACGACCGGCGGCGCGACCGGCTTGACGACGGGCGGGACCGTGGGGGGCACGGTCGGCGGGACCACGGGGGGCCTGCGGGCCGGCGGCTTCGGCTCGTCGGCCATGGGGGCCTCCCGGGCTCCCTCCGGGCCCGCCCCGGGGGAACGGCCATTCTCCGCGGATCCGCGGGGCGGGTCCAAGGGGAAGCCGCTCAGCGCGGCGGCGCGGCGCCGAGCCCGAGCGCGGACTCGACCTCGCGCATCAGGTAGCCGTACTGGACCTCCGCCTGGCGGGGGTCCTCCATCTGCTCGCGGGCGAGGTCGTACCAGGAGCGGGCCTCGCCGGGCCGGCCGAGCGCGAGGCTGGTGAGCGCGAGGAACAGGCTGTCGGCCGGGACGCCCCTCGGCGCCCAGCCGCGGTTGAGGCGGTCGGACAGGCGCAGCGTGGCGTCGGCCTCGGCGATCCGGCCGTTGCGGTACTGCGCGACGCCGAGCGTGTTGAGGATCGGCCCGCTCTCCGGCTCGAGCGCCGCGGCCTTCTCCGCCCAGCGGAGCCCCGCCGTCCGACGGGCGTCGGGCCGGCCCGCGAGCACGATCGCGTCCCAGGCCCTCCGGTTCATCTGGTTGGGGTCGGGGGGGCGCCCGGCCGCGGCGGCCAGCGCCGCCTCCCGGACCGCCGGTTCGAGGGAGGGGTCGGACCGGATCGCCTCGGCCGCCTCCTCGGGGTCGGGCGTCGCCCGCTCGGCAGCGGCGAGCGCCTCGAGCGCCGCCAGCGGGACGCGGTTCGCCTCGCCGAGGATCTCGCGGTGCGCGCGCCGCTCCTCCAGGGTGAAGTCCCGGGTGACGCGGGCCGAGGCGAGGACCTCGGGGTCGAGGGGGCCGAGGGAGCGGACCCGCGCCTCGCCGCCCACGTGGGCGAGGATCCGACCGCCGTCCGGGGAGAACTCGACGAACCGCACGACGTCCCCGAGCCCCGCCACGACCGCGCGTTCGGCCCCGTCGCTCCCGAGGATGCGCACGGTGCCGTCCTCGCACCCGACCGCGATCGTCTCCCCGGAGGCCGACCACCGCGCGCAGCGGACCCTCGGCGCCGGCGGCTGCCCGAAGGACCACGAGGTGCCCGCGCCCTCGCGCGCCACCTCGAGCAGGCCGTCGGCCCAGACCGTGGCGAGGAGGGACGCGTCCGAGGGGTGGAACTCGGGGGAGTGCCGGGCGGAGGAGTCCCGGCCCGCGACCGACAGGACGCGGCCGTCCCGCGGGTCGATCACGCGGATCCTCCGGTGCGGGTCCTCGGTCACCAGGCGGGTCCCGTCGCCGGAGAAGCGCGACTCGAGGTGGTGATCGGACCTCTGCTCCCCGCCGCCGCCGAGGTCGCGGAGGACGCGCCCCTCGAGGTCGATGATCGACACCGCGCCGTCGTCGGAGACGACCGCGATCTCGCGCCCGCCGGGCGCGGGGGCCACGCTGCGGATGTGCCGCTCCTGGGCGTGGATCCGGCGAGCGGCGCCGGTGCGGCCGTCGACCAGCCGCAGTTCGCCGCCGTCGGGGACGAGGAGGCTCTCGGTGCCCGGGATCGCCACGACGAAGTCGCGGTAGCCCTTCTGCACCGCGATCTCCGCGCCGTCCCCGTCGAGGAGCCGCAGGTAGAAGCGGTCCGGGATACCGACGAGCAGCCGGTCGGCGTCGGTGGAGCTCCAGGCCACGTGCCAGTTGCCGACGATGCGCGTGTCGCGCACGGGCCGCCCCTCTCCGTCCCAGGTCCGCAGGACCGTGCGCGGCCCCTGCACGACGGTGACCACGCGCCCCCCGGAGGCGAACCAGGTCCGGTCGATCGCGCCCGCGGGATCGCGGAGGTCGGTGAACTCCGGCTCGCCGGCGTCCCAGATCCTCGCCGTCCCGTCCTCCGAGGCCGTCGCGATCGCCTGACCGATCGGCGCGAACGCCGCGGCGCCGACCGGCCCGCGGTGCCCGCGCAGGACGAACCGCTCGCGCCCTCCCCGATCCCAGGCGCGCACGGTCCCGTCGCGGGACGCCGTGAGGACGCGCTCCCCCGTCGGATCGAACGCGACCGCCGACAGGGACCCGGTGTGGCCGCGCAGGACCGGGCCCGGGACTCCGTCGGCGCCCCAGAGGCGGGCGGTGCGGTCCTCGGAGGCGGTCGCGAAGGAGCCGTCGGGCGCGACGGCGGCGTCGGTGATCGGGCCCTCGTGGCCGGCGATCGGCGTGGAGCCGGTATCGGCTCCGGCCGCGGCGAGGAGCGCGGCCGTGCCGTCCCGGAGGCCCGCGAGGATCCGCCCGTCCCTCGCGAAGCGGAGGATCGAGACGGGCGAGGGGAACCCCCACCGGGGGATCGAGTCCGGCGCGTCGGCGGGGCGGAGGACCACGCGGCCCGTCGCGTCGCCGGCGGCGAGGCCCCCGTCGGCGGAGTGGACGAGCGCCGTGACCCGTCCCTCGAGCCCCCGCAGCTCCCCGGCGGGAGTCCCGTCGGCGTTCCAGCGCCGCACGGCGCCGTTCTCGTGGCCCGTGGCGGCGCTCCTCCCGTCCGGGGCGATCGACGCCGCAACGATCGGTCCCGCGTCCGGGCGGATCGCCGCGCGCTCGACGCCGAGCCGGTCCCAGAGGCGCGCCGTCCCGTCCGGGGAGGCCGTCAGCAGCGTCGACCCGTCCGCGGACCAGCCGAGGATCGTCACGTCCTGCCGGTGGCCGCGGAGGACCGCGATCTCGCGGCCCGCCGCGTCCCAGAGGCGCGCGGCGTTGTCCTCCCCGCCCGTGGCGAGGCGGTCGCCCGCGGGCGACCAGGCGAGGGCGGCGACCCGGCGGCCGTGGGACGCGAGGAGCGCGCGCTCCCTCGACGCGCGCAGGGCGTCGCGCAGCCGCGCCAGGGTCTCCGGCAGGTCCGCCGCGCGGCGGGCCTCCCGTGCGAGGAGCACGGCGCGGACCGGGTCCTCGTCCTCCGCCGCCGCCGAGGCCGACGCGAGGGCGAGCGCCCGGTTGCGGCGCAGCGCCTCGCGGGTCTCCGCGAGCGCCTCCTCGGTGCGGGCCTGCGCCTCCCGCGCCGCTCCCAGCGCCGCGTCCTTCTCCGAGAGCGCCCTGCCGGCCGTCTCGAGCGCGACGCCGCGGCCGGCGAGGAAGTAGAGGCTCGCGCCGAGGCCGGCGGCGAGGGCGGCGAAGGCCGTGCCGAGGCTCGCGGCGAGGGCCGGGTTGCGCCCGGCCCACCGGGCGGCGCGGGTCCAGGGGCCGATGGTGCGGGCGACGATCGGTTCGCCCCGCCGCACGCGCCCCAGCTCCTCGGCGAACGCGAGCGCGGTCTGGTAGCGCCGCGCCGGGTCCTTCTCGAGGGCCGTGGCGAGCACCGTGCCGAGGTCCCGGGGCAGGGACGGGTTCATCCGCGCGGGGTCCTCGGGGTCGGAGAGCAGGATCCGGTGGAACATCCGGTCCAGCGTGGGGGCGTCGAAGGGCAGCGCGAGCGTGAAGGCCTCGTAGACGGTGACGCCGAGGGACCAGACGTCGGCGCGGCGGTCCGCGGGACCGCGCTCGGGCCGGAGGACCTCGGGAGCGATGTAGGGGGGCGTCCCGAGGATCGCCCCCGTGCGGGTGAGCGTGTGGCTCCCCGGCGCGTCCTCCCGCGCGACGCCGAAGTCGAGGAGGACCGGGTCCCCGGTCGGCGTCACCATGATGTTCCCGGGCTTCACGTCCCGGTGGACGAGCCCCGCCTCGTGAGCCGCGTGGAGCGCGCGGGCGACCCGCTCGAAGAGCAGGAGCAGGGCGTCGAGGTCCTCCCGCGAGGACGGGGGCCGGCGGGTCGCGGCGGCGGCCGCCGCCGCTTCGCCGCCTCCGTCCCGGCTCCGGAAGAGCCAGCCCGTGATCCCCGCCCGCGACTCGCCGCGGAGCGCCTCGATGCGCCGCGCCAGGGTCTCCCCCTCGACGAGCCGCATCGCGATCCAGGCGGCCCCGTCGGACTCCCCGGTCTCGAGCACGGGGCAGATGCCGGGGTGGTCGAGGCGGGCCACGACTTCCGCCTCGCGGCGGAAGCGCAGGAGCTCGGAGGTGTCCGTCCCGACGCCCCGCGGGAGGACCTTGAGCGCGACGCGGCGGCGCAGCCGCGCGTCCTCGGCGAGGTAGACGACGCACTGCCCGCCGCGGCCGAGTTCGCCGAGGACGCGGTAGGGGCCGATGGACTGCTCCAGGGGCTCGGCGCCCAGGGGGCCCGTCGGGGGGGTCTCTCGCTCCATCCCTCCCCCCAAGGGTACCGGCGGCTCAGCGCAGCGGGATCGCCCGGCCGAGCAGGAACAGCAGCCCCGCGGCCCAGGCCCCCGCGGCGAGGTCGTCGAGGAGGATCCCCCAGCCGCCGGGCAGGCGCTCCAGCGCGCGCCCCGGGGGCGGCTTGAGGATGTCGAAGGCGCGGAAGAGGAGGAACCCGACGGCGGCCTCGACGGCGGAGGGCGCCGGGACGACGATCAGCGCGAGCATCATCCCCGCCACCTCGTCCATGACCACCTGCGGCGGGTCCTCCCGGCCCGCGGCGCGCGCGGCGGCGGGGCCGAGGGCGACGGTCAGCGCCGAAGCGGCGAGGACGCCGATGCCGATCGAGAGGTGCCACGCGTCCGCGGGGAGGAGGAGCGCGATGCCGAGCCCTGCGAGGGACCCGAAGGTCCCGGGCACGAGGGGCAGGAACCCGAGGTCGCAGACCGAGAGCACGAACAGCGCCCACCGGTCGGCGCGCGACGCGGTCGGGGCGGGGGGGGACATCGGGCGACGGGGCGTTAGGACGGCGCCGCCACCCACGCGCCCTCGAGGTCGTAGCCGCGGGCGGCGGTGATCCGGGCGACGCCCATCGCGCCGGGGCGGACGCCGGGGGCGTCGGGGAGGCGGATGGTCCCGTCGATCCCGGGCGCGTCCCAGGCCGTGCGCCCGTGCCAGCGGCCTCCGGCGGCGCGTCCCTCGACGAGGCACTCGACCTCGGCGCCGCGCTCCGCGAGGCCGCGGTTGCGTTCGAAGACGACGCGCTGCTGGGCCTCCATCACGCGGCGGCGGCGGCGGTTCTTCTCGCGGGCCGGGACCTGCAGGTCCAGCCGGCCCATTGGCGTGTCCTCCTCGCGGGAGTAGACGAACGCGCCGGCGTGGTGGAAGCGGAACTCGCGGACGAACTCGACGAGCTCGTCCACCTCCTCCGGGGTCTCCCCCGGGGAGCCGACGATGAAGGTCGTCCGGAGCGCGATCCCGGGGACGCGCTCCCGGATGCGGTCGAGGAGCGCCCGCGTCCTCGGCCCGCCGAGCGGCCGCCCCATCCGCCGGAGCGCGCCGTCCGCGATGTGCTGGATCGGCATGTCGATGTACGGGACCACCCGGCGGCACTCGAGGAACGCGTCCAGCAGCTCGTCCTTCACGTAGGCCGGGTAGGCGTACATGAGGCGGATCCAGCGGAGCCCGGCGACGCGGTCGAGGGCGCGGAGGAGTTCGGCGAGCCGGAACCGCCGGTCGCGCTCGTAGCCGTAGAAGGTCGTGTCCTGCCCGATGAGGACGACCTCGCGGACGCCCTCGCCGGCGAGGCGGGCGACCTCGGAGACGATCTCGTCGAAGGGGCGCGAGACGTGCCGCCCGCGGATGGCCGGGATCGTGCAGAAGGAGCAGGGGTTGTCGCACCCCTCGCTCACCTTCACCCAGGCCTGGAACGGGGGCGAGAGCGGGACGCGCTCCACGCTGGCGACGTCCGCGGTCCAGTCGGCCCCCTCGGGGACCTCCTCGCCGAGGATCTCGCGGCAGAGCCGCGCGAGACGCGGGTAGTCCTTGAACGGGACGAAGGCGTCGACCTCGGGGAGTTCGCGGCGCAGTTCCTCGGCGAAGCGCTCGACGAGGCAGCCGGCCACGACGACGCCGCGGAGGGTCCCCTTCTCCTTCAGGCGGACCATCTCGAGGATGGCCGCGATCGACTCCTCCTTGGCCGGGTCGATGAAGCCGCAGGTGGTGACGACCGCCACGTCGGACTCGGCCGGGTCCGGGGAGATCACCAGGCCGCCCGAGGCGAGGGTCCCCAGCGCCTTCTCGCTGTCCACGAGGTTCTTCGGGCAGCCGAGGGAGACCATCGAGACGCGGAGCGGGCGGGGTTCCGTGCGGGGGGCCATGGCGAACGGGGCAGTGTAACCGCACCACCGGGGGGGAGGTCAGGTCGGGACGGGGCCGGTGGCAGGGCGGGGGTCGCGGGATGGCGGGCGCCGGTCGTCCGGGGCCCCCGGGCAGGTGAGACCTGACCTCGCCGTGCTGGCCGACCCCTCAGCCACGCGCCGCGACGGCGAGGTCAGGTCTGCGGTACCCGGCCTCCGCCGAGGACGCCGGATCGGCTTCCGCCGCACCCCCGGCCGGCGAACGACCCCCGTCCCGACCTGACCTCAGATCACCGGGTGCGAGCCCGACGCGTTCTCGGGTCCGAGGACCCCGTCGCGGACGAGCTCCGCCAGGAGCCGGACCGCCCGCGTGTAGCCGATGCCGAGCTTCCGCTGGAGGACGATGACCGATCCCCGGCCGCGCTCGCGCACCGCGGCGACGGCCCGGAGGTAGAGGTCGTCCTTCCCGGCGGGGGACGCGGCCGGCGCCGCCCCGGCCTCCGGCTCTGGCTCCACGGCCGGCGTCTCGTCGGCGCGGAACTCCTCGACCAGGCTCCGGACGAGCGCCTCGTCCACCGCCGGCTCCTCGGGGACCTCGTCGGCCGGGGCGTCGGCGAGGGCCGCCGGCTCGTCCACCACGACCGGGGGCGGCGGGGAGAAGACCTCGTCGTCGTGCACCGGCGCCGCCTCGATCCCGTGGTCCCGGGCGCAGTCCCCGAGGTCCGGGTCGTCGAGCAGGGTGACGCGGTCCGCGACCTCCGCGAGGATCGGCTGGAGGTTGGCGGGGGGCTCGCGGGGCTCCGGCTGGACCGGGCCGACGGGCGCCGGCGACTCCTCGGCGGCGGCCTCGGGCCTCGGCGGCAGGGGCTCGCCGAAGAGCCGCGCGAGGATCTCGTCGGCGGGGCTCGGCGAGGGGACGGACACCGACTCCGGCTCGACCTCGACCTCGGGCGGCGAAAGCCGCTCCTCGACGAACCCCTCGGCCGGCGGCTCCGCGACGTAAGGGGCCTCGAAGCGCACCGTCTCGCCCGGCTCCGGGTCCTGGTTGGGGAGGTACTCCGGCTCGATGGTCATCGGCTCCGGCTCGTAGGTCCGCGGCTCGGCGGGCGCGGGCGCCGCGATCTCCTCGCCGGGGTCGAAAACCGGCGCGTCGTCGGTCCGGTCGGCCGGCGCGGCGAAGGACGGGAGCATCGTCGAGTCGGGAAGGGTCGGGACCGGCGGGGGCGCGTGGGTCGGGGTCTCCTCGCTCGCGGCAGGGGACTCCGGGAAGGGCAGGGACGCTTCGTCCTCGACGACGGCCTCCGCGGCCGGCGTCGGCGCCTCCTCCTCCGCGGGGGCGGGCGGGATCACGAGCGGCTCCCCGAAGAGGTCGCGGAGGGACGCGACGATCGCCTCGGCCGCCTCCTCCGGGCTCATGCCGCCGAGGGCGGGGATCTCGACGGAGGCCGAGAGGTCCTCCTCGACCTCGGCCAGGGGCGCGCCCTCGGCCACGGGCTCGAGCCCGAGGTCGCGGGCCGCGGCGAGCAGCCAGGAGCCGTCGTCCACCGCGGGGTCGTCCGCGGGCACGGGCGCGGCGATCGCCTCGGCGACCGCGGGCGGGACCTCCTCGACGGGACTCGGGGTGAAGACGAGGGCCGCGGCGGCGGCGTGGGCCTCGTGGGCCGCGGTCGACTCGGCGGCGGCGGCCGCCTCCTCGGGAGCCAGCCCGTAGGAGAAGAACTCGTCCTCGAAGACGGGCGCGGCGTCCGCCGCCGCCCCGGCGGGGGCGGGGGCGGCCTCGGGCGCCGGGGCGGCTGCGGCGGCCGGGGCCGGCTCCGGCTCCGCGGGCGCCCCGGCGGGGGCGTCCGCGTGGGGATCGGCCAGCTCCTCGTTCGGAGGGAGGAACTCCACGCCCGCGAAGATGTAGGAGCGCGACGGAGTCGGGAACGGGGCCTCGCCGAGGTCCTCCGTCGGGTGTTTCGTCCCGCGCGGGGCGGGAGCGGGCCCGGCGGCGGGGGCCGCGTCCGCGGGCGCCGCGGCGGCCGCCGCGCCGGCGGGGGCGTCGCTGGCCATCTGCTGGGAGTAGAGCGAGGGCAGGAGGAAGGGCGGGAGGTCCGGGAGGGCGGCGACGGGCGTCGCGGGGGCGGGAGGCGCGGCGGTCGCGGGCGCCGCCGGCGCCGGGGCGACGGGGGTGAAGAGCGCGTCGATCGCCGCGCCCATCTCCGCCCGTTCCCGGGCCTCCTCGACGAGCCGCCGCTCGGCGTCCGTGACCGGCTCGCCGGCGGTGAGCCGGCGCCGGATGTCGGCGAGGTGCTCCTCGCGCTCCACGACCTCGGCGCCGGAGAACTCCTCCTCGGGGTCGTCGCCGCCGCGGAGGTCCGGCTCGGGGAGGGCCCAGGGCTCGGCCGGGAGGTCGACGCCGGGCTCCAGGACCGCCGTGCCCGCCGCCCCGGAGACCGCCGCCTCGGGCTCCGCCGGGGGGACGAGCGGGAACGCGAGCGTCCCGCGGAGCGCCGCGAGCTGCCCGTGGAAGCCGAACTCCGTGGCGAGGGCGAAGGAGACGAGGAACAGCGTCCCGACCACCGCCCAGGAGAGGAGCGGACCGAAGCCGCGGAAGCAGAGGTCGCCCATCCAGATCCCGACGGACCCGGCCCAGAACTCGTGGGGGTCGGAGGCGAGCGAGGTGAGCGCGCAGAACGAGGGGACGCAGGCCGCGATCCCGACGAGGCGGGGGACGACGGACCCGACGGACTCTCGGAAGTAGGCGATCACGCTCCAGGCGAAGGCGATGCCGAGCGCGAGGAACGCCCCGGCCCCGAAGGGGCCCACGAGCCCGGACGCGATCCGGAACCGGAACGCGTCGTGGCGCCCGAGGGCCCGCTCGGGGGCGAGGTAGTCCTCCCGCCCGTAGAACATCAGGCAGAGCAGGAAGAAGAGGCTCACGGCGACGGCGCCGGCCGCGATCGTCGCGCCGCGCCCCAGGCGGTTCTTCATCGATCCCTCCGTTCGCCCGGGCCGCGAGGCGCCGGGCGGTCAGTCCTCCGCGTCTCCCTTCCCCGCGGCGGCGCCGGCCTTCGCGGCCGCCGCCCTCCGCGCCGCGTACTGCTCCGCGGTGACGAGCACGTCGCTCGCCTTGCTCCCGCGGTACGCCCCGACGATGCCCTCGCGCCGCATGAGGTCGAGCAGCCGCGACGAGCGCGTGTAGCCGATCTCGAGCGCGCGCTGGAGGAGCGACGCGCTGCCGCGCTGCTCGTCGAGCACGATCGAGACCGCCTGGTCGTAGAGCTCGTCCTTCTCGTCCTCGGACAGCAGCGCGCCGCTGCACACCTGCGTCAGTTCCCGGTTGAACTGCGGCTCCGTCCGCTCGGCGAGGAAGTCGCAGACGCGCTTCACCTCGGCGTCGGAGACGAAGGTCGCCTGCGCGCGCACGAGGTTCGCGGTGCGCGGCGGCAGGAAGAGCATGTCGCCCTTGCCGAGCAGCTTCTCCGACCCGTTCTGGTCGAGGACGACGCGGCTGTCCACCTTGCTCGTGACCTGGAACGCGATCCGCGTCGGCATGTTCGCCTTGATGAGGCCCGTGATGACGTCCGTGGAGGGCCGCTGGGTCGCGAGCACGACGTGGATGCCGACCGCGCGGGACTTCTGCGCGAGGCGCGTGATGACGACCTCGATGTCCTTGCCCGCCGTCATCATCAGGTCGGCCAGCTCGTCGACGACGATGATCACGTAGGGAAGGCGGGGCGGGATCTCGCGGTCGGTCTCGCCGAGGGCCTCGACGCGCTCCTTCACCTTCGCGGCGCCGAGCTCATTGTAGCCGGCGATGTTGCGCACCTGCATCATCGCCAGCAGGTCGTAGCGCTCCTCCATCTGGGAGACGACCCACTCGAGCACGCTCAGCGCGCGCTTCATGTCCGTCACGACGGGCGCGAGGAGGTGGGGGATGCGCGAGAAGAACGACAGCTCCACCTGCTTCGGGTCCACGAGGATGAACCGCACGTCCCCCGGGGTGCGGGTCATGAGCACCGACATGATGATCGAGTTGATGCAGACCGACTTGCCGCTCCCCGTGGCGCCGGCGATCAGGAGGTGCGGCATCGCCGTCAGGTCCTCGATGCGGTGCGCGCCGCCGGCGTCCACGCCGAGGAGCAGGGGGAGGGCCGCGCGGGACTTCCGGTAGGAGTCGGTCTCGAGGAGGCCCTTGAGCCGCACGTCCTCGCGGTCCTGGTTCGGGACCTCGACGCCGACCGTGGACTTGCCGGGCAGCGGGGCGACGACGCGGACCGGGGCCTTCAGCGCGATGGCCAGGTCGTCGGCGAGGGACTGGATCTTGCTCGCCTTGATCCCCGCGGCGAGCGTGAGCTCGTACATGGTGACCACCGGGCCGCGGGTGAAGCCGACCACCCGGGCCTCGACCTTGAAGTGCCCGAGGGTCTCCTCGAGGAGGCGGGCGTTCTTCTGGATCGCCTCCTCCTCGCCCCGGATCTCGCGCACGCGGGGGGCGTCGAGGAGGTCGAGGGGCGGGAGCGCGTGGTCCCCGGCGGACTTCGGGGTCTTCCGGCGGGAGGGGCGGGGCCGCGGCGGCGCCAGGTCCTCGGAGAGGAGCGGGGCGGGGGGCGGCGCGGGGATCTCCGGGACCGGCGCGGCCTCGGCGGCCGCGGGGACGACGGGCGGGGGCTCCGGTGCGGGG
>Ga0187893_10009837_pt1 | contig 14532 bp, 13 predicted proteins | sample MA1701074metaG_FD_139574 | JGI IMG/M metagenome (GOLD analysis project Ga0187893, IMG submission 139574) | White microbial mat communities from a basaltic lava cave in the Kipuka Kanohina Cave System on the Island of Hawaii, USA - MA170107-4 metaG ...
CAAATGACGCATTCGGAAACAGTAAGCCGCGCTGACTAGGCTCAAGGTCGATTCTCATCATTTGCGACATTGAGTATTGTGAGCGCTGACTACGGTAAGCGGTTCCGTGGTTGAGTGGCACTTATTTGGGTAGCGTCGGGGACTGACCTCATCGCGCCATTACGATCTAACAGCATGGCCGGTTGTTTCGGGCCTCTTGTTTGTTACGTGGACTTTAGAGTCAGGACACTAGCCGCTCTTCTCGATTCCAAAGCGTCTTCGAAAAGTTGCAGCCAGAGCCTCGCCGCCAACTTCTACAAGTTTCCCTACGACGGGATGAATGATAAGACTGACGACCGAACCCGCTACTGATGGGAGGTTCTTTCCAAACCAATTCTTTACATACTCCATCGTCGTTAAGTCAGGTTCTTTGGCCGTGACCGCTTCTTTCAATTCGTCTACGCGCTCCAGCGCTTTCTCTTTTTCCTCGGCTGGAGCCTCCTGCTCGATTTTTGTCTTTAACTCGGCAAACATCCGGTGCAACTGGGCCATCTCCTCGGCGGTCACGACCGGCGGCACATATGTTTGGCTAATCTCACTTCCCACCGCGACCTGACTACCCTCCACATCGCCGATCCTGGCGCTAATAAAGACCCCGGCCTTCTTTTCTTCGCTCATGTTGTCTCCTTGAATTTCTCAGATGCATTTCTAAATCATTTGAAGCTCACCCTGTCGTTTGGAGCTCGACGCCCGTGTCTTGTCGGCGAAAGTCTGTCATCGAATCACAATCCCAGGTTGGTCAACCTTGACGGTGACTCTTCTGCTGTCTTGTTGGCCTTCCGGGCTGGTGACGGTCAGCGTGTAAACGGTCGTCTCTTTCGGAGAAACCGTAACACATTTTTTAATCAATGAAGGCGGCACACTGCCCGGCATAGGCGAAATCTGCGCGGCGCCTTCGCCGAAGGTGCTATAGCAGATTCGAGCCTGCGCGCCCGAGTTGATCGTTTGGCTCTCCGGTGAAAACGATGTGATCGTGATTGGTATCTTCCTGGGAGGCTCGGGAGGCGTGTAGCTAACGCTCTTCTGGTCGGTCTTCCCGTCGCGGCCCGTCGCGGTCAGAGTATAAGTGGCCTGATCGAGTGATTTGAGCCTGGGACAGTCAGCCGGTAACTTTCGCAGTTCCCCAAAGTCCGGATCGATCCGCGCGCTGCTGGCATTCTCCACCGCGTAACATAATTGGGGATTACCTAACAGCGGACGTTTGATGTCAAACCGGGTGATCTTGACCGCAGGCGCGTCAGGAAGGCGATCCGCTTCCACTTTGACGGTGACATCCTGGGTCTCGGCCTGCCCGTCCTCACCTACGGCCCGCAAGACGTATTGCGTTGATTGCCGGGGCGAGTGGTCAATGCAGCTCTCTCTCAGGATGGCAATCTCTTCGCTAATGGGAGAAATGCTGGCACGAATGGTGTCGGCAACACCATAGCACAATCGCACCGACTCACCTTCTCTGATCTGCAACGACGAAGGCTTGAAAAAAAGAATGCTCGCGTGTTTCAGCCTCCGTTCTTCGACATTGACCTTGACCCGCCTGGTGGCCGTTTGATTCGACGATCCAATCGCAGTCAAAGTATAGGTCGTCGTCTGTTCTGGTTGAACCTTGACGCAAACCCTCACTCCCGGAACCGCCGGGCGCAGACGTCCGACGCCGGGATCGATACTGATCGAACTGGCCTGACTCACTCGATAACAGAGAGATGCTGAATTTGGGGGCGTAATATTTTCCGGCTCGGCAGTGAACTCTATCTCAATGGGTGGCGGCGCCACATCAACTTTGGCTTGACTCTGCGCCATCCCCCCATCAAGGCCGGTCGCCGACAAAGTAAAAGTGGTTGTCCGGTCAACCTTGGCGTTAGCACATCCTTCATTCGCAAGCCGCAGCTCTCCGACGCCATTGTCAATTTGCAAGCGCCTGGCATTTCGCACCTCAAAGCAGAGTTGCACGTTTCCAGGTCTCTCTAAAAAAGTGGGATTGGCAAAGAATCGACCGATCTCCGCAGCAGGCTGGCGCACCGTCACGACAGTCGTTCGGTTGCGCGATTTGCCCTCCGAATTTAGCGCAGTGAGAGTGTAAGTTGTCGTCCTCATCGGCGCGATCGAGACACACTGTTCGCCTGTTCGAACCTGCAAATCAGGAACGCCAGGCTCAATTTGCACGTCGCTCGCATCTTTCAGCTCAAAGCACAATTCGGTTCTCTCGCCTGAGTTGATATCTGGACGTTTAGCAAAGAACCTCAATACTTCCGGCAGGGGCGGCGGCGGCTTGTTGGCGTCGACTGTGGCTTGACGAGTAACCGTGAGCCCATCAGTTCCGGTGGCCGATAAAGTGTAGGTGGTAGTTTGCTGTGGCGAAACCGGTTGGCAGTTAAACCTATCGAGCACGACCGGGCCAGCATCGTTATCGATCTCTGCGCGGGCAGCGTTGCGCACTTCATAACAGAGCCGGAATTGCACGTCGTTCGGATTAATCTGACGCTGAACTTCGAAGCGAAGGATCTGGGCCAGGGCCGTCGGCGCTTCAATGTTGAGGGTGACTTGTTGGCTGATAGTAGTTCCATCAGACGCGAAGGCCGTTAGCGTGTAAGTCGTCGTCTCAGCAGCCGTCACCGTCAGGCATTCTTTTGAAGCGGGCTTCCTCTCGCCAACGTTGGGTTCAATGCGGACGCTGACGGCATTCTCCACTTCGTAACAAAGTTGAGCTTGGGTGTTCGCCCGAACTGTGGTTGGGTTGACACTGAAACTTGCGACCCTCGGAGTGACCGGCGGTTTGGGCGGCCACATTCGCCAAACTATCACTGCGCCGATCAACGCCAAACCAAGCAGGCTAAGTATGCCGAGTTTGGCGAGGAGCGAAAATGGGGTTGGTCCAGGTGTGACGCCACCGCCGGAAGGTTCGCCGGGTTCAGATCCTGGCAGCGGTGGGTTCAGGAGAATGTTCAGGTTATGACGCGTCACCGCAGCTCCGCGCTGATCGTTAAGTCTCTCTCTGATGCCGAGGGCTTCTCTCAAAGAAACCTCGGCGGCGGAACAATCTCCCAGGCAGAGGGAGCGCGTGCCAAGTTGATGAAGGGCCCAGGCTGACTCTGCGTCATCGTGTTGCGCCCCCGCGGCCGTCCGGATGCTTTCCAGCGCAGTGGCCCACATATCCCACTTCCCGCTCAACGTCAAAGCCCCTTCAACGGCGTGGCCCAGTTGTTTCACCTCCAGCCAGGCTTTGGCCGCGACGGCCCAACGCAGGATGATCAGAATTGACTGAGCTGCGGCTTCGATAAGTTGAGGTTGGTCGCGGTGCTGTTCGGTCCAATTTGAAAAATGGACGACAGCGCGTATGAACCAGGGCTTTAGATCTCCGGACATGGCGTTCTTCACATCGCTGGCAAGCGTATAACGTTGCTCGTGTGATTGGACCAGCCCGCGCTGTTCGAGATCTTCCAGCATCTGTTCAACGGCTGTTACCCCGGCAACCGCAGCCACATGTTCAGCGGCGACGGGCGCGCCGTAAAAAACAGCCAACGCAGTCAGAACTTTCTTTTCGTCTTCCGAGCGTGACCTCACTGCCGCAGCTGCCAGATCCTCGTCTGCGGACGCTGATTGTGCTTCGGGAATGACATCGGCCAGAGAGCGCTTCTCTTCTTTCACCTCGTGAGCGGCTCGCAACACCCGCTGCGGAATGCACCCCAACGATTCACAGAGAACCAGCACGTCCCGCTCTTCCTCGGCGGACAAGGTGCGGCCCAACTCTCTCTGAAACAAACTCACGGCTTCATCGGCAGGTAACCCCTTGAGCGTCACCTCGCGGGTTTCGCCGAAGAGACTGCGATTCATCGTGGTTGTGATGAAAGTGCAGTTAACCGCGACGTTCATGAAGGATTTGATCTGTTCCGGAGTAATCTCCACCTCGTCGAGCAGAACCAGCGCATTCACGGGTTGCAAATAATGGCGGATCTCAGTTTCGGTCGGTTTGATGGGAAAATCGCATGTATAGCAGGCGTCGAAGAGCGACTTGAGTAGATCCGCAGTGGATTGCTGGTTAACCTGAAAATAGATAACGCCGGCAGAAAAAATTGAAAGCTGCGGCTGATAAGCCAGATGGCGCAAGAGGCTCGTTTTGCCGGCGCCGGGCTCGCCAATACATTCCACCGACTCCTGCAACTGCAGAGCCTGAATGACGTTTGTCGTTTCAGTCTCGCGGTCCAGCAAACCCGGAAAAGCCTTGGGTCGAAGTGAAATAGGTTGAGGTCGTAAGCGCGGGGGTGGTGGCGGCTCTTTTAGAACGTTGACGAAGTCGCCCTCGACCCGATTGATTTGCAGGATGTTGCTGCCGACAGCGACCATGCTGCCGCCGCTTACGTTTCCGATCTGCGCCTCAATGTGGGTGGATGGCAACGATTGTGCCATGGGATCTCCATTGGCCTCGGTAGTGAGATTCGTCGTCTTTGAGAAGGCGATTTGAAACTGACTAAAAGCTACGAGAAACGCAGCTCCAGTTTAGCATAGTCAACCCGGCGGGCATCCCTGAACCGGCGAAGCCGCGAAGGTTTCGTTGCGTGAAGTTGAAACCGCATCGCCGGCGCGGGATTAGTTTCTGGAAAAGAGGGCGGCTTTTCGGCGGGCCTCGTTCATGGCGTCAGAAGAAACGGCGTCACTACTTCAAGTGCTTTGTCGGCCCCATCAATGACGTCTTCAACCATTAACTTGAAGGCCTGCAAATCAACCGTTCTGATTCTAAGCTCCACTCTCACAAACAAATCATCGTCGTCGTCAAAGCCAGCCTTGACATAATCGAGGCTATGATTGAGCTTTAGCAACTTGAAGTTCAAATCACCTGAGGCTCTAATGTTCTTCTTTACCGCAACTACGATTCCCAGAACCACAAACTCGGCGCCGGTAGCGAGCAGAATCGGACTCTTACCCTGTCGCTCGATAAGCCAGGTATTCTCGCCTGTCTTTCGGTGAAGGTAGCCTGACTCCTGCAGCAGTTGTATGACCTTAGCCGTTGAGGTTTCCCCGGTTTGCGAAGGCTTGGGCGCCATTGTCCGAGCAAAGACTACGTTAGGAAAACTGAGCAAGAGAGCCGGGATAACTATTAAGCGGGTAAAGCTGTTTCTGATTTTCAAGCGAGATTCTCCTTAGTTTAGACTGGACCTGGCCATTTGAGACGATACCATTTGAGGTCGCCGCAACAAAAGAGCCAGCGTGTGCCTCAAGTAACGGCTCTGTGGACAGAGAAAAGGTTCTCGTGGTAACTCTAAATCGGTCTTAAGAACGAACGAGCATGCGGACGCGAAGTTTCAGTCCCAGCCTAAGAACCGCATTGTGGGTGATGGCCCTGTTAGCCGCGGCCACGGTCACGGCCGCTCAGAGTCCAGAACCAGTTATTCATGGGAACAAACCGAACGAGCCCGAACCGCTCAATATGCTGGTGCTGGGTGATTCGATTATGTGGGGCCAGGGCTTGCGAGATCAAGACAAGTCCTGGTGGCGCGTAAAGAATTGGCTTCAGCAAAAGACGGGCCGGCGGGTAAAGGAGCTGGTTGAAGCGCATTCCGGCGCGGCCATAATTGTCAGCAGTCCTGCTAAAAAATTTTTTATCTCCAACAACGGCGAGGTAAATTTGTTGACTCCGACGATCAATGAACAGGTTGATAATGCGGTTCGGTATTATGACGATCCAGGCAAAGTTGATTTGATTTTAGTAAACGGCTGCATCAACGACGTGGGTGTGGATAATCTGCTTGACACTTCCAGGTCATTGGATTCGCTCGAGACGAGCATTAGAGAGAAATGCGGACAGCGCATGCAATCGTTGCTGAAGCGAATCGCGACCGGATTTCCTCAGGCGCACGTTGTCTTGACGGGCTACTACCGCATTGTCTCCCCCCAAACGGCCAATAACAGTTTTACCCGATTGCTGATCAAGAAGCTCTCCAGCCTCAGGCCTGAGTTAATGGCCCAAGTGGGTTGGCTAAGAAACCCCTCAACGTTCCAACCAATTCCCGCAAATTAAAAGGACAACGCGAATGCAAAATCTTTCCCCCGCCACACCATTCCGCCGCGGTGCGGTCGCGCCCGTAGAGTGTTTGAAGACCGGCTGGAGTCTGATTAGAGATCAGTATTGGCTTTTAGTGGGCATGACCCTGGTGGCAATGCTGTTGGGCAGCTTCGTGCCATTCGGGCTCATCCTCGGTCCACTGATGTGCGGCATCTATCTCGCGCTCTTCCGATTGCGCCGGGGCGAAAGGATCGAGTTTGGGATTCTTTTCAAGGGCTTTGACTACTTTGGTGAAAGCGTCATCGCCACGCTGATTCACTATGTTCCCATGGTGATGATCATTCTTCCGTTCTACGTCGTGCTTTACGCCGGACTGTTTTTAATCCTGCCCGGGCAAAGCCGCGAGCCCGATTCGGGAAGCCTGTTTGCCTTCTTCGCCATCATGATTGTGATGACGCTCGTGATGATGGTCTTAATCATGCTTTTATCCATTATTTTCACATTCAGCTATCCGCTCATCGTGGATCGAAAGCTATCAGGAATCGACGCCGTTAAGCTTAGTGCCAGAGCGGCTCTGGCAAATTTCTGGCCCTTACTGGGACTGCTGCTACTCAACGGACTGATAGGATTTGCCGGCTTGCTGCTTTGTTATGTAGGAATGTTCCTGGCGCTTCCGGTGACTTTCGCGGCAATTGAAGCTGCTTACGAACAAGTATTCGGACTCGGAGAGGTGCCAGCACCAAACCTTCCGCCGCCGCCGCCATCTTTCACTTGATAAGCCCTTGCTTATGACCTTAGCGCAGCTGATTATTCGCGGCCCGACAGTTGTCTTGCCGGACAGAGTCACTCCGGCGGCGATCCACATTTGCGACGGCAAAATTCTTCGAGTTGATTCATACGCGGACGTGCCTGCGGGTGTCGAGCTAATCGAAGCAGAACCGAACTCGATCATCATGCCCGGACTCGTTGACACGCATGTGCACATTAATGAACCGGGACGAACTCACTGGGAGGGCTTTCGCACGGCGACCAGGGCGGCAGCCGCAGGCGGCGTCACAACGCTGATTGACATGCCGCTCAACAGCATTCCTCCGACCACCACAATTGAGGGTTTGCGAGCCAAGAGGGAAGCTGCTCGCGGGCAGTGCAGCGTTGACGTTGGTTTTTGGGGAGGAGTAGTTCCGGGAAACACGCATGAAATCGCGCCTCTCATGTCGGCAGGAGTGGTTGGCTTGAAATGTTTTCTGATTCACTCAGGCGTTGAGGAGTTCCCAAATGTGACTGAAGAGAACTTGCGCGAAGCTATGCCGGAGCTCGCCCGTCTGGGAGCCCTACTGATTGTTCATGCGGAGTTACCCGAACCAATAGACAGCGCCGCCAAATCAGCCTTTTCTGAAGATCGAGAAACAAACTCCGGCGAGACGGCAGAGGACTCTACCAGCTACCAAACCTTTCTGGCCTCGCGTCCTCGGGCGGCGGAAAATGAAGCCATTGAACTGATGATCCGCCTTAGCCGAGAGTTTGGTACGCGCATTCACATTGTCCATCATTCATCCGCCAACGCCTTGCCGTTGCTGGCCGGGGCCAGGGCTTCGGGTGTCCGCGTCACGGCCGAAACCTGTCCTCACTATCTAACGTTTGCGGCGGAAGAAATTGCTAATGGCGCAACGGAGTTTAAGTGTTGCCCGCCCGTTCGCGAACGTGAAAACCGGGAACGGCTTTGGAGTGCGCTCGGCGATGGAACTATCGAAATGGTGGTGTCTGATCATTCGCCATGTCCGCCCGAAATGAAGCTTCCCGATGCGGGTGATTTTCTTCAGGCGTGGGGCGGCATCTCCTCTTTGCAGCTTCGCTTGCCGGCGGTTTGGACAGAGGCGCGCAAACGCGGTTTTCAGATCGACAGACTCGCTGAATGGCTCTGTCGCGCTCCAGCCAGATTAGTAGGACTGGAAAGGACTAAGGGTTCTCTTGTGGCTGGCGCCGATGCGGATATCGTTATTTGGCACAGCGAAGAAGAATTTATGGTCGAGCCGGGCATGATTCATCATCGACACAAGCTTACGCCATTCAATGGGAGGCGTTTGCTGGGCGTGGTTCAATCGACTTTTCTTCGCGGCAGGAAAGTATATGATCGCGGCCAATTCATCGGCGAACCATCGGGGCTGCTCTTAAGTGGCACAGACTTTAGTCTGTGAACCTGGCAGATTTGGCAGCCTTGGGAGACTTAGTCTCCGTGATGGCCAGTGAGGTATGGTGTCGCTTTATTTCACAGACTAAAGTCTGTGCCACGAGGAGGGATTTCAATGCCGGACGTGGAATGGCAACAACTGGAAGACGCACCCGTGAAAGAAAAGTTTGGCGGCACGGTTCGCGTGCGTACCTTATGGCGCGGCGCTAATGGAGCAACGGCGCAGCACGTCGAGATAGATCCGGGCGGATGCTGGGAAGGTCTGGATGTGCACGAGCCGGGTCCGGAAGAAGTCTATGTGGTTTCGGGGATTTTTAACGACGGAGTACGTGATTATCCGGCCGGAACATTCATTCATAACGCCGCGGGTTCATCACACGTGCCGCAATCCCGGACCGGTTGCGCGCTCTTCGTCTTTTATCCGGAAGGTTAACGGATCATCAATGGATTTTAGCGAACTCATCGATCTCGCTTCCGAAAAACTGGGTGGGACTGTTCTCTTGGCCAACGACGAATTTTTTGCGCCCAAGGAAAACCTGCTGAAGCCCACCGCAGCGATCTTTATCGACGGTAAGTATACCGATTTGGGCAAATGGATGGATGGCTGGGAATCACGGCGGCGGCGCACCCCAGGTTACGATTGGTGCATCATTCGCCTTGGTTTGCCGGGCATTGTCCGGGGCGTCGTTGTGGATACCAGTCATTTCAAAGGCAATTATCCGGAATACTGCTCGCTCGAGGCGTGCGCCATCGACGGTCATCCGGCGATTGAACTACTAATCAGCGAGTCGGTCACATGGTCAGAGTTGTTGCCTGTATCTCCATTAAAAGGCGATAGTCAGAATCCGTTTTCGATTTCAGTTAACGAGCGGGCCACTCATCTGCGTTTCAAAATCTATCCGGATGGCGGAGTGGCCCGGCTGCGCGTTTACGGCGAGGTTGTTCCTGATTGGGAAAGGCTGAAGCGAAGTGGCGGTGAGATCGATCTTGCCTCAGTGGAGCACGGCGGGTTAGTGCTTTCGTGTAGCGACATGTTCTTCGGCCACCAGCACAATCTGATCATGCCCGGGCGCGCCGCAAACATGAGCGATGGGTGGGAGACAAAACGCCGTCGGGGCCCCGGTCACGACTGGGTGATCATTCGATTGGGCAGTCCCGGACAAATTCGACGTCTGGAAGTGGACACGTCTTACTTCAAGGGAAACTTTCCCGAGAGTTGTTCGCTTGAAGCTTGCAGCGCAGCCGGGTGGCTCGAAGAGACCCTGGATGATAAGCAAACCTCCTGGGTGACGGTCTTGCCTCGCACCAGGTTGCAAGCCCATACGCGCCACTTTTTTGAGCAGGAAATTCTCGACGCGGGCAGCGTCTCGCATGTGAGGTTCAACATCTTTCCCGACGGCGGGGTGAGCCGCCTGCGCGTTTACGGAACAATTGATGGATAGAAGGCACCGCTCGGCATGCCGCCACCACAAGTCCCGATCCACGAAATCACTCGAATTGGCACTCAAGGGTTTTCGTGTTGGTTCGTGATGTGGCTTAAGTGCTTGTGATTCGGGGATCGATTGCGCTTTGAAATTACTCAAAGACAGGAAGCATGTGGAATTGTTTCACTGACACCACCGAGTACCGACTCCGGGCTCGCCGAGTCTCAGTCGTTTACTTCTTCTGAATCGCTGCGGAGCAAAAACAACTTGGATCGCTGGATTGAGCGGCTAAATGCGCTTTCATCTGAAGAGCAGCAAGAACAATTTTTGAAATGCTGTGGCTCGACAAATTGGGCCCGCCGAATGACCGAGCATCGTCCTTTTGCGAGTCTGGAAGATCTTTTGACGAGCGCTGATCGCATCTGGTGGTCGTTGACTGCGGACGATTGGTTGGAAGCGTTTCGTAGTCATCCTAAAATCGGCGAACAGAGAGCAGCAAAACATGTCTCAGCCGATGCTCAGGAGTGGTCTCAACAAGAGCAGTCAAGCCTGGGCCAGGCGGCGGCGGATACCAGGCAGGAGTTGGCCGAGTTGAACCAGAAGTACGAGCGCCAGTTTGGGTTCATCTACATTGTATGCGCAACCGGCAAGGGCGCTGAAGAAATGCTGGCGATTCTCAAAGAACGCATGGATAATGCGCCGGACGTGGAGTTGCGCATCGCGGCGTCCGAGCAAGCTAAAATCACTCAACTTAGATTGAAGAAACTGTTGCAATAATGAGCACTATCTCAACCCATATTCTCGATGTCGCTCGGGGAGCGCCGGCCAGTGGAGTCAACGTCAATCTCGAATTGCAGAACACGGACGATAGCTGGACACCGCTCGCCGAAGCCTGGACCGACGAAGACGGTCGCGTGAAACCATTTTTTCTGGTGGAGGAGCACTTGAGCGCAGGCACCTATCGTCTGGTTTTCGATACCGAAGCTTACTTTGCGGCTCAGGAAATTAAATTCTTCTACCCGCAAATCACCGTGGTATTCAAAATCGGGGACGAGCCTCAGCATTATCACGTGCCGCTCTTGATTAGTCCCTACGGTTATTCGACCTATCGTGGAAGTTAATTGTCCGACAAACTTTAGTTTGTCGCTGATTGATTGAGTGGAGGCCCACGCAGGTAACGCCAAACTTCAGTTGTCGCTCGACTCTCGAGTGTCCACGCAGGTAACGCCAAACTGAAGTTTGGCGAACAAACTGAAGTTTGCCGGACAAGCATGATCGATCCAACCATCAGTGAATGGCTTAACCTGATCCTGCGCTGGGTGCATGTGTTTGCCGGCATCATGTGGGTAGGCGCCACTTACTACTTTACCTGGCTGGACGCGCGGCTGACCGAAGAGGAAAAGGCGGCGCTGAATACCGGGGTGGCGCCGCAGGTTTGGATGGTCCATAGCGGCGGTTTTTACGTCGTGGAAAAACGTAAGGCGCCCGATTTGATCTCGCGGACGCTGCACTGGTTTCGCTGGGAAGCGGGCACAACCTGGCTCAGCGGAATGGCGCTGCTGCTCTTGCTCTTCTACATTGGCGGGGGCTCGGGACTGGTTGATCCCGATGTGCGTGACGGTTTTGTTGAATGGCTCAAAGGCTTCGGGGGAACCAGTACACTCGGCGGCTTCCTCGAGGCCCATTTTGAAGCCTTCGCGATAGTGCTGGGACTTGTGCTGATCTTTCTCGCCGGATTCACATATGACCTGATGATGCTTTCGCCACTGGGGAAAAATGAAAAGGCCTTCGCGGTGATGGCTTATTTGATTTTGGTTGGGATCGCTTTTGGACTTACCCGAGTGCTGAGCGCCCGCGCGGCTTACATTCACATTGGCGCGATCATGGGCACGATCATGGCGGCCAACGTCTGGATGCACATCCTGCCGGCCCAGAAAAAGATGATTGCCGCCCTCGGCGCCGGCAAAAAGCCCGACGAGTTTTTGTCAGCTCAAGCCAAGCTCCGCTCGAAACAAAACACTTTCATGGCCGTGCCGGTGGTTTTTCTCATGATCAGCAACCACTTTCCCGGGGTTACTTACGGAGATCGCAACGCCTGGCTTATTGTCGCGGTGCTGATTCTAATTGGCTGGATCGCGGCGAAGTTTATCCGGCGGGCGTAAGTTCTCACCTTATGTTTGAAGATTTCGATTGGGAAGATCAAGGACCTGGCAGAAACGTAGATCCTGTAGAGATTCGGGCGAGAGAGCTTCTGCGGGATGTCTTTTCGAATCGTCCTCAGCGCGTATATTTTTCACGTCAGCTTGAGGTTCAGAACGAGGGTCGCTACTTCCATTGGATTACAAATCGTGCGATCCGGGATCTTGAAGAAGAAGGGGTAATCCTTAGCGAAAGGCGAAAACTTACTAATGGTGGGACTTCAAATACCAGTTATATCCGTGGTCGCACCGGGAACTCGCGAGAAGGGTCAAGACAATATTGGGGTTACCCGTAGATTCGCCACGCCGTTTAGGGGGCGGAACGATGGAGCGATTCCTGAGGTGGCACGAAAGGATGTGAATATGAAAGCGGATTCACGGGGCGGCCAGTGTAAACCCATTAGAATCAACAACTCATACGTACCCCTATGAATACGTAGTTACTACTAAGGCTTCGCAGGAGTTGAGGTTCGTCAGGTGTCGTGTTCAACCTAAGCCATACCTCCGCCGAGCGCGTTCCACGGCTGCAAGAAGCCTTGCGGCATTCCCTGGGGATTTCAACAAATGCGCCGTTTCGGATTTACCGCGCCAGCGGAAAGCTTGGTTCAATGTCCACCGGCACGTCCTTCAACCTGTCCAACGCTCTCTGCATCGGCGGACGCATCACGGCGTACTTATCCAGCATCGCCTTCGCCTTGTCGTAGGAGCCTTCGGCCTGAAGTGTAAGAATCTCGCCAGAGAGTTTCCGCACCGCCTCCTTGATCCTTGAATTATCAATACTAAACGTGCCGGTTTGCTCGTTGATCTTAATTGCCCCTTCGTCGGTGAGATAGTTGAACTGCAGCGCGATGCCACGGCCGTGCGCCGCAGTGATCCCAAATCGCACTGACCGAAACGCACTCGCCAGAAACGTCGTGTACAGCGAACGCTCGATGGACTTATCAACCACGCCCTTGTCGATCAGATATTGCAATGCCCAGAGTCCGGTAATGTCAGCCTTGGCCTCTTCGATTGCGGAATAGAGTTCCTTGAGCTGTTTACGCACAGTGGTTTGTTCGCCATTAACCGTAATATTGTGTGGCCCCAGCCCATGCATCAGCTCGTGCGCCAGGATGTGAGTAAAGAAGGATTCGAATGAAAGCAGCCGCCGGTGTGTTGGAGAGAGCACCACTCGGGAGATCGGAATGAGCGTCTTGTTGAATTTCGCTTCCTGAACGTTCTTGAGCATTACCCGTTTGGAGCCCTTCTCTTTCACAACCCGCTCGTCGTTCGGAAGATTGAACGCCGCGGTCTGCACGCCGCTGTTCCCTTCACCAGAGGTGAATACTTCGTTAACGACGCGGATGGGAGAAGCCGCGCCCAACTTCGGATTGCGGTAACGAGGCTCAATCGGCAGGTTGTTTTCCAACTCTTGCAGATAACCGCTGAATTTAGCCAGCTTGGCTGATTCAGCATCGTCGCGCAGCGTCACATAAGCTTCGAACGCCGCCTTATAGCTGAACAACTCGTCTTCGTAAGTCTCGTATGGCCCAATCGTCACATCGATGGGAGCATCCGTGTCCATCCAGGCTACGTCGCTCGCGTAGTAATCGTCCGAGGCAAACGCTTCAGCGCGTTTAGTCAAATAGTCCTTGAGCGTCTGGTTCGAAGTCAACGCGGCGGCTTCGCGCAAAAGCTTTGCCGCTGGAATTAGAAACTCCGCATAGGCCTCGCTGTAGGGGACGGTCTTCAAGCGACCATCTTCGCCACGGCGAATCAGATAAAAGAACCCGGTCGCTTTTTGCTTTTCTTCCTGGGAGAGGTCCTCCACCCACTCGTTGAACTCGTCCTTGGTCATGTCTGCGGGATAATGGTTGGCGCCCGGCGGCTTTTCGTGCGGCACGCCTTCGATGAAAGGTTCATCATTGTCGAGCCGCGACCATGGACCGTCGTTGATCATGAAATAGTGCAGGCGCTGGCGGCCAGTGACGCTCTGGTCAGCCTCGAGTTTTTGCCTAAGAGCTTCATTACCACTCCAGACCTGCCGCAGGAATAGGGGATCCATCAGCTTTGCGGCTTCGACGATCTTCATCAGAGCCTTACGGTCGTTGGCTGAGAGTCGAGATGTATCAGCGGTTAAGACGGTAGGGGAAAACCGCTGGATCTTTTTGACTAGCTCAGGGTCACCCGCCTGCCTGGTTTGGGTCTGACTACTCACCATGGTTACGTTTAGGCCCAGCACTAGCGCCATCGAAACAGTTTTTTTCCAGAATGTCATCTTGTCCTTCTTTCAATTGTTAGACTGAGGGGAGGTCTAGAATTGTAGCAGACAGGATATTCCCGATGCTCGCACTGACGTACGCCTCACAAGCTACTTTTTGAATATTTCGGCCGTGCGACAAGTGAATCCAGGCAGGAATGGCGAGGTAATCAAGCGAGCCTTTGGTGCCATTTCGTGCGTTTTAGTGATCGTATTGTCTAGTGTCCGACTCTAAGTTCACGTAGCACAAGAGGCCCGAAACAACTGGCCATTCTATTAGATTGTAATGAGCGCGATGAGGTCAGTCCCCGACGCTACCGAGACTGTGTAAAACTCAATCCAAACGCGTGCCACTCAACCACGGAACCGCTTACCGTAGTCAGCGCTCATCCTACTAACTTCGCCAGCGCCAACTCAATCACGGGATCGCTTATAGTAATCAAGCGCTCACC
>Ga0187893_10009838_pt1 | contig 14531 bp, 11 predicted proteins | sample MA1701074metaG_FD_139574 | JGI IMG/M metagenome (GOLD analysis project Ga0187893, IMG submission 139574) | White microbial mat communities from a basaltic lava cave in the Kipuka Kanohina Cave System on the Island of Hawaii, USA - MA170107-4 metaG ...
CAGCTTCCGGAGAAGCGTGTATGGAACCAAGCAAAAACAAACCATTATCTGGCAGCATGGCGCAGTACAGCAAGGGTGGAGTCGATATCGTTGACCCGCGTGAGAATGTCAAACGCTACGTCTACTCCAACGTCTACGAGATCGGTGCCCGTGCGAAACCGTACGAAAAACTCGCGGTTGCCAAGAACGGCCCTTATGTCATCGAGTGCGTTGTTGCTGAGGGGATCATGCCGCAGTGGCGACTCCAGCCCCACGATGAGTTTCTCTTGTGTTTGGAGGGTGAGGTACGAGTCGATTTCATTGAGCCACGCACGGAACTTCCGTCTGGGGGCCACAACGAAGTGCCAGGTGAGGAAATGGGCTATATCATCCTGCGCGAAGGCAATCTGTGTCTGTTGCCAAAGGGGATCGCCTACCAGTTCAACGCCAGCCGCCGCTCGCTGTTATTGCAGCAGGCCAAGCAGAGCGCGGATACTGTTTTTGCTTGGGAAGAAATTTGTGACGGGTGGAAATAAAACAGCTATTAGCTTTTAGCTGTTAGCTTTTAGCCTGAGGTCACCCTATCGATAGGCTCAGGGTGACCGGTCCGGTGAGTTCGATAACCGTTCGTGCTGAGTCCTGAGCCAATCGAAGGATCGAAGCACGAACCAAAGGGGGCGGAGATGGACACGTACAAAGAATTTCAGCTCGGCGGCTTTCGGTTTGCTCGCGACGACTATTTCGCGCACATTTATTTTCCCACCCAAGCTGGCAAACCGATGGAACACAAGATGGACATCGATGCCTTCCTGCGTCCGCTACAGCGTGACATCGCTTGGAGCTTTTTCTACGGCATGGTCAAGTTCGATGACATCTTCGGCACCATCAACCACTACGGCACGGTCGAGGTTTTCGGTGGCAAATATCACAAAGCCTTACGTCAGAGTGGTCTGTGGCACGCCGAAGAACTGCCTCGCGGAGAAGTCGAACGAGCCTTCACCCAGATCCTCGAAGATTGGATCCCGGCGGACTTTGACCCCTTTGCGGCCCCCCGGGAGACCGGCTCCGCAATAGGGCCCAAACGTGCCGGCAACCCGGCCGCGATTCACCGCAAGCGCGTGGTTACTACGCGCATCGTCAAGCAGGAAGAGCGCCAGGACCCAGAATTCCCCATCAACGACGGGTTCAAGGGCATGGAATTCACAGACGGCGAAATGCACATCAAGCCCGGCCACGAAAGCAAATTTGGCCTGGTTAATTTGTACGAATATCTGGCCCGCTCAGATGTGACGTGGAACCCCTCGATTGTGTCGGTGTTGGAACACAGCCTCTTCTGCCCCACCACGGAAGAACACAAGTTACCGGTCAAACATGGGAACGACCGGGTAGAGTGGTTCATGCAGTTGAATGGACAAATTGATTGGGAGGTCTGTGACCAGAACACCGGTGAGTTGAAAGCGTATGTACACATGCGTCCGGGCGACGTCTGTGCTATGCCGTCAGACATTCAGCACCAAGGTTTCGCGCCGGAGCGGTCGATGCTGTTAGTGTGGGAAAATGCCGACCCCAAGATGCCAGAAAAAATCAGGACGGGCGCGGTTCCTGGGGATCCGGAGAAGATGGTTACAATGAAAGAGTGAGGAATGATGAACGATGAATGGTGAATAGAAAACACGGCTTATGTACAGGATTTGTGTAGACCTACAGCAGTTTGCAGGCGGGTATGTCCTGGGAGCGCGCCCATTCTGGGCGCTTTTTCTGGCGGGCGAGACGCCCGCGCTCCCTAAAAAGGACTCATCTAACTGAAAACCACTGTAAAGTCCCAGCCTCTCAACTCTTAATTCTTCATTCTTAGCTCTTAACTTTCTATGCCTTCTGATCCCACCCTCAGCGCCGATCCGCAGGGCGCGCTCGCTGTGGCTCTGCACCGCTATTTCGGCTTCGAGCAGTTCCGCCCCGGCCAACGAGAGGTTATCGAAGCCGTACTGGCTGGCCACTCGGCTGTGGCAATTTTACCCACTGGCGGGGGCAAGTCCTTGTGTTACCAACTCCCCGCGCTCCTGAGTGACGGAGTGACGATTGTCGTCTCTCCCCTCATCGCCCTCATGAAGGATCAGATCGACCAACTTCATGCCCGCGGCATCCTTCACTCGACCGCGATCAACTCCAGTCTCTCACGGGCTGAGATTGAACAACGCCTCCGGACGCTGACCGAGCAAAAGCTGAAACTCCTCTACGTTGCACCAGAGCGGTTTGCTGCCCCGGGTTTTGTCGAGTTACTCAAACAAGTGCAGGTGAGTCTGTTCGTGGTAGACGAGGCCCACTGTGTAAGTCACTGGGGTCATGACTTCCGGCCAGACTATCTCCATCTGCGCAGTGCCATCTCTGCGATTCGCCCGCGTGCCGTGCTCGCACTCACGGCCACCGCTACTCCAGCCGTACGTCGGGAGATCGCGTTCCAACTCGGTCTGGTCGATCCATTTCTCTTGGTCAATTCGTTCGACCGGCCCAACTTGTTCTTCGGTGTGCTCCCGTGCACAGCCAAAGCCAAACCCGAGGCTCTTCTCGCCCTGACCCAAGGCATCAGTGGAAGCTGCATTGTCTACGTAGTCCGTCAGCGTGATGCTGAGGAGTTGGCTACTCTGCTGAGTCACCATGATATCGCTGCTGTGCCATACCACGCTGGACTGGACTCAGCAGTCCGCAGGGCAAACCAACAAACCTTCATTGCAGGCACCACGCGGATCATCGTCGCTACTGTTGCCTTTGGCATGGGGATCGACAAACCTGATGTACGCGCAGTCATCCATTACCAACACCCGGGTTCACTGGAAGCCTACTATCAAGAGGCAGGCCGAGCCGGACGTGACGGTGAGCCCGCACGATGTTTGACCCTCTACGATAAGCGCGACAGCGGCATCCAGCGATTTTTCATCGAACAGCGCTATCCCAATGCGGGTGAGGTGCGCGGCATCTATCAGCTCTTGAACCAGGGCGTCAATCCCCGAGAGATAACCTCCCGCGTGCAAGGATTAAGCGAGGAAAAAGTCAATGTCGCTTTGACGCTGTTGCAAGACCAGGGCTATCTGGAGTGGGCTGGGCAAACCGTCCACCTGCGCGCGAATAAAAGTACCGAGGCGTTGCGGCTGAACTTCACATTTTTGGATCAGCGCCAAGAGGCTGATTATCGTCGCTTGGGTGAGATGCTCGATTACTTGACGACTGAAGAGTGCCGTCGCGCGGCCATTTTACGCTATTTCGGCGAGCGGGTGCCGGTCGGTCACAACTGCGGAGCGTGTGACGTGTGTCAGGCTGCGCAGCCTTCCACAGGTCCCGTTGTAGGAACGCTGGACATTCGTGCTATCGCACTTGCAGCCGTGCGAGATTTGCAGAAACGTGGACTCGGACGCTCAGGTTTGGCCCAGGTCTTGGCAGGTAGCCAGTCACGGAGGATGAAGCAACTCAAACTTGACATCTCGCCTCACTACGGCAAGCTGGCTCGCCTGACTCAAGACCAGATCATCGAGCAAATTGACAGTTTAATTCGCACAGGTGAGTTACGCCTGACGCCCGGACTATATCCAGCGGTTGTACTGTCAAAAGCACAGCCCGCAGGAACCCCGGCGCGCGTACAGACTCCAGTATCCCAAGAAAAGATTGCAGCTGCGCCGTCCACTCAAACTCACCCAGTTCCAAATCAACCACAAGCTCTTCTCTCGACCCCGGACCCCGGACTCCAAACTCCAGACCCTCGTCCTCAGCCTCCTCCCGATCCACTCCCGGCTGTGGTTGGCTGGGCAATCCTACGGGTGGTCGAAAGCCAGGATGGTGAGCTGTCGCGCTCCGGAGTTGTGCACTTCTTGCGAGGGACTACTGATGTGGGTGCTCGTCCTTCCTCCCGACGTACTACCCTCCCTGGATTCGGCTTCTTGACTCAGTACCCGCACCAAGAGTTGCTACGCGCCGTTGATCTTCTTATTGAACGGAAGCTTCTTGTAGTCGAGGCAACGGAACATCTGCACTTGTGGCTCACCCAACGCGGCAAGGCAGCCCTGGAATTGTATGCTAGAGAGAGGAAAGGTATCTAATAATGAGTCAATCAACAGTCAATCAATGAGGAGGAAAAAATGGAAGTCGAAAAAAAACTGGCTGAGCTGGGTCTCTCGCTGCCACCATCACCAACGCCGGTCGCAAACTACGTGCCGGCTGTGCGATCTGGCAACCTTTTGTTTGTCTCTGGCCATGGTCCGGCTTTCGTCAAAGACGGAAAGACCGAGTACATGCGTGGCAAACTTGGGAAAGACCTGAAGGTGGATCAAGGCTATGAGGCGGCGAAACAGGTCATGCTCAACATCTTACAATCGATCAAAGGAGTGATTGGCGACCTCGACAAGGTGCGGCGCGTCGTCAAGGTTCTTGGCATGGTCAATTGCACAGAGGACTTTCCTGACCAACCCAAAGTCATCGACGGAGCATCCGACTTGCTCGTCGCTTTATATGGCGAGCGTGGCCGCCATGCGCGTTCAGCCGTAGGTATGCAACAACTTCCCTTCGGCATCGCGGTCGAGATCGAAATGATTGTGGAGGTAGAATAGTAAAGCGGGATGGCAACCGAGGTGATGCTCTCCTAGAATACTTGGTATGGAAAATCAGAATGAGCTGGTGTCCTCAGTTCCTGAGGCACCAGCACCAACAACGGCAAACAGTGGAGATGGCGCTCTCGAAAGTCCTTCTCTCCTCACCAGCGACAACGCGCCTTTTATCGAGGCGTTGTACAACCAATATTTGACCGATCCCAACACTGTCAGTGAGGAATGGCGAGAGTACTTCGCCCGGCTGAGCGTCAGCACTCCACCTCCTCTCACTGACGCAGCAAAAGAAAAAGAAACAATACCCCCTCCCGCTACAGCCGCTGATATTGAACGGCAGGCGCGCGTGCTCCAACTCATCAACGCCTATCGCGTGCGTGGGCACTTCGACGCTGAACTTGATCCCCTGGGAATCGCTCCCAAGCGGAGTCATCCTGAACTCGACCCCGGCTATTATGGCTTCACGCGTGACGACCTGAGCAAGGAGTTCAGCGTCGGCCGCATGTTTGGCATGCCGGCGTTGACCCTTCGCGGCATCCTTTCGACGTTGCGCGAAGCTTATTGCGGTACGGTTGGCATCGAGTACATGCACATTCAGGACCCTGAGCAGCGTCGCTGGATCCAAGAGCGTGTCGAACATAAACGCTATCACGTTCCCCTCACGCTCGATCAGAAACGCGCTGTCCTTACCCAATTGTACGCGGCGGAGACCTTCGAGGTTTTTCTCCATACCAAGTTCGTTGGTCACAAGCGTTTCTCGCTCGAAGGAGCTGAGGCGCTGATTCCCATGCTGAACACCCTTATCGAACATGGAGCAGAACACGGCATCGAGGAAGTCGTCATTGGCATGCCCCACCGGGGCCGACTAAATGTGCTCGTGAACACGTTGGGGAAATCGCATGAGGTGATCTTCTCCGAGTTTGAGGGCAATGTTGACCCTTCTTTGATGATGGGCACGGGGGATGTGAAGTACCATCTCGGTTTCTCAGCTGACCATGTCACGCGCAGCGGCACGTCCATCCACCTTACTCTGACCGCCAACCCGAGCCATCTCGAAGCGGTCAATCCAGTTGTTGAAGGTCGTGTCCGTGCGAAGCAGGACCGGGCTGAAGATAGTAACCGGACACGCATCATCCCACTCTTGATTCATGGGAATGCGGCCTTTGCCGGACAGGGGGTCGTAGCAGAAACGCTCAACCTCTCAGGCTTGCGCGGCTATAACACAGGTGGCACGATTCACCTCATCGCCAACAACCAGATCGGCTTCACTACGAACCCCGCGGACGGATACTCTGGCCCATACGCGTCAGATATCGCGAAGTCCGTGCAAGCACCGATCTTCCACGTCAATGGCGATGACATTGAGGCAGTCGTCCGCGTCGCTATGTTGGCAATGGAGTATCGCCAGACTTTCAAGCGGGATGTCGTCATTGATATGTTCTGTTATCGTCGCCACGGTCACAATGAAGGCGACGAACCCAGTTTCACCCAACCACGCATGTATCGTGCGATCAAAGGTCATCCGCACGTGACTTGGTTGTACCGCGAACGACTCCTTGACCGCGGTGACCTCACTGCCGATGAGGTCGCGACGATCGAGAACACATTCAAGCAACGGCTGCAAAACGCCCTGGACACGGTCAAGAGTCACCCGCCGAGCATACGGCCAGATACGTTGAGAGGGGTGTGGACGGGATTCACCCGTGGCCATGACGGTTCTGTCGATACCCGCGTGCGACGTGATCTTTTAGAGTACATCGCCCGCCGGCTTTCGGCCGTGCCGGAAGACTTTACCCTCAACCCGAAAGTGGAAAAGCTTCTCCAAGCGCGCACCGATGCTGTCCTCAACAATGGTGCTATCGACTGGGGATTGGCTGAATTGCTCGCCTACGGAACGTTGGTATGTGAAGGTACGCCAGTGCGGTTGAGTGGGCAAGATTCGGAGCGCGGCACCTTCAGCCACCGTCATGCCGTGCTCGTCGATTTTGACACTGGAGTTCATCACATTCCGCTTGCACAGTTGCGCGAAGGCCAGGCAAGTTTCTGTATCTACAACAGCCCGCTCTCCGAGTTTGCTGCCATGGGTTTCGAATTCGGGTACAGTTTGGACGATCCGGACACTTTAGTGATCTGGGAAGCGCAATTTGGCGATTTCGCCAACGGCGCACAGATTATCATCGATCAGTTCCTCGCCAGTGCCGAAGCCAAGTGGCAGCGGATGAATGGGCTGGTGCTGCTCCTGCCTCACGGCTACGAAGGCCAAGGGCCAGAACACTCCAGTGCCCGGCTCGAGCGTTATCTGCAATTGTGCGCCGAGGACAATATTCAGGTCGCCAACTGCACCACACCGGCCCAGTTCTTCCATCTCTTGCGGCGCCAGATGAAACGCAACTTCCGTAAGCCGCTCGTAGTCATGACTCCCAAAAGCCTTTTGCGCCACCGCTTGGCGGTCTCGTCAGTCGCCGAGTTGGTTGAGGGGGCATTTGGCGAAGTTCTGGATGAAACCGCGAATCTTGATCCCCGGCAAGTTTCACGGCTGCTCCTATGCAGCGGAAAGGTGTATTACGACTTGCTTGCCGAACGGGAGCGACGCGGGAACACGGGAACAGCGATTGTCCGGGTTGAGCAGCTTTATCCATTTCCTGATGAAGAACTGCACGAAGTGCTTACGCGACACAAGCGCGCGGTAGATGTGGTGTGGGTGCAAGAAGAACCACGCAACATGGGAGCCTGGAGTTTCGTGCACGAGCACCTGCCCGAGCTATTGCATCCTGGGCAATCGCTACGCTACGTTGGACGGCCTGCGCAAGCAGCACCTGCGGTAGGTTCGCAGAAAATTCATCAACAAGAACAGACAGCGCTGATCGCAGAGGCGTTGGCGACGTGGAGTGCCGTATCCGAGCCGCGACCGTAAGGGAGCGGGGAACACGCGGCTTGCTAACGCGCGCGGCTCCGAAGGAACACTCATGACCATTGACATCACTATCCCCACTCTCGGTGAATCGATCACTGAGGCCACAATTCTTCGCTGGCTCAAAACCGCTGGAGAAGCGGTTGAGCGTGACGAAGTCATTGTGGAAATCGAAACCGATAAGGCCACGCTGGAACTGGTGGCGCCTGAGTCAGGGGTGTTGAGCGAGATTCTCAAAGGCGAGGGAGAAAAGGTGGAGATTGGTGAGGTCATCGGTCGTGTAACACCTGGCGCTACGGCACAAGTTGCCGCACACCGTCCGGCGGCAGTTTCACCTCCCCCTCCACGCCCTGCCGCTGCACAAGCTCCCTCGGCTTCTGCACCCCTCAGTCCGGCCGTCCGGCGGCTGGTCGAGGAATATGCGGTGAATCCTACTGAAGTGACGGCAACCGGTCGCGGTGGACGCCTGACCAAGGGTGACGTACTGCAGCATCTTGAAGTGAAAACTCAGCAAACGTCCGCCCCTGCAGCAGTGCAGACGAGACTGCAGCCGGTTCCAGCGAGTCCCCCTCCTGTCGCACGCCCGGTTATTAGCACACGTTCGCTCGATGGCACTGAACCGCGTGAGCGACGTGAGCCCATGAACCGGATTCGTCGGCGTATCGCTGAGCGTCTCAAGCAGGTGCAAAACACTGCGGCAATTCTCACGACCTTCAATGAGATCGACATGAGTGCTGCCTTGGCCCTGCGCGCCAAGTATAACGACACGTTCAAGGAGCAATACGGGATCTCGCTCGGGTTCATGTCCATCTTTGCCAAAGCCAGCGTAGAAGCGCTCCGGACTTTTTCGGCCATCAACGCGGAGATTCGTGGCGAGGACATCATCTACAAAAACTACTATGATTTGGGTGTGGCGGTGGGAACGGAGCAGGGCTTGCTCGTCCCGGTCATCCGCGAGGTGGACAAAAAGAGTTTTGCCGAGATCGAACTCGAACTGGCAGACCTTAGCCAACGAGCACGGACAGGAAAGATCAAGGTGGAAGAACTAACTGGCGGAACCTTCACGATCAGCAACGGCGGTGTCTACGGCTCTTTGATGTCCACGCCGATTCTCAATCCACCGCAAAGCGGCATCCTCGGCATGCATAAGATTGAGAAGCGACCAGTAGTCATCGGCCCAAGCGACGACATCGTCGTACGGCCGATGATGTACGTGGCGCTCTCGTATGACCACCGCATCGTTGATGGCCGGGAAGCAGTGTTATTCCTGCGGCGGATCAAAGATTGTATCGAGGACCCAACGCGAATGTTGTTGGGACTGTAGGCCGCCCAAAGAAGGGCAACCACATGGGGTTGCCCCTACCATTTCTAAGACCGTTCGTGCTGAGCTTGTCGAAGCACGCACTAACTTTACAAAATCAATCAAGTGAGCAATGAACATGGCTGATCTCCAACGATTTGACGTGCTCATCATCGGCGCAGGCCCTGGTGGCTATGTCGGCGCGATCCGCGCGGCGCAACTCGGTTTACGGACCGCCTGTGTTGAAAAAATGCCCTCCCTTGGCGGCACCTGTCTCAACATCGGCTGCATTCCCAGTAAAGCCTTGCTCGATTCCAGCGAATGGTTCTCCCAGGCGAAGAACAAATTCGCCCAGCACGGCATCGCCTGTGAGGGACTCCGACTAGATTTGCCCGCAATGATGGGCCGCAAAGACTCGGTGGTGAAAGGGCTCACCCAGGGCATCGTCGGCCTGTTCAAAAAGCATGGGGTGACGCGCTTGGAAGGGCATGCCCATTTCCGCGATCCGCACACAGTTGAAATCACCACGAACGGTGGCGCTCAACAGCTTGTTGAAGCGAATGCAACTGTTATCGCCACCGGTAGTGAGGCGATTGCACTCCCTCCCCTACCCTTTGATGGAGAACGTATTATTAGTTCGACTGAAGCCCTTTCTCTGCCCGAAGTGCCACCACACCTGGTTGTGATCGGCGGCGGAGCGATTGGCCTGGAACTGGGATCAGTCTGGTTACGTCTTGGCGCGAAAGTCACTGTGATCGAACTTTTACCGCGGATTATTCCTGGAACTGACGCGCAAATTGCTTCGGCGCTCCAGCGTGCACTCACCAAGCAAGGTTTCACGTTCATCCTGGGCGCGCGAGTGACGCAAGGCGTCGTGCAAAACGGACAGGTGACACTGACGGTTGAGACCGACAAAGGACAACGCAGTGAATTAACAGCGGACTGCGTGCTCGTCTCCGTTGGTCGCAAGTCGTACACCACCGGACTTGGCGCTGTCGAAATAGGAGTCGCTTTTGACGAGCGCGGGCGTATTGTGGTGGATCAGCACTATCAGACTAATGTTCCCGGCGTCTACGCGATTGGTGATGTGATCACCGGCCCCATGCTCGCCCACAAGGCCGAGGAAGAAGGCGTGGCTCTCACCGAACGTTTAGCTGGTAAGGCTGGGCACGTGAACTACGATGTCATCCCTAGCGTAGTGTATACCTGGCCTGAGGTCGCTACAGTGGGACTTCCTGAGGAGGCTGCCAAGGCTTCAGAGATTCAGTACAAAGCTGGCACCTTTTTCTTTCTCGCGAATGGCCGCGCTCGTTGTCTGGATGACACCGAGGGCATAGTAAAAGTCATTGCGGACGCGAAGACCGACCGTGTGCTTGGCGTACATATCGTCGGGCCACGCGCTTCTGACCTCATTGCTGAAGCGGTAATGGCGATGGAATTCGGCGCTGCTGCTGAGGACATTGCCCGGACCATGCACGCCCACCCCACCCTGCCCGAAGCCCTGCGTGAAGCAGCGCTCAATGTCGACAAGCGCTCGCGGCAGAGCTGAATCTCTCATCTGACCTCTGCTGCCCTAGCGATTTTCCGTAGTCTCAGGCGAATAAGATGCCTCAGCGCTCTGGGGCGCATCTAAGGAAGCGTAAGCTGAAACGGCGAAGCCGGCAGACCGTAGCCGTTGCCGTAGTTGTTAAAGAGATTGCACACCGGATAAGAGCCCCAGCAGTACCGCACGGATTTCGGGTTCGGCACTGACGGGCTGGAGACCACGACAGTATCCCCGACGATTTCTGCCGTCGCCGCCGGGTAATAAACACCGTCAGTGCCGGCGAGCATGAATGGACCGGGGTCTAAGCCGTCGTCTGTTACAAGACCGCCATCCGTATGAGCGAAGCCAATGGCGATAGTATTTCCTTGGATGGAAGACTGACTGACATCACGGATCGGTCCCGAATAGACCAGGTTCGTTTCGCCATAGATCAGCGCGCGAGCGGCCAACGCCAACCGATAGCCCACCGGTTCTTTGTCCTTGGGATGAATTTCAGTGGTCGGAATCGTCGGCACATCAATGATGCACGCCATGGCCGTATTACTGGTCACGTCGAGCGTTGAGACCTGGGCGTCGCGGACGATGGCCCAGTTGGGCCTACCGCTGATGAGGGCGAGTTGCACGTAGTAGAAGGGGAACTCACCCTGCCCCCAGTCAGTACGCCAGTTCGCAATCAGTTCAGGCAGCATATCATAATACTTCAGGGCGCTACTCTCCTGGCCTCCATCATCCTCGCCCTGATACCAGATAACGCCGCGGATGGCGAAGGGTCGTAGCGGCTTAATCTTGTCTTTATACAGCTTGCCGTTGTTGCTGCCGCCGTACGTCGTCCAATCAGCGATCGGCGTGCCGTTTTTTGCCACTTGAATGAGGCCAATAGGCACAGGGGTAGTCATTTCGGAGAATAGCGCCCGAGCGAAGAAGAAACCAACACCCGACCAGTCCGGGGTGTTGATAGGGTTGCTCGGCTCCCACTTCTCCGTCAGCGGACCCGTCTGTGGAACCAAGTATAACCTGATGTCGGGGTAAGCCGCCGAATCGTTGACAGCCTCCGGGCCGCCGTCGCAATCTTTCAATTTGACATTGATGTTCGATTGGCCGCTTAAGACCCAGACCTCTCCGACTAGCACGTCGGTAAAGGTGATGGTGGTGCCACCTCCGTTGATGACCATTGTGCCGCCAGGCGTACCGATGGCGGTCTCGAGGATCAGCCGTGCCATCCATTTTCCGTTGGCGTCAGTCGTGGTGAGAACGGATTGCGTAACAGCTTGATAATTGAAACTGACAGTAATTCCCGTCCCAGGTGCGACTGTACCCCACACTGGCACTGAGCTACCCCTTTGCAGGACCACATGACTAGTGAAGTACGGAGCGACCGTCAGGCTACTGCTGCGCCGACCCGCAATCGCTTTACCAACATCACCGAGCAGCAAGCAAACCAGAAAAAACAGGAGCAACAGGTAGTGCTTTTTCATTATTCTCGTCTCCTCCCTCTTCTCACTGTAATAAAATCCTTCCTTGCGTTCATTCCAGAAGAGAACCCGTAGGTTGGGCTGAGCCTGCGAAGCCCAACACCGGTACTCCACACTTGTTGGGCAACGCTACGCTTTTGCCCAACCTACACTCTCTACACTCTCAGCGTTCAGCATTCTGCATTTTATTTGAGCCCCGCCTGACGCAGGGCAGCAAGCAGCCGCTCCAGTTGCGCTGGATCTGTGGCAGGCCACCGTTGCTGCATCACTTCCAGCGAATAGTGGGGACTCAGCCGCAGGACCTCCGCCGCCTCCGCCTGCGCCTCAGGTTCTCGCCCCACTTCGCTGTAGGCCGCCGCCAACAGCACATGCGCACGCACTCAATAGGGGTACACGCTGAGGAACTTCTGCAGCGGTTCAATGGCCTCCTCCGTCCGTCCCAGCAAGTAATACGCCTGCCCTAAGGGCATGAAGTATCGAGCAGGAGGACGGGGAGTGAGGCGCAGCGCCTGCTCCATCACCTTGAGCGCCTCTGCTGGCCGCCCCACAAAGTTCAGACTCTCCGCTACAGAGTCGGGGTAGATGCCAGCAGAACCAGGACTGAGGGTCAGACCCTGTTCGAACTCAGCTACAGCTTGGTCATACTGTTTGTTCAGCAAAGAGGCCACGCTCAACCCATGATGCGCCAAGTGCGAGGAAGCATCCAAGGCGACTGCCCGCTGCGTCGCTTCCAGCGCCTGCTCCGGCGTCCGGGGATCCTGACGTAACTGCGAGAGCCAGGCTTCCGCATAGATGACAACTAGCGACATGTAGGCAACCTGATAATTCGGGTTGCGGAGGAGGACTTGCTGATGGGCAGCAATCGCCTCCTCGTACCGCCCTACCAGGTAATAGGCTCGGCCTAAGTTGCTGGGGTACCAGAACGGAGAGCGGGGATTAAGGCGCATCGCCTCCTCTACCGCTCGCACAGCTTCCGCTGGTCGATCCACAACCATGAGACTCTGCGCCCGCCAGATATGGGCCTCAGCATAGTTGGGATCAAGGGTAACGGCCTGCTCTGCTGCGGCCAGGGCGGCCTCAGGCTGGTGTTTCATCACGTAGACCCAGCTCAAGAGACCGTGGACCCCAGGCAGTGTGTCATTGAGGGCAAGAGCCTGGCGCGCCAGTTCCTCCATCCGCTCCAGGGTCTGGGGAGTCGCGCTCCATCCGAAAACCAACTCCCCCCAGTAGGTCCACCCGAGCCCCGTGTACGCCGCCGCGAACTGCGGGTCCAGCTCAATGGCTTGCTCATACAGTTGTCGGGCCTGTCCGTTTCCCTCTTTCGTCCAACGCTGCATATACTCCGCCCCGCGCAGGAGGGAGTCATAAGCCGTGAGGTTGTTCGTGGGAATACGCCGTACCCGCTCCTGTTCGGCCTCTTGCAGCTCGACCCGCAGCGTATTCACCAACTGCTGCACGATCTCATCTTGCACGGCAAAAATGTCCTGCAGCGGTCGATCGTAGCGTCCCGACCACACGTGTCCCCCGCTCAGGCCGTCAATCAATTGCACCGTGACCCGCACCTGCTCCCCGGCTCTGCGTACACTGCCTTCCAACACATACCGCACCCCCATCTCCCGACTGACCTCCTGGACCTTCACCGCTTTGCCCTTGTAGGTGAAGGCCGAGTTGCGGGCGATGACAAAGAGGCCGGAGAGCTTGGAGAGGTCAGACGTAATGTCCTCGGTGATGCCGTCGCTGAAATACTCTTGCTCGGAGTCGCTGCTCATGTTCTTGAACGGCAACACGACAATGGAGGGTTTGTCGGGCAACGGCAGGGGCGAGGTCACCTCGTCCCTGCTTGTAGGGGCAACCCCCTGTGGTTGCCCGGGGAAGGGGAATAAGTAGAAGTACCTGCCCAACACTCCGGCACCCACCAGCAACAGCACCACCACCGCTACTCGGTGGGCAGTGCCCACCCGCCGACTGAGCCTCAGCCGCTGCACATGGAGGGTCTGACGTAACCCTTTTGGCGGTGCGGATAATAGCGCGTAGACCTGAAACCGCTCGGCAATGTTCTTCAGTTTCGGCCGGCCCAGCGACACCACCATGCCCAAGTCTACTTTCTTGGCCACGTCACGGTAGACCATGTCCGAAATGCAAATGGTGTCCGGCTCGGCCAGCTCTTGCAGCCGTGAGGCAATGTTGACCCCATCGCCAAACACATCGCCATCCTTTTGCACGATGTCCCCCGAATGGATACCGATACGAACATGAATCTGCTCGTTCTGTTCTTTCTCAGCATTATGTGCACGGAACTGTGCCTGGACTTGCCGGGCGCACTGCACAGCGTTGACTACCGAGGGGAAGTCTACCAGGAAGGCATCCCCCAATGGTTTTGATGACCGTACCATGATGCTCAGTGACAGCCTGCTGGATGATCTGGTTGTGTGTCTCCAACAGCCGCAACATGCGGGTTTCGTTGCTGCCCATCTGGCGGCTGAAGCCGACCATATCGGTGAACATGATCGCGGCCAGACGGCGGGTCTCGGGTTGCAACATCGTCGTGATTCTCTGGCTCTTCTCTGTACTCCGGGTCTGCTGAACTTGTCAAACGCTGCACTGAAGTTACGAAGGTTGCTAGGGTGAAACCTTGACGAGAGCAGTCAACTGAGCCAATTCTCCCCACGCAGCGAGAAATTCGTCGCGTGGAATGGCAGTGGGAGCAGTAGCGAAAGCTGGATCATGGACCAGC
>Ga0187893_10009839_pt1 | contig 14529 bp, 7 predicted proteins | sample MA1701074metaG_FD_139574 | JGI IMG/M metagenome (GOLD analysis project Ga0187893, IMG submission 139574) | White microbial mat communities from a basaltic lava cave in the Kipuka Kanohina Cave System on the Island of Hawaii, USA - MA170107-4 metaG ...
CAGAACATCCGCTTGCGCGAAGAGGTCCAGAACATCCGCTTGCGCGAAGAGGCCACGACGCACCGCGACGTCCATCGCTCCGGCGGTCTCAGAATGAGCAGTCCGGGTCTTCTGCTCGAAGTCCAAGGCATCTCCAAGCGCTTCGGCGGGCTGCAGGCCGTGCGCGATCTCTCCTTCGGGATGACGCGAGGCGAAGTGCTCGGGCTCATCGGGCCCAACGGCGCGGGCAAGACCACCGCCTTCAACCTGCTCTCGGGCTTCCTCGCCCCGGACACCGGGCAGATCCACTTCGGCGGGCGGTCGATCGTGGGGCTCAAGCCGCACGCCATCTGTCGCCTCGGCCTCTGCCGGACCTTCCAGATCGTCCGGCCCTTCCCGCATCTGTCCGTCCTCGACAACGTCCGGGTCGGCGCGCTCGCGCGCCGCGCTCAGATGGCGGACGCCCGCGGCAAGGCGCGGGCGGTGATCGACCAGGTCGGGCTGGGCGCCAAGGCCCTGGAGCCGGCGTCCGGGCTCACGCTGGCGGAGCGCAAGCGGCTGGAGCTCGCGCGCGCGCTCGCCACCGAGCCCACGCTGCTGCTGCTCGACGAGGTGATGGCCGGCCTCAATCCGACCGAGATCGAGGCCATCGTCGCCCTCATCAAGCGCATCAACACGGCCGGCGTCTCCATCCTGCTCATCGAGCACAACGTGCGGGCGGTGATGACGCTCTCCCACCGCATCGCGGTGCTGAACTTCGGCGAGAAGATCGTGGAGGGCGAGCCCGCCGCGGTGGCCAACCACCCGCGGGTGGTCGAGGCCTATCTCGGGAAGGAGTATGTCCACCCTCCTGCGCGTTGACGGCATCGAAGTCGGCTACGGTGACGTGACCGCGGTCAGCGACGTCTCGCTCGAGGTGTGTCAGGGCGAGGCGGTCGCGCTCATCGGCGCCAACGGGGCCGGCAAGACCACCACGCTGCGCGCCGTCTCCGGCCTGCTGCCACTCCGGCGCGGCCGCATCGAGTTCGAGGGGCGGCGCCTCGACGGGCTCAGCCCCGCGCAGATCGTGGCCCGGGGTATCGCCCACGTGCCGGAGGGCCGCCAGCTCTTCCCGTCGATGACCGTCCTGGAGAATCTGGAGCTGGGGGCCCGCACCGCCGCCGCCCGATCCGGCGTCCCCGCGAGCCTGGAGCGGGTCTTCGCCCTGTTTCCCCGTCTCCGCGAGCGCCGGGCGCAGCTCGCGGGCACGCTCTCCGGAGGCGAGCAGCAGATGTGCGCGATCGGCCGCGGTCTCATGGCCGGTCCCCGCCTGCTCATGCTGGACGAGCCGAGCCTGGGCCTTGCCCCCGTGATGGTGAGGGCGATCTTCGAGGACCTGGGTCGCATCAACGGCCAGGGCCTCACGATCCTGCTGGTCGAGCAGAACGTGCTGCGCTCCCTGCACTTGGCCCACCGGGGGTATGTCCTGGAGAATGGCCGCGTGATGCTCTCCGGGGCCCGGCAGGACCTGCTCGCGAGCGGCCACATCAAGCAGGCCTATCTCGGCCTCTAGAACCGCGGAATTCCTGTATAAATAGTCGGCCTACGGGCCGAAAATAGACTCGTGGGACGCTTCATCCGAGGTTTCCTCGTTCCGTTCCTGCTACTCGCGATTCCCCTGAGCATTCTCGCCGCCCTGGGGTTCGTCGCCGCCCAGCGACAGATCGTCCGCGCCCGCGAGGAGGCGATCGCCCGAACCGTGGGCGCGGTGACCGCGCTGGTCGCCGACTACCAGGAGTCGCTCCGACGGGAAACCGTGCTCCTCGCGCGGGACCCGGCGGTGATCGAGGGCACGCTCAAGGGTGACTGGGCGACGCTGGCCCGCGGCGCCTCCCCTCGTATGCTGGCGGTGACGCAGGACGGACTCGCCGATTTCATCACGATCCACGACAGCCGCGGCACCCCGCTCGTGCAGGTGCCCGCGAGCCCGCCCCCGAGCCTGCCCGGGATGCCCGCGTCGACCGAGCCCGATCTGAGGCTGCGCCTGGCCGGCGGCCGTCCGTACTTCCTCGTGACCGCGCCCATCATCGGTGGCTTCGCCGATCGGCCGCCGCGCGGCCCGGCGGGCGCGGTGGTGGCCGGCCGACGGCTCGAGGGGCTCACGCCCTTCCTCGAGCGGCTACCGTCGGGCCCCGCCGTGCTCTTCCTGGCCGGCGATCGCACGCTCGCGGCGAGCCGGAGCGATCTCCCGGCGACGGGCTGGACTCCCGCCGCCACCACCGGCGTCCGGGCGGTGGGCGACGAGCCGTTCGCGGTGCGCCGGCTCGAGGCGCCCGGTGGCGTGTCGCCGGACGGGGCGCTGTGGGTCGCGCTGTCGGTGCGCGACTTCGCGCGCGCCGAGCGCCGGCTGCTGAGCGAGTTCCTCGCCCTGCTGGCCGCCGGATCGGTGGTGCTCGCGGGCGTGGTGCTCGCGTTCCTGCCTTCTCCCGCCCGCCCGCGGACCGCGTCGGGTCCCCGGGCGGACAGTCCCCGCGTCGCCCTGGAGCGGCGCAACCGCGAGCTGGAAGCGTTGAACGCGATCTCGACGACCGTCAGTCGAGGCGCCGACCTGACCACCACCGCGGAGGAGACGCTCGAAGTCGTGCGGGGGCTCGCGCGGATGGATGTCGGCGCGGTCTACCGCCTCGACGCCGCGGGTAGCGAGCTGGTGCTCGTGGCGCAGACCGGTCTGGATCCGCGCCACCTCGACCGGGCCCGGAAGCGCCCGCTGGACGGCTCCCACATGGGGACCGCGGCGCGTACCGGCCAGATCCAGGTGACCCACCTGGACGCCTCGCCACCCGCGGAGGAAGGGATCCGGGAGATCGCGACGGAGCGGGCCCACCGGACTCAGCTCGCGATGCCGATCCCGGTGGAAAACCGAACCTGGGGCGTCATGGCGCTGGTCTCGCAAGAGCAGCGGGAGTTCCAGCCGGAGGAGATGACCATTCTCACCGGCGCCGCCCAGCAAGTCGGTCTCGCGGTCGAGCGCGCCCAGCTTCGCGACATGGCCGCCGCGCGCCTCAGCCGGCTGGAGGCGCAGCGGATCATCGAACGTCACATCTCCGAGCAGTTCGACACGGAGGAGCTGCTGGTGGTCGTCGCCCGGTCGGCGCAGCGGCTGATCGGCGGCTCCTTCTCGGCACTCTACCTGCTCGAGGGCGACACGCTGCGGCCGGGCGCCTGGTCCGACGTCGGGGACTGGATCCGCGATCTCCGCTTCAAGATCGGCAGCGGCGTGGCCGGCTCCGCGGTGGCGACCGGGTGCGGGGCGCTCGTCAACGACTACCCGAGCTCGCCGCTGGCGATGGCCGAGTTCGTTCCCTTCACGAGCCGGATCCTCGCCGCGCCGCTGCTCGCGGGTGGCCGCACCCTCGGGGTGATGACCGCGGGCCGCGGTCACGGCGCGCCGCCCTTCACGGAAGAGGACCTCTCGACCCTCACCGACTTCGCGACGCAGGCCGCGGTGGCGCTCGACCACGCGCGTCTCTTCGCGGAGGCGACCCAGAACGCGGCCCGGTATCAGGCGCTCTTCGAGGTCAGCGGAGTGGTGAGCTCGACCCTCGAGGCCGACCGGGTCCTGGATCTGGTGGTGGATCGGTGCCGCGCGCTGCTGGGTGTCGTGGGCGTCGCGGTGTTCCGGCTCGACCGGATGACCGAGGTCCTCGCCTATGAGCGCGGCCTCGGGCTGTCTACGGAGTTCATGGCCGCTCACGGCATCCGCCTGGGGGAGGGCACCACCGGTCGTGCGGTCCAGCAGCGGGAGCCGGTGTGGAGCGCGGACGTGCTGAACGATCCGGCGCTGGCCATCACGCCCGAGACGCGCCTGCACGTCGAGCGGGAGGGCTATCGCGGGGTCCTGTCGGTTCCTCTGGTCAGCAAGGGCGGCGTGCTGGGCGCCCTGGCCGCCTACTGGTGGGAGCCCCACACGCCGTCGGCGAGCGAAGTCTCGGTCATGACCGCGCTGGCGGGGCAGGCGGCCGTTGCGCTGGACAACGCGCGCGTCTTCGCCCTGGAGCGCGACAGCAAGGCATCCCTGTCCTCGCTGCTCGAGGTCAACAAGAAGATCGGGGCGCTGGCCGCTCCGGAGAGCCTGCTGACCTCGATCGCGGAGGAGGCGGCGCGGCTGCTCGACTTGGACAACGCGGGCTTTCGGCTCCTGGACGGCGACGAGCTGGTGGTGGCGGGCCTGGCCGGCACTGCGTCCGAGACCATGAAGCGGGCGCGGATCAAGGTGGGCGAGAGCCTGAGCGGCAAGGTGTTCGCCTCCGGGCAGACCCTCATGTGCGAGATCGCCGGCTCCAACATGTTCCCGGATCACCAGGCGGCCGACGACCGGCTCGGCCACACGCACTATCTCGGCGTGCCGCTCCTGGTCGGCGAGCGGGCGATCGGGGTGCTGACCTTCCGCGGGCCTCGTTCCTTCACCGCGCGCGAGCAGGAGCTGGCCGAGACCTTCGCCGGCCAGGCCGCCATCGCCATCGATCACTCCCGCCTCTACCGCGAGGCCTCCGAGCAGGCCGAGCGGATGCGCGTCGTCGCCGAGCTGGGCCGCGTGCTCGTGTCGACCCTCGACGAGTCCCGCGTGATCGAGATCGTGGCCACCCAGGCCCACGAGCGGCTCGGCATGCCCGACATCGCCATCTGGCTCCAGGATCCGGACGGGGGCGGGCTGCACCTGGCCGCGGGCCGCGGGCCGTTCTCGGGCCAGCTCGCCGGGCGCGCGGAGCCGATGGATCCGGGCGAGGGGGTCGTCGGCCGCGCGCTCATCGAGGGCCGGCCGGTGTGGACGAGCGATGTGCTGCAGGATCACCACATCCGGCTGCGGCCGGAGTCGCGCCGGTGGATCGAGGAGGTCGGCGGTCGGGCGATCCTCGCGGTGCCCCTCATCCGGGAGCACGTCATGGGCGCGCTCGTGGCCTACCGGCCGGCCGGCGCGCGGTTCGTGGACCGCGAGGTCGAATACCTGTCCGCGTTCGCAAACCAGGTCGCGGCGGCCCTGGAGAACGCGCGGCTCTACCAGGCGCTCGACGTCCGGGCCGCCCGCCTCCGCAGCCTGGCCCGCTTGGCCCACATCGTCTCCTCCTCGCTCGACATGGACGAGGTGCTCCGCGCCATCGCCGAGGCCGCCGCCGAGCTGATCGCGGTGCCGCTGGCGACCTTCTGGGTGGCGAACGAGGCCGCGCGCACGCTCGAGCTGCGGACGGTCTCGAGCGAGATCGGCCTGGACCTGCCGGTGCGACAGTTTGCCTTCGGAGAGGGCAGCGCGGGCTGGGTCGCCGAGCATCGCCGGACGCTCGAGATCGCGGACGTCCAGCAGGATCCCCGCTTCCCGGCGAAGGAGTGGGCGGCCGCGCACGGGCTCGTGAGCCTGCTCGCTGTTCCGATCGTGGTCCAGGGCTCCCTGCTCGGCGTCCTCAGCCTCAGCGGGCGCGGGCCGATCCGGGTCGGCGCGGACGACGAGCAGATCCTGGACGGCTTCGTGGCGCAGGCCGGCGTGGCCATCCGGAATGCCGGCCTGTACGGCGAGACGCGCGGCCGGCTCGAGGAGAGCCGCGCGCTGCTGGAGGTCACCGAGATCCTGAACTCGACGCTGGACGCCCGGCGGCTGCTGCGCGAGGTGGCGATCAAGATCGCGCAGGTGTGCCGGGTCGACCGGTGCTCCATCCAGCGCTGGGTCGCCGGCCGCGTGATCCCCCTCATGGCCCAGTACGCCGACGGGCGCCCCGACCCCGAGCGCTGGGAGAACCTCCGGCGCCTGGTGACCACGCTGCCCGCGAACCCGCCGTTGCACTCCCGCGTCGTCGAGACCCGCCGGCCCGTGATCGTGCCCGACGCCGCGGCCAGCGAGCTGATTCCGCCCGGCTGGCTGGAGGTCTCCGGGATGAAGTCCACCATGATGGTGCCGCTGATCCGCCAGGACGAGGTCATCGGCGTCATGGTGCTCGACTACATGGAGCGCCCGACGCCCTTCGAGCCGTGGCAGGTGGACCTCTCCATGGCCATCGCCGGCCAGCTCGCGCTGTCGCTGGCCAACGCGCACCTCTACACGCAGGTCCAGGAGCGGCTACGCGAGACGACCGCGCTGCTGTCGGTGGGGCGTGCCCTCTCGCAGTCCGACTCGCCCGAGAACGTCATGCGCGCGGTGGCCCGCGAAGTCGGGCACGCCTTCGGGGCCGACATGGTCGGCATCCACGTGCACGATGCCCGACAGGAGGCCCTCGTCCCGCTGGCCGGCTATCACGTGCCCAAGCACCTGCTCGAGCATTTCCTGACGCGGCCGTTCGTGCTCTCGAGCTGTCCCGCCTTGGCCCACGCGTGGCGGGAGGGTCGGGCCGCCTGGTCCGCCGACGCCCAGAAGGACCCGCGCTTCGACCGCACCGCGCTGGAGGGTTTGCAGCCTCATTCGGTCCTGTTCGCGCCCACCACCGTTCGCGGCGAGCCGGTGGGCGCCCTGTTCCTGATCTGGTGGAAGACCGGGCGCGAATTCACCGATTCGGAGATACGCCTGGTCGAGGGCGTGGCCGCACAGGTCGGCCTCGGCATGGAGAACGCCGCGCTGGTCCGGAAGACGGAGCAGAAGCTGCAGGAGACCGAGACCCTGCTGTCGGTGAGTCAGACGCTGGCCTCGACCCTCGACATGGACACCCTGGCCCGGCAGTTCTTGCGCCACGTGGCGCGGGGCCTCGGCGCGGACATCGCGGGCATCTGGCTGATGGAGGACAACGGAGAGTGGATGGCACCGTTCGCCGGCTATCACCTCCCGATGGACCGGCGCGAGGCGCTCCGGAACGCGCGCATCTCGCTTACGCGCCATCCCTTCTACGCGGAAGCGGCCCGGCAGCGTCGCTCCGTGGTCTCCACCGACGCGGCCAACGACCTCCGGCTTCCCGAGGAGATCCGGCGGGCCGTCCCCTTGCGCACCCATCTCTTCGTCCCGATCGTGGCCCAGGACCAGATGATCGGCGGCTTCGCGGCCGGCTGGTGGAACGAGGTCCGGGAGCTGTCCGAGGCGGAGCTGCGGCTGATGGAGGCGCTGGCGAGCCAGGCCGGGGTGGCCCTGCAGAACGCGCGCCTCTTCCAGGAGAACCAGCGCCGGGTGCGGGAGCTGGTGGTGCTCCACGAGCTGTCGCGCTCGGTCACCGGCCAGCTCGACCAGGCGGGCATCCTCGACGCGGTCTACGAGCAGGTGGCCCGTCTCCTCGAGATCCGGAACATGTCGGCGCTACTGATGGACGAGGAGCACGATAGGCTATCGGCGGAGCTGCGCGTGCGTCACGGGCGGCGGTGCGAGGACGAGGAGACTCGCTTCTATCCGCGAGCGCCGGCCGGGCTCGCGTGGGTGGTCTGCGACACGGGACGGCCGATCCGGACCGCCGACTACGTCACCGACTGTGCGCGTCACGGGGTGGTTCCGCTGCCGAACGTCATGGATATGCCCCACCATCTCATCGTGCCCATGAGCGCGGGCGACCGCGTGCTCGGCGTGCTCGCGCTCGGCAGCCCGGACCGCGCGTTCACCGACGCGGACGAGCGGCTCCTCGTCAACATCGCGCAGCTCGTGGCCCTGATGCTGCGGAGCGCCCGGCTGTACGAGGAGCGCACGCGGGCCTTCGGCGAGCTCGCGGACGCGCAGGATCAGCTGGTGCGGACCGAGAAGCTGCGCGCCCTGGGCGAGATGGCCTCGGGGGTGGCCCACGACTTCAACAACGTGCTGGCCTCCATCCTCGGGCGCGCGCAGCTCCTGCTCGAGCGCATCCACGACGTGAGGCTGCGCCAGTGGCTCAAGGTGATCGAGCGCGCGGCCATGGACGGCGCGCGCACCGTCCGTCGGCTCCAGGATTTCACCGGCATCCGGCGCGACCAGCCCGCGGTGGCGGTGGATCTCAATCAGATCATCCAGCAGGTGCTGGAGACCACCGAGTCCACCTGGCGGCAGGAGAGTCGCCGGCGCGGCGTCGAGATCGAGGTGGTGACCGACCTGGCCGAGCGCCTGCCGAAGGTGGCGGCCGACCCCGCCGAGCTGCGCGAGGCCTTCACGAATCTCGTGCTCAACGCGGTAGACGCCATGCCGAAGGGCGGCAAGCTCACGCTGCACACGAGCGCGGCGGAGGGGCAGGGGACCGGGCGGGAGGCGAGGGTCGAGGTGACCGACACCGGGACCGGCATCCCCGAGCACATCCTCCAGAAGATCTTCGATCCCTTCTTCACCACGAAGGGGCCGAAGGGCACGGGCCTCGGCCTCTCCATGGCCTATGGTATCCTTGCGCGCCACGGCGGGCGGATCACGGTCGAGAGCGAAGAGGGGCGCGGCACGACCTTCCGGCTCATCTTTCCCGCCAGCGACCAGGTGGTCGAAGCCGCGCCGCCGCCCGTCGCCCAGGGAGGCTCGTCGGTGCCGCTCCACTGCCTGGTGGTGGACGACGAGGAGGAGGTGGCCGAGGTGGTTGCCGACATCCTGACCTCCGCGGGACACACCGCGGTGGTGTCGGGCAGCGGGCAGGCGGCGGTAGAGCGGCTCGCCGCCGAGCGCTTCGACCTGGTCTTCACGGACCTGGCCATGCCGGGTATGACCGGCTGGCAGGTGGCCCGCGCGGTCAAGGACAAGACGCCGGAGGTGCCGGTGGTGATGATGAGCGGGTTCGGGGTCGAGGTGGCGCCGGAGGAGCTGCGCAGCAACGGCGTGGACCTCGTCCTCGCGAAGCCGCTCCAGATCCGGGACGTGCTCAACGCGGTCGAGTCGAGGCACGGCGGGCGCGGTCCGGACCCCGCGAAAGAAGGCCGGCCGTGACGAGTCCGATCATCACCGAGGCACTGCGCGCCCTCGTCGACCGCCGCGACCTCAGCCGACTCGAGGCGGCCGGGGCGATGGAAGCCATCATGTCGGGCGCGGCCACCAACGCCCAGATCGCCGCCTTCCTGACCGCGCTGCGCATGAAGGGCGAGACGGTCGAGGAGCTGATCGGCTTCGCCCAGGTCATGCGGCAGAAGGCGGTAAAAGTCCGCGCCAGCGGCGCGGATCTGGCACAGACCGGTACGGACCGCGAGATGCTGATCGACACGTGCGGCACCGGCGGCGACGCCTCCGGGACGTTCAACGTCTCCACCGCCACCGCCTTTGTGGTCGCGGGGGCCGGGCTCAAGGTGGCCAAGCACGGCAACCGCTCCGTCTCCTCGCTGTGCGGCTCCGCCGACGTGGTGGAGACCCTCGGGATCACCGTCGAGCTGAGCCCTCAGAAGGTGGCGCGCTGCGTGGACGAGGTCGGGATCGGCTTTCTCTACGCTCCGCTGTTGCACACGGCCATGAAGCACGTCATGGCGGCCCGCCGGGAGATGGGCGTGCGCACCGTCTTCAACATGCTCGGGCCGCTCACGAATCCGGCGGGCGCCAACGCCCAGGTGATCGGTGTGTACTCGTCGACGCTCACCGAGCCCCTCGCCCGGGTGCTGGCCGAGCTCGGCACCATCCGGGCCTTCGTCGTCCACGGCGCGGACGGCCTCGACGAGATCTCCAATACGGGGGAGAGCCACATCGCCGAGGTGCACGAAGGCGTCGTCCGGACCACGCGGGTGCGTCCCGAGGACTTCGGCATGGCGCGGGCCGCCATCGGCGATCTGCAGGGGGGCGACCGGCAGGAGAACGCCGAGATCATTCGTCGCGTGCTCGGGGGAGAGCCGGGGCCGAAGCGGGACATCGTGCTGATGAACGGGGCGGCGGCTCTGGTGGCGGGCGGCAAGGCGCGCGACTTCAAGGAAGCGGTGGAGCTGGCCGCGCGCTCGGTGGACTCCGGCGCCGCCGCGCGCAAGCTCGAGGCCCTGGTCGCACTCTCGCAGTGCTTGGCCGCGGAGGCTTCCGCCTAGCTTTCTGCCCATTGACCCGGCCAGCCGCACGCGGGTACAATGGGCGGCGGTCGCGGTAACTCCCTGTCGTGCCTGCATGAATCCCGATCCGAAGCTCGACGAGGGCGTTGAGCGGCCAGCCAGAGTTCTAGAACACTCGGGGGCGAGAGGTTCACTTGGCCAGTCGCGTGCCGCGGTACCACCAGATCGCGCAGACCCTGCGCGAGCGGATCATCGCGGGCGGCCACGGCCCGGGCAAGCGTCTCGACACCCAGCGCACCCTGGCGCGCGAGTTCGGGGTGACGCTGATGACGCTGCGCCAGGCCCTCGACCTGCTCGAGCGCGACGGCCTGATCACCCGCCGGCACGGCCTCGGCACCTTCGTTGCCCGCCCGTCCATCGACTACGACATCCTCCACCTGCGGGCGCTGGCCGGCGACCTCTCCGCGCTCGGCGAGGACGTGGCGACACGCTTCGTGCGCAGCTACGCGGCCGCCGCCGATCGCGGAGTGGCTGCGGCGCTGGGGCTCCGGGAGCGGGAGCGCGTCTTTGCGCTCGAGCGGCTGCGGCTGGTGGACGGCGAGCCGGTCAGCTTCCAGTCCTCGTACCTGCCGGCCGCCCTGGGCGACGAGGTCTCCAAGGCGGATCTGGCCGTGACGCCGCTCCGCCAGGTGCTGGCCTTCAAGCTGGGGATCGAGATCACGGCCGCTCGGGAGACCGTCTCCGCGGTCTCCCTCGAGCGCCGCGCCGCTCGCGAGCTCGGCTGCCGACCGGGCATCCCGGCCTTCCGATCCGACCGCGTCTCGGTGGGAACCGACGGCACTCCGGTCGTCTACGATCGCGTCTTCATCCCCGGCGATCGCTTCCGCATCACGCGCGACCTCCACTACGACCTGGGCGGCAACGGCAGCGTGACGACCGGTGGCGAGCCCACGGCCTCACGCGAGGCAGTTCGGATGAGCGCTTGCGCGAAGGAGCCCAACCGCGAACCGGAGTGTTCGACGTTCAAGCGAGATGAAAGAAGCAGTTCGGATGAGCGCTTGCGCGAAGGAGCCGAACCGCCAAACTGAAGTCTTCCACGTTCAAGCTCGGTGAATAGACGAAAGGCTCTTATGAAGATTCTGGTCATGATCAAGCAGGTGCCCGACACGGCCACGCAGGTGAAGATCGGCGCCGATGGCCGCGCCATCGACACCGCCGGCATCACCTGGATCGTCTCTCCGTACGACGAGTTCGCGCTCGAGGAGGCGCTCCGGATCAAGGAGAAGCGCGGGCAGGGGGAAGTGATCGCGGTCTCGCTCGGCCCCGAGCGCGGCAAGGAAGCCCTCCGCTCCTGCCTGGCCATGGGCGCCGACCGGGCCGTCCACTTGAAGGATTCCGCCTGGGACGCCGCCGACACCCTGACGACGGCGCGGGCGCTCGCGGCCGTGATCAAGCAGGAAGCGCCCGCGCTCGCTCTCTTCGGTCGGCAGGCCATCGACGACGACATGGGCGCCGTGGCCGCGCAGGTCGCCGAGCTGCTCGGCTGGCCCTGCGCCTCCTGGATCATGGAGGAGGCGGTGGACGCGGATGCCAAGACCATCCGTGTCGGACGTCAGGTGGAGGGCGGGCTCGAGATCTTCGATCTGCCGCTACCCGCGGTGGCCTCGGCCCAGAAGGGCCTCAACGAGCCGCGCTATCCCACGCTGAAGGGGATCATGGGCGCCAAGAAGAAGGAGATCAGGGAGGTGAAGGCGGCCGACGTGGGCATCGCGCCCGAGCCGCCGGCGCTCTCGGTGGTGAAGCTCGAAAGCCTCCCGCCGCGGCCGCCCGGACGCATCATCCAGGGCGAAGCCGCTGAAGCCGTCAAGGAGCTCGTCCGCGCGCTCAGAGAGGATGCCAAGGCCATCTGAAGATGTCCGCAACCACGAAAGAAGAGGACGACATGCCAGGCGCGTACTGGTGCATGGTGGAAGACGATCGGCTGGGCGCACCCAAGAAGGTCATGGCCGAGGTGCTGGGCGAGGCTACCCGCCTGGCCGGGCCGGCAGGGGCACAGGCCGAGGCGGTGTGGGTGACCGACAAGGCCACCCCGGACGGGCTCAAGCAGCTCGGCGAGTGGGGCGCGAAGCGGGTGTGGCTGCTCGAGAATGCGGCCTTCGCGCCCTACCGGGCCGAGGTCTGGACGCCGGCGGTGGCCGAGCTGGCCGCTAAGGAGTCCCCGCAGGCCATCTTCGCGCCGGTGACGACGCGGCAGCGAGAGTTCATGGCGCGCCTGGCCGCCCGGCTCGGCGCCGGCCTCTCCGCCGACTCCACCGTGCTCGCGTCCGAGGGCGGCCAGCTCGTGGCGACGCGGCCCGTCTACGCGGGCAAGCTGCTCTCGAAGATGACGTGGGCTAAGACGCCGTGGCTCGCCACGCTTCGGCCCAACGTGTTCCGGCCCGCCGATTCGCAGGCGGGGGCGACCGCGGCGGTGGAGAAGCCCGTGGTGACCATCCCGGGCGAGATCATGAAGCTGGTGGAGCGCCGGCAAGAGGCGTCCACCGGACTGCCCGAGCTGGCCGAGGCGGAGATCGTCGTGTCCGGCGGTCGCGGGCTCAAGGGCCCCGAGAACTTCGTGATCCTCGAGGAGCTGGCCAAGGTGATCGGCGCCGCGGTCGGCGCCTCGCGCGCGGCGGTGGACGCGGGCTGGCGGCCCCACCGCTTCCAGATCGGCCAGACCGGCCGCACCATCTCGCCCAAGCTCTACCTGGGCTTCGGCATCTCGGGCGCCATCCAGCACCTCGCGGGCATGCGGACGTCGAAGGTGATCTGCGCGATCAACAAGGACCCGGAGGCGCCGATTTTCAGGATCGCGGACTACGGCATCGTCGGCGACCTCTTCGAGGTCGCGCCCTTGCTCACGCAAGAGTTCAAGCGCCTCCTGGAGAAGTAGCGGTGCAGCTGGAACTTACCGAAGAGCAGAGCATGATCCAGCAGGTCGCCCGCGACTTCGCGGAGAAAGAAGTGCGCCCGATCGCGGAGGCCATCGACCGCGAGGCCCGCTTCCCGCGCGAGACCGTCGCCCGCATGGCCCAGCTGGGCCTGCTCGGCATCGCGGTGCCCGAGGCCTACGGCGGCAGCGGAGGCGATGCGGTGGCCTACGCCCTGGCCCTCGCGGAGGTGGCCCGGGGTTGCGCGTCCCACGCCGTCATCATGTCCGTGAACAACTCGCTCTACTGCGATCCGGTGCTGAAGTACGGGACCGAGGAGCAGAAGGCGCGCTTCCTGACGCCGTTCGCTTCGGGGCAGAAGATCGGGTGCTTCGCGCTCACCGAGCCGGAGGCGGGGTCGGACGCGAGCAACCAGTCCACCCTGGCCGTCCGCGACGGTGACGCGTACGTGCTCGACGGCCGCAAGGTCTTCGTGACCAGCGGCCGCGAATCGTCGGCCGCGCTCGTCTTCGCCCAGACCGATCGGACCGCCCGCCATCACGGCATCAGCGCCTTCCTCGTCGAGAAAGGCACGCCGGGCTTCACGGTGGGCAAGACCGAGGACAAGCTGGGCATCCGGGCCTCCGACACCGCCGAGTTCCTCTTCGAGCGCTGCCGGGTGCCCGCGGCCAATCGCCTCGGCGAGGCCGGCCAGGGCTTCAAGATCGCGCTCGGCGCGCTCGACTCTGGGCGCATCGGCATCGCGGCGCAGGCCGTCGGGATCGCCACCGCCGCCTACGAGGCCGCGGTGGCCTACGCGCGGGAGCGGAAGAGCTTCGGGGTGCCCATCGGCCAGCACCAGATGGTGCAGTGGATGCTGGCGGACATGGCGACCGCGATCGAGGCGGCGCGGCTGCTCATGCTGCGGGCCGCGTGGCTCAAGGACTCGGGCGCGCGCTTCGGTCCGGAGGCGGCCATGGCCAAGCTGTTCGCCTCCGAGATGGCGATGCGTGTCACCACCGACGCGATCCAGGTGCACGGCGGCTACGGCTTCATCAAGGAGTACCAGGTGGAGCGGCACTTCCGCGACGCCAAGATCACCCAGATCTACGAGGGCACGTCCCAGATCCAGAAGCTCGTCATCGCGCGCCACCTGCTCGCCGCGGCCGGGCAGGTGGCCTGAGGAGACCGCCCCATGGCCGACGGCAAGTCGCGGTGGGAGGACGAGAGCTACCGCCCCTTCGTGCGGCGCACGCCCGAGCGTGACGTGCCGTTCGAGACGCTCTCCGGCATTCCGGTGCAGCCGCTCTATACCCCGGAGGACCTCCCCGGTTGGCGCTACGAGGAGAAGCTCGGCTACCCGGGCGAGTTTCCCTTCACGCGCGGGCCCTACCCCTCGATGTATCGCGGGCGGCTATGGACCATGCGAATGTTCGCGGGCTTCGGCCGTCCCGAGGACACGAACGCTCGCTTCAAGTATCTGCTCGAGCAGGGGCAGACCGGGCTCTCCACCGCGTTCGACATGCCCGCCCTCATGGGCTACGACGCCGATCACCCGCGGGCGCGCGGGGAGGTCGGGCGGGAGGGTGTATCGGTCTCCACGCTGGCCGACTTCGAGATCCTGTTCCGCGAGATCCCATTGGACCAGGTCACCACGTCCATGACCATCAACTGCACGGCGTCGGTGGCGCTGGCCATGTACCTGGCGCTGGCCGACAAGCAGGGGGTGGGCTGGGACAAGCTGGGCGGCACCATGCAGAACGACATGCTGAAGGAGTTCATCGCCCAGAAGGAGTGGATC
>Ga0187893_10009840_pt1 | contig 14529 bp, 11 predicted proteins | sample MA1701074metaG_FD_139574 | JGI IMG/M metagenome (GOLD analysis project Ga0187893, IMG submission 139574) | White microbial mat communities from a basaltic lava cave in the Kipuka Kanohina Cave System on the Island of Hawaii, USA - MA170107-4 metaG ...
AAAAAACTTATCGGACAGCCTTGACGCGCCCTTAGGATGGCCTGGAGCGGGATCGTCCGCTTCAGGAAAAGGAGCTTGCGGTCGTTGGTTTTGAGTGCGATCTATATTAACCATAATTTGTATAGTCATAGAGAAAAATCTAGTTGTTTGCCTATTGACTTAGCTAATACCATGTTCTATCTTCAACCCATCCCCGCGCGCCGGAGAGGCGTCGTTCGAACACGTCGGAGGGCGGCGCGGGGCTCGCGAACGTCGCGGGAGGCGGACCGGGCCTCATCTCTTGTCGGTCCGCATGTCCCGGCCGGCCCCGCGCGCTTCGCGCGCGGAGTCTTTAATGAATCCCGGCCGCGGAGCGGCCGGGGGCGCCTGGACCCTCGGAGAAGCGGATGCCGCAAGGCCACGCTTCAATGACGCCCAGGGCGGATGTCAGTCAAAAACGTCGCGCGCGGGGCCGCCGTAAGGAGACCCTTGACTGAAGACTAAGGACGAGAACGGCGGGCCGCGCCTCCTCTCCACTCATCCTCTCGCGTCCGGTCGGACGGCGGGGCGGCAATGGGCAATCGGAAATCGGAAATCGGAAGTCGGAAGTCGGAAGTCGGAAGTCGGAAGTCGGAAGTCAGGAATCGGAGATCGGAAGAATCGGAATCGAAAATGGGCAATGGGCAATCGGCAATGGGTGGGAAACAAAAGCGAGACATGCGGACTGCGGAGAGAACGTTGGGTCGCGCCGCGGGCTTACCTCCCTTGCAAAGGGAGGTCGGCATTCGGCGCATGCCGAATGCCGGGAGGGTTCAGGACCGCGCCGCGTCCTCGGACGGCGAGACCGCAGCAAGGCTTGAACCCGCCCTTGCGGCCAAGGCCGGCTTCGCTCACGCGAAGCCGGGGCCGCAAGCCCTCCCTTTTCAAGGGAGGGGAGTCCTATGGGAATGGGTCGGGCTTGGAATGAGCGATCGGCGGATGTCCCTGCGCCTCTTGGGCAAACAGAATCGACGGGAAGGCTTTGAACGCGGGAAATGGCGAAGCCGTCCCCAGACGCGAATGACGGGATGGCGCTAGCAAATGCGCGTCGCCGATTTCGATTTCGACCTCCCTGAAGATCGCATCGCACTTCATCCTGCGCCGCGCGGGACGGCGCGGCTCCTCCACGTGCCAGCGGGAGGATTCTATGATCGCGGTGTCGGCGATCTTCCCGATTTGCTGAGGCCCGGCGACGTCCTCGTCGTTAACGACACCAAGGTGATGCCGGCCCAGCTTTATGGCGTGCGCTCGCGCGAAGACGGACCCGCCGATCGGCCGCGAACCGCCGTCTCAGCAACGCTCATCAAGCGCCTCGACCAATGCCGATGGATGGCGCTCGCCAAACCCGGGAAGCGCATGAGGCCGGGCGACCGGCTGCATTTCGGCGCTGAGGGGAGGGGCTGCGACGCCGGCGCCCTTAACGCGATGGTCGAAACGAAAGGCGAAGACGGCGAAATCACGCTCGCCTTTGATCTCGTGGGCCCGGAGCTCGACCGCGCCATCGCGCTGATCGGCGAGATGCCGCTGCCGCCTTATATCTCGGGACGCCGTCCGCCGTCCGAAGCCGACCGGCGCGACTATCAGACGATCTACGCGCGAACCGAAGGCGCGGTAGCCGCTCCGACTGCGGGCCTGCATTTCACTGATGATATGTTTTCCCGGCTCGAGGCGAGGGGGATCGGCTGCATCGCGGCGACGCTCCATGTCGGCGCCGGGACCTTTCTGCCGGTCAAGGCCGAAGACACGCGCGACCACAAGATGCACGCGGAGTGGGGCGAAATCCCCGTCGGCCGCGCGGCGGCGATCAATGCGGCCAAAGCGAAGGGCGGCCGGATCGTCGCGGTCGGCACGACCTCGCTCAGGCTGCTCGAGAGCGCGGCCGACCATGCCGGACGCATTCAGCCCTTCGAAGGCGAGACATCGATCTTCATCACCCCCGGCTGTCGGTTCAGAACCGCCGATCTGCTGCTCACCAACTTTCACCTGCCGCGCTCGACCTTGTTCATGCTCGTCTGCGCCTTCGCCGGAATGGACCGAATGAAGGCGGCCTACGCCCATGCGATCGAAAACGGCTATCGGTTCTACTCCTATGGCGACGCCTGCCTGCTGGAGCGGGCGCCGTGACCCGGTGGATCTGCCTCTTGCGCGGCGTCAATGTTCTGGGACGTTGCGCGCTCCCGATGAGCGAACTCGCCCGGTCGATGGAGCGCCTCGGATTGAGGGACGTGAAAACCTACATTCAGTCCGGAAACGTCGTATTTTCCAGCGCCGCGAGGAACGCAGCGCCGCTTGTCGCGAAAATCCGCAAGGCGATCGCGGTGGCACATGGCGTCGACCCGCATGTGCTGCTCCTGACGCAAGCGGAACTGGAGGACGCCGCGGGCGAGAATCCCTTCCCCGAAGCCGCCGCCCACCCCAAAAGCGTGCACCTCTTCTTTCTGGATCGGAAGCCCTCAAAGCCCGATGTAACGAAACTGCACGCGCAGCGCGCGGACAGCGAGCGCTTCCTCCTCGCCGACCGGGTGTTTTATCTGCATACGCCGGACGGCTTCGGGATATCGAAGCTGGCCCGGATTGCGGAGCGCGCGCTGGGGGTGCCGGCGACGGCGCGCAACTGGCGTACGGTGACGGCGCTCATCGCCATGGCGCGGGAGACCGCATGACCGTGAGAGATTCCTTCAGCTCCCCCCTCCGTCGGCGGAGTTTATCCTCGGGCCGGCCTGCGGCCGGTCCCGGGGGCCGACTCTTCCCCCGCTTCGCGGGGGAAGAGGGGTCGCGCCGCGAGTCTCTGCCCCCGCGAAGTGGGGGAAGTGGCGCGCAGCGCCGATGGGGGCAGCTTCGCAAGGTCGAACCTTCAGGACCCAACCTCCCATGACATTTTCCTTCTCAATCCTCGCCTCGGACGGCGCCGCGCGCGCTGGCCTCATCGCGACTCCGCACGGCGACATCAGGACGCCGGCCTTCATGCCGGTGGGGTCGGCGGGCGCCGTCAAAGCCATGCTGCCCGAACATGTGCGCGCCGCCGGGTCCGATATCGTGCTCGGCAACACCTATCACCTGATGCTTCGCCCTGGCGCGGAGCGTATCGCGGCGCTCGGCGGCCTCCATCGCTTCATGAACTGGCCGCATCCGATCCTCACCGATTCTGGCGGCTTTCAGGTGATGTCCCTCGCGAGCCTCAGGAAGCTGAGCGAGGAGGGCGTTTCGTTCCGCTCGCATATCGACGGCTCGGAGCATTTCCTGAGCCCGGAACGCTCCATTGAAATTCAGTGCCTCCTCGGCGCGGACATCGTGATGCAGCTCGACGAATGTCCGGCGATCCCCATCGCCTATGATGCGGCGCGGGAGTCGATGCTTCTCTCGGTGCGCTGGGCCGAGCGTTCCAAGCGCGCCTTTTCAGAACGCAGCAGGCCCGGTCAGGCGCTGTTCGGGATCGTGCAGGGCGCCGATTTCGACGACCTCCGCCGCGACAGCGCCCGGCGGCTCCTCGACCTCGATTTTCCCGGCTATGCGATCGGGGGGCTCGCCGTCGGCGAAAGCCAGGATGAAATGTTCCGCGTGCTCGACGGAACAACGCCGCTCTTGCCGCGTGAACGGCCCCGTTATCTCATGGGCGTCGGCAAGCCGGCCGACATCGTCGGCGCGGTCGCCCACGGGATCGACATGTTCGACTGCGTCCTGCCGACGCGCGCCGGCCGTCACGGGCAAGCGTGGACGAGAGCTGGCCCGCTCAACATCGGGAATGCGCAGTATGCGGTGGATCCTGCGCCGCTCGATGACGGCCTCGATTGCCCGGCGAGCCGCGACTATTCGAGGGCCTATCTCCACCACCTGTTCAAGGCCGGCGAATATCTCGGACCCATGCTCCTGAGCTGGCACAATCTCGCCTTCTATCAGCGGCTCATGGCCGACATCCGGGCTGCCGTCGCCGAACGGCGTTTCGCCGAATTCGCTGCGAGCTTCCTGGCGCGATCGGTTGCCGAGGGCCGGGACATTGCAGTTTGACTGCCTCCGCGCCTTCCTCCCCCGCTTGCCGGGGAGGCGGCCTGAAGGGCCGGAGGAGGGACTTCTCCGCGCACCGGGCCGCATGCGACGCAGACCGGCCGCCCCCTCCGGCTCGATGCGCTCGCCAGCTCGTCCGCTGCGCTGGGGAGGAGAGTCCTCGACTCCCCCCAAATTGATTATCCCGGGGCATCGGGTAACATATCCCTCGGGGCTGGGCCCGCGAGGGCCGGGGGGTTAAGTGGGCAGAGACGTTTTCATTTCCTATGCGCGCGAGGACCGGCCGAAGGTCCAGAAGCTCGCGAACGCCCTCGAGTCCAAAGGCTTGAGGGTCTGGTGGGATCCCGAGATCAAGGCGGGCATGGGCTTTCGCACCGAGATCGCCCAGGCGCTGGCGGAGTCGCGAGCGGTCGTCGTCGTGTGGTCGCGATTTTCGGTCTCTTCGCGTTTTGTCTGCGACGAAGCCGATGAGGGCGCGGCCCGCGACGTTTTATATCCCGCGCTCATTGACAGCGTCGACATCCCATTGGGCTTCCGCCAGATTCAGACCGCCGATCTGACGCACTGGAAGGGGCGGACCAACGACCCGGCGCTCGTGGCCTTCGTCGACACCGTGAACAAAGGCGCCCGCGGCAAACTCGGCACGCCGCCCCGTCCCGCCCCCGTTCCTCAAAGGCAACCGGAGCCGGAGGAGGAGGTTTCGCCGCAGCAGAAACCGAAGAAGGTCAAAGAGACGAAACCAAAGGCCAAGCGCGAGCCGAAAGCCGAGCACGAACCGAAGCCCGAGAAGGCCGCCCGCTTTACCACGACCGGGGCGAAGCAGCGCGCCGGCCTTTTCTACAGATCGGTGTTCCTGACGGCGCTGGCGGCGACGCTCTTCGCCGCCATCGCCTACGGATCGCAGTTCGTCTTCGAGTCCTACCGCCCCGCCTTCGTCGCCGCGGTCGCCGCGCTCGCTTTTTTATCCCGCTACGGAACGTTCCAGGCCGACCGCGCGTTCGGGGCCGCTTCGACCCATCTCATGTCGCGCTCTTATGTGGCCCTGATCGCGTTTTCGCTCATTCTGCTCGCGCCGCTTATCATGGAGGGGCGCATGTACGCTGCCGCGCTGCAGGGCGTGCAGGTCCGCGGCATCGAAGGGGCCGACATCAACGGCGTGTCTCTGGACCTCTCCGGCAAGCGCCTGCTCACGTCCTCGGACGACGGAACGGTCCGCGTCTGGGACGCAGAAACCGGCGTCCAGCGCGGCGAGTATCGCGGGCATGCCGGCACGGGCGAGGCCGGCGACAATTCGGAAGACCACTGGGTGTGGAACGCCGCCTTCAGTCCCGACGCAGCTCTGGCGGTTTCCGCCTCGCGCGATCTGACTGCGCAAATCTGGAAGACGGGCATCGTGGCGCCGGTGAGGACGCTTGAAGGCCACACGAGAAGCGTCAAGGACGCCGCGTGGCAGCCGCAGAACGAGGCGATCGCCACCGCGTCAAACGACGCCACGATCCGGATCTGGAATCCGGAAACCGGCGAAACCATCCGTACACTGACCGGTCACAGCGGGGCGGTCAACGCCATCGATTTTTCCCTGGACGGAAATCTGCTGGCGTCGGCTTCCGACGACGGGACCATCCGCATCTGGGACTGGCGTTCGGGACGCCGCATCAATTCGACCGGCGCGGGAGGTTCCGCCCAGGACGTCCGCTTCAGCAAGGACGGAGCGATGGTGGTCGCGGCGGCGGAAGGCGGACGGGTCCGCGTATGGCGGACGCAGAGCCTTGCGCGCGTGCGCGATTTCGATCATGGCGCGCGGGCGTTCTCGGCGGTCTTTCTCGACGGCGACAAATCCGTCGCCTCGTCGGGCGTCGACGGGATCGTGCGCATTTTCGCGCTCGAGGGCGACGCCGAACCGCGCGAACTTCTCGGTCATAAGGATGCGGTCCGGTCGCTCGATTCCAACGCCGACGGATCGCTCTTGATCAGCGGCTCGCGCGACAACACCGCCCGCGTATGGGAAGCCGCGTCGGGGCGCGAACGGCGGACCATGGGCCATATCGCGCCCGCGATTCGCTTGCCGGTCGCGCTCGATCAGCCGCCTTATTTCACGGCTTCGCGGGCGCCGGTGCCGATGGATTTCAGGGCGCAGCCCAATGCGGCCGCGGAGCTTCTCGGCAAGGGCCTGTTCATCGCCGCGGTTCTGGCGATCGCCGCGCTGTTTCTTAAGGGCGTGCTTTGGGTCCTTCGGCTACGGCCGCTCGCACGCATGTCGTTGATCGTCGCGCTCGGCGCCACCGCTCTTTACGTCGCCGCGCTCATCGCGTCGGCGCTGCCGATCGAAGCGTTGTGGCTGTGGCTGACCTTGGCTTTCGTGCCCGCGGCGATTCTTGCTGTCGGACGCTGGCTCGTGCTCGGTTCGCTGCTCGGATCAGGCCGACGCAAGTCGGGCGGTCAACGGACGGCGAAGGCGTCGAGTCATTGAATGCATCATCGAGCGGCCGGGCGGCGATAGCCGCTCGTTCGTTCGCATTGCGCCGGCGCGTGTTGACCGTCAGAACCCGGCTCACTATGGTCCGCGCTCCGAAAGCGCCTGAGAGCTCGGCTTTCCGGCGGGCGGCGTGTTGCGTCATCGATGGTCTTGGGCCCGTAGCTCAGCGGTAGAGCATCTGACTTTTAATCAGAGGGTCGATGGTTCGATCCCATCCGGGCTCACCATAGAATGGCGATCACGATCGCATTGAACGGCGCGCTGGGGCTTCTCCCCGTGCTCGTCTTTCTGGCGGCGCTGCTGCAGTCCGACTCTTTTAAGCTGGTGCGCTTCCGTTTCGTCCTCGCGTTGATCGGCGCGGGCGCCGGCGCGGCGGTCGTGTCGTATTTCGTCGGGCGGGCGCTGCTGCAGAGCCTCAATATCGGCTACGAGGACTTCACGCACTTCGGCGGACCGCTGCTTGAGGAGGCGCTGAAGGCGGCGATCCTCATCGGGCTCATCCGCATGAACCGCATCGGGTTCACGCTCGACGCGGCGATCTCGGGCTTTGCTGTGGGCGCGGGATTTGCCGTCGCAGAGAACTATTTCTACCTGCAGGTCTTGGGGACAGGCGCTCCGGCGCTGTGGGTGGTGCGCGGATTCGGCACGGCGATCATGCATGGCGGCGCGGCTGCGTTGTTCGCGCTCATGGGCCACCTCCTGGCGCAGCGGGGCGCGACTGCGGCGCTCCGATTCGTTCCAGGTTTTGTCGCGGCCTCCGCACTGCATATCGCCTTCAATCAGTTTACGGAGTTTCCAGTTTCATCGACGATTGCGATGTTCTCCGGACTCGCGGCGGCGATGGCCCTCGTTTTGCACCGCGGCTCGAAGTCGGTCGATCAATGGCTCAAGATCGATTACGAGGCGCAGCGGCGCCTCCTTGACCAGATTCGTTCAGGAAAATTCGCCGACGACTCGATCGGACGGAAGGTCGAAATCCTGCGCAGCCGCCTCCATCCCTACCAGGTGTCGGACATTTTGCGTTACATGGAGCTCCACACCGAGCTTGTGATCGAGGCCCAGGAGGTTTTGAGCGCGCGCGACCGCGGAGCGGACATCGAACTCGGCAAGCCCTTGCGCGAAAAACTTGCGCGCTACCGGGTCATCGAGGAAGAGGTGGGGCAGGCCGTCCGAATTGCGCTCGGCGGACATCTGCATTTTTCGCGTCAGGATTTTTTCCAGCTCTATACGCTGAAGCGGGACTCACGGCGGGTCTGACGGCTAGACCGGCAGATTGAGTGGCCGCGCGATGTAAAGGATGCGCCAGTCCTTGTTCTCCGCGAGAATGATGCGGCCGGCGCGGTAGAGGCACTCCTGCAGCCGGGCGAGGGCTGGGCCCGCTGAGATCAGTTCGAACTGCGTGCAAAGGGACTGCAGGTCGTCGGCGGTCGCGCGCGACCGCTCTGCGGTGGAGCCGAACTCACCCTGCACCCTGATGCCGATAAACGCCGCGCCGAGCGCGGGAAGAAATCCCGCCAGCATGATGACCCAATACCGACCGGGGCCGCTCAGCCAATCGCCGAGTCCGCCGCCGAACTGCGCGGCCTCGCTCCCGGAACCGCGGATCGCCCCAGCGGCCAGATAGACCGCGCACACGGCGAGAGTCGCGCCGAACGCGCTCTCGCCGAGCCGGTGCAGCCGGTGCTCGATCCGGCGCAAAGTGGCGGCCTTCTGTTTGTGATACGCGACCTGCGGCCTCAAATCGTGTTCGACGATCGCGCGCGACGCCTGCCGGATGCCTTCAGGCGTAAAGCTTACATCGGCCATTCCGGCTTCGCGCACCGCGGCGCGCAGATACCAGTCGACCCAGCCGCCGCCGATCTCGCGACCATCTTCACCGGGATCATATCCGCTGCCCGTCGCCAGAAAGAATCGCCGGAAATGGCGCAGCTCCTCGGCGAGGTGCCGGTAGTCGATCCATTTCTCGTGCCAGCGGCCGCGCCGCCCGCCGATGGTGACGGCCATCACGGAGAGGATGGCAGCGGCGACGAGGCTGATCCAGAGGGGCGCCCCGACAGAAGGCGTGATGAGACTGATCAGTGCAAAGAGCACCGCCGCGGCCGACGCGAGATAGCTGAAGAAATAGCCCGACCGGTAGATCGACCCGTAATGCGTGGCGAGGAGGTCGGCCCAGGCGAAGCGTTCCGCGATCAGGTCGTCGAGGATATTCTTCGCCTTTGCGCTCGGCGCGGCCACATCGATCAGGGGCGCCGACCGTTCTTCGGCGAGGCGGCGGGCGAGCGAGGGCTCCGACGCTTTGAGCCGGAGCAAGGACCGCCCGGTCAGAAGCCTTTCTACGAACTGGTAAAACAGGCCGAAATTGAAGGTCGCATCCCTCTCGTTCAGGAACTCCCGGTAGGCCTTGCGCGCGCCGGTATGCTCGCCGGCGATTTCGAACCCGATCTCGTCGGCGGCGGGCGGCGCGAGAATGCGAATGAGCGCGTCACGGACCTCATTGCGCAACGCCTCGGCGCCCGGTTTTTTTCGCAGCGCGATCCAGACGACATGCTTGCCGGCCTTGACGGCGTAACCGACCGCTTCGAGCGCGCCGGACGGAGCATGCGCCTCGGCCGTCATGACGATCAGAATGTCGGACTGAACGATGGTCAGGGCCTCGGCGCGGAGCAGCCGCTCTGCCGGGGCGCCCTGATCGGGATCGAATTCGATCGTCGCTTCGGCGCCGGAAAGAATCTCGTCGGCCCGAATGCGCTCCGAGCCGTCGCCGCCGCGCCGGTCGGGGAGCAGCGCCATGAGCCGGAAGCCTTCGGCGCGCGCCGCCGCGGCCGCTGCGAGGTCGACCTCGTCAGTCAGCGGACTGACGAAATGGAAGACTGGAGGCGAAGCGGAGAAAGCCCAGGAATGGCCTTCGACCAGGCTCGCAGCCTCTTCGCGCACGAGCCGCAGAACGGCCTGGAGTTCATTGCCGACTAGTTGAGGCGGCAGATTTTCGCCGCGGTCTCGGGCAAATCCGATGCGGATCGCCGCCTTGGGCCGCGGCGGCCGGCGGCGGATCCCTGCGGCCGTCGCATTGCTAGGGGTCTGGTCCATGCTGGCGCGTTCAGGGTTGCCAAATCTCGCGCGATCTTTGTCAAGCTGCGGCCGCGCCCGCAACTCGATAGCAGCGGTGCAGGAGAAAAGCTTCGATCGGGGCTTGGACAAACCACGCTTTAGTAGCGGGGAAGGACGTGCAGCGCCTCCCATTCTGCAGCCTCGAAACTCCGGTCCCTTCGATCCGGGTAGAGGCGAATGACGAACCCGATCTTCGCGGAGCGCTTCATTTCGCCGAGGATGACGCGCTGCGGTGCGCCGGGCTTGCGTTCAATCATTGCGGCGTCTTCGCCGACGGACGCCGGGCGGGCGGGATCGATCCAGGCGACTTCGCCCGCTTTGAACCGCGGCGCGGCGTCGTCGTTCGGCACGTAGAAACCGAAAACCATGGCGGCGTTGCGAAAGTGCGGCGCGCGCGGCCTGTAATCGATGGGTTCAAGATGTCTCGAAATGAGCCACTCGCCGCTATCGTTCACCTGCGCCTTGATGACCGGCGCAAGCGACACGGCGGCGCGTCCTTCAAAGGCGGCCGCGTCTTCCGCAAACCCGAAGGCCGTGTTCGCTGGCCTGCGATTTGCACGTGCGGACTTTGCGTCATCGCTCCCCAAGAACTCCGGCGGGATCGGTTCACCGAAAAAATCCGCAATGAGCTTGAGTTCGTGCAGCTGGATCCGACGTTCGCCTTTGAGCAGTCGCGTGACCGCGGATTTGTCTATTTCCAACACATCCGCCAGGTCCTTCTTCTTTTTTTCCGGATGGCGGTCAAACGCGCTCCTGGTCCATTCGACATAGTCGGGCATCCGACAACCATGTGGGCCGTCGGGTTCAGAATCGATGGATAATTCCGCAACAATTTGGCGCTAAGTTGCGATTGACGCAACTATGGTGAGTCGGTGCGAAAGCTGCGCAACGAAGGTCGGCACGGGTCAGGCGTCGCCGCCTCCCTGACCCGGCAGGAACGGCGCCTTCGAGCGATTGACCGTCGCCTCTCGCAGATCTTCGGACTCGTTCGAACCAATTGCGAGACGACCGCCCGGCTTAAGCTGATGGCCGACAATGCGAAGACGGCGGCGCGGATACAATATGAGACCACGCAGTCGATCGCGGCGATGCTCGAGGCCGCCGAAGGCAGAAACATGAAGCGTCATCGGCGGCGGAAAACGCGATTGCGCGGCCCTCCACGATAAGTTGGTGCAGTCCCTTTCCCTTGCCGGAGCGTAGGGACCGGCCGCTTCTGGCGGATGACGATGCCCATCGCGCCCGTTAGTCTCGCTGCGCGCCGGGCGCGCGCGGAGGCCCTGATGAGCGAACCATCGCTGCGTTACGCAGCCTTCATCAGCTACAGCCACACGAATGAACGCGAGGCCGCGCGGCTGCACCGCGCGCTTGAAGGCATCCGCATCCCAAAGGACATCGCGCCGCCGAAATCCATGCCGACGAAAAGCGGCCGCATCGCGCCGGTTTTCCGCGATCGCGAGGAGCTGTCGTCGTCCTGCGACCTCTCGGCGTCGATCCGCGCGGCGCTCGAGGCTTCCTCGGCGCTGATCGTGATCTCTTCGCCCGCGGCGCAAAAATCGCGCTGGGTGAACGAGGAGATTAAAGTCTACAAACGCATGCATGGCGAGGGCCGGGTTTACGCCTTCCTCATCGACGGCGAGCCTGCCGAGGCGTTCCCGACGGCCCTTTTGCAGCGGCTTGGACCGGACGGCGAGCTTTCGGACGCCGAGGGCGAGCCCTTGGCCGCCGATATCCGTCCGGGCAAGGATGGATGGAAGATCGGGACCTTGAAGATCGCCGCCGGACTCCTCGGCGTCGGCCTCGACGCGCTCCGCCAGCGCGAGCTCGCGCGCGAGCGCCGGCGGCTGATGGCGGCGACCGGCCTCTCGCTCAGCGTCGCCGTCGGCGCTCTGGCGTTGACCGCCTGGGCGCTGTGGGCGAGCAATACCGCCGAAAAAGAACGCGCGCGCGCCGAACGCGAAGCGCTGACGGCGGAGCGCACGTCAGAGTTCATGGTGAAACTGTTCGAGGTAAGCGACCCCGGCACAGCGCTCGGCGAAACCGTGACGGCGCGAGCCATTCTGGACCGGGGCGTCGCTTCGATCGAGAAAGACTTGAAGGAGGAGCCGAGAGTTCAGAGCGAACTCATGTATGCCATGGGCCGCGCCTTTACCGGCCTCGGCCTCTATCCCGACGCCGCGCGCATCCTCTCGATCGCGCGCCAGAAAGGCGTCGATGCCGGAGCCGACGCCATCGATCAGTATGCGATGGAAAACGCGCTCGCGCGCGCATTGTTCGAAAAGGGTGATCTCGATGAAGCGATGGCGGCGTACGACCGGCTGGTCCGCACCGCGGAAGCCGACATGGCGCGCGGCGGCTGGCGCGTCGATTACGCCGTCGCGCTGACTGGATTGGGCGAGACGACCCGCTATCAAGGTTCGCTCGAGGACGCGCAAAAATACTCCGAGCGCGCTCGCGAGCTTCTTGCGGCGCATGGCATGAACGAAACCGCGGAGATGGCGGAAGCGCTTCGCGTGCTCGGCGGCGCGGAAATGTTTCGGGGCGACTTTGCATCGGCGGACGAGTCTTTGCTGCGCTCGAAAGACTTATTTTTGCAGATAAAGGGTCCGAACTACTACAAGCTTTATGTCGTCGAGAGCGACATCGCCAGCTTGCGCTACCAGCAACACAGGATCGACGAAGCGATCAAGTCCGCATCGGAAGCTGTGCGCCTGAAGAGCAAATTACTTGGCCCGGATCATCCCGAAACGGTTATCAGCGTTAATAATCTTGCCCGTCTTGAATTTGAGAATGGAGACCTGACCAGTGCCATGGAACTCATGGCGAAGGTGCTTGCTGGATTTCACGACGCTCAACTCGATCAGGATCCGGATTTTGCTTTTCCTCTGAACTCGGCTGGGGAGATCGACACTGAGCTCGGCGAATACTCCAGCGCCGTTAAATATTTTGAGCGAGCGTTGGCCTTTGCGCGCGGGAATTCGGCGCGACTGGTCGGCCCCATCAAATTCAACATTGGCCGCGCTCAGTGCGCGCTAAAACGACAGCCGTTGGGCCTGGAAAGCGTCCTTGCCGGCCGCGAGGCCTTATGGGCGCATTACCAGGAGACGGATTGGCGCTATGGCGTCGCCGACGAGTTCGAAAGCCGCTGCCGCGCCGCGCTAGGCGAAAAAGAGAATGCGCGGGCGCTGGCGTCATCCGGATACGCACGACTGCTGGAGCAGCTCGGCCCGGATCATTTTTTCACGAAACGCGCCAAGGAATGGATGGAGAGCCTCGCACCGTAGGGTGCATTGCGCGAAGCGAAATGCACGCCTTTGGCGCGCCATCAACGAGTGTCATCCCGGAAAGCGCGCAGCGCTTATCCGGGACCCCGGGAGGCATAACGCGCGGGATCCCGGCTCTTCGGCCGGCATGGCATAAGCCGGGTAGGGTGCATTGAGCGAGAGCGAAATGCACGCCTTTGGCGCGTCAAAATCAACACGCGAGATATGCGCTCGCGGTGCGGAAGACGTGCATTTCGCTTCGCTCAATGCACCCTACGTCTTAACAACCGCCGTCCGCCGAGCGCGCCGGCGCCAAGGACAAAGAGCCACGCGGCGGCCGGCAGCGGCACTTCATTCGGCGGATTGGTCAAGATGCCGTTGCGAAATTTGAACAAATAGTAACCGTTTGACGGTTGGCCCGTGTTGGCGTCAATTCCGCCGACGGCCTGCGACCCATCGTTGTAATTGTTGCAGGCGAGCGCGGTCGCCGGCGAAGGGGAAGTGCACACGCTGACGCCCGAACTTGTATCGTCCGACCCCAAATATGCGCCCGGCACGCCGGCGCCTGCCAGCGTAAAGGCGCCGGCGAGCCCAAGCGACAAACCAGCCTGCGCGCCGATCACAGGGTCGTCCCAAGCAATCGTCTCGTAGTTGAAGATGAGATCGAAATCGCCGCCGCCAAGGTCGACGACGCCAAGCTGGAAAATATTTGCAAGTCCGGTCGTCGAACCGTCGGCGACAAATTCATCCCAGGTCACCCAGAATGAATTTGGGAACCCGACGCTCGGATCCGTCCAGCCATAGCGGATGGACGTCGCATTGGCGGGCGCGCCATCCGCGAAAAACGGTGCGAAAACCGGAACGGTAAAGCTGCTGAGCGGCGTCGCCGGACCGTCCGTGATAGGCGCGCCGAAACTGACGATGCCGTTTTCGTGCACGAACATCGAGCTGTAGGACGTGCCGCCGATGTTCAAGGAGAAGGTCGCAACCGGCGTCGCAGTGCAGCTTGAGTCATAAATTCCGATCGGCACCTCGACTGACCCGTTTGCCGGAACGGCGCCGAAATTGCTCGCATCAAACGAGCAGGCGTCCACATTGCCGCCATCAATTATAATACTACGCGCCATGGCCTGGCTAATCGACGCCCCAGCGCAAAAGGTTGCGACGCAAAGCGCTGCAGCATTTAGATGTTTCATTCGGAACTCCCCCAAGTGACAATCGCCTTTAACGGTCTCGAAATTTCAATCATGGCGATACCCACACGCCGTTTCTAAAGCGGAAAATCATGTCATGCGTGTTGTCTATCGCCGTTCCGTTGAAGCGATAGACATTGGAGCCGAGCTTAAATCCGACGTTTGCGCCGTTCAGCGGCATGATGGTCGGTTCGACTAGGGGCTACACCCATAAACCGGTTTGACGGATTTGCGAACGGTGATTCCCTCCGCTGAGTTTGCGGAGGGCGAAGGAATGGTCGGTCGATTTGATCTGTCGGACAAGGAATGGGGCATCATCGAGCCGCTGTTGCCGAACAAGCCGCGCGGAGTTCCGCGGGTCGACGACCGGCGGGTGCTGAACGGCATATTCTGGGTCTTGCGGACCGGCGCTCCGTGGGAGGACATGCCCGAGCGCTACGGGCCGCGAACGACGGTTTACAACCGCTTCGTC
>Ga0187893_10009841_pt1 | contig 14528 bp, 9 predicted proteins | sample MA1701074metaG_FD_139574 | JGI IMG/M metagenome (GOLD analysis project Ga0187893, IMG submission 139574) | White microbial mat communities from a basaltic lava cave in the Kipuka Kanohina Cave System on the Island of Hawaii, USA - MA170107-4 metaG ...
CGATCCTTCGGGAATTTCGTTTGCACGCATCGCAAAAGAGGATGTGATACTGACGTTTTTCTTTCTTCTCACAAATTATTTTCTGCTTCGAAGCCAGCGTGCGGCGGAAAACGGCGAAGGTAATGGGTTTCGCTGGCTTTGGTTTACCGGCATCGCCGCCGGAGCAATGTTCGCAACGAAATATCTTCCGCATCTGCTCGCGATTTCGGCGGCTTATTACTTTGCGTTTCAACGCCTGCCTTCAACAAAATGGCGCGTCGGGAAACAGCGTTGGCTCATATTTCTGATTATCATCGGCGTTTCTTTTCTCATCTTTAATCCGACAATTTTGCTGCCCGACACGTGGCGGCAGATCATGTCGTTCGTCAGCGAAAACCGCGTTGGCTACAAGGTCGAGAGCAGCTACGAATACATGGGCCATATTTACCGCAACAAGCTGACGCTGTGGCTTTACGGCATACCGTGGCACTTTTATTACGTTTTTATGCTCGTGAAGCTGCCGATGATCTCGACCGCCGGGATGCTCGTCGGCCTCGCGTTGATGTTTCGCAGGCAGCTTGGCGACGGCCGTTACTTCATTTTCTGGTGGTGCTTTTTTTGGTTTCTGCCGTTTTCGGTTCTCGGCGGAAAGTTCACGCGTTACTTTGCGTTTGCCCTTCCGGCGGTGATGATTATTTCCGCGATCGGTCTTGGGTGGATCTCTCGAAAGATCTCTGAACTGTTCGAAAACGGAAGCGTGTCTCGCTTTGTAACCCGAAACCGCGTTTACGCGGGCGTGCTTTTCTTTGCAGTTCTGCTGCCGCTTGTCGATTCGCTTCGGGCGATGCCGTACTACCGCCTTTATACAAACCGTCTCGGCGGCGGGATGGCGAATGCCGGATACTTTTTCCCTCATGACGAATTTTTCGACGCACGGCTCGGCGAGACGGCTGAATTCATCGCCGCGAATGCCGGCAAAAATGCTCGGGTCTTCAGCGAAACGCCGAAGCTGATCGAGTTTCATCTTCGACGCGCGGGCCGCCGCGATCTTGTTTCAGTTTGGCTCTCCGACCCGAGCGAATTGAAAGAGATGAATCCCGGCGATTTCGTCATCGACGCCCGCGGCCGTCGTTATCTGACCAACAATTCAATGCTCGAACGCCTGAATGAGACTGCCCGGCCGGTGGCGGCGATCAATCTCGGCGAAGCTTCGGCCGTAACGGTTTTCCGCATCGACGGTTCGTCGATCTCCGCTTTTCCCGATGTGTCAGAAGCCCGACCGTAAGGGAGGGCGCCGTCGGGATGTCCGGAAATCACGGGGCACTGGCCTGTGCGCACTCCCTTACGGTCGGGCTTCTGACATCTTCTATCGGTTTGGCGTGCCTGCGTCGAGTTGTATAATAATAGCTTTTGCGCAGGCGGGAGGATTAGATGAAAGTTGCCATTATCGGGAGCGGGCCGGCGGCGGCGGGCGTGCTGATCGGGCTTGAAAAGAAAGCTCCCGACGCCGACGTTACGATTTTCGATATCGGAAAGGTGCCTGACATTAATCCGGTACATACACGTGCGCCCAAGGAGTGGTCCGAAGACGAATACGACAAACTGCACGCGCAGATAAAGTCGCAATTCGGTTTTGCCTTTCCGCCGCCGAAAACATTTTTTGGGCAAGGTCTCCGTAAGCACCAGGCGGGCGAGAATGCCAAGCCGTTCATCAGCGAATTTTACGGCGGGCTGAGCCGTCATTGGAGCGCGAGTGTCTTCCCGTTCGTCGAAAGCGACTTCGACGGCTGGCCCGTCGGCGCAGACGAGATGAAGCCGTACTACGCCGAGATCGCCGATCACATCGGCATCTCGGGCCGGCACGATGAGCTTAACAGTTACTTCGGCGAGGATTTCGTAAACCGCCCGCCGATCGACATTCCCGAACCGATCGCAAAGCTGAACGACCACGTCAATAGCCAGACGGACCAAAAGGGCGACTACAAAATCATTTCGGGACTGAACCGTCTTGCAGTCGAAACGCGGGATTCGGCGAACTCCTGCGTTTACTGCGGCGAGTGCATGTACGGCTGTTTCCGGAGCTCGATCTATGATGCGACGCAAACCGTTGAGCTAGCCAAACGCTCCGGCCAGGTTCGAGAGATCGTGAACGAAAAAGTTTCTACTGTAGCAACGTCGAACGGTAGCGTTTCGCTTCGAACCGAGAACGAAAGCTATGATGGTTTCGACAGGCTGTATCTCGGTGCGGGCTGTTTCGGCACGTCTGAGATTTTGATGCGGTCGCTCGGGCTCGGTGACGGCGTCACGGTCAAGGACAATAATTCTTACGTCTTCCCGATTTTTTATCTCGGCGGCGGTTCGTCGAACGGCAGCCATTCGGAGTACATTTCGATCACGAACACGATCCTCGGCTGCGTTCCTAAAGATACGGACGGACACTACGCACACGTCCACATCTCGCCGTTCGCAGATTATTACTGGCGGTATTATTTTCCGGTCGGCTATTGGCGTTATTTGAAATTTTTTGCGTCGAAGTTCAAGGCTCGGATGATTCTGGCGAAAATGTATTTCCCGACCGAGATCTCGAAATCGTATTCGCTTTCGTTGAGCGAAGCCGACGGCTTCAGCGTCGATAAAAACTCATACGGCCCGTCTGATGATTATGCGCGTTCGGTGCTGAAACATCTTCGGCGCGTTGTTTCGGGCAAAGGCTTTATTCTGCCGCCGGTCAAGTTGGTTCGGATGAGCACGAGCTCGCACTACGTCGGCGCGTTTCCTTACGCGGACGAAAAAGTCCCGGTGAAATCGAACGGCGAGGTGATGCCGAATATCCACATCGCGGATTCGTCCGTTTTCCCCGAAAGCCCGGCGCAGACGCTCACCTTCACCATCATGGCAAATGCGGCCCGCACCGCGATGGAGTCGCTTTGATGCCCGCCAAAAAGATTGCCCTCACCGGCGCACATTCATACCTCGGTCAAAAACTCCTGAGCCATCTGATCGAAATCGGCGGTTTCGATGTTGCATCGTTTATCACGCCATGGGCAAAGGACAGTCAACTCGTAAGCGGAAACGGAATTCGTTATATAAAATTCGACTTAACGCAGGGGCTTTCTGCGGAAGCTGCGACCTCCGTGCGTGAGGCGGAACGCGTTTTGCACTTCGCATGGATACGAGGCAGGGATGAAGACGAGGTTGGGAAGAGCAACCTCGCGATGATAGAAAATCTTCAGGAGCATCTTTCACGCCCTGACGCTCTTGTTTTTATTTCATCCGTCGCCGCGTCGCCCGAAACGCTTAGCCGTTACGGACGGACGAAATTCAAGCTCGCTAATCGACTTGTTTCCGACGGAGCAATCGTTTTGGTTACAGGCCTGATCGTCGATAAGGAACCGAAAGGGCCGTATAAGCTGTTGGTCGACGTAGTGAAAAAATTTCCATTGTCGGTTCGCTTCACGCGAAATGCCGTGAAGGTTTACCCGATACGAACCGACGATTTCTTGAATGGAGTAATGACGCTATTGACGCAGCCCGTTCCGTCAGGGAGCTATCGGCTCTATCCATCGAACGCTGCGGACATAAACGAATTTCTTGAAAAGCTGGAAATGAAATACCGACGCAGACGGCTGCGGCTGCCGGTCAATTATCGATTGAGCATGAGCACGCTGCGCTATCTGACTAGATTCGGTCTGCTTCCGGCAACGCTGGGCGAAAAGCTTTTAACTTTTCTTTACAAAGACGAAGCTTACCTCGCATCGCATCGGAAGCTTGATGGAACCGATGCGGTTGACAGACCGTTAGATGAAATGATCTAAATGCAGAAGCCTGACCGTCAGGGAGGGCTTTTCTTCGAGTTGGCAGTAGGCAGCGAAGAAGCGCGCCAACTGCCAAGTGCAAACTGCAAACCGGTTTGTGCCCTCCCTGACAGTCAGGCTTCTGCACAGGAGTTTTGTGGGACTAAAAATTCTTGCCGCGATATTGCTTGGTGTCTGGCTCGTCCTCGTGCTGATGGGACGCGGCGGGTTTATTCATCTGCTTCTTCTCAACGGAATCAGCGTATTGATGATTGACCTTGTCTCGATGTACCGCGCGAGAAACGTTGGGCGTTCGGGCTACTGACACGGCTTTTTTGGAACTACTATCCGGCTTCTTCCGAAACCGTTTCAGCAGTGACCGGTTTTGAGAATGACTTCGAGCCGTGATCGACCGTTCGCCAGAGCAGGATTGCAAAACCGAATGCCGCCCAGAAAAGGATCGCGCCGCGGCGGATGAGCGCGAGAGCGACGCCGATCGCCGTCGTAAAGCCGAGAGCTTTCAAGATAATTCCGCTTCCGCCTTCGTAAACGCCGACAGTGCCGGGAACAAAGCTGAACGCTGCGTTGATCACCTTGGTCAATGCCTCGATGATGTACGCATATACGACCGTCGGTGCGTAGCCGAGCAGTTTGAGACCGAGAAAAACTTCCAGCACGCTGGTCGCGTGCGCGAGACAACCGAGGCCGAGCAGCGAATAAAAAAGCTTCGGTCTTTCGGAATAGACGCTGTAAACATTTGTCTCGATCTCATAAACGTGCTCGATCCTGGAGGCGATAACGCGCGGGAGCCAGCCGCGATTACTCAGGCGTTTCAGAATAAAGCTCAGCGGCCGCGCATTATATTTGATCACGAGAAACATCCCGACAAGCATCACCAGCGCGCCGATCGTTACGCCGATCAGCGAATAACGCATCACCTTGCCCGGAGCGCCTACGGTCAGCACCATCAGCGCCACGCCGCTCAACATCATCAGCGCGACCGAGATGTAATACATAATATCGTCAACGATTACGGCGGCCGCGCTCCGCGAAAACGTCACCTTGTTTTTTAGCATTGCTGCTTTCGTCGCTTCGGCAAGGATCGGGCCCGTGAACGTCATCAGATTCATTGCCTCGCCCGCGAGCCTGGCCGCGAGGACGTTATGAAATCGGACGTTTCGATATTCCGCAGGAATCGCGAGATAAATGCACGATGCTCGGATGAGATGACGTGAAAAATTTGTAAGAAGGATGATCAAAAATCCCCAGCCGATCTGCGAAATCGTGTCCGCAACCGTCTGAAAGCCGATCGTGTAAAGCACAAAGGCGAGCAGGGCAAGACCGGCAGCAAAAACGATCAGTTGAATATACAGGAACTTGGTGTTGAGCTTGGGTCTGATCTCGCCGTGGTCCGATTCGATCAGCTCCTCGTGCTGTTCCAACGCTTCTTCGTATTCGTCGCGTTGTAGCAATGCCTCTTCTTTCGTCATGAATTCTTAAATAGCAACGGATAAAATCAAACCGCTTATCATATCACATCGTACGCGGCCTGGTAATGCAAAGCGTGACACTCGGAACAAGCGCGACAAGTTTGATTGCAAACCCAGCCAAAAAACCTATCATCTAAGCCAGAGAAAATTTTTTTGCCGGCCGTTCACAGACGGCTTTTTTCGCGGTGACGACGCCAAATCGGGTTCGAAAACCGAGAATTTCATGCTATCATCTCCGGATAGAATTGAACTGCTTTGGAATAGTCGTCTCCCGCATTTATTTGTAAGCAGCCTATGTTTTTTCGCAGCTTTAACACGACTCTAATCCCAAACAAAAAAGCGTTCTTGTCGATATTTTTGGCGCTATTTCTGGCCAGCGTTTATACGAGCGCGCAAACGCTCGATGTCGAGCCGAATCAAAGCGAAAATTCGGCGGTTGCAACCTCAGAATCTGAAAGCGCTGATCGATTTCCTTTCAAGGTCGAAACGGTGCCGATCGAAGGCGGTGCCGAGCTTGTAACGATTTTCTACAAAACCAACGGCACGTTCGATAAACCCGCAGGGGGCGAAAGCGAATATGTTCCGCTCATCAGCGTGCTGCGCGACACGCTGGGCGACGAGATCGCGGAAAACGACAAGCTGCGTTACGTTTGGATGCTGACTTATACGTCGCCGTCAACGGCGCAGAAAATAATGTCGGCTGTTCCGTTTAACTACCGACGCGGCCCGAGCAAATCCGATCCAGGCAAAAAACCCCCGCCGCACGTTATCGATCTCAACGGTTCGAATGGCAGCGTTTGGAACACGATCTTCTGGCAAATTCTAAGGCGCGGATGGGCCGGGCCGCCGGGCGATAAATTCAAAATGGTTTATGGTCCGTGGCGGCAAAATGCTGCTGAATACAAGAAAACTGCGATCGCCGAAGCTCTCACTATTCTTTCGCTCTACGAACAGGTCGAGGGCGAAAAGATTCTCACCGATCGTGAGCTTCTTGACATACAGACAAGGCTGGCGTTGACGGACAAACCTTTCGGCGGGATGATGCAGCGTGAAAATTACCGACGCGCCGATGAGCGCGGCCACGTGGATTCTAACGCAAACCGCGGCCAGACGCGTGAGCTGCTCCGGCGTTTTACAGAAGCGCAGGGACTTTATTTCGAGCCGATCGAGATGCTCGACGGTTCGGCTAAACACGCGATCGCTTGGGTATTTGAAGAAGACCTTGTCGCAAATAAAGAGCGAAAGTTCGAAGGTCGTTTTTTGAATATAAAAAGTCCGTGGGGCGACCGGCGGCTAACCAACTGGAAAGGCTACAAGGAAGAGCGCTGGTTCGACGCCGAAAGCCGCGAGGTCGAGCCCGACACGCCAAACGCGGTGAAGCGGACGCTGATTCCGTTGGCGATCTACGGTCTCGATCATCAGCACGTGCCGATCATCCTCGTTGATTTTCGCGACACCGGAAATCCAAAAAAACGAGAGATGTCCAAACGTGCGTTCGACGACATTACCGGAAACGTGCTTTCATTCACGCGCGGCGCCGGCCTGGCATTCACCGTCGGCAAGTTTCTCTACGGCTTTGTCACGGGCCGGCGCGGCACCGATCTTAATCAGGCGACGCGACTCCGGTCATATTCGCAACTGAAGATGATACTCGCTATGGATCAAAGCCTCGACGAAGAATTTCGCGTCGATATTGCACGACAGCTTGAAAAAGTTTCGATCAATCCGCTGGAAAACGATTTGCAGGCTGAGTTGAAACTTGCCCGCGCGCAGTACAAGAATCTTGTCGAATACGCAAAAAACCCCGACGGTTTGCGGCTCAAGCTCGACAAGGAACGCGTCAAAGAAATGACGTTGGCGAAGCATGACGGCAAAGTGCCGTTCAAATATAAGATCGCGGAGGCGATGACCTTCGGACTTTATAAGCACCGCGTGAAGGCAACTCCCGAACTGATGGCAAAAGCCGACCTCCGGCGGCAGCTCGATTACCACGAACGGGTGATCCGCGAGACGGCGTACTATTCAGTGCGGCCTGAGATAGACAGCAACGTCGCGGTTTTGATGCGATCTGTAAATTTTGTCGCGCAAAAAGGAACGCTCGCGGGCGGGAAGACCGCAAAGGCGCTTGGGAAAATTTTCGCCGGCACGCAGCAGGAAGATATCCGCGAGCAAATTCTTGCTGCGCTTTTCAAGATCGACAGTTCGTCGGCGACAAGCGAGCTGACCGCGATTTACTCAAATCAGCGGTTCGATCAGCGTTGGCGCGATGCGGCGTCGGAATATTTAAAGCGGGCACGTGCCGAAAAGCGGCCGACGCCTAAACGCGATGCGGCTGCGGTAACAGCTTTGCAATAATCTCGGAATAAAAAACTCGAAATAATTTAAATGTCTTTCACCGTTAAAAAACTTCGTTACATATTCTTGTGCGCTTTGTTTATCGCGGCGGCAAATGCTGTTGCGGCGCAGGGCGTGAAGCGCATCGTTGTGGTCAAAATTGATGGGCTGCCGCACCAGTCGATCGAAGAATATGTTCAGAAACGCGATCCGAAAACCGGCAAATCGATGTTGCCGTGGTTTGAGGAGATTTTCTACAAAAATGGAACGCGCGTGGAGAATTTCTACACGCGCGGCATCAGCCTATCCGGCCCGGCGTGGGGAATGGTCGATACGGGCCAGCACATGCAGGTCAAAGGCAACGTCGAATTTGACCGTTACACGCTGCAAACCTACGACTACCTTCGCTTCTTCGCATTTTTTCTCGATAACTTTTTCGCAAAGCGCGCCGACATGCCCGCCGCGGAAGTGATGGATCAGATGGACATACCGCTGCTGGTCGATATGTTTCCGTACGAGAAGCGTTATCACAGCCCGCAGCTTTACATGCGCGACAACCACTGGATGGGAAATTTGGGCGCCGGGTTCATAAGTCTTTTCCCCCGCGACCGCACCGATCTCCTGAATGAGTATTCACTCGGTTTTGAATGGACGCAGATGACCGTGCGGCAGAATGAGCGCGAGATCGCGCAGCGTGTCATCACCTGGCCGCAGATAGATTATTTCGATTATTTTGACACGAATTTCGATCACGTGATGCACGACAATAACGACGAGCAGTCGCGGCTAATCGAGCTGAAAAAGATCGACCTCACGCTCGGCCGTTTTTGGACGGGAATCACGGCTTCGTCGCGATATGACGAGACGGCGCTCATCCTGGTTTCCGATCACGGATTTAACGCAAAAGCGGGGATCTTTTCTCAAGGCGTCAATCTTGTAACCCTTCTCGCAAGCGCGGCCGGGGGCGGCCATCACGTCATGACGAAGCGGCGCATTCTTTTGGATTACGCGGTGAAGGGCGTCAATCCTCTTGTGCCCGCGATCAAGACTCCATCCAAGGAAACATATTATTTGAAGGGCCGGCACAACGATTACCCGACGGCATTAGTCGAGTTTGACGGCAACGAGCGGTCGGCCATGCACCTTCGCGAAAGCGGACTAAATGCGATGCACATTTTGCTGCAGCAGCTTCAGGACAAAAAGCTTTCGCCTGCGGTGCGCACGGCCGCGACGGATCATTTTTTTAAGCTTGTAAACGAACGGCGAAGCGATTGGCAGGAAGCCGCGGACGGACTGACCGAAGAGATCGGTGCACTTCAGCGGTGGATCGAAGCGAAGGAAAAGATTACCGCCACGCATCCGAAGGAGTTTCCGATTGAAGACCGCAGACGCGGCGTCGATAAAACGGCCAGACGTTTGGAAGCTCTGGTTCGCGCCGAAAAAGAAAATGTTCTCGCGTTTCAAAAATATGTCGCCACGCTTCGCAATTTGCTTGCTCTGAAACGTGAGGCGTTCAAACCGAAAGATCTGAAGATCGAAGAGCTGATCGCGCCGGGATCGATGGGTCAGCCGAATTCCATTCATCAGCTGCAAAATTACATCGTCGGGTTAAAGCCCGGCGGTTTGGTAACGGCTGCTGACGGCAGCATCGATGTGAGCCGCAGTTTCGTCACCGTAAATTACTTCGAGCTGCTGAAAAGCCAGAGCATCCGCAGCAACATGCAGCCGGGCGTGAGCAATAAACCGATAGATTTTATTGCGATTCGCGTGCCGCTCGATTTGATCGCAACCGAGCTGCCCGAAGATCTAAAGCCTGGCGAAGATCCTGTTTGGCTTTATGGCGGCGAAGACAAACAGACGCTGATTCTTTCGCGCAGGGCCGAGGACGGCTCGCTCAGTTTTCGCTATCTGCCGATCGCCTCGCTTGTGCACGATGAGAACGGGAAGCTTTCGTTTGTGCGAAAGGATTGGACCGCCAATTTTCCGCTGAAGATTTTTGAGGATGCGGAATTCACCATTCCCGAAAACCAGCGTGCCGATTGGCTAAGCCGATGGCATCCGGAGCTGGATTGGTTTCACGCGATTCACAAAACGAAATACTCCAACGGCGTGATCGGCCTGCACGAACAGCTTCACCGCCATCCGGTTTTTAACGGCGGCGATGCGAATCTTTCCGCAGACGACAAACTGATCCGCAGATTTCGCCAGCGTCAGCGAAAGCTCACCGAGTCGGACATGCTGATCCTGGCGAATGACCATTGGAATTTCGACATTCGCGGCTTCAATCCGGGCGGCAATCACGGCTCGTTTTTCCGCGTATCCACCCACTCCACGTTGATGATGGCGGGCGGAAAAAATACCGGAATACCACGCGGTCTCGGGATTAAAGAGCCCTATGACAGTCTTTCGGTGATGCCGACGATTTTAAGATTGATGGGTCGGATCGACGATGCAAATCGGCCCGACACCGAGCTTTACAGATTAGGCTATCGGCGTTTTCCCGGACGCGTTATCAGCGAGATCACCGGCACTCAGACTAATGCCGCCAAAGCTTCAAGCGCCTCTGCCGGCTCACCCGACAAATGAATGCGGAGCGCGCGCCGGCCGCGATCAAGCAGCACCTGAAAATCTCCTCTCGCCTGCGCGGTCTTTACAACGCCGAAGGTGTATTTCTGTTCCGGCACGGGCAGATCGGCCGCGTCGTCTGCAGTTATCTGCAAAAACACGCCGTTGTTCGCCCCGCCTTTGTATGCCTGGCCGGTTGAATGCAAAAATCGCGGCCCGAAACCGAGACACGTTGCCGGCAAGTATTTTTCCAGAATGCGCGCTCGAATATTTTGCAGAAGCTTTTCGTTCCTGTCGTTCATTTCAACATAAGCAAGCAGTGCAAAATAGTCGTCTTCTTCAATGTTCGCAAAATGCGCCGAAAGCAAGTCTTTAAGACGTATTTCATCGACCATGTTTTTCAGCCGCTTCGAATATTCGTCAGAAGTGAACAGCCGGAAACCGTCGGCTTCGAAAAATGGCGTTTCTTCCGGCAGCGAGCCGGTCTTTTCATATTTGTCGGTGATCTTGCGGGCCGCGACCTTAGCCGATTCCACGTCGGGCTGGTTGAAAGGATTTATTTTCATCACCGACCCGGCGACCGCCGTTGCAAATTCCCAGCGGAAAAATTCCGCGCCGAGATCGTAAAAGTCGTCGATCGTGATTTCGATCACCGGATGCCCGGCGGCGTGAAGCTCGGCGAGCGGAAAGTCGTGTTTGCTCTCACGCAATTTCACGTGAACGAACACGCGGTCGCTGCCGTAACTCACCGGCGGCTGCAGCGGTTCGCGATCTACGGGGATAATCGCAACGCCATTTTTGCCGGTCGATTCGACGATGAGCTGTTCGAGCCATGCGCCTAGATCGTAAATCTCAGACGATGTAAAAATTGTCAATTTGTCTCGCCCGTTCGCATGACAAACGCCGAGTATCAGCCCGAGCAACGCTCCCGGATTTTCTGAAATGTTTTCGTTTTTACATGCGACTGCCATTTCTGAGCCGCAGTTCAAAAGGCGCTCGACGTCCAAACCCATCGCCGCCGCAGCGGTCATTCCGAATGCCGAAAGCGCCGAAAAACGTCCGCCGATTTCCGGTTTTCCGTAAAAGATGTGGCGAAAGCCGTCGTCTCGCGCAATCTGCTCCATCTTTGAGCCGGGATCGGTGACGGCGATAAACTGCTTTCCGGCATTTTTCACGCCGACCGTTTTGGAAACGCGCTCGAAAAAATATTGTTTGAAGCAGTTCGGCTCCAGCGTCGAGCCGGATTTGCTCGCGACGATGAAAAGCGTTTTTGCAAGATCGAGCTTGTCCTCTGTCGCCTTGACCTGCGCCGGAACGGTCGAATCTAAAATATGAAAATTCTTTTTGCCGAAAGTGATCGCCAGCACTTCCGGGCACAGCGACGAGCCGCCCATTCCCATCAGCAAAACGTCCCTAAAGCCGGCCTGGTCGATGTCCGCGTGAAACTCGCGGTATTTTTTCGTATCGGCCAATCCTTCTTCGGCGATGTTCAGCCAGCCGAGCCATTTCGCCTCGTCATCGCCGGTCCAAACGGACGCGTCCTTGTCCCAAATACCCGCGATCTTCCCGTCCCGATCCCACGCCTCGATCTTTGTTCGAAAATCATGTTCGATCAAGACCGGCAGTGAGTATGAAAAAGATTGTTCAGCCATTTTAGGTTTTTCCTTACAGTCTTCGTGCGCGAACAATATTCTCACGCAAAGATCGCAGAGAACGCAAAACGAGATTGTATATGCCCTTACTATGTAGGGGTGATACAAACGGCAGAAACGCGACCGTTGGGAAGCGGGCACACATAGGTCCAATGTCTAAAGTCCAGAGTCCAAAGTGAAGAATCCGAGCACTACGACTTTGGACATTAGACCTTGGCCTTTGGACTCGTCGTCGCACGCTCGTTTACACTCGCGTTTCCGACCGTAGCCGTTAAACAGGCGCGAAAACGTCCATTCGCAAACGGCCGCAGACTTCTGATAAGATTTCCGCCATGAAAACTGTGTCTGTTTCTTTGACATTGCTTCTCCAGTTTGCCGTTTCTGCTTTTTCGCAGGGCTGCGTCGAATCGTCAAAGGTCGTCGCGCCTATTCTTTCGACCGAAACACGCAAATCCTACGAAGCAAAACTTGCCGAGGCAAAGCAGGCGAACAGCAAAGACCCGGATAGTGCCGAAACGATCATTTGGCTCGGGCGGCGGACAGCCTATCTCGGACATTACAAAGAAGCCATTAGCATATTTTCGGAAGGCATCGAAAAATTTTCGCGTGATGCTCGTTTCCTGCGCCATCGCGGTCATCGGCTCCTCACGCTTCGGTGTTTCGACGACGCGATCAAAGATTTCGAGGCCGCTGCGAAATTGATAAAAGGCACGCAGGATCAGGTCGAGCCTGACGGTCTGCCGAATGCAAAAAACATTCCGACCGGCACGCTGCAATCAAACATCTGGTATCATCTCGGCCTTGCTTATTACCTAAAAGGCGATTTTAAAAATGCGGTTCGGGCATACGAAGAATGCCAGAAAGTTTCAAAGAACAACGACATGCGCGTGGCGACCGCGTATTGGCACTACATGACTTTGCGGCGAATGGATAGGGCGAAGGAGGCGCAAAGAATACTTGAGCCTTTTGCTGCGGACATCGAGGTGATCGAAAACACCGACTATCTAAAACTCGTCCGGCTCAACCGCGCCGAAATAACAACCGACGCATTGCTTGCCGAGATCAGCGGCGATGCGAACACGCTCGGCTCCGCATCGCTCGGCTATGGCATCGGGAATTATTTTCTTTATAACGGCCATCGTGAAAAAGCGTTGGAAATCTTTCGCAAAATAATCGCAGGGAATCAGTGGGCGAGCTTTGGCTACATCGCAGCCGAGGCAGAGTTAAGCAAATGACCGAACAACTAACGATAGCTCTTGCCCAGATAACGCCGGTTTGGTTCGACCGTGCGGCAACGCTGGAAAAAGTTTGCGCGAGCGTCGCGGAAGCGGCTGCAAACGGAGCACAGCTTGTGGCGTTTGGCGAGGCGTGTGTCCCCGGTTATCCGTTTTGGCTGGAGTATTCAAAGGTGACGGATTTCAATTCGCCGTTTCACAAACATTTCCATGCCGAATATGTGAACCAGGCCGTTTGTATCGAAGACGGGCATTTGAACGGCCTCTGCGAGACGGCCCGCTTACACTCCATCTCAATTTATCTCGGCATGATCGAACGGCCTTCGGATCGAGGCGGGAAAAGCCTTTATGCCTCGTTGGTTTATATCGACAAGGACGGGGTCATCCGTTCCGTCCATCGAAAGCTGATGCCGACCTACGACGAACGTCTGACGTGGTCGACGGGCGACGGCAACGGATTGCGGACGCATCGGCTCGGCGCGTTTACGGTTGGTGGGTTGAACTGTTGGGAAAACTGGATGCCGCTGGCTCGAACATCGCTCTACGCTCAAGGCGAAGATTTGCACGTTGCCGTCTGGCCGGGAAGCGAGCGAAACACAAGAGACATCACAAGGTATATCGCCCTCGAATCCCGCTCGTACGTCGCCTCGGTTTCGTGTTTGATGCGGAAGCATGATCTTCAAAAAAATCTTCCCGGCATGGATACGATCATTGAAAATTCACCGGAATTTTTGGCGAACGGCGGTTCGTGCATCGCCGGTCCGAGCGGCGAATGGATTGTCGAACCTTTTTGCGGCGAAGAAAAGCTGGTGGTCGCCGAGATCGATCATCGAAAGGTCCGCGAAGAACGTCAAAATTTCGATGCGGTCGGGCATTACTCGCGGCCGGATGTGCTCGAACTAAAAGTAGATCGTCGGCGTCAAACCACGGCCGAGTTTCGCGACGATTAGGCCGCATTCAGCCGGTTTCTGCGTAAAGGCGTGCAAGCTCTCGTTTGAGCAGCTTGCCGGTCGGACCTTTCGGAATCTCGTCGAGAAAGGTTACGGTCTTGGGGCATTTGTAGTCGGCGAGATGTTGTTTGCAAAACTCTATCAGGTCATCCGCCGTTACCGGAGAACCACCCCGGCCTTCGGCCACCCCTCCTTCGTAAGGAGGGGAGCTTATAAAACCATTTTTTAGAACGATAAACGCGGCGACCTCTTCGCCGTAAAGCTCGTCGGGGACGCCGATGACGGCCGCGGCCTCGACCGCCGGATGTGTGTAAAGCACGTCGTCGATCTCGCGCGGATAGATGTTTTCGCCGCCGCGGATTATCATGTCGGATTTGCGGTCGGCGATGTAGAAAAATCCGTCTGAGTCGCGGTAACCGATGTCGCCGGTGTGAAACCAACCGTTGGCGAACGCTTTTTCAGTGGCTTTCGCGTTTTTGAAGTAGCCTTTGAAAATATTCGGCCCGCGAAGGACGATCTCGCCAAGCTC